>JAEAME010000854.1_pt1 | contig 26066 bp, 19 predicted proteins | sample 8958731 | NCBI WGS metagenome assembly JAEAME01 (sample SAMN16933194, study PRJNA681113) | bioreactor sludge metagenome | isolation source: anerobic bioreactor sludge (Control) | place: India:Bengaluru | collected 2018-10-24 | reverse complement strand
GCGGGAGTGATCTTCGGCACCGATCTTCGGTACAACTTTAATCTGGGGACATGGGCAGGATATCCCGAAGATTCTCACGACAGCGTGGTCAAGCGGGCCAAGGGGAGCTTCACGGACCTGGTCAAGAATACCTATCGTGTCCTTCTCTCGAGGGCGCATAAGGGCTGTTATGTCTGTTTCCTGGACAAGGAAACGGAAAAGTTCTTTCGAAGCCGCGTCGAAGCGGATCCCGGCGTCGAGGGTCTTTCGAAGCCGGATACGGCCTACGAGGGGGTGCCTCAAAAGCCTCATGGCCTGTTCATCGACGCGCTGCCGCTGGCCGCGTTCGGTGAGGACGCCGGAGAGGGCCAAGAAAGGCGGGCGGGCCCGGAGACCGTCCCCGTGCCGCCCGGTGAGTATGGGAGCGCGCATTTTGTCTTCCGCGCCGAGGATGCCCGTATGGCGCCTCAGATCGTCAAGGGAGCCCTGTGTCTCTTCAGGCGATACGGGGGGGAGCCGATCGACGGCAAGATCGTTTTAATGAGAGCAAAGAGCCGCCCATCCCGGATCCAGCTCGCAATGGTCAGAAGGAGATCATTTTTAGATGTCCGAGAAGGCGACGGAGCCGAGAGGATGGTCTGGACAGCCGAGTTCGCCGACGCCTATGCTCAGCCGATCCTTTTCGGCGATCTTGGCGATATCGAGATCCTCGGCATCTTAGAAAAGGTCTTTCCCTCATGACGGCCACCCGATCCGACTCTGTTATGTCAGCGCTGATCCATGATCGATCGCTCTGCGCCGTTTTGCCCAGGGCATCGAAAGACGCCAGTCACGGGAACGATGGGGCATGAGCGGGCAGGCTATCTTGGGGATCTTTCCTAAGGCCGAGCCTTTGGCGTCCAGCCCCGAATCTGAGCTCGCGGTCTACCGGCGCCTCAAGGAGGCCCTGCCGCCCGGCTGGACCGCCTGGCATTCGCTCAAGGTCCGGTCGAAGAGCGCGGATTTCGCCGAAGGGGATTTCGTCGTCGCCGACCCCGCCCGCGGCATCCTGGCCCTCGAGGTCAAGGGCGGGCTGATCGAGAAGGCCGACGGCGTCTGGACGCAGAACCGGCAGCCGATGAAGGTCTCGCCGCTCGACCAGGCCCATCGCTTCGTCAGGCTGCTGCTCGCCAAGTTCAGGGACAAGGGCCTGACCTCGCCGCCGATCGGCGTCGCCACGGTCTTCCCGGACACGGACTTCGAGCGGCCGCCCTCGCAGGGCGACCTCGAGGGTCTCGTCATCGGGGCGCGCGACCTGCCTTATCTCGGGGACGTCCTGCCCCAAGTCCTGGAAACGGCCCTGCGCCCGATCACCTGGGGGAAGCCCGCGCCGGATTGGGTTTCGTTCGTCCACGACCTGTGGTGCGAGAGCTGGCCGGCGGCAATGAACTTGTCGCAGATCGTCCGGGGGCTCGAGGCCCGGCGGCTCCGGCTCGATGCCGAGCAGTTCGCGGCCCTCGAATGCATCCTCGAGAACGACCTCGTGATCGTCCGGGGAGGCGCGGGTTCGGGCAAAACCCTGCTGGCGCGCGAGCTGGCCATCCACGAAGCCCAGGCGGGGCGCTCGTTCCTTCTCCTGACGTTCACGGACGCCCTGGGCCTCGAGCTGGCCTCCCGGGTCGGCCTGCCCGGGTCGGTTGTTTCACCCATCGGAAGGTTCGCCTTAGACCGGCTTCGCAAAACCGGCTACGGCGAGCCCGAGCGCTACGAGCCCGAGTTCTGGAACGAGGTGACGCGCCGTGCCGCCGAGACGGCCGGGCTCTGGGACGGGTGCGGGTTCGACACGGTCATCGTCGACGAGGGCCAGGACTTCGGCCCGGCCGAATGGGAGATCGTCGACCGGTGCCTGGGCCGGGACGGGCGGCGCCGCCTCTGGATCTTTGCCGACGACGATCAGGGCTTCTGGGAGGACCGGCGCATCCCGGCCGGACTCGAGGACCGGGCCGTGAAGTATGCCCTGAAGCGCCCCTACAGATGCCCTCCGGCCGTCCAAGCCCTGGCCGACGCCTATGTCGAGAACGGCTGGGGAAGCGGCCCGGGACGTTTCGAGGTGGCGGCCCAGGGGCTGGTCGACGGAACGGTCAGGATCGTCGTCTGCGGCGAGGGTGACGGCGAAGTCCGGGCGGCGGTCGGGCGCGAGATCCGGGCCGCCAAGAAGCAGGGGTTCGCCGAGCGCGACATCGCCGTCGTGTCCCTGCGCGGCATGCAGCACCCGGGGAACATCATGCATAATCCCACGCTCGGACGGTGCGAGCTGGCCCCGGCCACGGACTTGGAGCGCCGGGACCGCATCATCTGCGATACCTTCTTGAGATACAAGGGCCTCGAGCGTCCGATGGTCATCGTCGGGGACGTCCTGACATCGGCCTCGCGTTATCCCGTGCGCATGAACATCGCGATCAGCCGGGCCTACGGGGCGCTGCGCATCGTGGCACCCGCGGGCGAGATCGAGAAAGACCCCATCCTGGCCAGGGCCCTCAAAGCGCAAGCGGGGACGGAGGGGGACGCGTGACCTATATCAGGGCCAGGGCGATGGATCCCGAGGCCGTCCCGGCCAAGCCGGTCGAACCGAGTACCACGTTGCGAAGTGAAAGCCGGTCCGACGGATCGCGCCTCAACCTGTGGGCCTACCTGGACTCGGCCGGGCGGCTGCACCTCGACGGGCAGGAGCTCGGTCCGGTGACGCGGTCCATCAGCGCAGACGGCGAGTACGAGTACTTCAAGATGATCGCCCGTGACGACATCCCGCGGCTGGTCGAGCTTCTCGGCGGAGAGCCCGGCCAGGACATCCTCGAGTTGTTGGCCCGGGACTGGGCGGGCGAGAGATCCTACCGGCTCGAGGACATCCTGCGGGAAGGCCCGATCGAGGTCGAGCTGGCGACCTGGAGCGGGTGACTAGGCCCGCTCCATTTCCTCGACGGCCCGCTCGAGCTCGCCGACAAGGGCCGGGACGCCGGTCAGGCGCCGCCGGAAGACCTCGAGCAGCGTCCGATAGTACCAGAGCTCGTCCTCGCGGCTGGCGTTGAAGCGGTCCCAGACGCACGGCCCGACGGCCCGCAGGTCGGCGGCGATAGCACGGGCATTGTGGAGCTTGTCCGCGGCGGAAACGAGCAGAACGGAGCGGTCGGCCGTCTCCAGGTGGGCGATGTAGCGCTCCTTGCGCTCGCGCCAGGGCGGTTTGGGGTGGGTGCTCGAATCGCTGCAGCCCTCGACGATGCGCAGGACCTCGGGGCCGAAGGCGGCCACGGCGGCCCGCGCCGCCTCGGCCGGCTTGACGTCCTCGATCATGTCGTGGAGGAGCGCCGCCGCGGCCTCGTCTTCCGAGGCCCCGTACTCGAGGGCAATGGCGCAGACGCCCATGAGGTGCGAGACGTAGGGAATGTCGCCGCCCTTCTTGGTCTTGTCCGCGAAACTCGCGGCGGCGACCCGGAAGGCCTCGGCCAGCTTGGGGCTTTTCGCTTGCGACGTCATCTCAATGTCCTCCGGCGACCTTGTAGCCGTCGGCCTTCAGCTTGGCCGCCCACGCCTTCTCGGCGGCCTTCGAGGCCTTTTGGTCGAAGCATTTCGTTTCCGGCGCCAAGTCCGGGCGCAGGGCCCGGCCGTATCGGCGGACGATGGGCGAGAAGAGGGGGCCCCGCTTGTTCCTTTTCCCCTTGGTGTGCTCCAGGAACCGCTCCTCGGGGGATTTGGACGTTTCGCCCACGTAGACGAACCCCTTGCCGGGGTTCCGGCAACCCTTCGGGTCGAGCTCGATGACGTAGACCGTCCAGACCTTGGCGTCCCGGTTGACCGTGAAGCCCTCGCTCTTCAGGCACTTGACCGCAGCCTTGTGCTCCCGCTGGGCCTCTTCCCGGAGCAGGAACGGCCCCGAGGTCAGGTCTTCGCGCCACCGGGCCAGATGGCCCTCTAGCCAGGCCGGGCCCTTGCCGCGTGTCAGGGCCTCATAGCGGGCCGCCGGCTCCTCGACCGTGACGCCGACATAGAGATTGGGCTTGTCCGGGTCGCGGCGCGGGACGACGTCGTCGAGCTCGACCACCAGGACCCAGTTCCGGGGCTCGCGGAGCGGGCCGCCCTTTCTCCGGCCGGACCTGCCGGACCTGCCGGACCGCCCGGACGCCCGGCGCGCCAGGCGGCCGCTAGACGCCCGGGGCGTGCTCCACCGCTTGATCTGGGCCCGGCTCGGCCCGCCGTCCGTCCTTTTCATGTCAGGTCTTTTCTAACAGAAGCCCGGGGGGCGGTCAAACCGCGGACGGCTTTTTCGGGGTGCATATCCGCGGCCGGGCGCGTATACTGGACGCACGGAGGGACCGATGACGCCAGCCCGCCTTGAGCCGAGATCCGACGCGCCCGCCGGCGCCAGAGCCGAGGCGCTGATCGAGGCGCCCATCCAGACGGTTTGGGCCGTCTTGAGCGATTTACAGAACTGGCCGTCATGGAACAAAAGCGTGACCGCGATGCGGCTGGACGGACCGGTCCAGGCCGGGACGTCGTTCGCCTGGCGCGGCGGCGGTTGGAAGATCGCTTCCCGGCTCGAGGAGGTGATCCCGCCGCGGCGCATCGCCTGGTCGGGCCGGATGCTCGGGATCCGGGCCTGCCATGCCTGGCAGCTCGACGCGGAGGGCCAAGCCACGCGCGTCCAGACGGCCGAATCGTTCGAGGGCTTTGCCGCCCGGCTGTTCCCCGGCCTGGCCCGCCGGTCGCTCGTCAAGGCGCTCTATCAAGGCCTGGCGGCGCTCAAGGCGGCGGCCGAATCCCGTCCCGGCCGCCCCGCGGCGCAGCCGCCCGCTATTTGACCGTCACCTTCCTGGTGGCCGTGCCGCCCGCGCTCGAATTGACCGTCACGCTCGCGGGGGCCGCCGCCAGGCTCGTCGTGTAGGTATAGCAGCGGGACTTCGCGCTATAAGTCATTTGGCCATAGCCGGCGACGGTCAGGATCGGGCCGGGCTGCTGGGTCGAGGTGGCCTTCACGGACAGCCGTTTCGTCCTGGCCCTGTATTCGGCCAAGGTGATGGCGACCGTATCGCCGGCGGCGGCGTTCACCGTGATCGTCACCGTGGCCGCGGCGCTGGCGAGGCTGGCGTCGCGGGCCTGATAGGTGAAGGTGTCGGCGCCCGAGAATGCGTCGGTCGGCTTATAGGTGAATCCGCCGTTGGCGCCGAAGGTCAAGGCGCCGTTCGCCGTCGATGTCAGGAGCGAGGCGGTGATCGGATCGCCGTCCGGATCAACGTCGTTGAACAAGATGCCCGGGGCGGCGACCGACAAGGTCGAGCCCTGGCTCACGCTGTAGGCGTCGTTGGCGGCGGCCGGCGCGCGGTTCGCCGCGGCCTCCACCTTGACCGTGATGCTATGGCTCCGGGTCGACGTCCCGACCGCCTGGACAGTCAGGGTATGGTCCCCGGCCGCGAGAGCGGAGGCGTTCCAAACGCCTTGCCAGAGCTTGGCGTTCCCCGCGATTCGGGTCATGGCGTGCCAGGTGGCCTCCGCGTCGACCCTAAAAGATACGGAGGTTACCGTGGCCGCATCGAAGACCAGGGCCCGGACGGGATTGGCGGCCGCGGCGGGGACGTTGTAGGCGTAGGGATTGACGGTCGGTCCGAGGTTCTTGGCGCCGGGCGCCGTGATGAGCACGACCGGCCACGTGCCGATCGTGGCCGGCACCGAGGACACGCCGTTGCAGTCCACGGCGATCACATCGTAGTTGTTCGCGGAGGACTTGCCGACCGAAGCGATGTTCTCGTAGCGGACGCCGCCGTTGGCCATCAGACCGGTGTAGCTGTTGCCGGCGAACTGAACGTCGCTCTGGTCGTGGGTGTGGCCGTAGCCGTAGAGAGAGGCATGGGAAGCGTCGAGGGCGCCGATGAAGGCCTGGTGGCCGTAGTAGAGCCAGGTGTCGTCGGAAGCGCCCGTGTCGGTCACCGGGTGATGGCCGAAAACGAAGGTCAGGTCGGCGGCGGCGTTGGCGGCGAGCTTCGTGTTGATGTCATCCAGCTCGGTCTGGTCGAGGCCGGCATGATCGCCGTACGGTGCGACGATGCTGAAGGCGGCGCCGGTGTTGTCGCAGCTGTTGACGCCCAAGAAATGATAGGTGCCGAAGGTGAAGGACCTGGTCCAGGAGATCTGGGTGGTATGCTGGTCCCTGCCCTGGACGGAATTGGCCAGATAATAGGCGAAGTTCTTATCGCTGTAGGCGTCGTGGTTGCCGGGCAGGTCGTAATAGAAATCCGGCCCGGCGCCGGCGGCGTCGAGGAGGTTCCGGTAGGCGTCCCACTCGGCCTGATAGGGGCCGTTCGGCAGGCCCAGGAGATTCCCGTTCGTCGAGTCGGTCAGATCGCCGGTGACGACCATGAAGCTGGGGGCGAGGACGGACCGGCCGGTCGTGACGAGCCAGCTGAGCCGGCTGGTGTCGTTGCTGCCGCGCATCCCGACGTGGATGTCGGAGGCGTGAACGAACCAGAAGACCCGGTCTGTGGCCGTGCTGTAGATGGCGCCGGCGGGGTTGCCGGCCCGGACGGGGAGGAGCACGGCGATGAGCCCGAAGGCGACGAGGGCGGCGATGGTTCTGCTTTTCATGGCGCCCTCCTTAACGTCCGGCCCCGGCCCGTTTTTCGGCCTCGGCCAATTTCGCCAGGTAGCCGTCGAGCAACGCCACGGTGCGCGGGTCAATGGCCCTGCCTTTGGCCCGCTCGAGCTCGGTGCGGGCCTCGCCGAAGCGGCCGGCTTCCGCCAAGGCAGAAGCGGCCAGGGCATAGGAATCGAGGTCGAAGGGATCGATCTCGGTCAGGCGCCGGAAGTGGGCGGCGGCCTCGAGGTGGTTCCCGCGCAGGGTGTGGAGCCGGCCCAGCAGCCGGTGGGCTTCGCCGTTGTTGGGATCGTCCTGGACGGCCAGATCGAGCTCACGAGCGGCGGCGGCAAAGGCCGCGGCGGCGGCGGCCCGCTCATTCTTCGGCAAATGGCCGTAAACGGCCTGCTCGAAGCTGGCCCGGCCGCGCTGCAGATGGGTCGTGTTCGGGCCGGACGAACGGTCCGGAGAGACCTTCTGGACGGCCGCGCTCAGGGGGAGGCCCAACCAGGCCAGCGCGCCGATCAGGCACAGCAATACGCAGGTTCTCTTGGCCATAAAACCCTCCTCGATCCAGCTTCCGACTTAAAGCCCTTAACCCGGCCCCTTGATATCACAGGAGGGGAGAGCGGGTCAATCCGTGGCCAGACCCCGCCCCGGGCGCCTACTCGATCTCCAGGATCCTGTCGAGGCGGAAGTGGCGCGTCGCGCCGCGGCTGTGGCAGAAGGCGCGCAGCCCCTCGAAAGCTTTGCCGTGATACTCCATCGTTTCGACGGCCTCGGGCCGGATGCGGCGGCGCGATTTCGTGTCGTCGGGCTTGAGATAGACGATCTCCAGGTCGCGGCCGTCGCGGATGGCGGCGGCGAGGAGGTCGCGCTTGGCGGCCAGGGGGAGCGCCTGGTCGGCCTTCTTGTACTGGAAACGGGTCAGGAAATGGACGATGCGCCAGTCCATCAGGATGTGGCCGCGGCGGATGGGGGTGCGCAGGACCAGCCCTTCGAACGAGGTGCAGCGGCTCAAGGCGACGTAGACCTGGCCGTGGGCGAAGGTGCCCCGGCCGATGTCGACGACGACGCGGTCGAAGGTCTTGCCCTGGCTCTTGTGGATGGTCACGGCCCAGGCCAGGCGCAGGGGGTACTGGGTGAAGGCCCCGACCGGCTCGGCCTCGATGCGGTCCTCGTCGGCGTCGTACTCGAAGCGGTAGAGCTCCCAGGTGTTGGGCCCGACGTCGACCTCGGCGCCGTCCGGCAGCTCGACGGTGACGATGTCGCCGGCGTCGAGGTCCTCGGACTTGCGGATGCGGGCGACGCGGCCGAGGGTGCCGTTGACCCAGCGGCCCTTGCGGTCGTTGGTCAGGAGCATGACCTGGGCGCCGGGCTTGAGCTCCAGGGCCTCCTCGGTCGGGAGCGAGCGGCGGTCGAATTCGCCAAGGATCTCGCCGTCGTAGCGGCGGGCCCGGCCGCGCAGGGAGGCCAGCTTCTCGAGGTTGCGGGCGGCGGCCAGGTCGTTGGTGCTGGTCAGGGTGATGTAGAAGCGGTCGTCGGGCGGGACGAAGCCCGGGTCGAGGCGGCTGTTGAGAAGGGCGATCTGGGCGTCGTCGACCTGGCGGTTGCGGATGGCGTTGAGCAGGCCGATGAAGGCGGCGTCGTTCTGGCGGTAGACCTTCTCCAGCTCGACGAAGTCCATGTCGAAGCCGGGCTCGGCGAAGACGCGGGCTGAGAAGAAGTAGGGGGACTCGTAGCGGGCGGCAACAGCGGGGCCGGAGGCGAGGGCGAAGGCGGGGCCGGGGCGGCGGTCGGCCGGGCGGCGCAGCGAGCGCGGGTCGGGCGCGAAGAGGCCCTTCTCCTGGCCGGTGACGACGGGCGGCAGCTGGTAGAGGTCGCCGATGAAGATCATCTGCAGGCCGCCGAAGAGCTCCTTGGGGCGGGGGCCGTTGAGGCGAAGGAACTTCTCGACGCAGTCCATGAGGTCGGCCCGGACCATCGAGACCTCGTCGATGACGACGGCGTCCAGGTTGCGGTAGAGGGCGGCCCGGTCGGCCGCGGCGCCGCGCGATTTGGGTAGGCGGCGGACGGACTCGGGCGTGACGTCGGGCTTGAAGCCGAAGAAGGAGTGGATGGTCTGGCCGCGGACGTTGAGGGCGGCGACGCCGGTGGGGGCCAGGACGGCGATCTTCTTGAGGGTCTGGTTGCGCCAGAGCTCGAGGAGGGTCGATTTGCCGGTGCCGGCCTTGCCGGTGACGAAGACATGGCGGGCGGTGTGCTCCATGACGTCGAGGGCGCGGCGGAAGCCGGGATTGATCTCGATGGGCGGCGGCGCCGCGGCGGCGGAGGCGGCGGCGGAGGCGGCCGATCGCTTGGCCTTGGGCTTGGTCATGACGGGATTCTCCACGAAAAGGGGCCCGGGTGCAATCCGCGGCCGGCCGAAGGCAGGGGCACGGGGGGCGAAGCGCCGGGGGGCCGGGACGCGGGACGGGCCCTCCCGTTCATAAGGACGATCGGGGCCGGCGCCGCGTCTCATCCGGGGCCCGGGCCATGGGCCTTGTGTGGGGACGGGCGCGTTCTGTATAGTAGACGGCAGTTCTCGGCGATACAGCAGGGAGGCCGGCATGGCAGGTTCGATCATCATCGTGGGCTCGGGCATGGGCGGGCTGGCGGCGGGCATCTACGGCCGGATGAACGGCTTCGACACCAGGATCTTCGAGATGAACGCGGTGCCGGGCGGGCAGTGCTGCGCCTGGAAGCGCGGCGGCTACACGTTCGACGGCTGCATCCACCACCTTTTCGGGTGCGCGCCGGGGTCCCGGCTTTACGGCCTGTGGCGGGAGCTGGGGGCCCTGCCGCGGGAGATGGTCCGCTTGGAAGAATGCACGAGCGTTCTCGCGCCGGACGGGCGGCTGTTCCGCGATTATTACGACCTCGACCGGCTGCGGGCCCACATGGTCGAGCTGGCGCCGGGCGACGCCGCGGCCATCGACGACTATGTTCGGGGGTGCCGGGCCTTCGCCGGTCAGGACCATCTGGGCGAGCTGATGCTCGGGACGAGGGGTGAGCGGGTCCGGGCCATGGCCGGGATGGCGGCGCGGCTGAAATGGCTGACGCCGAAGATGGAGAAGTTCGGGCGGCGGTTCAAGGACCCGTTCCTGAAGCGGGCCGTGCCGCTGCTCGTCTACTCGAACCCCGGTGTGCCGCTCTTCATCCACCTGGTGCGGCACGGCTACGCGCTGGACGACGTCATCCAGTGGCCCGCCGGCGGGGCGCTGCCGTTCGCGCTGTCGATCGCGCGGCGCTACAAGGAGCTGGGGGGCGAGATCGCCTACAACAGCCGGGTCGAGAAGATCCTCGTCGAGAGCGGGCGGGCCGTCGGGGTGCGCCTGGCCGACGGCAGCGAGCACCGGGCCGATGTCGTCATCTCCGACGCGGACGGCCGCAAGACCATCATGGACATGCTCGAGGGGCGGTTCGTCGACGACAAGGTGCGGCGGGCCTGCGGCGAGCCGCCGGACACGACGGCCTGGTCGGTCCACGTGTATCTGGGCGTCAAGCGCGACCTGACGAACGAGCCTTCGGCGATGATCATGCTGCTCGACGAGCCGGTCGAGATCGCCGGGCACCGGTGCGAGAGCCTGGAGATGCAGATCTTCGGGTTCGACCGGACGATGGCCCCGGCGGGAAAGGGCGTCATCAAGGCGGAGCTGTTCTCGGACTACTCGTATTGGAAGCGGCTCGCAGGCGACCGCGCCGGGTACGAGGAGGAGAAGGCCAAGGCGGCCGACCGGACGATCGGCGTCCTCGAGCGGCGCTGGCCCGGGTTGCGGGCCCAGGTCGAGACGGTCGACGTGCCGACGCAGCTGACCTGGGAACGCTACATGGGCGGCACCCACGGCTTCGCCAACATGCCGGCCAAGAAGGCCTCGCTCTGGTCCGGGTTGCGTGGCGCCGGAGGGGACATGACCCTGCCCGGGCTCGACGGGTTCTATTTCGTCGGGGTGTGGGCCAGCATGTCCGGGTCGCTGTTCGGCAACGCGCTGTCGGGCCGGCTGGCCATTCAGGCCTTGTGCAAGAAGCTCAAGCGCAAGTTTACGGTTTCATAATGAATGATCCAAGATGGGGTCAAACCTACCTTTTTTCGAAAAAGGTAGGTTTGACCCCGTCTTGATCAATAGTGCTTTTGGATGCCGCCGAAGCCGATAGCGCGGTTGGCCTTGGTCATGCGCAGGAAATGGCGGAGGCGCTTGCCGAATTCCTCGGGCCGGCTGCGGGCGTGGTCGATATAGGCGACGCGGATGCGCTTGTAGGCGTCGGAAAAGGCCCGGAAGTTCTTCCAGACTTCCGGATCGGCCTTTAGAGCGGCCAGGATGTCGGTTGGGACGACGACCCGCGGGACGGCCAGCAGAGGCCGCACCTTCTCCAGGACGTCCGGCGCGATCCGGCCTTTCGCGGCCATGGCCCGCAGCCGGGCCAGGTTGGCTTCCGAGTAGGGGCTCTTGGGCCGGCGCGGCGAGAACCTCTGGGCGTAGCGGTCCTCGTCGAGCCTCTTGGCGACGCTGTCGATCCAGCCGAAAGCCAGGGCCTCTTCGACCGCGTCGCCGTAGGCCACGCGCGGCTTCCCGGTGTGCTTCTTGTGAAAGACGAGCCAGATCTCCCGGTCGGTCTTGTAATGGCCGCGCAGCCAGGCCCGCCACTCCGGCCGGCGGCTGACGTCGAGGAGCCGTTTCGGGTCGATCTCCGGCATTGTCAATATCTTAGATGGGGTCAAACCTACCTTTTTTCGAAAAAGGTAGGTTTGACCCCCTCTTGATCACTTGATCTCTTTCAGTAGCTCGGCGACGGCGGCTTCCAGCTGCTCGTCGCGGCCCCGGACCACCTTCTCGTACGTGTTCATGACCTTGACGTCCGGCTCGGTCTGGTGGTTGTCGAGATAGCCGACGCCCTCGACCTTGACGCCCATGGGCACGACGCCCCACCTCACCCCGCTCGTCCCGAGCATCTCCCAGCCGGCGAACGAGCACGTCCCCGGCACGGGCATGCCGACGAGCTTGCCCAGCTTGAGGTACTGGTAGGCGAAGGCGTAGCAGTGGCCGTCGCTGTACTGGGCCTCGCCGACGATCGAGATGGACGGCTTGGTCCACCGGAAGTTGGGCTCGTAGCCGGTGCTGCGCGTGTCGGTCGTGTAGTCGAAGAAGCGCTTGCCGCTCAGGAACATGGCCAGGTCGGCCACCAGGTCGCCGCCGCCGTTGAAGCGCGTGTCGACGACCAGCGCCTCCTTGTTGGCGAACTTGCCCATGACCTCCTCGAAGGCCGAGCGGTAGGCGCTGTCGCTCATGCCCGGGACATGGATGTAGCCGAGGCGGCCGCCGCTGGCCTTGTCGACCTCGGCCTGGTTGCGCGCGACCCAGCGCCGGTAGAGGAGGTTGCTCTCCTCGCGCGGCGAGACCGGCTTGACCGTGATCTCGCGCTTGACCGGCGCCCCGCCCTTCGCTCCGCCCGGCCCGCTCGCGGCCGCCGCCGGCCCGGCCAGCGTCAGCAGGACGTACTGCCCGGCCTTGCGGTTGAGGTAGCGCTCGAGGCCCTTGTCCGGTGCGATGGTCTCGCCGTCGACGGACTCGATGATCGTGCCGGGCGCGATGTCGAGGCCGGCTTTGTCGAGCGGGCCGCCGGCCATGACCTCGACGATCCGGGCCCCCGGCCCGGCGTAGCCCGGGTCGTAGAAGGCCCCCAGGGAGGCCGTCTCATCGGCGTTCTCGGCCGCGCCGCCGTAGCGTGCCCCGCTGTGGCTGACATTGAGCTCGCCCAGCATCTCGCTCAAGAGGTCGGCCATGTCGTAACCGTCGCCGATCCCGCCCAGGTGCTTCTCGTAGACCGGCTTGAGACCGGCCCAGTCGGCGCCGTGGTAGCCGGCCGTGTAGAACGTCTCCAGCACCCGGCGCCAGACGTGCTCGAACTGCGAGCGGCGCTCGGCCGCCACGTCGACAGTCATCTCGCCGCGGATGCGGACGGGCTCCCGCTTGCCGCTTGACGGGTCGACCTTGGCGATGGCCCCGTCGGCCATCAGGAAGATCGATTTCTGGTCCTTGTCCCATGCCAGGCGGCCGCTCCCGGCGTCGAGGCCGGCCAGCATCTTGGTCTCGCGGGTCTTGAGGTTGGTCGTCCACAGGTTCAGGCCCTTCTCGAAGCGGGCCAGGTAGTAGAGGGTGTCGCCGTCCTTGTTGACGAGAGCGTCGCCGAGGGCCGACGAGTGGATGGTCAGCCGGGCCTTGCGCAGGGGCAGGTCGGCCCAATCGATGGCCAGCGGCTTGATCTCCTCCTTTTTCTCCTTGTCGGCCGGCGCCTTCTTGTCCTTGGCCTCGTCCGGCTTGGCCTTGTCCTTCTTGTCCTCCATCTCCTTGAGCAGGGCGGCCTCCTCCTTGGTCAGACGGAAGCGGTCCCAGGCCTCACGGGTGAAGAACAGGGCGTAGACGTCGTTCTGGGCCCCGCCGCTCTGGGCCACGGCCTTGAGCCCGTCGCGGTTGCTGAACCAGAGCATGCCCTGGCCGCCCAGGATCCACTTGGCCTGGCGGTCCTCGAAGCCGCTCTCGGTCAGATTGACCACCCGGCCCGAGCCGTCGGCCTTGACCAGGCCGATCTCGCCGGGGGCGAAGCCGGGCACGGCGTAGTCGAACAGGATCCACTGGCCGTCCGGGCTCCACTGGTAGTACTGGCTGCCGTCGGCCGAGGGCGCCAGGTGGCGGTCGGTCAGCAGCGTGACGGCCTGCTTGGTGGCCAGGTCGAGCACCTTGAGGGTGGTGCGGTCCTCGACGAAGGCCAGCTTCTTGCCGTCGGGGGAATAGGCCGGGGCCGCGTTCTGGCGCCCGTTGGCCACGAGCGGCGTCTCTTTCAGCACGGTCGCGGCGTAGAAGTAGGGCTCCTCGGCCCGGGTGCGGCGGGTCTCGTAGATGCCCCAGCGGCCGTCGCGCTCGGAGGCGTAGACGATGGCGTTGCCGTCGGGGGCGAAGGAGACGTCGGTCTCGTCGCCGAAGGACGAGGTGACGCGCTTGGTCACGCCGCCGTCGACGCTGGCGGCGAAGATGCCGCCGCGGACGACGACGGCGATCTCCTTGCCGCTCGGGGCGACGGCGAACTCGCGGGCCCCGCCGCTGACGGGGACGACGATCTCGGCGTTGGCCCGGGCGTCGGCGGCGATGAGCACGGGCACGCGGGCGGGCGCGGCCGCGTCGCCGCGCTGGGTGTAGATGGCGCCGTCATAGCCGTAGCAGAGCGTGTTGTCCGCGGCCATGGTCAGGAAGCGGACCGGGTGCTTGGCGAACCGGGTGACGCGCGTCGAGGGGCCGCCGGCGACGGGCATGCGGTGGACGTTGAAGGAGCCGCTCTCCTCGGAGAGATAGTAGAAGGCCCTATCGCCGTCCGTCAGCACGGGCGAGCGGTCCTCGCCGGCGAAGGCCGTGACCTTGCGGTGGGCGCCGGTTGCGACGTCGTAGATCCAGATGTCGCGGGCGATGGCCGAGACGTGGTGCTTGCGCCACTCGTTCTCGCCGCCCTTCTTGTCGTGGTAGATCAGGAAGCGGCCGTCGGCGCTGAAGCGGGCGTCCTCGGCCGGGGTGCCGAGGACCTGGAGGGCCCGGCCGCCGGCGGCCGGGACCCGGTAGAGCTCGGGCTGGGAGCCGGTCGGGAAGGTCCGGTTGTCGGCCGTGTCGAGACGGGCGGCGCCGAAGAGGACGGCCGCGTCGTCGGGGGTGAACGAATAGGGAAGCTCGGCGGCCGAGTGGTAGGTCAGGCGGCGAGCCTCGCCGCCGGCCGCGGGCATGACGAAGACATCGAAGTTGCCGTAGCGGTCGCTGGCGAAGGCGATGGCCTTGCCGTCGTGGCTCCAAACGGGCATGTAGTCGTGGGCCTCATGGAGCGTCAGCGGGACGGCCACGCCGCCATCGGACGGAACGCGGTAGATGTCCCCCTTGTAGACGAAGGCGATCGTCGCGCCGTCGGGCGAGATGGCCGGGTAGCGCAGCCACATGGGCGTGTTGCCGGCTTCGGGCGCGGGGGCGCCGGCCTGCAGGGCCGGGAGCGGGGGGACGAGGGCCGGGGACAGCGCGGGCGCGTGGGCGGCGGCCGCGGCGCACAAGCCGAGGACGGCGGCGAGGGGGAGTAGGGCGGCGAGGGTTCGGCGACGCGGCATGGGCGGACTCCTTATTCTTAGATCAGAGGGAGCGATCATAACAAATTCCGCGAGCTGTTGAAAACGCGGATGGGGGATACAATACCCTGTCCCGATTTTTCTTCAGGCGGAAAAGTAGGGACAGCGGAAAAGTAGGGACAGGGTATTGTGTCCCCCATTTTGTCCTCCATTTTGTCCCCCTTCGAGGCGGTGGCCTCACCCCCCGAATTCATCGCCGGGAGTGATGGCGCAGGCGCCTCGGGCGGCTTACCCTCGAAGCCGGACAGAAACGATGGCCACGTCTAAGCTCCGCCTGTCGTTCAAAGGGATCCGCTTCAAGGTCTCGCTCGGCATCGCCCTCCTGCTGGGGGCGGCGATCGTCGTGTCCTACGCCGTCTCGTCCCGGACCATGAGCACCCACATCCGCGAGGAGATCGTCAAACGGGCCGGGTCGCTCGGACGCAGCCTGGCCTCGGCCGCCGGATACAACCTCATTCTCGAGGATCTTCTGGCCCTCGACAACATGGTCTTCAAGATCGAGGAGAGCAATCCCGACATCACCGCGATCGCCATTCTCGGGCCCGGCCGCGAGGCCGTCGTGCACAGCAATACCGCGCTGGCCGGCTCGATCCAGGCTCCGGCCGCCGGGCGGGTCCTGTCCCGGGGCCCCGACGGGACCCTCATCCGTGAGGTGGCCGCCGCGGGCGCCGCCTCCTTCGTGGTGGAAAGCCCGATCACGTTCTCGGGCCGGGCCTTGGGTACCGTCACCCTCGCCGTCGACGGCTCGGTCCTGGCGGCCGCCCAGATCGACGCCCGTCGCCGCCTGATCGGCCTTTTCGGGGCCTTGCTCGTTCTCGGCACGGCGGGCAGCCTGCTGCTGTCGAATCTGTTGAGCCGGCCGGTCAAGGAACTTGCCGCGGGCGTCGAAGAGCTTAAAAGCGGCCGGCACGGCAAGGCGCTGCGCATTTATTCGGACGACGAGCTGGGCCGGTTGACGGCCAGCTTCAATGAGATGAGCGAGGTCATCATCGGCCAAAAGGAGAAGCTCGGCCGCTACGCCCGCGACCTCGAGGAGGCCTACGTGGCGACCATCCGGGTCCTGGCCGCGGCCATCGAGGCCCGGGACACGTACACGCTGGGCCACTCGACCCGGGTCGCCGAACACGCGGTGGCCCTGGCCCGCGAGCTCGGCCTGCCGCCGGACAAGGTCGAGGACATCGAGATCGCCTGCCTCTTCCACGACGTCGGCAAGATCCGCATCCCTGACGCCATTCTCCACAAAAAGGGCAAGCTCGACGCGGACGAGATGGAGGAGATGCGGCGGCACCCGGCCTACGGCGCCGAGATCCTGAGCAAGGCCAGCTCGCTCTATAAGTTCATCCCGGCCGTCCGTCACCACCACGAATGGTACGACGGCAGCGGCTATCCGGACGGCCTGAGCCGCGACGCCATTCCCGAGGCCTCGGCCATCATCTCATTGGCCGACGCCTTTGACGCCATGACTTCGAACCGGCCGTACCGCGACGCTTTGGCCCACGAGCGGGCACGGGCAATCATCCGCGAATACGCCGGGCGGCAGTTCCACCCGGCCTTCGCCGCGGTTTTTCTGACAATCGTCGAGGACGAGGACAAACGCCCGGTGTCCGTCGAGAACGGGCAGCGCCAGGGGATGCCGGCGTGAGCGCGGCAAGCCGAACAGCGGGCGGGGCGCCGAGGATGCGGGCCGCGGTCTTGGCGGCGGGTGTGGCCTTCCTCCTGGCCCTGGCAGCCTGCGCGTCGGGCCCGCGGACGGCCGCCGTCAAGCCCCCCGCGGCCGATCCGGTCAGCTCGGCCATGGCCGCCGGCGATTATCCGGCCGCCCTCCGCCTGCTCGAAGCGCAACGGGCCAAGGACCCGGGTGGCAAGAAGATCGCGGCGCGCTGCGCCGCGGCGGCCGAGGAGATCCGCAAGTGCGCCGACGGCGCTCTGGCCGGCCGCGATTTCAGCCGCGCCGCTGCGGCCTACCAAGCCCTGCTCGACGGCTGGCCCGGCCTGGGCGGCTTCGCCGGCAGGCTGACGTTCGGCCCCGACGACCTCAGGTCCGGGCTCGCCGCCTGCCGGGTTGGGGAAAGCGCACTCCTCGCCCGCAAGGCCCTTGGGGCGCTTAACTACGGCCAGGCGGTCGCGATCTATCGTTCGGCCCTCAAGGCCCTGCCCGGCATCGCTGGGCTGAAGGCGGGCTACGCGGCGATCGTCGGCGAGATCCAAGCCGCTGGGGACAAGGCCTTCGCCGCCGGCGATTATGCTTCGGCCGGCCGGATCAGCGTGCTGTTGCTCGATAACCTGGCCGGGTTCGAGCGGCTGGGTGTGGCGGGCACGCTGACGGCCAAGTCCCTGGCCGCGATGGCCCAACGCTGTGCCGTGCGGTTGAAGAACCGCGGGCTCGAGGAGTACCGCAAGGGCAACCTGGAAAAGGCCGTCGCCATCTGGGGTGGCTTGCTCGAGTTCGATCCGGGTAACGCCGAGATCAAAAAGGCCGTCGAAACGGCCCGGGCCCAGATCGGCCGGCTCAAGACTCTTGTTCCCGGCACCAAGGACGGCCGCGGATAGCTGGGACCGGGGCATGATGCCCTCGACCCGTTCATAGTGGTTCTCCTCCCATTTCTGTGGCTTCATTTTAGGGCAGCGAAGGGGTCATCCTCGCACACCCCCGTGCCTGAGGGGGGCCGGCAGGCACTTGAGCCCTCCAAGCGACAGCCCCGCGACCGCCTATTCTGGAAAGTGCAGTGTGTCCCGACCATTCTACAGGGGGAAAAGTCGGGACAGGGTATTGTGTCCTCCATATTAAATATTAGTTGACAAATGGCAATAAATATATTATTATGTCTACCGCAAGGGGAAATAATGACACCTCCTCGTTCGACGAGCCATCCCGAGACGCCTTTCGGGGCCCGTCTCCGGGCCGCCCGGAAGATGGCCGGCCTAAGCATGGAAGACCTGGCCGGCAAGCTCGGTGGGCGGGTCACCAAGCAGGCCATCAGCAAGTACGAGCAGGGCCGGATGATGCCGTCGCCGGATGTGCTCGAGCAGCTCGTCGAGGTCCTCAAGATCGCCACCTGGGGCGCTTCGCCGCTCCGGCCGAGCGACCGGGACCTGAACGACGCCGCGCTTGGCGAAGGCCCGGCCCTGTTCGCGGAGGAGCGCATCGCCTCGCCGAAGCTCAGGCGCGCCGGTCTCCTGAAGCGCCTGCGACACATGGGACGCGAGACCGAGCGGTCCGAGAACGTCTCGAGTCCCGCCTTGCCGGCCCCCTCCGGCCCGGCCGCGGCCAGCCAGTCCTTGACGAGGTCCCTGACGGACTCTCCGCCCAAGGACGAGAGCCGGTACCTGTTCTTGGGGGAGCGCGTTTCGGATCCGGCCCCGATGATCCTCAACGGACCCCGGGACGCGGCCCTTGCCCCCTATCCCGGTCTGGCCGCCCGGCGGGCCCGGGCCGCCCGCGACTGGGCCTCCGCGGCCTCTCTCGATAGCATCCGCTTCCGGGCCGGCGAGAAGCTCGGGGCCAAGACCGAAGAGGCCCTCAAGTATCGCATCGCCGATTATCTCGGAAGGTGCCAGGAGCTGGAGGCTATCCTGGGCCAGGCGGCGCCGTTCGAAAATCCCATCGCCGGCCGTCCGGTGGACGCGCCCCAGGCCGTCGAGGAGGCCGCGGCCGAGGTCCGGCGCCGCTGGGACCTCGGCACGGGACCGGTGGTCAACCTGCTCGGCCTGCTCGAGGACAAGGGGATCAAGGTCTATGAAACGCGCGGCATCGAGGGTTTCGAGGGCCTGTCGGGCCGCTTCGGCGAAGCCCCGTTCGTCGCCGTGGCCATGGAGAACCCGGCCGACCGCATCCGGTTCACGGCCGCCCACGAGCTGGGGCACATCCTCTGCGATTTCGGAGGGGCCGAGAGCCCTGAAGGCGAGTGCCACGCCTTCGGGGCGGCCTTTTTGCTGCCGCGCGCGGCGCTCGAACGGGCCTTCAGCCCGGCCCGCCGCAAGGTGACCCTCGGGGACCTGGGCGAGATCAAGCGGACCTACGGCGTCTCGCTCCAGGCCATCATGTACCGGGCCCGCGGACTGGGCCTGGTGAGCGACCGTCAGCTGAGGTCGTTCCGCGAAACGCTCAAGGCCCGGGGCTGGCTCGTCGAGGAGCCCGTGGCCTACGACGGCCCGGAGCGGGCGGCCCGCTTCCGCCGCCTCCTGCGCTACGCCGTGGCCGCCGGCATCCTGGACCTGGGCCGGGCCGCGGGGCTGGCCGGCCTGCCGGCCGCGGAGCTCGAGAAAGAGATCGGAGAGATCTTTTGATGATAGAAGCCAAGGACAAGGGAGGTCGATGATGGGGCTCTTCGCGACCGGCTATCCCTAGCGCGGACGGGGCGACGGGCCGTCCCGCGCCGGCGCGATAGGGCGATGATCGCGCCGGGCGCCGGGCGCCCGGCCCGCAGCTAGGGCGTTCGTATCGCCAAATGAAAACGAAAGGAAACACGAATGGACAAGTCTGTCGAAACGACTCTTCTGGAGATGGAGATCGGCCCCGGGGCGGGCTTCGAGAACATGACCGCCTTCGAGCTGCTGCGGCCGGCCGAAGGCGGCCCGGCCTACATCACCCTGCGCGAGGCCCTCGAACGCGGCGTGTTCACGGTCACCGAGGTCAGCGAGGGCGGCTCCGTGCCGGAGCTGGCCGTGGCCAACAAGGGCGACGCGCCGGTCCTGCTCCTCGACGGCGAGGAGCTGCGCGGGGCCAAGCAGAACCGCGTCCTCAACACGACCATCCTGGTCGGGCCGATGTCCACGATCAAGGTCCCGGTCAGCTGCGTCGAGCACGGCCGCTGGAGCTACCAGGAGCGCGAGTTCCGGGAATCGGGCCACGTCATGCACCGCGAGATGCGGGCCATGAACGCCGTCCAGGTCAGCGAGAGCCTGAAGGCGGGCCAGCGGTTCCGCTCCGACCAGGGCCGGATCTGGGACAAGGTGGCCGAACTCGCCTGCGAGCTCAAGGTGCCCTCGCGGACCGGGGCGATGCGGGACGTCTACGAGGCCAAGGCCGGCGACCTCGACGCCTATCTCAAGAGCTTCGGCCTGCGGCCAAGGCAGAAAGGGATCCTGGTCTTCGTCGACGGTCGGCCCGCCGGGCTGGACTTCGTATCGCGGGAAACGGCCTTCGGCGCGCTCTTCCCCAAACTCCTCAAGAGCTACGCCATGGAGGCCATGCTCCAGGCCGAGCGGCGCCGGCAGGGGCGGGGCCGGGGCCAGGCCGGCAAGGCGGCGGCCGCGCCGACGGCCGACGAGGCCCGGGCCTTCCTGAAGAAGGCCGCCGGATGCGATGAGAAGAAGTACGAGTCGGTCGGCCTGGGTTGGTCCTACCGCTACGCGGCGCCGGGCATCGTCGGCTCGGCGCTGGCCTTCAACGAGCACGTCGTCCACATGGCCTTCTTCAGCGACGAGGAGACCGGCGGGCGCGTCGAGGACCCCGGGACCATGGCCGGCAGCCGGGCCCGCCGGAGCTTTCGGACCTAAAGGCGATCAACGAGGGGCATGATATCCGTTCCCCGTTTCCCCGGGACGACGAGGGGGGTGGGAGAGCGGGGAGGGTATCATGCCCCCTCGTCCATCCGGCGGACGTGCCCCATGCCGAATTCGAGCGAGCCCTTGGGCCGGCACGAATTGACACAGACGGTGCACGAGAAGCAGTCGGGCCTGAAGGCCGCGTCCTTGAGGATCTCGGGCACCGTGGGGCAGGGGGCCTTCTTGGCGCAGGCGCCGCAATCGTTGCAGGCCGGCCGCTTGAGAACGACCCGGAAAAGGGCGAAGTTCTCGACCAGGTTGGTCAGCAGGCCGATGGGGCAGACGAAGTAGCAGAACGGGCGATAGACGAGGAAGGCGAAGCCGAGGGTCAGCAGGAACGGCAGGAAATGGAAGGCGTTGTCGAGGAGCGTCGGCTGGAGCGCGATCTCGAAACCGTGGAAGGCGTTGATGTGATCGTAGGTCGACAGGGCCGCCCGCCGGCCGTTCTCGGCCAGGCCGCTTAGAAGGCCCGTGCCGCTGACGAACACGAAGGCGATGAAGAGGCCGACGCGGACGCCCTGGCTGACGCGGAAGCCCGGCTTGCGGCGCCGGAGGCCGAGCTTGTCGGCCAGCATGGCGATGAGCTCCTGGACGGCCCCGACCGGGCAGACCCAGCCGCAGAAAAGCTTGGGCCCGATGAGGGTCAGGACCAGGATGACCGCCAGCATGGCGATCATGGGCGGCCGGAAGCCGTAGAGGATGGACTTGGTGGCCGCGCAGACCGGCGACGGGTGCATGGAAAATCCGGCGAAGAGCTTGACCGGGAGGTTGGCCGCGATGCCGTAGAGGAAGGTCGACAGGAGCAGGACCGCCACCTTGAGGCCCGTCTTCATGCGCCGGGTCAGCAGCAGGGTCAAGGCGACCAGGCCGATGACAAGCATGGTGACGAACTTGGGACGCGCCAGAACGGCCAGGATGCTCGCGCCGCGCCCGCCTCCGCCGCCCCGGCCCTGGCCGGGCTGGGCCGCGAAAAGGAGCGGATGGGTCGAAAGCCCGATCGCCGCCAGCGCGGCGGACCGGGCGAGCCGTTTCATGGTCCTCATGGCAACCTCCGCGGACAAAGTCCTTTCATTCTATCCGGCCCGAGGGGGGAAGACAAGGCGCCGCGGCGCGACGGACCCGGCCGCGGCCCCGCCGCCGGTCAGGTCCCGGCCACGGTCATCTCGGCGACCTTGAGGGTCGGCCCGGTCACGGAGCTGTTGAAGTCGATGTCCGTGCCGACGGCCTCGACGCTCTCCAGGATGCGCCCGAGGTTGCCCGAGATGGTGATCTCGCTGACGGGGTAGGCGACGCGGCCGTCCTCGATCCACAGCCCGAAGGCGCCGCGGGAGATGTCGCCGGTCACGGCGTTCAGGCCGTGGCCGATGGTCCGGATGAGCAGTAGCCCCTTCTTCGTCCCGGCGACGATGTCCGCCGCGGCGACGGCCCCGGGCCCCGGTTCGAGGAAGAAGTTGCCCGGCCCGACCCCGCCGCCGTCGGCGCTGCCGGTCGAGGCCAGCCCGAGCTTGCGGGCGGCGTAGTAGTTGCACAGGTAGCTCTTGAGCACGCCCCCCTCGACGACGACCGTGCGCCGGCAGGGCAAGCCGTCCGAATCGAACGGGTGCGACCCGAGCGCCCCGCGCATGAGGGCGTCGTCGACGACCGTGACGAGGTCGTTCCCGATGCGCTGTCCCAGCCGGCCCTCGAGGAAGGTCGCCTTCTGGTAGACCGCCGTGCCCGTGACGCAGCCGAACAGGAAGCCCATCAGCCAGGCGGTCTGGGGGGGTTCGAAGATGACCGGCACGTTCTGGGTCTTGATCTTGCGGGGACGGAGCTGGCGGACGGTCCGCTCGACGGCCTTGCGGGCGATCTCCTCGGGCGTCTCCAGGTCCTTGAAGTGGCGCTTGGAGGACGACCAGGAGTCCTCGACCCGGTCGTCCGTGCCGCCGGCCTGGAGCCCGACCCCCAGACCGCAGTAGGTCTGGGCGTATTCGCCGACGAAGCCGTTGGTCAGGGCCAGGACGGAGCGGATCTCGTTGCTGGCGAAGGTCGCCCCGTAGGAATTGGTGATGCGCTTGTCCCGCAGCGCCTCCCGTTCGGTCCGCAGGGCCAGATCGATCTTGGTCTTGGAGTCGAGTCCGGCGACGGCCGGGTCGTAGAGGTCGAGCCCGGCGGGGTCCACCCGCTCTTGCGAAAGCGGGGCCAGGCCGGCGAACTCGTCCGGGCTGGCCAGCTCGGCCCGGCGCACGGCGTTGCGCACCAGCCGCCGCAGCGTCGCCGGGGCCAGGTCCGACGAGCTGGCATAGGCCGTCTTGCGGTCCTTGATGACGCGCACCCCGGCCGCCCGCGAGCCGGCTTCGACCAGCGACTCGACGCGGCCCTTGCGGACGTCGACGTTGAACTCGTAGCCGTCGCCGACGGACACCTCGGCCTCGTCGGCCCCGCAGGCGCGGGCGTACTCGACGAGCGAGGCGGCCAGGTCGGCGAGCGGGGGCGCCGGCGCCGTTCCGGCCGCGCGCGGGCGCCGGGCCCCGGCGGCGCTCACTCTTCGCACGATCGCCCTCCGACCGTCATCTTGCCGATCCGCAGGGTCGGACAGCCGTCGTTGACCGGCACGTCCTGGCCCTCCTTGCTGCACGTGCCCGTCGGCAGGCCGAAGGCCAGGTCGCCGCCGACCCGGTCGATGCGCTTCAGGATGTCGAGGTTGGTGCCGATCAGGGTGGCCTGACGCACCGGGGCCGTCAGCCGGCCGCCCTCGATGAGGTAGCCGAGGGTCACGGAGAAGGTGAACTTGCCCGAGTCCTCGACCTGGCCGCCGGACAGGCTGGCGACGTAGAAGCCCTTGTCCACGGAGCGCACGATGTCCTCGGGGTCGTCGCCGCCGGCCGCGATGTAGGTGTTGGCCATGCGCGGGATGGGCCAGTGGCCGAAGTCCTGGCGGCGGCCATGGCCGGTCGGGACGGCGCCTTTCATCAGCCGGGTCGAGAGCCGGTCCTGGAGCAGCCCCCGCACGACGCCCCGCTCGATGAGCAGGGCCGGCCGGGGCGGCGTGCCCTCGTCGTCGACATTGTAGGAGCCGCGCGAGGACGGGATGGTCGGGTCGTCGAGGATGGTCACCAGCTCGGAGCCGACCTTTTTCCCCATCTTGTTCCAGAAGACCGAGGTCCTCTTGCGGTTGAAGTCGGCTTCGAGCAAGTGGCCGACGGCCTCGTGGATGAGGACGCCGCTGTGCCCCGGGGCCAGGACGATGGGCATCTCGCCGGCCGGGGCGTCTACCGCCCCGAGGAGGGTGACCGCCTCGCGGGCCGCCTGGCCGCCGATCTCGCGCGGCGTCATGACGTCGCGGAAGTACTCGAGCCCGACCCGCCCGCCGCCGCCCCAATAGCCCGATTCGCGCCGGCCGTCCTTTTCGGCGATGGCGACACAGACGAGCTTGACCATGGGCCGGGTGTCGCGGACGAGCAGGCCCTCCGAATTGGCGATGCAGAGATGCGAGAGCGAGTCGGTGTAGTAGGCCTTGACCTTGACGACGCGCGGATCGGCCGAACGGGCCGCGTCGTAGGCCTCGCGGACGAGCTTGATCTTGACGCCCAGGGCGGCGCCGTCCGCCGGCCGGCGGACGGGGAAGCGGCGCGTGGCCCGCGTCCGGTCGCGCAGCGGCGGGGGACAGGCCTCGACGCCGCGGCCCCGGGCGATGGCCGCGGCCGTCCGGGCCGTCCGGCGGACCTTGTCCGGGGCCAGGTCGCTGGTGTAGCCGTAACCGGTGCGGTCGCCGCGGAGGACGCGGACGCCCAGCCCCAGGCTGACGGACTCGGCCGTCTCCTTGACGATGTCCTCCTCCATGTTGACCAGGTTGTAGACGCGGCGTTCGAGGAAGATCTCGGCGAACTCGCCGCCGCTCGACAGGGCCTCGGCCAGGACCGCGCGCAGTTCGGCCGCCGGCAATCCGAAATGGTCGACGGAGGGGAGGGGCGCCGGCGTGTCGGTTCTCAAGATGCGGCCATCATGGCACATTCGCCGGCACGAGGCAAACACCCGCGGCGGGCGCGGCCCGCTCCCGCGGCCGGACAGATCACGGCCGGGCTTTGGCTGCGGGACCCGGGGCTCCGCGGCGCCGGGACGGCCAGGGTCGCGTTTGACGGCCCGCCCGGGGTGGGCCTATAATTCGCCCTGATCATGGGAACACAAGACCTCAAGCAGTCCATCGACGCCGCCATCGACGCCGCTCTCCGGGAGGACGCGCCCGACGGCGACATCACCTCGGACAGCGTCATCCCGCGCGACGCCCGTTCCGAGGCCTTTTTCCTGGCCAAAGAGGACGGCGTCCTGGCCGGCCTCGACGTGGCCGCCCGGGTCTTCGCCCGCATCGACCCGGACGTCATCTTCATCGAGCGCTTCCGCGACGGCGCGGCCTTCCGCCAGGGCGACAAGCTGGCCCGGGTCAAGGGCCCGACGGGGGTCCTGCTCAAGGGCGAGCGGACGGCCCTCAATTTTCTCCAGCACCTCTGCGGCGTGGCCACGGTGACCCGCCGCTACGTCGAGGCCGTGGCCGGCACCAAGACCCGCATCCTCGACACCCGCAAGACCACCCCGGGCCTGCGGCTGCTCGAGAAGTACGCCGTGCGGGCGGGCGGCGGCACCAATCACCGGCTGTCCCTGTCGGACATGGTCCTGATCAAGGACAACCATCTCCGCTTCGTCGGCAGCGTCGCCGAAGCCGTGCGCCGGGCCCGGGCCGGCGTCCGCCCCGGCGTTCGCGTCGAGGTCGAGGCGGCCAGCCTGCTGCAGGTCCGCGAGGCCCTGGCGGCCGGGGCCGACATGATCATGCTCGACAACATGCCCCTGGAGACGATGAGCCAAGCCGTAGCCCTGGCCGGCGGCCGGGTGCCCCTGGAGGCCTCCGGCAACATGACCCTCGACCGGATCCGGGCCGTGGCCGAGACGGGCGTCGATTTCATCTCCGTGGGGGCCCTGACCCACTCGGCCAAGGCCGTCGACATCAGCATGGATTTCGTCAAGTGAAGCGGGCCCCGGGCATGAGCGGACGGACCGAGCGCGAACGCGATCTGCGGACCGACGTCCTGGTCATCGGCTGCGGCATCGCCGGGGCCGCGGCGGCCCTCGAGGCGGCCGAGGCCGGCCTGAACGTCGTCGTCATCACCAAGGGCGCCCGGGCCGAGGAGTCCAACACCCACTACGCCCAGGGCGGCATCGTCTCCTTCGCCCCCGACGACGAGCCCGAGCTGCTCAAGCGCGACATCCTCGAAGCCGGCGACAGCGCCGGCGACCCGGCCGCCGTCGACATCCTGGTCGCCGACGGCCCGCGCCTGGTCCAGGAAACGCTCATCGACAAGCTGGCCATCCCCTTCACCCGCAGCTCGCCCGAGTCCCTCGATTACGCCCTGGAAGGGGGCCACTCGCGCCGCCGCATCCTGCACGTCGAGGACGCCACCGGCCGGACGATCGAGGACCGCTTCCTGCGGGCCCTGCGCCGCCACCGCCGGGTGACCCTCCTGACCGGACGGACGGCGGTCGACCTTCTGACCGTGCCGCACCATTCGAAAAACCCCGTGGCCTACTACCGCGAGCCGCGGGCCATCGGCGCCTACGTCCTCGACAACGCCAGCGGCCAGGTCGGCCGCATCTTCGCCCCGTTCACGATCCTGGCCACCGGCGGCTGCGGCGCCGTCTTCCTCCACACCTGCAACCCGCCGGGCGCGGACGGCTCCGGCTACGCCATGGCCTACCGGGCCGGGGCCCGCATCGGCAACA
>JAEAME010000852.1_pt1 | contig 26109 bp, 20 predicted proteins | sample 8958731 | NCBI WGS metagenome assembly JAEAME01 (sample SAMN16933194, study PRJNA681113) | bioreactor sludge metagenome | isolation source: anerobic bioreactor sludge (Control) | place: India:Bengaluru | collected 2018-10-24 | reverse complement strand
TTCCGCAATACTTATCGTCTTTTTATCAGGGCAGAAAAAAAATCCGGAAGATCAGGCTATCCATACTCTAAGCGCCATCGGAATAAAATTCCTGTCGGAACTTCTTCTTGCCTTCCTCTGGTTTTTTGTTGGTAAAAAATCAGGGCTGCCTGATGTATTATTATTTTTTGTGCTATATTTAGCCTTCACTTTGTTTTCAATATTGATCATATCAAAAGAATTGAAAAACAGGCTTTTATAATAAGTAAATTGTTTTGAAAATACGTTTATTTGCATATCTGGTTTCTGCTCTCTTAATAGTATTTTTCCCCCTTGAATTATCAGGGCAGGAAGAACATGTTTCACATGGCTCTGAAAATCAAAAAGAAGAGAAATTCAATCCCAGTGAATTCATTCTGGAACACATTGCTGATTCACATGAATGGCACATTTTAACTAAAAAAAATGGTGAAAGTGTTGCAATATATCTGCCTGTAATTGTATACAGCAAAAAAAGCGGTTTTCAGTTATTTTCATCAAGAAAAATTGCCCACGGACATGAATACAAAGGTTTCAGACTTGAGGAGGAAGGAGAATACAAGGGCAGAATAGTCTCAGTAAATGAAAATGGGCAAATAGAGAAAGACAGCATGCCTCTCGATTTTTCAATAACAAAAGCCGTTGTCGGTATGCTGGCGGCTGCATTAATAGGTCTGTGGCTTTTCCTTTCACTCGCCCGCTCCTATAAAAAAACAGGCATCAGCCATCCTAAAGGAATACAGAAATTCCTCGAACCAATAGTCTATTTTATCCGCGATGATATTGTTATTCCAAATATCGGATATGAGAAACATGAAAAATTCATGCCCTATCTTCTTTCGGTATTCTTTTTCATTCTCATAAATAATATAATGGGCCTGATCCCATTCCCGCCTCCTTTCGGAGCTAATGTAACAGGAAATATAGCTGTTACTATGTCACTCGCATTATTTACTTTTATAATAATCCAGATAAACGGATCAAAGAATTACTGGAGGCATATTTTTGCGACTCCCGGCGTTCCATTCTGGCTGCTTCCGATTATGATCCCCGTTGAGATCATAGGTATGTTCTCAAAGCCATTTGCACTTACCGTCCGTTTGTTTGCAAACATTACCGCAGGCCACATAATTGTAATGAGCCTGCTTGCTCTTATTTTCATATTTGACTCCCTTACAGTAGCACCGGTTTCAATTATTTTTGTGATTTTTATGGATTGCCTCGAATTACTTGTGGCATTCCTTCAGGCATATGTCTTTACACTTCTGTCAGCCTTGTTCATCAGCCTGGCAGTTGCTGAAGAGCATCATTAATTTTTATGTTTATTTAATTTTTTACACTATGGAAGAAACACAGGCAGCAATGTCACTTGCAGCAATCGGAGCAGGACTCGCAGTTATTGGTGCAGCCTATGGTATCGGTCGTATCGGTTCAGCAGCCATGGAAGCTATTGCCAGACAGCCGGAAGCCGCAGGTAAGATCCAGCTTGCAATGATCATCTCTGCAGCACTTATAGAAGGTGTTGCACTGTTTGGTGTTGTTGTAGCTCTTATTGCTTAAAGGTATTGAAATCCTGCAACGGTTGGTTGCAGGATTTCTTAATCAGAATTATTAAAAAACAAAAGATATGATCCTAGCCAGTAATAGCCTGACATCGCCTGCAATAGGTACGATCTTCTGGGCTGTGCTAATTTTTTCGATCTTTTTTATGATCCTTGCAAGATTCGCATGGAAACCAATCCTTGGCATGATCAAGCAAAGAGATGAATCAATAAAAGGATCTCTTGCAGCTGCTGAAAAAGCAAGAAAGGAAATGCTGAAGCTCCAGAGCGATAATGAAGCCATACTTCGTAAAGCAAGGGATGAAAGAGAGAATATTCTTAAAGAAGCACGGGATGTCAGGGATAAGCTTATAGCTGAAGCAAAGAACAAAGCTGCCCAGGAGGCTGAAAAAATAGTCGAAGCAGCAAAGACAGGTATTGAACGCGAAAAGGCAAAAGCATTATCTGAGATACATCAGAAAGTTACTGTCCTGTCAATAGAAGTAGCATCCAAACTGCTTGGTGAAAAATTAAGCACTACAGGCGAACAGGAAAAGCTTATTGAAAAGTATCTGAACGATATTGAGCTCAATAAAAATTAGTGAACATTTCCTGAAATGAACGAAAGCAAAATATCGGTACGTTACTCCAGGGCTCTTTTCCTTTCAGCTCTTGACAAAAATAACCTTGACAGGATCTACAGGGATATGATCCTTTTGTCGGAAATTTCAACTATCGAGGAGTTTAAAGAGTTGATCAGCAGTCCGGTAATTAAGCCTTCAAGGAAAACAAAGATCTTTCAAAAAACACTTGGTGATAACGTGGATCCCCTTACCCTGTCACTTATTGACCTTGTTATAAGGAACGGCAGGGAGAATTACCTACCGGCTATTGCGAGGGTATTCATAAGTCAGACAAAGGAATACAAAGGCATAACTGAAACAGTTTTGACTACTGCCGTGAAGGTTGATGAAGAAATAAAAAAGCAGATCTCAGTTTTTGTCGCCGATGCTTTTAAGACAAAAGTGGAATTGAAGGAAATAGTCGATAATGACATTATAGGGGGCTTTGTGTTACGCATTGAGGATAAGTATATCGATGCAAGTATCAGGACAAAATTGAATAAAATAAGGAAAGAACTGTTAGCTACGTCACTGACAGATTGATTATAAAACAATAAAACAGAAATTAAGACAAGCAATATGGCAAGTATTAAACCAGCAGAAGTTTCCGGGATCCTCCGGCAGCAACTCGAAGGGATCCAGACAGGTGTTGAACTGGAAGAGGTGGGAACCGTCCTTCAGGTTGGTGACGGCATAGCACGTATCTATGGACTGACTAATGCTGAATCAAATGAGTTGCTGGAATTTGAAAACGGTATTGAGGCAATAGTCCTCAACCTTGAGGAAGATAATATCGGAGCAGTTCTTCTTGGGCCTACAGAAGAGATCAATGAAGGCGATATAGTCAAACGAACCCGCCGTATAGCATCAATAGGAGTGGGAGAAGGTCTCCTCGGAAGGGTAATATCCCCAACGGGACAGCCCCTTGATGGGAAAGGACCTGTTGAAGGGAAATTGTATGTAATGCCTTTCGAAAGAAAAGCCCCCGGTGTAATATTCCGCCAGCCTGTTAAACAGCCGCTGCAAACAGGTATTAAAGCTATTGATGCAATGATACCTATAGGAAGGGGACAAAGAGAGCTTATAATCGGCGACAGGCAGACAGGAAAAACAGCAATTGCAATTGATACGATTATTAATCAGCGCAGTAATTATGAGCAAGGGAAACCGGTTTACTGTGTCTACGTTGCTGTCGGACAAAAAGGATCAACTGTTGCCAATATTGCAAAGATCCTCGAAGAAAATGGCGCAATGAAATATACCGTGATAGTACTTGCTACAGCTTCTGATCCGGCTGCCGCTCAGTTCTATGCGCCTTTTGCCGGTGCAGCAATCGGGGAATTCTTCAGGGATACAGGTCGTGATGCTCTGATTATTTATGACGATCTTTCAAAACAGGCAGTCTCTTATCGTGAAGTCTCCCTTTTGCTTCGCAGACCTCCGGGACGAGAAGCCTACCCGGGTGATGTATTTTACCTGCATTCACGGCTTCTTGAAAGAGCTGCAAAGATAATTGAGTCTGATGAGGTTGCAAGACAAATGAATGATCTTCCCGAATCTATAAGACATCTTGTTAAAGGTGGCGGATCACTGACAGCGCTTCCTATTATCGAGACCCAGGCTGGTGACGTATCTGCATATATTCCCACAAACGTGATTTCAATTACAGACGGACAGATATTTCTTGAATCGAGCCTTTTCAATTCAGGGGTCCGCCCGGCAATTAATGTCGGTATTTCAGTCTCAAGGGTGGGTGGTAACGCGCAGATAAAATCAATGAAAAAAATTGCCGGAACACTTAAAGTTGACCAGGCCCAGTACAGGGAACTTGAAGCTTTCTCAAAGTTCGGTTCTGACCTTGATGCAACAACTCTTGCCATCCTGAATAAAGGATCTAAAAATGTGGAGATACTTAAACAGGGACAGTACATGCCAATACCTGTAGAAAAACAGATCGCCATTATTTATTGCGGAACAATGGGTTTGTTGAAAGATGTACCGGTGACAAAAGTGAAGGAATTCGAAAAGGAATTCATTGAATATCTTGATCTTAAACACAGCGATATACTCGATAACCTCAGAGATGGCATCCTTACAAATGACATAACAAGGGGCCTTGAAAAAGCTGCTGCTACGGTAGCCTCTAAATATAAATCCCAGTAAACCCGTATACCTGAAGATTAAAAATTGATATGGCCAATTTAAAAGCTATTAGGATACGAATCAGTTCTGTCAAATCTACACGGCAGATAACATCCGCCATGAAAATGGTTTCTGCAGCGAAGCTCAGGAAAGCACAGGATAAGATTGTACAATTAAAACCCTATGTTTCCAAGTTGCAGGAGATCCTAAGCGGCCTGACTCAAAGCCTTGGAGAAAAAGATGTTGAAAATGTCTTTGCAAGGAACACTGAGCCTGAAAAAATACTGCTTGTCGTTATAACCTCCAACAGAGGTCTTTGCGGAGCTTTCAATGCAAATGTTATTAAAGAGACAAGACGGGTTATTGCAGAAAAATATCCCGGCCAGTATAACAAGGGCAATGTGACCCTTCTTACAATAGGTAAAAAGGGTTATGATTATTTCAGAAAACTGAACCTTAAAATGCTGCCTGAAAGGAATGCCCTTTTCAACAGCCTTTCTTTCGAAAATGTCGTTACTGTTGCTGAAGATTTAATGAACAGTTTTGTTGCCGGAGAATACGACAGGATTGAAATTATTTACAACCAGTTCAAAAATGCGGCAGTACAGTACCTGACAAATGAGACTTTTCTTCCGCTAAGCGCAGATCCTCCTGATGACAAAATAATACAGGTCACAGATTATATCTACGAACCTTCGGGGGAGGAAATAGTGAAGGAACTGATACCTAAATCGCTCAAAATTCAGTTCTACAAGGCAGTCCTTGATTCTTTTGTGGCAGAGCATGGCGCAAGGATGACTGCAATGCATAAAGCTACTGATAATGCAACAACAATGATTCGCGATCTTACATTGCAGTACAATAAAGCACGACAGGCTGCGATTACGAATCAGATACTTGAAGTGGTCAGCGGGGCTGAGGCCCTTAAAGGCTAGACAAGTTATGTATAATCAATCAGAACTCAGGGAGATAGTCAACAGGACGCTGATGAATCTTTCGTACAATACGGAAGCTCCCAGGCTTATAGAGCCGGTTAAATACATACTTTCCTTAGGCGGCAAAAGAATAAGGCCCGTTCTTGCACTGACAGCCTGTAATCTTTTTAATGATAAGATTGATGATGCAGTATTCCCGGCAGCAGGCCTGGAGATTTTTCATAACTTCACTCTGGTTCACGATGATATTATGGACAAGGCTCCTGTCAGAAGAGGATTTCCGACAGTTCATACTAAATGGGACTTAAACCAGGCTGTGCTCTCAGGAGATGTAATGTCATTCATAGCCAATGAATGCTTCATGTTAACCCCTGCCCAATTGTTCCTTAAGATCTTCAGAGTATTCAATAAAGCAGCTATTGACGTCTGCGTAGGTCAGCAGCTTGATATTGATTATGAAAAATCCCTTGTTGTTAAGGAGCAGGAATACCTGAGAATGATAGAATTGAAGACTGCTGCATTGATAGCCGCCTCAGTCAGAATAGGTGCCTTGATCGGAGGAAGCAGTGATAAGGATGCAGATCTGCTTTTTGACTTTGGAAGAAATATGGGACTTGCTTTTCAGATCCAGGATGATATCCTTGATGTATGGGGAGAAACGAAAGTATTTGGTAAAACACAGGGCGGAGATATTGTATCAAACAAAAAAACATTTCCCTATATCAAAGCCATGGAAATAGCTGGAGAGAATGTCCGGAAACAGCTTCAGATGCTATTCTCAGGAAATGGCATGAATCCGGAAGAAAAGATCCGGACTGTTACGCAATTATATGATCAGCTTAATGTCAGGGAAGCTTGCGAATCCCTGGCAAATCAATTCATCGACAGGGCATTTGAATTCCTGCACAAGGTAAGTGTTGATGACAAAAGAAAAAAAGAGCTGACAGAGCTTGCCAGCTCACTAATCAGCCGCAACTACTAGTTAAGGATCTTCTTTTCATGCTTTATCAGCCAGTCTAAGTTGATAAGGACTCCGGCATTAAGCATGAACTGGTCATAACGGCTGATTATATATTTCGCTTCCACATAAACATCAAACTGATCAGTAATCTTGATATAAGTGCCTGCTCCTATATTCAATCCGAGAGCATTATCATTCTGCCTGAATGTGTCGGAAGCCTGAGATTTGCTTTTCTGCCAGGCAAGTAAGATGTTCATCCCCGCGAGTCCGTAAAATTCAAACTGGTCAAGAGAATTGAATACATAATGACAATTAACATCAAACATCATTGAAAAGACACTGCTCCTGTAATTTTCAGCCCTGGTGATATTTGGATAAAAGATAGTATAGGAGGGAGAAATATGAACAGGTAAGTTCAATTCATAAATTCCTTTAAATGAAACAGCCATATGACCACTCCTGAAATCGGAGAATGGCTCATTATTAAAGTAAAAACCTGAACCAAAGGCCAGGCCGCCCCCTACCTTCGTAAACTGAGCATTAACGGCAGGGTAGATTAAGATTGCAAGCAAAACAACTGCATAAAATTTCTTCATTGATCAATAATTGGATAATACACTATAATACAATTAATAAAGATAAGGTATTATCGATTATAAGTCAAGAGCGATTTGGTCAGTAGTAAAAAAAATCTAATCTTTATTTCGTTTCATTTTATAATGGTTTAAAAGCATAATCATCTTCAAAATTTATTAATTTTGTATCTTCAAAAAACGCAAAAGAATTTATAAATATGGCACAGAATATCGGTAAGATCAGCCAGATTATCGGACCAGTGGTTGATGTTACATTTGACAGACAGGGCGTTGAAATGCCTGATATCTATGACGCACTTGAAATAAAAAGGGAAGATGGCTCTGTCCTGGTTTTGGAGTGTCAGCAGCATATCGGTGAAAATACTGTCAGGTCCATTGCGATGGATTCGACTGACGGACTCCGGAGGGGTCTGGACGTAATAGCTACCGGAGCTCCTATTGTAATGCCGATAGGAGAACAGGTCAAAGGACGTCTTATGAATGTAACCGGTCTGGCTATAGATGGTATTGGGACTCTTGACAAGACAGGCGGCTACCCTATACATCGAAAACCCCCTAAATACGATGTTCTGTCAACCGAGAAGGAAGTTCTTTTTACAGGGATCAAGGTTATCGATCTGATTGAACCTTATTCAAAAGGAGGTAAGATCGGGCTCTTCGGAGGTGCGGGCGTTGGAAAAACAGTTGTTATCCTTGAGCTTATAAATAATATTGCCAAAGCTTATTCCGGACTTTCAGTGTTTGCAGGAGTGGGTGAGAGAACAAGGGAAGGAAACGACCTGTTGAGAGAAATGCTTGAGGCCGGAGTTATTTCATACGGTAAGGATTTCCTTGAAAGCATGAAATGCGGCGGCTGGGATCTGTCGAAAGTCGATATGGAAGCTCTTAAGGAATCAAAACTTGCACTTGTATTCGGACAGATGAACGAACCTCCGGGTGCAAGGGCAAGAGTCGCGCTCTCAGGACTTTCAGTTGCAGAACATTTCAGGGATGGAGACGGCAAGAGCGGAGGACGCGATATCCTGTTTTTTATGGATAATGTATTCCGTTTTACCCAGGCCGGATCTGAAGTATCTGCTCTTCTTGGCCGTATGCCTTCTGCAGTTGGTTACCAGCCTACATTGGCTACCGAAATGGGTATAATGCAGGAGAGGATCACCTCAACGAAAAATGGATCAATCACTTCTGTACAGGCTGTTTACGTACCTGCCGACGACCTTACCGATCCTGCTCCGGCAACAACATTCGCACACCTTGACGCAACGACAGTATTAAGCCGTAAAATATCTGAACTTGGGATTTATCCGGCCGTCGACCCCCTTGACTCTACCTCAAGGATATTGACCCCCGATATTGTAGGCGCTGATCATTATAATTGTGCCCAGAGGGTAAAAGAACTCCTGCAGAGATATAATGAGTTGCAGGATATTATAGCAATCCTCGGAATGGATGAACTGTCGGAAGAAGATAAGCTTGTCGTTCACCGCGCAAGAAGAGTGCAGAGATTCCTTTCCCAGCCCTTCCATGTTGCAGAACAGTTCACGGGCATAAAGGGCGCCCTTGTATCAATTGAAGATACTATCAAGGGATTCAATATGATAATGGACGGGAAGGTAGACCAGTATCCGGAAGCAGCTTTCATGCTCGTTGGTACAATTGAAGACGCTATCGAAAAAGGTGAAAAGATCCTTGCTCAAACAAGATAAATAATCCCGGGATGAAAATAGAGATAATCACTCCTGACAGGAAAGTTTACGAGGGCGACATAAAATCAATAAGAGTTCCGGGGAAAAAAGGATCATTCCAGGTCTTAAAAGACCACGCTCCCATAATTTCAACTCTTGAAAAAGGCCCGGTAATTATCGTTGATCAGGCAAACAACGAACTGAAATATGAGATAGCTGAAGGAGTGATAGAAGTAAAACAGAATAAAATAATTCTCCTTTCAGAATCAGTAATCTAACTGATTTATAATGACACCTGATGAATTCCGGAAACATGCCCATGAGCTTGTCGAATGGATGGCTCATTATCTTGAAAATATTGAAGATTATCCTGTAAAATCTCAATGCAAGCCTGGTGAAATATTAAAGAAATTACCTGATAAGCCTCCCTCAGATCCACAATCTTTTGATAGCCTTATAATGGATCTTGAGGAGATAATAATGCCTGGTATAACCCACTGGCAACACCCCTCTTTCTTTGCATATTTCCCTGCAAACAACAGCTACCCTTCCATCCTTGCCGAGATGATAATTTCTGCTATCGGAGCACAGTGCATGAACTGGGAAACATCACCGGCTGCGGCTGAACTGGAAGAAAAAATGATGATATGGCTGCGTGATATGATCGGGCTGCCCGCCTGCTTTGAGGGCGTAATCCAGGATTCAGCTTCAGCAGGAACACTTGCAGCAATCCTTACAGCAAGAGAAAAAACAAGCGGATTCCTGGTAAATGAGACAGGAAAAGGTTCTGCTTGTAAATTAAGGATATATTGTTCTGAACAAGCTCACTCTTCAATTGAAAAAGGAGTTAAAATAAGCGGTATCGGCAAAAACAACCTTGTTAAAATACCTGTCAGAAGGGACTTCTCAATGGACTCCGCTCTTCTTGATAAAGCTGTTGAGGAAGATATCAAAAATGGTTATCAGCCATGTTGCGTTATAGCTACTATCGGAACAACAGGCACTACTGCAGTTGATCCATTGAAAGAGATAGGATTAGTTTGCCGGAAAAACAATATCTGGCTTCACGTTGATGCTGCAATGGCCGGAACTGCCCTCATACTGCCGGAGTTCCAGTGGATGATCGAAGGGAAGGAATATATAGACAGTTTTCTTTTCAACCCTCATAAATGGATGTTCACAAACTTTGATTGTACAGCATTCTTCACGAGGGATGCAGTTTCACTGATCAAAACCTTTGAAATACTGCCTGAGTATCTCAAAACAAGAACAAGGGGCAAAGTGAATGATTACCGCGACTGGGGTATTCCGCTCGGCAGAAGATTCAGGGCCCTTAAACTCTGGAGCGTTATAAGATCATTTGGCACTGATGGCCTGCAAAGGAAGATCAGACAGCATATAAGTTATGCAGCGGAACTTAAGAACATGATTTCAGGGGAAAATGATTTTGAAATCCTTGCCCCCGTTGTAATTAATGTTGTGTGCTTCAGATATGCTCCCGGAGGAACTGATGAACAGAAACTTAATATCCTGAATGAAAAGCTAAACCACATGCTTAATGATTCAGGCAGGATTTACTTATCGCATACGGTCCTTAACGGGAAATATACTTTAAGAATTGTTATCGGTCAGACAAATGTAACAATGGAACATGTCAAAAAAGCCTGGGAACTGATAAAGAATACAGCAAGGAATATCTCCGTCTGATTGTCTTATTATTGCCTGTTTCTCCCGATATTCATTCCGTTGATATCAATATTGAAAAGCCATCCGATAGTTGGTGAACTGTTACCCTTTTTCCATGCTGCCTGAATACCGGCTGAGATCATATAGGGTATGCGGAGAACATAAAAATCAGCCAGCAATTCTACTCCGTATGAACTGAATGCTTCCTTGCCTTCAATGTATTCTTTAAGAACAAGCGAACCTGAGTCATTGTAATCAAAATGATAATTCCCGGTGCCGCTTGCATAATCATAGAACAGATCTGCACGGAGCCTTGTGAGATACAGTAGACTCCACACATTAAGATCGGGATAACCAAGGGGAGTTACATAATCGGCAGACAGGAAGTGAAGGTTCTCTGAAGCAATATTCCTGTAACCCCGCGGGTAATTGATCCTGTTCCACATAGAGATCTGCCCGATGTACTGTTTATCAGCTTCATACCTGAAACGGATACCGTTATTCCTGAAAAACCCGGGGAAATATAAAGCTGTTCTAAGAGTCAGGAACGTGCCGTAAATATCCTTGTCAAAAGGGTAAAAAGAATAGTTGAGATCTAAAACTTGTGCAAAACGCGGATATATATCCCGTGCAGCAGCTTTGTGATAGTTAGCAAAATACAGCCTGGCAGCCATTTCTGTCTGACCATAATCGTATATTGTATCATCTTTTACATAAAGGATATATTGATTCCTGTAATTTGCTGATATCGAAGGCTGGAAAAACTGAAAAAACTTACCCGTCGAAAAAGTCAGAGGTATTGAAAGTGTATTTGAGAATTTAAATTCCGGTCTTATCGATTCCGGATCATCAAGCTTTGAACCTGTCCTTGTCCGGAAGACAACATTATCATCGCCGTAATCAAGGCTTGATTCAATTACCGGATATAAGCCCTGCCACTTGATTCTTGAATGGAACATGTGTTTCTTGTCTGAGTATTCATACCCGAGAGATGTGATAACGGTGCTTAAATTGTTCTGGCTCAACAGTGTAAAACCCGGTTTGATTGAAGCAGGATCTGATTGCAGTTCTTCAATATCGGCATATAGTGGCATCCAGCTGTGGAAGCCGAATAAATGCTGCCATTTTCTGTACCTGACAGGTTGAAATGACTGCTGCATCAGTGGTGTCATCTCATTTTTTTCAGGGAGTACAACTTTTTCTACAAGGTAAGCCCTGCGGTCCTCAACATCCGGATTATGCCAGGATGTATTCTTAAGGCTGAGAGAGCAGATATTATTACCCGAAGAGGTATAGTCACAGAATATTATCTTATCCCCGCTTATCATCAGATCAGTTGCTCCGAATTGTGAATTTGTGATACGCTGTGCTTTCTTATCAGGATTAAGAATAAAGACGTTTTCGGCACCGGAAGCAGAACTTACGTAAAACAATGTGTCATTTCTTAAGAATACTGATTGTAAATCATCTTTTGCTTCCTCAATGTAAGTTTTCCATGTTTGATTCTCAGGTTTATATGAGATTATTCCTTCCCCCTTTTCCGTCAATGAAATAGCAGTGATCTCTGACCCGTCAGCCGACCATTGAGGCCTTTGGAGTGAAGCATTGCCGGGCACTGGTATTGATGCTGTTATTTCGTTTGTCTTTAAGTCAAAAAGTATAAGGTTATTTCTGTTATCTGCAGTGTTCTCAATAGCTGCTATGCTCTCTCCGTCAGGAGAAATTGAAGCTGACATCAGTCTTGTTTTCCATGTCAGCTGTTTCACTGTACGGCTCCTTATATCAATCATTTTAATCACTGAATAATTCCTGTTTTCCCATCTCGGATCGGGCTGGTTCTCGACCCATACAAGCAGGGATCCGGCCCCCGACAGATAATATGGATTAATAATGCCCGGAACATGTATCTTCTGTTCCGACCTGTTTATTGTGTCAATCAATACTATGACGGGAGGATCTGTAAGTGATGTCCTGATTGCAGCTATCTTGTTCTCTCCGGCCGGGACTGGAGAGAAATATCCAAGGTATTCATTATTCTTATCCTGATTCAGGTATTTGTATGGACGCGAGCCGTTATTGCGTATCTCCTCGTTCCATAGAATATTAAGTGTATCGAAAGTCTCCCTGAAAAGACCTTTTTTTGTTTTTCCAATGTTCCCCAGCAGACTTATATTTACAGGATCGATAAGAAATGGAAGATTTGCAGTTGTTTTTAATGCCTTGTTCCAGACGCCCTGCCCATATTTGTAACGGGTCAGTGTTACCGCCTGAGATCCGCTTTGATAATGATCCGGCACATAATCCCTGAACGAACCGTTGACAAGCTTATCATATTTGTACACTTTTCCTTTCTCGACGGACAGAGCCTTAAGCTGTTTCTGAAAAGAAGCGCTGTTGCCCCTTCCGGCACCTGAGAAAGCGGATTCAACAAAAACAGCATCGCCTTCAAGATACCACAATGGGAGCAGGGCTGCCATGGCTCCGGGGAACTGCTGGCCGAAGAAAACTGACATGAATCTTGAGAATCCCTTGTTCAGGGATTCCATCTGTAGCACGTGAGTCAGTTCATGAAGTGCCAGTTGCCTTGCGGGATCTAGAGGAATTGTATTTTGTTCCGGCGTGGGATATATCTCCATTCGCTTCGGTGCATATGCAACATAGCCATTTGACTGGGTTGTGTAGTTATGGATTATTACAGGGATGCGGAAGCGGGAATCCGGATAAAGAAACGAAATCTCATTATAAGCCTTTTCAAGCGCACGGGCAAATTCCACTCCGTTATTGCCATATTCCTCCGGATAGATCACCCTGAACCTATCTGTTTTGACCTGGAGCCACTTGAGATTTGCCGGATCCTGTCCTGTTTCATAGTATTGGGCTGAAACTGAAAAGGGAACCAGTAAAAGAATAAAAAGCAATATCGATCTATACCCCATAACTTAAAATACTATCCAAAATTAACAAATAATGTTAGTCCCGGGTTTAATCCCTCAGTAAGAAAAAAATAAGTACTTTAGTCATCAGATCCGGCACATAAGGGCTTCAAAAAAATGGAAAATAAATGAGACAGTTCAGGTTCATCAATAATATAACCGGTTGGCTTGTATTTGCAGTGGCTGCCATTACCTACCTTATGACAATTGAGCCAACGGCAAGCCTTTGGGATTGCGGTGAATTCATTGCTTCATCATACAAGCTCGAGGTAGGGCATCCTCCCGGAAGCCAGGTATTTATGATTATTGCAAGGGTATTTACACTTTTTGCAGGCGGGAATGAAGAAAAAGTGGCTGCAATGGTTAATGCCATGTCAGCTCTTGCAAGCGCATTCACGATCCTGTTCCTTTTCTGGACAATAACCCATCTGGCCCGTAAAATTCTAATAAAAAATGAAGATCAGCTGAATGTTCCCAGGATAACTGCTATCATGGGTGCAGGGATAGTTGGAAGCCTGGCCTATACTTTTTCTGATTCATTCTGGTTCTCGGCTGTCGAGGGAGAAGTTTATGCCACATCTTCTTTTTTTACAGCAATTGTATTCTGGGCAATACTCAAGTGGGAGGATAATGCAGATATGAAATATGCCGATAAATGGATAATACTTATTGCATATCTGATGGGCCTTTCGATAGGAGTGCATCTTCTCAATCTTCTTGCTCTTCCGGCTATTGTACTTGTTTACTATTTCAGGAAGTTTACATTTTCCTGGAAAGGGTTCATAATGTCTATTGCAGTATCTTTTGCTATCCTGGCTCTCCTGATATGGGGCATAATCCCGGGACTGATAAAGATATCAAGCAGGTTTGATCTCCTTTTTGTCAATACCTTAAAACTGCCTCATAACAGCGGAATGATCGTTCATTTCATTATCCTGATAGTACTTTTCATAATAGCGATAAGAATGTCGCTGAACTCCGAAAATAAAATCAGGAATGCTTCTGTTGCAACAGCGGCTCTTTTCTTAACGGGAATATGGGTAGTATCAGATTCGGTTTTAATTAACATACTTGTTTTAATTGCGGTGGCATCGTTTCTATTTTATGTTGCAGGGAAGAACAGGATTGTACTGAATACGATACTTACTTCGGTGATGGTGATACTTATAGGATACTCCTCCACTGCCATAATTGTTATAAGGGCTTCAGCAAATCCTCCGCTGAATGAGAACAATCCCAGTGATCCCTTCAGCCTGCTTTATTATCTTAACCGCGAACAGTATGGCGACAGACCGCTCTTCTATGGCCCGTATTATAATGCGCCTGTGCTGGATTATGCTGACGGGAAGCCGGTTTATGTTCTTGAGGATAACAAAAAGTACATCATAACCCACAGGGAACTTGAAAGGGTTTATGATGACAGGTTCCTGACCCTTTTTCCAAGGATGTGGAGTGATCAGAGTGACGATCATGCGGAGGTCTATAAAGCCTGGGGAGGGACAAGGGGCATCCCCTTGCAGGTTGCTGATCAGTCGGGAGAGAAATCGATAGTAAGGAAGCCCAGGTTCAGTGAAAATCTGAAATTCATGTTCTCCTACCAGTTCGGCTATATGTATTTCAGGTATTTTATGTGGAACTTCGCCGGCCGGCAGGATGATACCCAGGGAACAGGAGGAGCCGTCAACGGCAACTGGATAACGGGAATAAAATTCCTGGATGAACCGAGGACAGGCACTTACGATCTTCCTGAAGATATCAGGAACGACCCCTCAAGGAATAAGTATTATATGCTTCCTTTTATCCTCGGCCTTATCGGGATGTTCTTCCAGCTTAATACTGATAATAAAAACTGGTTCAACGTCATGCTGCTTTTCTTAATGACGGGAATAGCAATTGTTTTTTATCTGAATCAATACCCAAATCAACCCAGGGAAAGGGATTATGCCTATGCAGCATCCTTCTATTTTTATGCGGTCTGGATTGGATTGGGAGTGCTGGCATTATTCCGTGGCATCTCTTCAGTCACAGGAGAAAAAATAGGAGCGCCCGTGGCAGGCATTGCCTGTTTTCTGGCAGTCCCTCTTATAATGGGATCGGAGAACTGGGATGATCATGACAGATCAGGGCGCTATCTTGCAAGGGATGTAGCGTTTAATTACCTTGAATCATGCACTCAGAATGCAATACTGTTTACAAACGGCGATAATGACACCTTCCCTCTCTGGTATGCTCAGGAAGTTGAAGGCAAAAGAAAGGATATCCGTGTTTGCAATCTTATGCTTCTTAATACCGACTGGTATATAGAACAGATGAAACAAAAAGTATACGAATCTGATCCCCTGCCCATAACACTGCCGATTAAGAAATACTATGACGGAATTAATAATCAGGTTTTCATTGTTGAAAAGACAAAGGACCCGGTTGATGTTAAGACAATAATCGACTGGATCTTAAGCGAGAACCCTGCTACAAAGGTCCAGTTATCTGCAAATGAAATACTTGACATAATTCCTACAAAAACGATCCGGATTCCGGTCGATGCAGCGAAAGTAATTGAATCAGGTACTGTAAGGCCCGAAGATTCGTCAAAGATTGTACCCTATATTGACATCAGGCTCAGGGGCAGCTCAATTCTGAAAAGCCAGCTTATCATACTTGACATTCTGGCTCATAATGACTGGACAAGGCCAATATATTTTGTGACCGGGTATCATAATGATGCATTCGGGCTGGAGGAATATTTCCAGCTGGAGGGATTGGCTTATCGCCTGGTTCCGATAAAGTCGGAAAATAAGAGCTGGGTTGATTACGGGCGGATAGATACTGATATTCTTTATGATAACATAATGAATAAATTTGTCTGGGGAGGAGCCAATGATGAGGATGTTTACATTGATTACAACCATAACCGGACTCTGACAGTCGTCAGGGCCAGACTGCAATATGCTAAGCTCGCAAAGGAACTTGCTGCAGAAGGTGAAAAAGCCAAAGCCCTTGAAGTTCTTGACCGTTGCATGGCGCTGCTTCCTTTTGAGCAGGTAAAATATGATCCTTATGTCCCGGATCTGATCGAGGCATACTTTGCTACAGGGAATACAGAAAAAGCAGTAAAACTGACAAATGAATACTGCAATCATAATTTTGAGCATCTTGATTATTACCTGAAGCAGACTCAGTATATAATAAGCTCGGCTGAATATGAAATACAATCTGCAATTCAATATACTTCCAAAGTGTCAACAGCATGTATGACTTATGGCCAGAAAGACCTTGCCGGGGAAATAGACAAAAGACTTGAAGTTTACTACAGGGATTATCTCGAAGACAGGATTCCTGATGACCAGGAGTCTGTGAGGTGATCAGCTGGCGATAGTTGCAGATTTCTCGTGCTTGAGGTATTTTTCAAGAAGAGCTATTATCTTTTCCGGGTAAACGGGCTTCAGAATATATTCGTTGCATCCTGCAAGGTAGGCTTCTGTCTTGCTCTGTTCGGAAGCATAGGCAGTAAGCATCAGAACAGGCACATCCTTTCTTCCTTTTCTGAAGATCCTCATGCATTCGATGCCATTTACAAGCGGGACCAGGAAATCCATCAGGACAAGATCTATCTGAACGGGTCCGTGAGTTATGAAATCAACAAAATCCTTCCCGTTACGGAATACTTTTACTTCAGCACCTGTATTTTTTAGCAGGGTTTCATAGTATCTGATAGAAGGAATATCATCCTCAACTATAATAATCTTTTTATCAGGCAACTGTAAATCGTTGATGTTCAGTGTCATTTTCAGGATTGGATATGCTTCTATAAAATTACTACATGTAGCCAACGGTAGGTAAAGATGCCCCTGCAATTATTAACATCTTTTCAACAGGGTTTTTAACCATTCTCTATATAGACTTGCATTCCCTGGTAAAAAGTTGCAAATTCTTATAACAAAAATACTAAAATGATTAAAAAGTTCCGTTTAATCAGATCAGCTTTTCGCTTATTTTTTGAGAAATTTATTGGGAATAATCCCCGATCGACAATATATCAATTGTTGGGGAGATGTATTAACGGCATTTCCAGCTTGTTGTATAGCCGCCATTTGATATCGGACTTTTTGCTTCTATTGCGAGAAGTTCAAAACCGCAATATTCTGCTTCAGAATCATAGCCATCATTAATTATATCCCCGGTGGCATCTTCGGTTAGTACTTCCCTGCAGAATTTGCAGTTCTCTGCTTCACAGGATGAGGCAGCCCAGCTCAGTAAGATAAATGATGCGGTAAAAAGAATGATCCTCTTCATAGATTATCTTTTTTTTGTCAAATTTATAAAACTCTTAATAAGCAGATCGCATTTGTTATAAAAAGGTTGCTTTATTGTATTTTTATACTGATTATGCATCATTTAAGTAAAATACAAGTCATTTGATCAGGAATGAAAATAAACTAACAAGATAAAAAGAATTGTCATGGAAGAAAGTGTTTTAAAAGAATCGAAAATGAGAAAACACGTCACTGTTGTCGGGGCCATTCATATTGGATTTGGATTGCTTGGCCTTATCGGCGCACTTGCTGTTTTCTTTGTACTCAATTTTGCTAAAGGATTTGTAACAGGAGAAGAAATCCCCAATGTTGTATTAAGTTTCCTCGCTGTAAGTATTCCTTTATTGATTGGATTTATGTCAACACTCGGACTCGTAGGAGGGATAGGACTTATTGCCTTTAAATCATGGGCCAGGTATCTTATCATAGTAGTAGCAGCTCTGGGATGCCTTAACATACCGATTGGAACACTTAAAGGTGTTTATTCGCTGTGGGTGCTGCTGCAGGATGACACAATAAAACTGTTCAATAGTAATTAAGGAAGCAGGTTTAGGGCATATCAACATATATTTGGTAGTATAGTTGGGGTGGAAAATAGTGGGGGCATTGCATGCAATGCCCCCACTATTTTCCTAGATGCAACACCCCACCATTATTATCAGAAAATTTCTAAATTGTCCCAAAATCTGAATATATGGCTGAAGACAATAAAATCATCTTTTCAATGTATCGGGTTGGGAAGACATTTCCCCCTCACCGCCAGGTACTTAAAGATATCTCTCTTTCCTTTTTCCTGGGAGCCAAAATAGGTATTATAGGGCTTAACGGATCTGGAAAATCAACCCTTTTGAAAATTATAGCCGGTATTGAAAAGGAATACCAGGGCGAGGTTACTTTCCTTCCGGGTTTTTCTGTTGGCCATCTGCCCCAGGATCCTCTTCTGGATGACAGCCGCACAGTAAAGGAGATAGTAGAGGAAGGAGTAAAGGACATCGTTGATATAATCAGGGAATATGAGAAAATAAATTTAAGTTTCGGCGAACCGGAGGTTTATGAGAATCCTGAAAAAATGCAACAACTTATGGACAGGCAGGTTGTACTTCAGGAGAAAATCGACTACAACGATGGCTGGAATATCGAACATAAACTTGAAAGAGCTATGGATGCTCTCCGTTGCCCGGAAAGTAATGCAAAAGTAAATATCCTTTCGGGAGGAGAGAGGAGAAGGGTAGCGCTATGCCGGCTTCTTTTGCAGCAGCCTGATGTACTTTTACTTGATGAACCAACGAACCATCTCGATGCCGAGTCGGTTCAGTGGCTTGAAACAACTCTGAAGCAATATCATGGTACTGTCATTTGCATAACCCATGACAGGTACTTTCTTGATAATGTTGCAGGCTGGATACTTGAACTTGACAGGGGAGAAGGTATACCATGGAAAGGCAATTATTCATCATGGCTTGAACAGAAAGCAAAGAGGCTGGAAGTTGAGGAGAAAGGTAATATAAAGCGGAAGAAAGTCCTTGAGCGCGAGCTTGAATGGGTGAGAATGTCGCCGAAAGCCCGTCATGCAAAATCAAAAGCCAGGCTGGGCGCTTATGAAAACCTGTTAAACCAGGATGTTAAGCAGAAGGAGGAAAAGCTTGAGATATTCATTCCAAACGGACCCAGGCTCGGTGATAAGGTTATTAAAGCGTCACATGTATCGAAATCCTTTGGCGAAAAGATCCTTTTTGAAGATCTCGACTTTAACCTTCCGCGCAACGGAATTGTAGGCGTTATAGGTCCCAACGGCGCAGGAAAGACAACCCTTTTCAGAATGATAATGAAGCAGGAAGAGGCAAGCAGCGGCTCATTTGAAACGGGAGATACAGTTTCTATCGGCTATGTTGATCAAAGTCATACAGCAATAGATCCCTTAAAGAGTGTATATGAAGTCATTTCCGGGGGCCAGAATGATATTATGGTAGGCAACAGGCTGGTAAATGCCCGTGCTTATGTGGCCAGGTTTAATTTTACCGGGGCTGACCAGGAAAAGAAATGCGGTGTTCTTTCAGGAGGAGAAAGGAACAGACTCCATCTTGCTCTTACTCTTAAATCGGGAGCCAATGTCCTTCTTCTCGATGAACCGACAAATGATATCGACGTAAACACTTTACGTGCCCTGGAAGAGGGACTCGAGAATTTCGCAGGGTGTGCCGTGATTATTTCACACGACAGGTGGTTCCTCGACAGGGTTACCACGCATATGCTTGCCTTTGAAGGAAATTCAAAAGTGGTATGGTTTGAAGGTAACTATTCCGATTATGAGGAGAATTACAGGAAAAGGGTTGCAGATACCACACCCGTAAGGATTAAGTACAAGAAGCTGGTGTGAGGGCAGGGGGCGGGGAGCAGTTACAGAATCCCATTAAACCGCTCAGTACCCCAGTGTAAAATCTTTCTCCGTTGCCGGAACCCCTTCTTTCATCCATTGGGGCATTGGTTCACCCTTCAGGTAATGGCCGAAGAACTGCGACATGCGCACCTGAAAATCCTTTTTGTTCGGTAATTTGAGGGGCCAGTGAGGTTCGCCGGGATAGTTAAGAAGCCAGGATACTTTCCCAAGTCTGCGAAGGGCAACAAAAAACTCTATTCCCTGCCACCAGGGGACATGGCCATCTTTGTCGTTTGCCATTATAAGGATCGGTGTGGTGATCTTATCAATAGCAAACAAAGGCGAATTTTCCCAATAGAGATGAGGCGCCTCCCATATTGTGGCCCCGATACGGCTCTGCTCATGCTCATACTGGAAGGAACGGTTAAGTCCTGTCTCCCACCTTATTCCTCCATAGGCGCTGTACATATTCACAACAGGCGCTCCTGATTCAATTGCAGCAAAAAGATCAGTCCTTGTTGCAAGATATGCAACCTGGTAACCCCCCCAGCTGTGTCCCTGGGCACCAATATGCTTTTCATCAACGAAACCTTTTTCAATTATATGCATTATGCCGGGCATAACACAATTGAACGCGCTCTGACCCGGATAACCGTCAGTATAATGAACATCAGGATTAAACACCAGGTACCCATTTCCTGTGTAATAATGATAATCAATTGTCGACCTGTGAGGCTCAGGGATACGGTGCCTGTACATCTCATCCGAGCTTTTTTCGTAAAAATTGACAATCATCGGGTATTTCTTTGAGGGATCAAATCCGGCTGGTTTATATAAAAGTCCTTTTACTTCCTTACCGTCAAGCGAGGACCAGGAAACAAGCTCGGGACTGCTGCCCCATAGGAAATCCTTCTGCCGGGGATTGGCATCTGTAAGCTTTTTGCTTTTATTGAATGAGAGATCAGAAATATTGTAATCGGGGAAAAGTTCAAAGGTCTCTCGGGTAAATAATACTGCATCCGCCTTCCGGGCTTTGACGGGGGTGCCAAGACTGTAATTGCCTCCGGTAAGAAACCCGGGATTTCCCGGTTTACGCAGATCAATACTGTAAAACGCACTTCCTTTTGATGCTTCACTGAAACCGGAAAGATATTGCTTCTCCGAAGGATCGATATATTCGTTATCATAATCAAGATCGATAAGCCTGTAAGTTACCCCGCTCTTCCTTCCGTTCATTGTAAGATTGACCGGCTGACGCCCTGCCGCAGGATCAAGGGACCAGATGTCATATCGGTCATACACCAAAAAGGCATTATCATCTTTCAGCCATCCGGCCGGAGGATAGGGGGGAGCTATATTCGGCACATCATTAAGCTCATTGTAGCAAATTATAGTTTGCGGATTTGTAAGCCTGAATTCTTTCTCTGCTTTTATATCATAAGAATAGAATGAGCTGTCAGTATAATTATACCAGTAAATGTATTTCCCTGCAGGAGAAGGTTTTATGTCGGCCCTTATATTTGTCTTCAGCTTTTTCGGAGCGCCGCTTATTATGTCAATAAGCCATATGTCGTATCTTTCCGGACCTGATTCCCACATTGCCTCAAGCTCATACGGCACATTTGACAGCGCCAGCACCTGTGAGGCGTCACCTTTGTCAATGAGCCGGACAAGAGGCATATCTGTCTTCCCCAGCTGAACAGTACGGTTCAGGTCAGTGTGATATACTGCTTGATATGTTCTTTTCAGATCACGTTCCTTATTAATTACCTGGACAGTGTGCAACTTACCTTCTGCATAATGCCAGACATCAACATCAGGCTTTTCTTCATCAAGCCTGGTGGTATCCTTCACCTTATATTCAGGCGAGGTGCCAAAGAAAAGCCTTCTGCTTTTTTCTCCGAATGTAAGAGTACAGTTTTCATTTATTATCCATCCGGCAGGGATACCCGGGTTTCCTTTTTCAGCAACTATTGCTGCTTTTCCGCTTCCGCTCCAGTAACAGAGTGACCAGTTATTACCTGTCTTGTCTTTCTTATCATCTGAAGAAACGAGAAACGCAGCCTGGTCGGCTTTTTCAGACAGCGACAGTTGTTTGTAATTTACATCTTTAAGGAATAAGTCATCACGGGTTTTCTTTTCGAGGTTTATCATTATCACCCCGGCTGAAAGATCCTTGCCATCGCCTGTTGTTGCGCACAGCAGTACCGGCGCTTCCTGTGCCAGGACATATTCAGTGACAAATTTTATTGTATCGTTTGTTCCTTCTGACAAATTCCGGATACATAGATGAAATCCGTTTTCTTCAGATTCTTTTTTGATTGTTTTATCGCTCTCTTCTTTTTGTACTGCCGGTTCACATTGCCAGGCTATCCAGCCGGACCATTTCGAAGGGAGCTTGAAAGACTTTAGTCTGCTGACAGTGTCAGTCGACATCTTATTGACATTAAAAATACCAAGCATATTCAAAGGCATATCCTCTTTCTTTGTCTTTTTAAGCTTAAGTTCCCTTGTCGTCTCAAGAGTCGGTTTTATTGTAAATACCATGAATTTAGAATCAGATGTGAATGCAACTCCCGAGGCAGATCTGAAAGAAGTCTTTTTATCCTTTTTGATTTCATACAATTCAATTGACGGATCTCCTTCCCATGGTTCAATTACAAACCCGGCAAGCTCGCCATTATTTGAAATTATCTTTTCGGTGATCCGGTTCCACTTTGCCAGGTCATCAATAGTCAGAGGCTTCTGCGGCTGGGAAAATAGTGGTTGGAGAAAAACTGCCAGAAGCAGGAGTAATATGTATCTTTTCATATCTGATATCGTTTTAAAATTTGAACTCTATTTTAAGGATTCGTCAACTTCAGTTACTGCAAACATAATGAAATGAAATAATGGTCAGAAGATAAAATTGAACATCTTTATTCCATTGATTATATTTGTATAAAGATCAAAATTTAAAAACAAATGAAGAAAAGAACGTTCGTAAAAGGTTTGCTTTTATCGGCAGCTGCTCTTTTGTTGCCAAAGAAAGCCAGAGCGCTTGAATATTATCCGAATAAATCTGATAAGAAATGGGCGGTTCTCTATGGAACATGGTGCGGTTCGACAAGGGATGCCGGCTTATGGATATCTGAGGGAATGGACGGGATAGCAAATGTTTTTGATGTGCGTGAGAATCCCGATCTGTCACAATATGATCATATTGTAATTGGAGGAGCTATCCGTTCCAATGTAACATCACAGGAACTTCAGGATTACCTGAAAAAGAACAAGGAAGTTTTAAAAACAAGGATAAGAGGATATTTTGCTGTCTGCGGGAATATGATGAGACCTGTCGGTCCGGAGCAGACAAAACTGTTTATCGATAATCACCTGGCCCAATTGACCGGAGTTGGCAATGTCCCTTCAAGAGTCCTTCTGGGCAGGATCACTTATGGGCTGATGGAACCGGATGTAAGGAAACAAATGGAGGGATTCAAGATGCCCGAATATGATAATCTCAAGAGGTCTGAATGCATGGAATTCGGAAAGGAGCTGCTGAAAACAGTTTCCGCCTGAGATTAATCAATATAACAAGCAAAATCAGCTTATACGGGGTCTTATTTCTTTACAGAGAACCTGTAAACAGTTCTTGACTTGAATTTTTCACCCGGGCTAATAAGCGTGGAAGGGAATCCGGGCTGGTTAGGGCTGTCGGGATAATGCTGACTCTCAAGGCAGAATCCCGATCTGGCTTTGAACTGTCTCCCTCCCGTCTCAGCCGGTTTTTTATACATAAGTCCATTGCCTGTATAAAGCTGCATGGCAGGCTGATCCGTTATCATCTCCAACATGCGTCCGCTTGAAGGATCATAAACTACGGCATCAACTTTTTCTTTATTGTCAAGGACGTAGTTATGATCATATCCTGAAAAGACAGCGCCTTCATATGTATCTCCTATCATGGATCCGAATGTACGGACCGATGTGAAGTCAAACGGAGTTCCCTTTACAGGGCGTATCTCACCTGTAGGGATTAAAGTTGAATTGAAGGGCGTAAAAGCTGAAGCCCTCAGGATCATCTCATGATCAAAAATATTCCCGTTCCCTGCACCATGAAGATTGAAATATGCATGGTTTGTTACATTAATAACACTCTTCTTATCAGCAGAAGCCGAATAATCAATAATGATCTCATTCTTATTGGTCCATGTAAAGACGACTTCCATATTAATTGTTCCCGGGAATCCTTCTTCCATATCAGGGCTTACATAAGAGAACCTGACAGCAGGTTTATTCTTTTTATTTATCAGTTCAGCCTTCCAGACCTTAGTGTACCATCCGCGAGGTCCCCCGTGAAGAGTATTGGGTTTGTTGTTTACAGGCAGGGTATATTCCACTCCGTCGATGCTGAATTTCCCATTTGCTATGCGGTTGGCGTATCTTCCGACAGTTGCTCCTCCGAAATTGTCCTTTAAAATTGACTCAAGGACATAAGACCCAAGAACAACATTATCAATTTTCCCGTTTTTATCCGGGACTTCAACTCCGACAATCCTTGCACCATAATTAGTTAGCTTTAAAACATTGCCTGCTTTGTTTGTAAGAGTGAAGAGATATACTTCCGAACCGTCATGAGGGCCGAGAAGCTCTTTTTTGACAGTACCGGCATCTTCTTTTTGCATATTGCTGAAGATCAGGGGCAATACAATAGAAACAAATGATAAAAGATTCATGTTATGAATATTTAAAGGGTATAGGATTTTTATACCCTTCAAATTTAGCATAAAAGAATACAGATTTGAATTTCCTGAAGGGAAATTGCTTTCTTATTTATTTCAGTTTCTCAGGAATTCAGAACTGCTTTGGCTTTATCATCAAGAGCTTCTGTCATAAATGGTATTCCGGTAACCGCTTCTGTCTCGCGGTTTGAAGTCACAAGATCTTCCCTGCTTAGCTTTGACAGGTCAAATTTCCTGACACCGGCCATGAACTGCTGCAATCCGCATGCGAGTTTATCAGCGTAGCCGCAAAGTGCTATTGCACCGAGAGGGATATTGTTTATTTCATTTGCTCCGACCTTATTCTTTACAGTCTCATACATTGAAAAGATCTCTTCGGGATATTTACCATATTCTGTTACTGATGGGGGAAGTACGTCCCAGTGTCCGTTGAGAGCAGCCTTTTTCTCGGGATGGAATACTCCTTCGATGTTACTGCCGAGGAATCCTGCTATCATTGGAGCTCTTCCAAGACAAATCAGTTTTGCATATGGCGATGCAAGAGACAGAGCCTTGAACAGATGATCCTCACGGGCAAAGCCTCCGGCAAGAGAGATATCGGGCACTTTTATGCCTCTTTTTGAAAGTATATCACAATATTCATAAGTCTTTGCATGCAGTGCAAGAGATGGTATTCCCCAGTTCTGCATCATATTCCACGGGCTCATGCCTGTTCCGCCGCCAGCGCCGTCGATTGTAAGAAGATCCAGCTTTGCATCGGCGGAATATCTGATTGCCATTGCAAGGTTTTCCATACCATATGCACCGGTTTTCAGGGTTATCCTTTCAAAGCCGATCTTTCTCAGATAATTGATTTCTTCAAAAAAACTATCCTGTACTTCTGCCGGGCTGTGTTTGTCTGTTGCACCAAGGCGGCTGTGCCGTGCGAATGAAATAATTGCCCTGTTCTTGTATGCCTCAATAACTACGGGGTCGGTGGGATCAGGATCCACAATATAACCCCTCCATTTAAGGAACTGTGCATAATCAAGGTCGGACACCTGTATCTCGCCTCCAATATCTTTTGCACCCTGGCCCCACTTAAGCTCAATAATTACATCATTTCCATATTTATCAATAAGATACTCAGCGACCCCATTTCTTGTATCTTCAACATTCATCTGGATAATAATTGCCCCATAGCCGTCGTAATATCTTTTAAAATATCCGATCCTTCTGTCGAGCTCAGGCGATTCAATTGTCTTGCCATTCAGGATCTTTGAGTTTTTATCCACACCAACAACATTCTCCCCGATAACAATAGGAAAGCCTGAAAGTGCTGCGCCAACCGCAAATGAAGGCCAGTAGCGGGCAGCTATAAAGGTTGATCCCAGTGCGCCGGTCATTATCGGAATACGCGACTTAGTCCTGATCTTTGATCCGAACTCAGACTCAATGTTAACATTCGGGAAGATACAATCATCAGGATCGTCGGAGAATTTTTTACCCAGGCCGCCTGAGCCATAAGCATAGCCCTGGATACGAAGTGCATGATAACCTATTCCCAGGGAGGTTGAATTATCGCCTCCTGCTGTAGAAAAA
>JAEAME010000851.1_pt1 | contig 26140 bp, 17 predicted proteins | sample 8958731 | NCBI WGS metagenome assembly JAEAME01 (sample SAMN16933194, study PRJNA681113) | bioreactor sludge metagenome | isolation source: anerobic bioreactor sludge (Control) | place: India:Bengaluru | collected 2018-10-24 | reverse complement strand
CGCTAAAGCTGCCGGTCCTTCGATTCAGCTTTTTCGAAAACTGCTTCAGGAAATACTCAGCAAGCGGCAGGATGTCTTTCTTGCGCTCTCTTAACGGTGGGATGGTAATCGAAAAAACGTTTATTCTGAAGAAAAGGTCCTGTCGGAAGCGGTTGGCCGCAACCTCGGCTTTCAGATCTCTGTTCGTGGAAGCAATAATGCGTACATCCACCTTTTTAGGCTGGTGATATCCAACAGGCATTATCTCGCTCTCCTGGATCACCCGCAGAAGTTTTATTTGCAGTTCCGAAGGGGCTTCTCCGATTTCATCGAGAAAGATCGTCCCCCCGTCTGCCATCTCAAAATACCCCTTTTTCTCCTGTGTGGCGCCGGTAAACGCCCCGCGGGAATGCCCGAAAAATTCGCTCTCCACCAAATCCTTGGGTATGGCGCCGCAATTCACGGGGATAAAAACCTGGTCTCGCCGGTTGCTTTCCCTATGGATAAACCGGGCAACGAGTTCTTTCCCGGTACCTGTCTCGCCCTGGATCAAGACCGTGGTTTCAGTTCCGGTCACCCTGCGTAGGAGACGCAGTATATTCTCCATTTCCGGGCTGCCGTATACTATGCTTTGAGGGAAGGCCTGCTTTTCGACTTCTTGACGAAGAATTATGTTTTCCGTTTGCAGCTTTTCATTGGCAGCCTTCAGTTCAATGGCCAGCCGTTCGTTTTCGTTCATCAGCTCTATTTTTTCAAGCGAATCCCGTATTGCCATCAGCACATCTTTGGGCTCCCATGGTTTCGTGATATAACGATGAACCTTGCCCGTATTGATGGCCGCAATCAGATCGTCCACTTCAGTAAAACCGGTCAGAACTATCCGCACGAGGTTGGGATAAGCTTTTTGCGACAACTCCAGGAATTCAATACCAGTCATACCGGGCATCTTCTGGTCTGTAATAATTGCATCGATAGGCGTTTTTTGAAGAATCTGCAAAGCTTCTTCACCCGATCGCGCCACATGCACGGTGTAAAGATCCATGAATGTCCGTTGGAGTTTCTGCAGGTTTGCCAGCTCATCATCCACTAACAGAAGCTCGTATTTTTTCTTCGTCACTCGGCTTTCTCCTGCAAAATCGGCAGACGAACCACAAAGGTTGTTCCCTGGGCAGGCACACTCGTAACCAGGATCTTCCCATGATGCTGCTCAATGATTCCGTAGCTGATGCTCAAACCCAAACCCGTCCCCTGGCCCACGGGTTTCGTCGTAAAAAAGGGTTCGAAAATCCTCTTCAGATTTTCTTTGGAAATGCCCGCACCGTTGTCCTCGATTTCAACTTCTACACAGCCGTCGCTTTTCCTAGTCCGTATCCAGACGTCTCCGTTCTCACGAATCGCCTGGAATGCGTTCGACAGCAAGTTCAGGAATACCTGATTGAGTTTTCCTGCATAGCCCTGAATCTTAGGAATATCTCCGTATTCCTTGTGTATCTCAACCCGCCTCTTATATTGGTTACGCATCAGGTTGAGCGCCAATTCGAGAGAGGCGTGGATATCGACATCCGATATTTTGTCCGTATCCATCCTCGAGAATGTCCGCAAGTCGGAGACGATTGTATTGATCCTTCGCGCTCCTTCGGAAAAGTTCTCAATCAGCACCTTTAGATCATCTTTGATAAAGGAGTAGTGCATCCCATCCTTCATGCGCACCAATAATTCCCGATCCTCGCTGGAAATGCTCGGGAGTTTGTCGAAGGCTTCTACAAGGCTCTGCAGTTTCTGCGCGTAATCCGCCAGGAATCCGGTGTTGCCATAGATGAAATTGAGCGGATTCTTGATCTCATGTGCTATCCCTGAAACGAGCTGTCCCAGAGAAGCCATTTTCTCTGTCTGGACCAGCTGCTCCTGTGTGCTCTGTAGATCGACATACGCCCTCTTAAGCGCTTCATGAGAATTTTCCAGTTCCATTGTGCGGTCCCGTACCATGTTCTCCAGGTTTCTGTTTAACTCCTGAAGCTGCGTTTCGCGCAGCGAAAGCGCCCCAGCCATTTCGTTAAAGGCGGAAGCCAGGATTCCCACTTCATCCGAGGATCGTATGGGTACGCGTTCCATAAAGTTGCCCTGTGCGATGGTCAGCGCAGATCGGATCACGGTCTTTAGGGGCACCGTGATTCCTTTTGCAATAACATAAGTAAACAATACGACCAGCGCCGCCAGCAGAATTGTGACGCCCGACAGCCAGTAGATCAGCATACGGGTTGGTCGAAAAATATCCGATTTATCAATCTCTACGCCCACGATCCACCCGAAGGAAATATCATCAATGGCGGCGAGCCCGCAAACCTTGGCAGACCCTTCGGGAAATTCGTACTCATAGTTGCGCACCCGTTTCATGACCGCGGCGCGCAGACGGCTCAATCTGTGGTCCTCAACAAGCGTAGTGCCATAATAGTCTTGCACTCCCGCGCTTTTTCGGTCGCTTTCAAGGCTTCTATTAGCCCTATACTTGTGCCCGATAAACGTGTTCGCGTCTTTGGCGAACATGAAACCATACCCCGTTCTGAGATCCAGATCCGCCAGGTCCATTTCCACGCTGTCCAAGATGCTCTGAAAGTGAGACCAGTTCAGAATGTTCATCCAGACTCCCACAATCCTGCGATTCACCGGATCGCGAATAGGCTCCGAAAGCGCAATATTGTATTGATTGCTTTCGTCTTTTGTCTGATATCTGTACAAATCCCGGACCATCCCAGACTGATACCAATCCTGGTGATAACTGTGTCCCGCGATAGACGAAACAAACAGTCTGTACTCTTCCGGATAAGCGGCTATGTTCTTCCCGAGCAACTCGGATAGTTCCCGTGCCGGCAGGGGATTTTGATCACGGTCCACAGTATTCACAGCGACAAGGTTTCCCTGGCTGTCCAGAATCATCAAAAGATCGTAGGCGTCGTGGTTTAGACAATAACTATTCAGCAGCGGAATTAGAGCGGAGCTGTTCTGGATTTTCATTCCGGGATTAAGGTACGAATACGATGTGGCCATGGAGCGGATCTGCTCCCTTCTTCCCCTCAGCATCAGGTCGACTTTGTCTGCCGTATCCTGAGCCATCTTCCCAAGAAAAAGCCTGATGCGTTCCTCGATCTGGCTTCTGCCCATCAAATAAGAAAAGATGGACATCCCCGCCAACGGCAGCATCGACAACAGAATCATCAGTATCAGTAACTTGTTCTTGACGCTTCCACAAATCTTAAACCGGGATTCCTTTGGGATAACATTCATAGTCCGCTTCAGCTTCCTGTAAACTCTCTTAACACTTGCATTGCCATGCCGGGAAACTCCGAAATATTGTTACGGCAATTCAATTGGAGATGTTATTATTCAGGAAAAGGATCATCTCCAGATACCAAACAAGGGAACTGTAAGAAAACTTTGCATCTAATATTGTCAATTTTTTTAACAGCGATGTCAATCGACTAAATCCGGTACCACAATGCATCCTTTCTCTTTGTGAGAACCGTAAAATTTAAGATTGGCCATGAAGCTCTTAAATCCTCTCGATAGACCTCTATTTTGCTCTACATAAATCCCGCCCTCGCGCTTTCGTCAACTTTGCGGATTCATCTCATCTCAAGCCTCAATCCACATGGACTGAGCACCAGGGATTTATGGATACGCTGAGATCCGCACAAAGTGGGTGTCCGGCATTAATTAAAGCATTAATTAATCATTAAAGTGGGTGCCCAGATTTGCATCCAGATTTGCAGTTTTTGTGCAAACGAAAGGATCGATATGATATTTTTACTTTGCTTCGGGAGGACATGCATGAGCATAACAGTTCGGATCCCATCGCCACTCAGGCAATACACAGAGTTAAAGTCGGAAATCGATCTTGAAGGAGCAACTGTGCGGGAAGTGCTGGATAGATTTAAGGCCAGATTCCCTGATTCCGGCGATCGCTTTTTTTCCGCAAAGACATCGCGTTATATGAGCCTCTATCTAAATGACCAGGACATACGGTCCCTTCAAAATCTGGATACGCCCGTCAAGTGCGGAGACACCCTTTCCATAGTTTTTGCTATTGCCGGCGGGTAGAGCCCGTAAACCGCGTAGATTCAGAGAGAACACCCGTCTCCCTGAGCCGGATTCGCCCGCATGCTTCGCGATCCGTCATCATCCAGCCAACGCCCATTTTACGGCAGCTTCTGCAAGGATCCGGGTCGGATTGAGGGTGGGATAATTTACTTCATCGGAATTAAACGCCAAAGGAACTTCCGTGCATCCAAGAATAATCAGCTCGGCGCCGGCCTCCGTCATATGCAATCCGGCAGACTGAAACACCTCCCGAATTGCCCTGTCGTGGATCCCGATTTTTACTTGATCGATTGCGCTCTGAATTCTCTGCTGATCCTCGGCATCCGGCATCAGTGCGGCAATGCCTTTGTTCGCCAGCGATTTTGTATACACGCCGCTGATCACAGTTCCATTTGTGGCAATGAGCCCCGCGGTTTTCGCCTGAGGGAACCGCACACAGAGCCGCCGGGAGGTTTCTTCAATCATATCAAGGATTGGAATGGAGATCTGTTTTTGAATCTCAGCGAGAAAATGGTGTGCTGCATTGCAGGGCATTGCAATGATTCCCGCTCCGCCCTTCTCCAGCACCTTTGCTGACTCAATCAGATCGGGGACAGGACTTTCCCCGGTCCGTTCAATGCCTCTCGTCCTGTCGGGAATCTTCGGATTGGAATAGATAAGCACGCGAATGTGATCCTGGTCTCTCTGGACGGGAGTAAGATCGATAATATCGCGATATAAATCCAGAGTCGCTTCCGGCCCCATCCCCCCCAGGATTCCGATCACACGGTCGGGTATGGCCAAGCGCCTTTCCTTTTCTGTCATCGCTCGATTATAGAACCGCTCGCGGCCGGTTGCCAGTCAATGATTCAATGATTGAAATGCAGAGGTGTATTCGGCACATCCCATTGCGCCGAATACCCAAAATTATTGGCTGCTTTTCGTCATGAACAGTTAGATATGGGAGGCTTGCCGATGGTGCGCCGCGGCGGATGTCGCATGTCACTTCCATTCCTGGCCCGTTCAAGATCGGGCCGGAATCAGAGGCTGCCGCGCAGCCAATTCGGTAGTCCGGCCTGAAAGTGCTGATTTTTTGTTCCTGAAAGACAGATTGGGGACGATAAGTCTCCTGGGCCTGATCATTGTCGGTCTATTGTCCGGTTGCGCGCATAGCCTGGTCCGGCCTGCGGACACGAGTCGAGCGAGAACCGCCTCCTTTGGGCGTGGATAGCGAACTCCTGTTCGCAACTGCCATGATCGATTCTCTTTGCAACGGAACGAAAGAAACGATGCCGACTCAAATTGGCGAGTTGCTGATCAAGGAAAATCTCATATCTGCCGAGCAGCTCGAAACTGCGCTGAAGCATCAACGCCAAAACGGAGGACGCCTGGGCTCAATTCTCATCAGCCTGGGATATGTGGAAGACGACGATATAACCTCTCTGCTGAGCAGGAAATACGGCGTCCCTTCCATCAATCTCGCCTTCTTCGAGATCGACCCTTCGGTCATCAAGCTCATCCCGGTGGACGTGGCCCAGAAGTATATGGTCGTGCCCTTAAGCCGCGTCGGCAGCACCCTCACTGTCGCAAGCGTCGATCCCACCAACGTCTTTGCCATGGACGACATTAAATTCATGACCGGATTTAATGTCGAGCCCGTTGTCGCCACCGAAGCTTCCATTATGGAAGCTTTGGAAAAATATTACGGGACGCCACATTCGATTGAACTCAAGAAAGTGTACGAGGAGATTGCCCAGGTCGACAAAGACAGCGTCGATCTCGATCTGGAAGCGAGCATGGATGAAGAGGAAGAAGTATCGCTGGACCAGTTGCAGCGGTCGAGCGAAGACGCTCCCATCATCAAGCTGGTAAACCTCATCCTCTCCGATTCGCTCAAAAAAGGTGCCAGCGACATCCACGTGGAGCCCTATGAAAAGGATTTCCGCGTCCGGTTCCGCATAGACGGGATTCTTTACAACATGATGAATCCCCCCTTGAGGCTCAGAGATGCCATTACATCCCGCATCAAAATCATGGCGAAGATGGATATCTCCGAAAAGCGCCTGCCGCAGGACGGCCGAATAAAAATCCGAACGACTTTCAACGGCAAGAAGAAGGAAATCGATTACCGCGTTTCAACGCTTCCGACCCTGTTCGGGGAAAAGATTGTTTTGCGTATTCTCGATCGCGACATATTGCCGCTGGACATGAGCAAACTGGGATTCGAGGAGGTATCACTGAAGAGAATAGAGGAAGCGATCCTGAAACCGTACGGCATGGTTCTGGTCACAGGCCCCACGGGCAGCGGCAAGACATCAACGCTGTACGCCGCGCTGAATCGGCTGAACACTCCCGAGACAAACATAATGACCGCGGAAGACCCCGTGGAATACAACTTCCGCGGGATCAACCAAGTCCAGATCAAGGAACAGATTGGATTGACCTTTGCGGCAGCGCTCCGCTCCTTTTTAAGGCAGGATCCCAACATCATCCTGGTCGGAGAAATTCGCGATTTTGAAACAACGGAAATAGCGATCAAGGCAGCCCTGACCGGACATCTCGTCCTTTCCAGCGTTCATACGAATGACGCACCTTCCACAATCTCCCGTCTGCTCAACATGGGAATCGAGCCCTTTCTCGTCGCCACCTCCGTGCATCTGATATGCGCGCAGCGCTTGATCCGTAAGATTTGTCCGGACTGCAAAACGGAAGTGAAAACTCCGCTGCAGGCTCTTATCAACGCCGGTTTTTCTCAGGATGAAGCGCACGGCATTCACACCTATAAGGGTGAAGGCTGCAAGCTCTGCAATGGAACCGGATATAAGGGACGCATCGGCATGTACGAAGTAATGGAAATTGGCGAAGACATTCAGGAACTGATACTGGTCGGGGCATCCGCCCGCGAGATACGCCGCAAGGCAATGGAAGAAGGCATGTTGTCGCTTCGCCAGAGCGGACTGGCAAAGATCAAGGCCGGTCTAACAACAATGGATGAGGTTCTGAGAGAAACGGTTTTAGCCTGATTTTTTGGGATATTCCGGACCAGTAACGGACGGGACGAATCTGATCGGCCATAGGCTCTGATTCGCACCGGAATCCGGCCCGGATTCAAGTGGAGAACAAATCATGAGCACTTTGCCCGAGATGCTCCAGAAAACCATACAGGCAGGGGCATCGGACCTGCATTTGACGACGGGAGTCCCCGCCAAGATTCGCGTGGACGGAAAGCTGCGCGCCATCGACCAGCAGCCCCTCAGTCCGGCGGATACAAAGCGGCTCGCCTACAGCGTCATGACCGACGGCCAGAAACACCAGTTTGAAGAAAAATGGGAAATAGATTTCTCCTTCGGGATCAAAGACCTGTGCCGTTTCCGCGCCAACGTCTTTACACAGCGCGGTGCGGTCGGCGCAGTCTTTCGTCTCATTCCCTTTGAAATCAAGGGATTCAAGAGCCTGAACCTGCCCCCCGTTGTGGAACAGCTCTGCGACAAACCCCGGGGCCTTATTCTGGTCACAGGGCCCACCGGCAGTGGAAAATCGACGACATTAGCGGCTATGATCGACAAAATCAACACCGAACGCCATGAACACATCCTCACGATCGAGGATCCTATCGAATTTTTGCACAGCCATAAAAACTGCATCGTCAATCAGAGGGAGGTCAGTGCGGACACCCACTCGTTTTCCAACGCCCTTCGGGTTGCGCTTCGCGAAGATCCGGATATCGTACTGATCGGTGAAATGCGGGACCTCGAAACAGTGGAGTCCGCCCTGCGCATCGCTGAAACGGGCCACCTGACACTCGCCACGCTTCACACCAACAGCGCAGCCACCACGATCAACAGAATCGTGGATATATTTCCTTCCAACCAGCAGCCTCAGATACGCGCCCAGTTGAGCATGGTCCTGGAAGGGATTCTCTGCCAGTCGCTGATTCCAAGAGCCAATGGCTCGGGCCGCGCCATGGCTATGGAAATCCTGATTCCGACAACGGCTATCCGCAATCTGATCCGCGAGGACAAGATCCATCAGATCTACAGCGCCATGCAGACGGGGCAGGAAAAGTATGGAATGCAGACCTTCAACCAGTCTCTCTCGCAGCTGGTTTTGACAAAACAAATCACGCTTCAGGATGCAATTTCCAAGTCCTCAAATCCGGAGGAACTGCAGGACCTCATCCAGCGAGGCGTGGGAGTGAACGTCCAGACTGCCGCTCAGCGCGGACAACGAATTGAGATGGCAGGCGGCATGCGCCGCTGATATCGAGGAGATAATTTATGCCAATCTATACCTACCGTGGCAGGAATATCCGAACCAACGAGAGCCTTTCAGGAGAACGCTTTTCCAACAGCCCACAGGCGTTGGCCGCCGTTCTGAGACGGGAGCAGATTACTCCGATCGCAATCCAGGAGAAGAAAACCGCAGGATTCAGCTTCTCTTTTCGCAGGAAAATATCCCAATCCGAAGTGGCAATCTTCACCCGCCAGTTTTCGGTGATGCTGGACGCGGGACTCCCGCTGATTCAGGCGCTGGACGCCATCGCCCAGCAGCACACGAATAAGGAGTTCAAAGCGGTCCTCGAGCAAATCAGGGGCGACGTCGAAGCCGGCGCAACGCTATCGGCGGCCATGGCTCGCCACCCGAAGGTCTTCGACACCCTGTACACCAACATGGTTGCCGCCGGAGAAACCGGAGGCATCCTGGACACCATCCTGCAGCGATTGTGCGCCTTCATCGAAAAGATCGTGAAACTTAAACGGGCTTTGCGCTCCGCCCTGATCTATCCTTCCACGATCCTTATCATCGCTGTTGGAGTCGTTACCGTCATCCTGTGGAAAGTGGTTCCTATCTTCAGCACTCTGTTCGAAGGTTTCGGCGTCGACCTTCCATTGCCGACGCGCATTGTAATCACTTTCTCCAACCTGGTCTCACGATATATCCTATTACTGGTGGTTCTCGCCGGGATTGCCGCTTTCGGGCTCCGAAGTTACAACAAGACGGAGAACGGGCGGCGCGTTATTGACAGAAGTCTCTTGAAAATCCCCATTCTAGGAGAGGTGCTGCGCAAAATCAGCGTTGCCAGGTTCACCCGCACCCTTGCAACCCTGCTGACGAGCGGCGTTCCCATTCTGGAAGGATTGGACATCACGGCGAAAACATCCGGAAACGCCATCCTTGAAGACACAATATATCAACTGCGGCAGAGGATCGAAGGCGGGGGCACGATGGCCGATCCGATGCAGCAATCCGGCTTTTTCCCGCCGATGGTAACACAGATGGTTTCCGTCGGTGAATCTACGGGCGAACTCGATACGATGCTCGTCAAGGTAGCCGACTACTATGAAGAAGAAGTGGACGTTGTTGTGGCCAATTTGCTCACACTCCTGGAGCCCATCCTGATGGTATTCCTGGGCGTGGTTGTGGGCGGCATCGTTATATCGATGTACCTGCCGTTGTTCAAGCTGATCCAGGTGCTGTCCGGCGGCTAGTCTCAGACATGCGAGTCCCGGAGCCCGGAGACTGTTGAATCTCAGGGGCTCCGGGAATTCCCGATATGGGATCCAATCAGCGCACCAACCATTCCGATAAATGCCGGGAACTCAGCCGGTATCTGCTGGCGCTGGTCGTGGTTCGCGCCATCGTGCTGCTGCTCGGGCTGAACCTTGCCGACCGCCTCGGTATCCTGCAGGAGGATTTCGGCTCATTCCCTTTTCTGCCGTTCTTCAACATCCTCGCGCTGGTAGAAACCCTTGTTTTCCTGATGCTGTGGGTGTGGGGCCGCCACAAAGTTTTGCAGCTCTATCTCCAGACGGCGGCCGACCTGGCTCTGGCAACCACGCTTGTCGTCTATACCGGAGGAATTGAGAGCGCGTTTGTATCCTTTTACCTGCTCATTATCATCTACTGCAGCCTTACCCTGGGACGAAACGGCGGGATGGTCGGTTGCGCACTCAGCACGATTTTGTATGCCGGAGTCATAGCGGCGAACCGCCTCGGTTTCATAGGTTCCAGCAGCGGCAGCTTCAACACTCCCCTGGCTACGTTTCGCATCTCCGCACACGTCCTCGGATTCTGGGCTGTCGCCTATCTGGGCACGTACCTGCACCGGCGCCTGCGGGTGATCGAGGGAGAACTCAAGGAAAAAATCGACTCGCTGACACAGCTGCAGCACCTCAACGAGCATATCGTCAGCAGCATCCGGAGCGGATTGATTACCACCGATCTGAATGGGCGCATCGCCGTATTCAACACCGCTGCGCAGGAGATCACGGGAAGAGATGCCCGAGACATGCTCGGCAAAACCGTTGACCTTGTAATTTCAGAAGACTTCTGGACTCGTATTCTCCACGAAGATCTCCTGCAGAACGCAAAAGCTCTGCGCCATGAGGATTGGATTGCACTTTCCAACGGAACCAGGAAATATTTGGGATTCAGTGTTTCTCCCCTGATGGATCAGTCCCAAAAATCTCTGGGTTACATCATCTCGTTTCAAGACCTGACCGAGATCACGCGCCTCGAGGAAGAGGTGCGCCTGAAGGACCGGATGGCCGTCATCGGGCGGATGGCTGCGGGAATCGCTCACGAGATCCGCAATCCGCTGACATCCATGCGCGGATCTGTGGAAATTCTGCGTTCCCATGCCAATCTTCCCAGGAAGGACGAACGCCTTCTGGATATTCTTATTCGAGAGAGCGACCGCCTGAACAATTTTGTGGAAGATTTTCTCTGCTTCGCCCGGCCACGGCAATTTGCCAAAAGCGCCATTGATCTGACGCAGATTCTCCGCGATTCTGTCGCGCTCCTAAAAAATAATCCGGAAATCAGAGATACACATTCGGTATTCCTGAATATCGAGTCCCAGCCGGTCAAAATTCTTGGGAGCGCGGACCAATTGAATCAGGTGTTCTGGAACCTTTCTCAAAACGCCATCCGGGCTATGCCAAACGGAGGCGAGTTGAAGATACATATCCGGAAAGCATCCGAAGAGACTGCCGAAATATGGTTCCAGGACAACGGTACGGGCATGAGCGAGGAGGAAAAAGAACGCATCTTCCAACCGTTTCATTCGGGATTCAAAGGAGGCCACGGCCTCGGCCTCAGCATAATTTTTCAGATCATGGAAGAACACAGAGCAAGGATCTCCTTCGAAAGTGAACAGGGGAAAGGGACGAAGGTCACCCTGCGTTTCCCTCTTGAAGAATCCCGGTCGGAATCTGAAAACCTTGAACCGGCGGCGCTGCAAGAACAAAGGAGCTAATACACCATGCCGACAATTCTTGTCGTTGACGACGAGCCGAACATCATTGAGGTGCTGGAGATAGCATTGCAGGACGAAGGGATGACGGTCCTGAAGTCCGGCTCGGGGCGGGAAGCGCTTGAATTCCTGAGGGCAAACAATGTGGACCTGGTGATTTCAGATATCAAGATGCCCGATTTTTCTGGAGTCGAACTCCTGCGGGAAGCCCGGCAGATTTCACCGGATACGGTTTTCATCATGATCACCGCGTTCGCGAGCACGGAAACCGCAATTGAAGCGCTGCAACACGGAGCGCTCGACTACATCACAAAGCCTTTCCAGATGGAGGAGCTGCGCTCAATCGTCCGCCGTGCGCTGGCAAAAAAACGAGACCAGAAACCGTCCCTCCAGGCACCGGCGTGCGAAACGGAGGCTTTGCAGGGGCAGAAGCTGTTCCAGGCTCTGCAGCGCGTCCGCGTTGTGGGCAGAAGCCCGAAGATGGTCGAGGTCTACAAGACTATCGGGACGGTGGCCATGGGAGACAGCACTATCCTCATTACGGGGGAAAGCGGAACCGGGAAAGAACTGGTCGCGCGGGCGATTCACGAAGCCTCACACAGGAAGGATAAACCCTTCGTGTCGATCAACTGCAGCGCTTTTCCCGAAACTCTGCTGGAAAGCGAATTGTTCGGATACCTGAAGGGCGCATTCACGGGAGCTACGAACAACAAAAAAGGTCTCTTCGAGGTGGCCGGGAGCGGATCCATTTTTCTGGATGAGATCGGCGATATGACATCCGCCATGCAGGTTAAGCTGCTGCGGGTTCTGCAGGAACGGCGGCTCCGCCCGTTGGGCGCCACCGCAGAAGTTCCCGTTGACGTAAGGGTGATCGCAGCCACTAATCAGGACCTTCAGTCCCGAATTCAGCAAGGTTCTTTCCGGGAAGACCTCTTCTACAGAATCGCCGTCATCAATATCCACCTCCCGGCCCTGCGTGAGCGCGTTGAGGATATCGGTCTGTTGGCGTATTTTTTCCTGAACCAATATTCGGGCCGGGCGGGCAAAAGAATAGACGGCATTTCCCCGGAAGCGCTCCATTGCCTCGAGTCCTACGGTTGGCCGGGAAATGTTCGCCAGCTGGAGAATACCATAGAGCGTGCGGTCGCGCTGGAAACAACGCTGGAAATCCAGCCGGAACGCCTTCCCGAAGCAATCCGCAGTCGTACCGGTCAGATGCCGAGAGACCTGTTCATGCTTCCTGAGGGCCCCTTCAACCTGGAAAGCTTCCTCAGTCAGATCGAGACCAGCCTGATTCACCAAGCGCTCGAGCAGACGGATGGAAACCAAACCCTGGCTGCGAAAAAGCTCAATCTGACAAAAGGTTCGCTGCGTCACAGGCTTCATGCACTTCAGATAAAGCACTAGCCCGCATTATTCATGAAGGTTCGTAGCGAGGCAGCGCAGACGGGCGTGGATGCAAGGCGCGTGACGGGAGGATTCCGCAGGCGTACCCGACAGTGCGTCGAGAAATCCGACCAAGCGCAATGCAGCGACATGCCCGGATCCGCCGCCGCAGTAGAAGCTTCATGAATAATCCGGGCTGAAGGCTGCCTTTATAAACAGGATGAAAGATTTTATTGGCAACCGGAAGTGTCAATCCATTGTACCAAGTGTCGGATTTCAGCACCCGAAGTGCTGAAAATCAGCCTTTCGGGAGTATTTGGAATATGGAGGAGCGGAGGTATGAATTCCATCGCAACTGTAAGTGATTGACTATAAATGATTTAGCACCAACACAAGTTTTTTCGGGCCCCAAGAATAATCTGGCATGGTAGTTGCTACAGTAACTATCGGAATTGTAAAGGATACCCCCAAATAAACTATAGGAGAGGATGTTCCATGAAAAAAGAACAGGGATTTTCACTTATCGAGCTCTTGATCGTTGTCGCGATTATCGCCATCATCGCGGCGATCGCGGTACCCAGCATGCTTCAGGCCAGAATGGCTGCCAATGAATCCAGCGCCGTCCAGAGCTGCCGCACCATCGGTTCGGCAGAAGTGGCCTATGCTGCCATTAACAACCAAACATACACCGAGCTTGCCACCCTAGTGACCGGCGGATTCCTTGATGATCGATTTGACGCAGGAAGCAGCCTCAATGGCTACCAGTTCACAGACGGCACGAATCATGCCCTTCCGGATATATTCGAATTTGAAGCTCAGCCGGATGCTTCCAAGGGGCGCTATGCCTATACCATCAGCACCGACCAGGTTGTTAGGTATGGCGGCATTGGTGACAATGCACCTGAAGGCACGGTAGACATGATGTGCGGTTCAGCCGCATGCACGGTAGGCGATCCGATCGGCAAAACCGGATCCGGGAGCTAGTCACCCGCAAGCATAAGCTAAAAAAGGCGGCCCCGGAAAACCGGGACCGCCTTTTTTTGCATCCAGCTCTAAGCAATCCGGCCTATGTCATCAGGCGATCCACCGCCTCTACCGGTGAAGAGTCTCTTTCCCACTTGTCCTGATGGAAGCCGAACGGATGGCGTCCTTAAATGCAGAATAACGAATGCAGAACCACAGAAGTCGGAACGGCACTTCGAAATTCGTTATTCGACACTCTGCAGGTCAACAAGATGCGGAGACTTCATCGGGCATGGATCGCGAACCATTGGCTTTCTTTGAGAAAACCCCTAGAGTAAAACCTCCGGCTCTGCCCTCGAACCTTCCCTATCCGATATCCGCCCGCTTGCTTTTCACGCCCTCAATGTCCATACTACCGCCCAATAGATCCGCTTCCAGGTCCGGCTCTCCAGCTTCGGCCATCGGGGCTTCCATCGGCACCATCTGTTCGGTTAGCTTGATGTTGTGGTAGTACTCCATGCCGGTTCCGGCGGGGATGAGGCGGCCCATGATGACGTTTTCTTTGAGACCACGCAGGTAATCCACCTTGCCGCTGATCGCGGCTTCAGTCAGAACGCGCGTGGTTTCCTGGAACGAAGCGGCCGAAATGAAGCTGTCGGTCGAGAGCGACGCCTTGGTGATTCCCAGCAGCAGCGGTCGTCCTTTTGCCGGAGCTCCGCCCTGCATTTCCACTCTCTCGTTTTCCTCGTAGAACCGGAACTTATCTACCTGCTCATCCAGGAGGAATTCGGTGTCGCCCACCTCTTCAACTTTTATCCAGCGCATCATCTGGCGGACGATCACCTCGATATGTTTGTCGTTGATATTCACTCCCTGCAGTCGGTAGACCTCCTGGATTTCGTTTACCAGGTAGCTCTGCAGTTCCTTTTCTCCCAAGACCCGGAGAATATCGTGTGGGTTGCGCGGGCCGTCCATCAACGCCTCTCCGGCCTTTACATATTCGCCTTCCTGAACGTTGATGTGAACGCCTCTCGGAAGCAGATATTCCTTAATCATGCCGCTCTCGTGATGCACTTCAATCTTGCGCTGACCGCGCACAAGTCCGGCGTATTTGACTATGCCGTCGATCTCCGTGATAACGGCCGTTTCCTTGGGTTTTCTCGCCTCGAAAAGCTCGACGATGCGCGGCAGACCTCCTGTAATATCCTTGGTCTTGCGCGTCTCGCGCGGGATCTTTGCCAGGATGCTTCCCGGATACACGTCCTCCGCGTTGTCGACCCACAGATGCGCCTTGGAGGGCAGCAGATAGCTTTTGACCACTTTGCCTTTTTCGTTTTTGATGCCTATCTGCGGCTGGTACTTTTCATCCGGGGACTCGGTAATGACCTGGCGCACGAGCCCGGTATTTTCGTCGCGCTCTTCTTTGACGGTAATCCCGTCGTGAATATCCTTGAATACGACCGTGCCGCCAAACTCGGTAAGGATGGCGAAGGAGTAGGGATCCCACTCCACCAGCACCTGTCCCGGTTTTATTTTCTGTCCTTCCTTCACTTTCAGGATGGCGCCGTACGCGACCGAATAGCGCTCCCTTTCGCGGCCGCCGTCGTCGGCGATGATCAGCGTGCCGTTCCTGTTCATCACCACGAGGTTCCCGTCCCTGTTGGTCACGTGCTGAATGTTCAGGAACTTCACGATACCTTCATTCTTCGCCTCTTCCGTGGACTGCTCGTGCGTCCTGCTCGCCGTGCCGCCGATGTGGAACGTCCGCATGGTCAACTGCGTGCCGGGCTCGCCGATCGACTGCGCTGCGATGACGCCGGTCGCTTCGCCCAGGTCCACCATTTGGCCCGTCGCGAGGTTGCGTCCATAGCATTTGATGCAGACGCCCCTCTTGGCTTTGCAGGTCAGCACGGACCGGATCTTTACGCTCTCGATACCCGCGGCCTGGATGTCGGCCGCCAGCGTTTCCGTGATCTCTTCGTTCACGCCGAGAATTGTTTCCCCGGTGAGCGGGTCCTTGATTGTTTCCAGCGACACCCGCCCGACGATGCGATCGCGGAGAGGCTCGATGATTTCCCCGCCCTCGATGATGGAGGTCACGTAGATTCCGTCCAGGGTATTGCAGTCCATCGTGGAGACGATGACATCCTGCGCCACGTCGACCAGGCGCCGCGTCAGGTAGCCCGAATCGGCGGTCTTCAGAGCCGTATCGGCCAATCCTTTGCGGGCGCCGTGCGTGGAGATGAAGTATTGCAGCACGGTCAATCCTTCACGGAAATTGGCCGTGATCGGCGTCTCGATGATTTCGCCCGAAGGCTTGGCCATCAGGCCGCGCATTCCGGCGAGCTGCCGGATCTGCTGTTTGCTTCCCCGGGCTCCGGAATCGGCCATTATATAGATGGGATTGAATTCATATCCGCTTTCATCCTGCTGGGCCATCTTGCGGAACATTTCGTCCGAAACGCGTTCAGTGACGTCCGACCAGATATCGATGATCTTGTTGTACCGTTCGCCGTCGGTGATGGCGCCGTCCTGGTACTGTTTTTCCACCTCGATGACGCTCTCCCGGGCGTTGTCCACGAGGTCACCTTTGCTGTCCGGCACGATCAGATCGTCGATGCCGATGGAAATACCGGCCTTGGTGGCGTGCAGGAATCCAAGGTCTTTCAGGTCGTCCAGCATCTGGACCGTGGTTTCAAGGCCGAAGTTGAGGTAGCAGAAGTTGACGAGCTGCTGTAGGCCTTTTCTCTTCATCAGACCGTTGACGAAGGGCATGCCTTTCGGAAGAATCGAGTTGAAGATCAGGCGCCCGATCGTCGTATTGACAAATTCGTTATTCACCTCTCGCACTTCCGCCCGCATGACGGCCTGATCGTCGTATTGCGTTGTCAGATCCATCAGTGCGCCTGCGAACCGGTACCGGATCGGGGTGAGGCGTTCCACCATCCCGTTTTCCAGGGCAAACATCGCTTCGTCGAACGTCCCGAAAGCACGCCCTTCGCCGAGAGTCCCTCGCTTGGCCTTTGTCAGATAGTAGCAGCCAAGAACGATGTCCTGGCTGGGAATGGCGATCGGCTGGCCGTTGGCGGGCGAAAGAACGTTATGGCTGCTCAGCATAAGCACGGAAGCTTCGATTTGAGCTTCCGGGGATAGCGGAATATGTACAGCCATCTGGTCGCCGTCGAAATCCGCGTTAAATGCGGCGCAGACGAGAGGCGGTATCTTTATGGCCTTTCCTTCCACGAGTACGGGTTCAAAGGCCTGGATTCCGAGTCGGTGAAGAGTGGGAGCGCGGTTTAGGAGCACGGGATGATCCTTGATGACTTCTTCCAGGATATCCCACACGACGGATTCCTGTCGCTCCACCATTTCTTTAGCGCCTTTGATAGTGGCGGCGTGGCCTTCCTTCTCGAGCCTGTTGTAGATGAACGGTTTGAACAGTTCCAGCGCCATTTTCTTCGGCAGGCCGCATTGATGCAGCTTCAGCTCCGGTCCGACCACGATCACCGAACGGCCGGAGTAGTCCACTCGTTTTCCCAGCAAGTTCTGCCTGAACCGTCCGGATTTTCCTTTGAGAGTATCGCTGAGTGATTTCAGAGGCCGGTTGTTGGCGCCGCGAAGCACACGACCACGACGGCCGTTATCGAACATTGCGTCCACGGCTTCCTGAAGCATTCTCTTTTCATTCCGGATGATGACTTCGGGAGCGCGCAGCTCCATCAGCTTCTTCAGGCGGTTGTTCCTGTTAATGACGCGGCGATACAGATCGTTGAGGTCCGACGTCGCGAAACGTCCGCCGTCGAGAGGAACGAGCGGACGCAGTTCGGGAGGGATGACAGGTATGACATCCAGGATCATCCATTCCGGCTTGTTTCCGGATTTTCGAAACGCATCCACCACCTTGAGGCGCTTGGCGTATTTGATGCGTTTCAGCTGCGATGTTTCGGTCTTCATGGCGGCGCGCAGTTCTTCGGCTATTTCCTCTATATCCACGCGCTTCAGCAACTCTTTGATGGCTTCCGCGCCCATCATGGCCCTGAATTTACCGGGGAATTCCTGGATCAGGGTTCGGTACCTCTCTTCGTTCAGAAGCTCTCCCGGTTTCACCGGCGCCTCGCCGGCGTCGATGACGACATAGGCCTCGAAATATAACACCCGTTCGAGATCTCTCAGGCTGATGTCGAGAAGGTGGCCGATGCGGCTGGGCAGGCCCTTGAAAAACCAGACGTGCGAACAGGGGGAGGCCAGCTCGATATGTCCGAGCCTTTCGCGCCGCACCTTGGAAAGAGTGACTTCGACGCCGCATTTGTCGCAGACCACGCCCCGATATTTCATCCGTTTGTATTTGCCGCACAGGCATTCCCAATCCGTTACCGGGCCAAAGATCCGAGCGCAGAAAAGCCCATCCTTTTCCGGCTTGAAGGTACGGTAGTTGATCGTTTCGGGTTTGGTGACCTCGCCTCGCGACCATGCCCGTATCTTTTCTGGAGAAGCAAGGCTGATTCGAATGCTGTCGAAATCAGTGCTCAAATCCGATTTTTCCATCACATCTTTAAAACTTCTCAAATGGACCCCCTAGCTCCAAGAGGTTTAGTTCCGAGTTGCGTCTCTTTTCCGGTTCAACGTTCCGTTTTTGCCGACTGCGGATTCAGAGTCATGGATACCGCAGTTTTTTCCTCATTCCGCGACGGTTTCTGCCCGCCGCGCTTTCTGCCTTTGGATTAATTCCACGTCGAGGCAAAGGCTCTGCAGCTCACGGATGAGCACGTTGAAAGATTCGGGGATCCCCGGAGTGAAATGGGATTCCCCCTTGACAATTGCTTCGTAAATTTTGGTCCGGCCCTGAATATCGTCCGACTTCGCCGTCAACAGTTCCTGCAAGATGTTTGCCGCACCGTAAGCTTCCAGGGCCCAAACTTCCATTTCGCCGAATCGCTGGCCGCCGAACTGAGCTTTTCCACCCAGAGGCTGTTGGGTAATGAGCGAATACGGGCCGATGCTCCTGGCATGAATTTTGTCATCCACCAGGTGCGACAGCTTCAGGATATATATGTATCCGACCGTGACTTTTTGATCGAACTTCTCGCCCGTCATTCCGTCAAAGAGGTCGATCTTGCCGCTCTCGGGCAACTCCGCCCTTTGAAGCATCTGTTTGATCTCCATCTCCGACGCCCCGTCGAACACGGGAGTGGAGAAATACAGTCCGAGGGCTTTGGCAGCCCACCCGAGGTGTGTCTCCAGAATCTGTCCCACATTCATCCGGGAAGGCACGCCGAGAGGATTGAGCACGATTTCGACCGCGGTCCCGTCGGGCAGATACGGCATATCCTCTTCCGGAAGGATGCGGGCGATCACGCCCTTGTTCCCGTGGCGGCCGGCCATCTTGTCGCCGACAGACAGCTTTCTCTTCATGGCGACATAGACTTTGACCATTTTGATTACGCCGGGAGGAAGCTCGTCGCCGCGCCGCAGCTTGCCGAGCTGTTCTTCATGGAGACCCTTCAATATCTGGATCTGCTTTTCGGTCTTCTCCTCCAAACGTTTTATGTTCTCGTAGACCTTACCTTCTTTTTCGGCTTTGAAATCATTTTTGATTTTGTTCAGCTCCGTGGAGTTGAGCTCGTTAAGCATGGAACGCGTCAGCTTGGCCTTTTTGCGAATGATCACATCGCCGGAACGGCTCAACACATCATCGGGGACGATTTCGCCGCTGAAGATGTCGATCAGGCGCTTGTTCCGTTCTTCCTTGATGATGCGGATCTCGTCGTTGAGATCCTTTTCCATCTTGTCGATCTGTTCTCTCTCGATCTGTTTGGCGCGTTCGTCTTTGGGCACACCCTTGCGCGAGAAAATCTTCACGTCGACGATCGTGCCCTCAATGCCGGGAGGAGTCACAAGGGACGCGTCCCGGACTTCGCCGGCCTTTTCGCCGAAGATCGCGCGGAGCAGTTTTTCTTCAGGGGACAGCTGCGTTTCGCCCTTGGGCGTCACTTTCCCGACCAGCACATCTCCCGGACGAACCTTGGCCCCTATCCGGATAATGCCGCTCTCGTCGAGATCTCTCAGGCTGGCGTCGCTCACGTTCGGTATATCCCGGGTGATCTCTTCGGGTCCCAGCTTTGTGTCTCGCGCCTCGATTTCGAGTTCTTCGATGTGGATTGAGGTATAGCTGTCTTCCTTGACCAGCTTCTCGCTGACAAGAATGGCATCCTCAAAGTTGAATCCGCGCCATGGCATAAACGCCACGAGCACGTTCCGGCCCAGGGCGAGTTCGCCTTTATCCGTACACGGACCGTCGGCGAGCACCTGGCCCCTGGCGACGGTGTCGCCCTTCCTGACGAGGGGAGTTTGGTTGATACAGGTATTCTGGTTCGAGCGTTTGAATTTGGTCAGGGTGTAAATGTCGACACCGGCGTCCCTGGTAACGGCTTTTCCGTATTCGTTTTCCCCTTCGACGCGTACTATGATGCGCGTCGAATCCACGCTGTCCACGACGCCGGTCCGTTTGCAGCTCACCACGGCTCCGGAATCCTTGGCGGTGATATACTCCATCCCGGTCCCGATGTAAGGTGCCTCGGCGCGCAGCAGCGGGACGGCCTGGCGCTGCATGTTCGAACCCATAAGTGCGCGGTTGGCGTCGTCGTGTTCTAGAAACGGGATGAGGCTCGCCGCGACGCTGACGAGCTGCTTCGGAGACACGTCGATATACTGCACGTCATCGCGCGGAACGAGCACGAAGTTTCCGGCCTTGCGTGCGTTAACCCGCTCCTGCTTTATGTCCCCGAGTTCGTCGATTTCCACGTTCGCCTGGGCGATCGTATATTCCTCGGCTTCCCATGCCGTCTGATAGAAGGAGTATGGATCATACTGGGCGGGACGCTTGCCGGCATTGACGCACTTGTTGTTTTCCTTTTCCACCGTCTCCTTTTCGACCTGTTCTCCCACCTTAAAATGAGTATCGCCGGGGAAGAAGATGTGGACATATTCGAGAACTTTGCCGGTTTTCACTTTGCGGTATGGGGATTCGATGAAACCATAATCATTGATCCGCGCATAGCAGCTCAGAGACGAAATCAATCCGATGTTCGGGCCTTCAGGCGTTTCGATCGGGCAGATACGTCCGTAGTGCGTCGGGTGAACGTCGCGAACTTCGAATCCGGCCCGTTCCCGGCTCAGGCCGCCCGGTCCGAGAGCCGAAAGGCGCCTTTTGTGAGTGATCTCCGATAACGGATTTGTCTGATCCATGAACTGCGACAGCTGGCTGCTGCCGAAAAATTCGCGGATGGAAGCCATAACCGGTTTTGCGTTGATCAAATCGTGCGGCATGGCCGTGGTCATTTCCTGGTGGACGGACATCTTTTCCTTGATTGCCCGTTCCATACGCACCAATCCGATGCGGAACTGGTTCTCGAGCAATTCGCCCACGGCGCGCACGCGGCGGTTTCCCAGGTGGTCGATGTCGTCCACGTTTCCGATATTCTTGGTCAATTTGAGCGCGTACTTGATAACGGCATAAAAATCTTCCGCTGTGAGCGTGCGCTGTTCGAGAGGTGTATTAAGCCCAAGCTTGATATTGAACTTGAGCCTCCCGACCTTCGAAAAATCGTATTTGCGGGGATCATAGAACATGCCCTCGAACAAAGCGGTCGCAGTCTCCAGAGTAGGCGGGTCACCCGGCCGCTGTTTGCGGTAGATTTCGATGAGCGCGTCCGCCTGGGATTTGATGTGGTCCTTATTGAGGGTCTGCGAAATAGTGGATCCCGTGTCTTCCCGTTCAGGGAAAAACACCTCGAGCGAGTCGATGTTCGACTCGCTGAGAGTCGTGATGGTCCGAGGCGTAACTTCCGCATTGGATTCGATCAGGATCTCGCCCGTTTCGTGATTGATCACTTCCGAAATGGAGATGGCCCCCTCCAGGGCTTCAGGCTCCATCTGGATTTCCTTCACTCCGGCCTTTACCAGCTGGTTGTAAAGGCCTTCCACAATCCTCTTCCCTTTGGGAACGATCACTCCTCTGCCTTTGGGGCCCTCGATGTCTCCCGTCGCCTTGGACCCGACCAGGTCGCGGCCCAGCGTTCTGTAAAGCTTCTTGTCTTCCCAGCGGATGGTGACCGGCTCATAAAACGTGCGTAGTATGTCGGCATCGGCATTGAGGCCCAGCGCCCGCAGGAATGTCGTTGCCAGAAATTTGCGTTTCCGGTCGATCCGCACGTACAGGATGCTCTTCTGGTCGAATTCGAACTCGACCCAGGATCCCCTGTAGGGGATTATTTTTGCCAGAATGAATGTCCGGCCTGCGTTGGACTCGAAGAATACGCCGGGGGACCGATGCAACTGACTGACGATAACGCGTTCGGTGCCATTTACAATGAAGGTTCCGTTTTCGGTCATGAGGGGGATATCGCCGAAATAGACTTCCTGTTCCTTGATATCGCGAACACTCTTCCCTTCCGTCTCGGCGTCTTTATCCCAGACGACCAGTCTGACGGTCACCTTTAAAGGAACAGCGAACGTCATGCCTCTTTCCTGGCATTCTTCCACGGTGTATTTGACGTTCAGCTCCACCGTGCCGCCACAAAATTCGCATCGAGGATTATCTATCTCGCTCTTTGCACCGCAATGCCTGCAATTGCCGCTTTCAGGATTGTAGGGGCTATTGACGATGACCTTGCCGCACTCGGTGCAGTTGGCGCGGAGGTAATTCAGTCCTTTCAGGTTGCCGCATTTGCACTGCCAGTTCCCGATGGAGTATTCAACGAATTCCAGCGAGGAGGCGCCCCGGAAGTCATTAATGGGGAATACCGAGTTGAAAACGGCCTGCAGCCCCACATCTTCGCGTTCCGAAGGCGGAACGTCCATCTGCAGGAAACGATGGTATGATTTCCTCTGTACTTCGATCAAATTGGGGATGGGAATGCCGGTGTGGATTTTCGCAAAATCCATGCGATCCCGATACACATTCGAAGTGCTGATGTTGGTCATTTAAGAATTTACCTCGAAATGCTCAATTAGGTTTCGACGTGCCGTTGGAGAGATCCCAACCAATGGGATAAACGGCGGAAGGCACACTGCGGCCTTTATCCGCCCCTGAGCGTATGAAAGCTTCTTGATGCTTCCCCGAATCTGAAGGCCTGTGCACGGTGACCTCATATTGGGGTTTGACGGTCTCAACAGGCCCGCCCAGGAAGGCAGGCCCGAAAGCCAAACACAAATTAATCGTGCAGATCAGGCTGCAACTCTCCGCTTCTGCACGCGGATGCGGATACGAAAATCGTCTTACTTGATCTCGACGGTGGCGCCGGCTTCCTCGAACTTCTTCTTGATCGATTCGGCTTCTTCCTTGGTGACGCCTTCCTTGATCGGTTTGGGGGCGCCTTCAACCAGATCTTTCGCTTCCTTGAGACCCAGGCTGGTCACTTCGCGGACGGCCTTGATCACGTTGATCTTCTTTTCGCCGACCGCGCTCAGAATGACGTTGAACTCCGTCTTCTCTTCGGCCACGGGAGCCGCCGCGGCTCCAGGAACCGCACCGCCCGGCATAACCATCGGCATCGCCGCGGCTGCGCTGATGCCGTACTTTTCCTCAAGGCTCTTTACCAGATCATTGATGTCCAGCATCGTTGCCTGATCGATCCATTCCATAACTTCGTTCTTTGTAATCGCCATCGTATACTCCTATAGGATTGATAAAAATGAATTGCCGAATCCGTCTGAAATCCCTACTTTGGGACCTGCTTCAAGACCAGGCCCAAATCCCGCACAGGAGCTTTCAGAACCGTTGCAAGTCTCTGTAAAGGCGCCTTGAGAATAAAGACCAGCCTGCTCAACATCACCTCTCTGGAAGGCATGGATGCGATTGCCTGGATCTCGCTTGCGGGGAATACTTTGCCTTCGACCAGCGCCGCCTTGAACTCAATGCTCGGATTGGTTTTCCCGATCTCCGTCAACAGCTTTGCCAGCCCGACTATATCCTTGTGGTGATAGGCAATCGCGGTAGGCCCCTCGAAATACGGCTCTAGCGCCTCCAACCTCGTCTGCTTGGCGGCCCGCATCGCCAGTGTATTCTTCACCACCACGTAACGCCCATCGATTTCGCGTATCTTCCTGCGCAATTCAGTGGCGTCGACCACCTTCATACCCCGATAGTTGATTAGAAAGGCGCTATCGATCGCTCGAAACTGCTCGCCCAGGGATTCTACCGTCTGTTGCTTTTCTTCTTTATTCATAATTCTCGTTCCCCGCTTCCAGTTCCCCGCTTCCAGTCCCCCGCATTCGGCTAAAATCTGCCCCCTTCAACGGGAAAAGGGAAACCGGGAACCGGAAACGGATATTAGGCATGGGTCTCTACGGAAGCTTCATCGATCCAGATCCCGGGACTCATGGTGGAAGAAATCGAAATGCTTTTGACATATTTGCCCTTGCTGCTGGCGGGCTTGGCTTTGATTACCGCGTCGATCAGGGCTTTGGCATTTTCGTACAAATTCTTTTCGTCGAACTGGATCTTGCCGCAGGGGGCATGGATAATCCCGGTTTTATCGACGCGGAACTCCACTTTCCCCGCCTTGATCTCTTTGATCGCTTTCCCGACTTCAAAGGTCACGGTACCGGTTTTGGGATTCGGCATCAGGCCCCGCGGCCCCAAAACCTTTCCCAGTTTGCCGACGCCCCGCATCATGTCCGGGGTTGCAACAACAGCGTCAAAATCCATCCAGCCGCCTGCGATCTTTTCCACGATGTCGTCGCCGCCGACCTCGTCCGCTCCGGCGTCTCTAGCTTCCTTCACCTTGTCACCGGAGGCGATGACAATCACCCGCTTGCTCTTTCCCAGGCCGTTGGGAAGCACCACGGTTCCGCGCACCATTTGATCCGCGTGTTTCGGGTCGACCCCCAGTTTCATCGAAATCTCAACGGTTTCGTTGAACTTGGCATAGGCAATTTTCTTCAGCAGAGGCACGGCCTCGTCAAGCCTGTAGAGCTTTTTTTCCCGGGCAGCAGCAGCCTTGGTATAGTTCTTTCCCGCCTTAGGCATTGCAGTACACCTCACTCACAATTCGCGATTCCCGATTCGAAAGCGCTTTTTATCAACCGCAAACCGGAAATCGTCATTTACCTTCTACTTCCACTCCCATACTTCTGGCAGTGCCCATTACAATTTTTATCGCGGCTTCTATATCGGATGCATTCAGATCGGGCATCTTCAGCTGGGCAATTTCCCGCACGTCCTTCATCGTTACTTTCCCGACCTTGGACTTGTTCGGCTCCCCCGATCCCTTGGCGATGTTTGCCGCCTTCTTCAGCAGAATCGCCGCCGGCGGAGTCTTGGTGATAAAAGAATAGGTGCGATCGCCGTAAACAGTCACCACGACCGGGATGATAAGCCCTTCCTGCTTTGCGGTTTTTGCATTGAACGCCTTGCAAAAATCCATGATATTCAGGCCGTGCGGCCCAAGCGCCGATCCCACGGGAGGAGCCGGCGTCGCTTTCCCGGCAGCTACCTGCAGTTTCACATTCGCAATAATTTTTTTTGCCATCGCTAATCCCACCTCACGAATTGCACACACAATCACAATTCGTATTTCGTGACTCCTTAAACCTTTTCCACCTGTTCCGTTTCAAGCTCCACAGGTGTGGCGCGCCCAAGAATCGTGAGCATCACCTTCAGCGTGTTTCTGTCGGGATTCACATCCTCGACAACTCCCGTGAAGTCCTTGAAAGGCCCGTCGGTGATCTTGACCGAGTCGCCGCGGTCAAACGTAAACTTCGGCTTCGGCTGCTCCGCGGTTACCGAAACCCTGTTGACCACTTCGTTGATCTCGTCCTCCGTCAAAGGGGTCGGCTTTTTGCCCGTGCTGATAAATCCCGTGACCTTGGGAGTGCCCCGCACGATGTGCCAGGCCTTATCCGTCATATCCATTTCAACCAGGATATACCCCGGAAAGGTCAGTTTCGTGGTGACGATCTTCTTCCCGCTCTTGGTTTCGACCACGTCTTCAGTGGGAATCAGGATCTGCCCGATGCATTCCCCAAGATCGTAAGCCTGGATGCGGTTCATCAGGCTTTCCGCCACTTTCCGCTCATATCCAGAGTAGGTATGAATGATGTACCACTTCTTCGAATTTTCCATAGGACCGCTTCAAGGTTGCGCCGAAAACGCACGGAAAAGGTGGTTCATTCCAAACTGCACGACAATATCCGCCACAAAGAGGAAAAATCCGAAGAAAAATACCGCAACAATCACAACGATTGTTGTCCCGGTTACTTCACGGCGTGCCGGCCAAGAGACGTTTTTCAGCTCTTTCCGCGTATCCTTGAGGAATTCGACGATATTGCGAAACCATTCTCCTACTTTTGAGAAAAAATCTTTCATCTCCAAAGCTCCGCAAACGTACAGCCGGCCATCTCAGATTTCTCAGCCGGAACAGCAGTCCTAAAATGACAGGCCAGGAGGGACTCGAACCCCCAACATGCGGTTTTGGAGACCGC
>JAEAME010000850.1_pt1 | contig 26187 bp, 21 predicted proteins | sample 8958731 | NCBI WGS metagenome assembly JAEAME01 (sample SAMN16933194, study PRJNA681113) | bioreactor sludge metagenome | isolation source: anerobic bioreactor sludge (Control) | place: India:Bengaluru | collected 2018-10-24 | reverse complement strand
ATTATCTTAGCATCAGCATAAGATATTTTAATCTTCTCGCTAATCAGCTTTCTTTTTGTCTTTAGCTTTTCTTCTTTTGGGACGACAGTTTCCCGTAGTACCTCGCCAGGTTTTACCACGTTTAGTTCGTCTATCACCTTTACCCATAGCTTTGTCTCCTGATTTACTTGTTTAAAATATTATTCAAGCCAATTAAAAATTTCTCTAAATGTTTTTTCTCAACATTAACAAAATGCCCGACTCGGATAATTTTGTCAGCGAGCTGTCCCTGTCCTTTTGAAACAACAATTTCATATTGATCTTTTAATAATGAAACAATCTGGTTTGCCCCGCCAGTCGCTTCGATATTTATCACAGTTAAAGCATCCGCTGGTTGGTCTGGAAAAATTGTAAATCCATTGGCAATTAATTTTCCTCGGAACTGAGTTGCCAATTCGGCTCTGTTTCTCCAAATATTTTCAAGTCCAAGCTGTTGCATTTCTTTCAGTACAAAATCTGCTGCGATGACAAGGGGGATCGCTGGTGTATATGCGCTACCCCGATTCAGTCTTAATTCCTGGCGTGCTCGGGTAAAGTCGAAATAGTAGCGCGGCAAATCGGCTTGTTCAATGTTGCGCCATACCCGTTTGTTTAAGGCAATAAAGGCCAAGCCAGGCGGCAAACCCAGACCCTTTTGCGAGGCAGCAACGATCACGTCAATGCCCCACTCATCCATTTTTAATGGCAAAACTCCAGCCGAAGAAACAGCATCGACGATAATTAGAGCATCTGATAATGATCGGACAACAGGAATAATCTTTTCTAAATCTGCCAGCGCCCCGGTTGAAGTTTCACAATGGGTCAGGAAGATGGCTTTCAGCAATGGTGTAGCTTGAACCCCCTGTTGAAGCGCTTCAACAGTAATACTCTTGCCCCACGGAATTTTAATGCGCTTGACTTCAAGCCCAAACGTTTCTGCAAGCTGAGACCAGCGCTCACTAAATTTTCCATTCTCAACAACTAAAACCGTTTCTCGCGGGCTGAACAAATTGGTAATGACTGCTTCCATCCCGCCGGTGCCACTGGTAGTTAAAATGATAATCTCATGTTTCGTTTGAAATAGATATTTTAAGCTTTCGGTCAGGCGTTTGAAAATCTGTAGAAATTCATTGCCCCGGTGGTGGATCATCGGTTGACTCAAAATTTTTTGTACCGCTGGCGAAATCGGCACCGGACCGGCGGTCAAAAGCAAGTTTTTGTAACTGCTTTGCTTCATCAGTTATTCTAATTGGATCTAAATATATTTAGTTTTTCTCTGCCCGATTGAGTACTTCCAATATAGCTTGCCAAATCTGATTTTTCCCCTGCTGCGTTATAATCGAAAAGGGTACCACGTCTGAAACACCTATTTTTGCTGCGTCAGTTTCGATTGTTTTTATAATATGATTGGCTTTGCTACGTGGGAGTTTGTCAGTTTTGGTTGCGATCAGCAGCGTCGGCAGTCCGAGATGCGCCAGCCAATTGATCATCTCTTCGTCCAATTTTGTGATTCCCTGCCGACTATCAATGATCTGGATAACAGCTTTTAAAAACGGATTCTTCGTTAAATAAGATTCAATTAATTTTTTCCAGGATGCTCGTTCTTGCTGAGAGACAGCCGCATAGCCATAACCCGGTAGATCCACCAGGTAATATTTGTCATTAACACAATAAAAATTTAATTCTCTTGTTTTCCCCGGGGTCGAACTGGTTCGCGCTAGCTTTTTTTGATTGACCAGACAGTTAATCAGACTCGATTTCCCGACATTGGAGCGTCCAGCAAAAGCGATTTCCGGCAAACGATTAAAGCGAATATCTGCTATATTTTTAACGCTGGCGGTAAATTTCAAAGACTCAAACTTCATTGATACCGAAAGCTTTTTATTAAATTAGAGAAAAAAAATCTTCCCAAACGAATCGAAGCAAGCTATTCAGGAAGATTATATTTTCATAACATAAATCAGGTCGAAATTATGCCGTCTTTTTTATTTCATGATAAACGAACTGGACTTCTTTTTTATATTTTATTACATCTTCAGTAATAATACATTTCTTTACGTTTTTAAGCTGGGGTAAATTGAACATAATATCGAGCATCGTATCTTCCATAATCGCACGCAGCGCCCTTGCACCAGTTTTCCGTTTCATCGCTTGTTTAACAATCGCTTTGAGAGCGGCCTCTTCAAATTCCAGCTCAACTCCGTCCAGTTCAAACAGCTTCTTATATTGTTTGGTCAGTGCGTTTTTAGGCTCGATTAAAATGGAAAATAAGGCTTCTTCAGATAATTCCTCGAAAATACATTCGATCGGGAGACGACCGATAAGCTCCGGGATCAATCCGAATTGCAGCAAATCCTCTGGCTCCACCAGATGGAGAATCTCACCGATCTTGCGATCCTGTTGTTTTTCAATGTTGGCGCCGAACCCAAGGTTTTTCTTGCCTGTCCGTGAGCCGACAATTTTTTCCAGACCATCAAACGCACCGCCACAAATAAATAAAATATTTTTCGTGTTGATATTGATCAAATTTTGTTCCGGATGTTTTCGACCGCCTTTGGGGGGAACTGAAGCGATGGTGCCTTCGAGTATTTTCAGCAGCGCCTGCTGAACGCCTTCACCCGATACATCTCGGGTAATGGATGGATTGCCGCCTTTGCGTGCAATTTTATCGATTTCATCAATATATACCACGCCCCGCTCAGCTTGATCGACATCGTAATCTGCTGCCTGCAATAATCTGACCAGAATATTTTCTACATCCTCGCCCACATAGCCTGCCTCTGTCAGCGTGGTGGCATCAGCTATCGTGAAAGGAACCTGGAGAAATCGGGCTAATGTTTGCGCCATCAGTGTTTTCCCGGTTCCAGTCGGTCCGACTAATAAAATATTACTCTTCTCCAACTCGACTTCATCACTTACCAGATCGGCGGCTTCAACCCGTTTGTAGTGGTTATAAACGGCAACAGAAACGATCTTTTTGGCGTTCTCCTGCCCGATGACAAAATCATCCAGTTCTTTCTTTATTTCCGATGGAGTTCTAATTCTATTTTTAGCGACAAGTGCGCGTCGATTCAGATCTTCTCGAATAATTTCACTGGCATTTTTCACGCACTCATTACAAATATAAACATCGGGACCGGTGACAATACAATCGACCTGATTGGAATTTTTACCGCAAAATGAACAAATAAATAATCGTTCTCGTCGTCTGCTATAATTATCCATGCGAACCTCAAAGTCTTGTTGTTGGAAGATTCAAAGTTTGTTACTTCTTCTTTCGACCGTCTTTCCGTGTCATAATCTCATCGACTATCCCGTATGCCATTGCTTCTTCAGCAGACATAAAGAAGTTGCGATCGGTATCTTTTCCTAATTTTTCGATACTTTGTCCGGTGTGAATTGAAAGTATTTTATTGATTTCCTCCCGAATGGTCAAAATTTCTCGGGCCTGGATCTCAATATCAGTTGCCATCCCCTGTGCTCCTCCCCAGGGTTGATGGATCATGATTCGAGAATGGGGCAGTGCCGATCGCTTATTTTTAGCACCTGCGGCCAGCAATACGGCTGCCATGCTTGCTGCCTGTCCCAAACAAATCGTGGCAACATCTGGTTTAATATACTGCATCGTATCATAAATACCCAGACCCGCCGTCACGTAGCCACCCGGACTATTGATGTACATGAAGACATCTTTTTCAGGATCTTCTGCCTCTAAAAACAACAATTGTGCGATAGCGAGGCTCGCTACTGCATCATCAATTGACGTGCCAATGAACACAATTCGTTCCTTTAATAGCCTCGAAAAAATATCGTAGGCTCTCTCTCCGCGCCCTGTTTGTTCAATTACGATCGGTACCAGACTCATTCCACATACCTCTTTCTCACCAAAATTAAATTCTTCAAGTTAATTGCTATTCAACTCGAAAATATTTTAAACTATGAAACGATCAACTCTTGCGCTTTTTGCCGATCACGATAGGTCACAATCTTCTCAGTGATCTTCGCATGGCTCACCAGGAAATCAACGATTTTCCGTTCCTGAATTTTATGCATCACTTGCTCGCGCTTTTTAGTATCTCGATATTTGCTTCTGACTAAAACGGCGTCTTTTCCCGCGAGTTTAGCCAGATCCTCGATATAATCATTTATTTCCGTATCTTCAACTTTAATATTTTCTAACTCTGAAATTTTGTCGTTGATCAGCAACCATTTTAGATTCCAGATAGCATCGGCGCGATATGTCTCTCTCAAATCCTGCTTATTGACCTTGTCATTTCGTTCGTTTTTCATATTCTCGATAAAAGCATTGAGAAAATTTTCAACCATATAATCTGGCAATTCTATTGGATTGCTTTTCACAACTTCATCCATAATCCGATTGGATAAATTTTGTTTCGTATTCACCTCAGCTTGGCGCACTAAATTCTCACGAATAGCTGACTTGAGCTGTTCCAGAGTCTCATATTTGCCAATATCTTTAGCTAATTCGTCATCGAGCGCTGGCAAAATTTTTTCTTTTACCTCTTTGACAGAGATGTCATAATACTCATTTTGTTGCTCTTTCTGATCGGGATTCGTTTTGGGCGCTGGCAGTGTGATGCGACGCGTATCACCAGGCTTAACGCCCAGAAGCTGGTCAACGAACACCGCTTCAGCTTCGCTGCTATCAAGATGAAAGTAGCGATTTTCATATTTTTGTCCGACCAGGGGAACGCCAGTTGAATCGGTCTTTTGAATGTCAGCGACGATATAATTCCCTTGTTGCGCTGCACCATCGATATCGGTCATGGTAGCGTGTTGTTCGCGAAGATTTTCAATCACATCTTGAATGTCGTCATCCGTAATCTGATAAATTTCTTTTTCTATTTCTAATTCTTTATATTTTTCTACCTTAACTTCTGGTTGAATTTTTATAATCGCTTTAAATTGCAAACCAGTTTTGCGATCGTAATTGAATGACTCGATTTGGGAAATATCATATAATTTCACATTTTTTTCAGCTATTGCTTCTTCCAAATAATCAGCCATAGCATTTTCGGCTGCTTCTTTTTCAATCTTTGATCCATAAACTTTTTTAATCAGATCAACTGGTACTTTGCCTTTTCGAAAACCTTCTAATTGAATGGTCTTTTTGTACTTTGAATAAGCCTCATCGATTTTGGGTACCAACTTTTCATACGGGACCGAAACTTCAACAATTCTTTCCCACTGTCCTTGTTCAGAAATATTAACTTCCAAGCGCCTCTCCTGTTATTTAACTAAATTGTGATTACGTCGCTTTTCAAGTTTGCAGCCGACCAATAATGGATATTAAAAAAACATCCGTTGTTCTTTATGAATCACGGATGGTTTTATCCCACGCATTGGTCCTTTTTAGCAGTGCGAGAGGGGGGACTTGAACCCCCATCCGCGAAAGCGGACTAGATCCTAAGTCTAGCGCGTCTGCCAGTTCCGCCACCCTCGCTTTTTTGCGACGTCCAATATAAAAACTTTTATCGCAAATGTCAATGTTTTTTTCGACTTGATAAATGAAATTTTACTATTCTATGCCCGAAAAATCTAAAAGTTTCTTGATTAATTGAATCTTGTAATAGCTTTATAATTGTGAGAGATTTTTTATGGATGTCGTCGCCGGCAAATAACTCTCGCATGGTCAGATTTGATTGGATAGGTTTGAAAATTTTCATTTTGGAGTGAGTTTACTGCATCAACACAAGAATCCGCCACAGCAGATTCACTTCCTTCAAAAATTGGATTCAAATCATCTAAAAAATCTTTATGAAGTGAATTCGACCAAGCAATTACACACCATTAATTATTGGGTGATAACGGTACGGAATAGTGCTTGACTTAAAAAAAATAAGTTCATATATTTCGATTGAATTTCTTAATAATGAAATTAACCAGACGATCATTTGAATAATATCTGAAGGATATCAACTTGAAACAGAAAATTTTCATTACCATGGCGGGAAATATCGGCTGCGGAAAAACAACAGCAGCCAAGCTGCTGAGCCAAAATTTTGGGTTCGAGTTGTTTGATGAGCCGGTTATAGATAATCGTTTCCTGCGCGATTACTATGCCGACATGAAACGCTGGTCTTTAACGCTGCAAATGGAATTTTTGATCCGGCGGGCGGAACATCATGAATTGATCAAAACAGTGCCCAAATCTTGCATTCAGGATCGCTCCCTCTATGAAGATCCTGAGATTTTTGCTAAATACCTGCATGGGCTCGGCAATATGACCGATGATGAGCTTAATCTTTATTTTGAATATTTTGAGCGTTTGAATAAAAGTCTGATCCGCCCTGATTTGATCATCTTTCTGCAAGTCGATGATATTCAAATTTTGCTGGATCGAATTCGGAGAAGAGGGAGAGAAGAAGAGCAAGGTATCTCTTTGGCATTCCTGCAAGGATTAGGGGGATATTATATTAGCTTCCCCCAAGTTTGTTTCAATAAATATGGCATCGAAGTATTTACTTTTAATGTCACTGAGACTGACATCCGCGGCAAAGAAGGTAAAGAAAAATTCCTGACTATGGTTCGGGAACGATTGAAATAATCAAGGAAAAACTGCATCATGTTCCAAAGTAAATTTTGATATTCTTATGGGGAACATTGCCGGTTTGAATTCGTTAATTGATACTAATACAAATTTAATTGGAATGATTGAGACTGAGGTATTATGAATAGTGCAGACTATATAACTATTGAAGATCGCTATGGTGCGCATAATTACAAACCGCTCGATGTCGTTATTCAAAAGGGCCAAGGCGTCTGGGTAGAAGATGTCGAAGGCAAGAAATATATGGATTTTTTGGCAGCATATTCGGCTGTCAACCAGGGGCATTGTCATCCCCGACTGGTAAATGTTATCAAAAAACAAGCTGAACAATTAGCGCTTACATCACGTGCCTTTCGGAACGATCAGCTTCCGCTACTGGCAAAAGAATTGTGTGAGCTAACTGGTTATGAAATGATGCTGCCCATGAACTCCGGTGCGGAAGCTGTAGAGACTGCCATCAAAGCTGCCCGAAAATGGAGCTATCAAATCAAAGGTGTAGAAGCAGATAGGGCGGAAATCATCGTCTGTGATGGCAATTTTCATGGGAGGACCATTACGATTGTAACCTTTTCGCCAGAGCAGCAATACAAAGAGGGATTTGGTCCGTTCACCCCGGGATTTAAGATGATTCCTTTTGGTGATGCTGATGCGCTGGAAAAAACGATTACTCCGAACACCGCCGCTTTCATCGTGGAGCCTATTCAAGGCGAAGGTGGGGTAGTTGTTCCACGAAATGGATTTTTGAAGCACGCGAAAGCTATTTGTGAAAAACATAATGTACTGCTTATCTCAGATGAGATTCAAAGCGGCCTGGGACGGACAGGAAAAATGTTTGCCAGCGATCATGAGAATGTTCGAGCTGATATGGTGACTATTGGCAAAGCGCTTTCTGGCGGCATGTATCCGGTCTCTGCAATTCTTGCCTCAAAAGAAATTTTGGGTGTTTTCAAACCCGGCGATCACGGCTCTACTTATGGCGGCAATCCGCTGGCATGTGCTATTGCCCGCGAGGCGTTGAAAGTGATTATCGAAGAGAAATTATGTGAGCGCGCAGCCGATCTGGGAGATTATTTGATGAACCAGCTCCAAAAAATCAAAAGTCCGCACGTTGATTTTTATCGTGGCAAAGGTTTGTGGATCGGCATCGTTCTGAAGCAGCAAGCTGGTGGTGCCCGCCGCTTTTGTGAAGCGCTCAAAGATAAAGGTGTGCTTGCCAAAGAAACCCACTGGAATATCATCCGTTTGGCGCCGCCATTGGTTATTACCAGAGAAGAAATCGATTGGGCGCTGGAACGGATCGCACAGGTGTTGATGATGCCATAATTGAAAGAATCAGTACATTTCATTTTTCACCCGACTCATTTAAATTTTGAACAGTTTTGTATTTAATTATACAGATGGCATTCGACTTTCGTGTGATTGTTGTGTTGGAGAACGGAGTTGGATTCATGTTGAAAAATTATAAAATTTGCAACGGAAAAATTGAGTGCGTTGATGATCCCAGTAGTCAGGTTGCGATTTATATTAACCCGGATGAAAAAGAAAAAAAATTTTTGATCACTGAGCTAAAATTAGATGAGCATACTTTAAATTCTTCATTAGACCCTGATGAGCTCTCCCGTCTGGAATTTGAACCGGAACATGTTGCATTAATTTTTAAACGACCAAAAACGCACCTGGCGGCAGATCGATTTTTCTTTCGTGTCTCATCAGTTGGTATTTTTTTGTTTGAAAGCCAGATCATTATTGTAACATCTGAAGATTTCCCCATGTTTAATGATAAAAAGCCGACCAAAGCAAAATCCCTCAAAGATGTCATGCTCAGATTTCTTTATCGCTCTATCTATCATTATTTGGAGCATCTCAAAGTCATTAATCAAATCTCCGACGATCTCGAAGAAAAAATAAATTCCTCAATGGAAAATAAATACCTGTTCAATCTTTTTACCTTAGAAAAAAGCATGGTCTATTATTTAAATGCCATTAACGCCAATTCAATGATGCTGCAAAAATTGAAAAACAATGCTGCGAAAATTGTATTCTCAAAAGACGAAGAAGAATTTTTGGATGACATCATCATTGAAAATGCACAATGCTATAAACAGGCGGAAATCTATTCCAATATTCTTTCGGGCATGATGGATGCTCGAGCTTCATTGGTAAGCAATAATTTAAATGTGCTTATGAAAACATTGAACATCATCACCATTGGAATCATGGTACCAACTTTTGTTGTCAGCGCCTTTTCAATGAACGTTGGCATTCCATTTTCCAAACACCCGTTTGCGTTCTGGATTGTCATGGGGATTGCCCTTGTTTCTGTATTTGGTTTTTTGATGTTCTGGCGGCTTAAAAAGTGGTAGGTCGTTGTGTCAGTTATTCGGTTCAATTCACAGGAAGTATGACTTTGAAAAACAAAATAGATGCCGCACTGAATTCTTTTAATGACGGCTTTGCCTGTTCCCAGTCGATACTATCAGCTTTCAGCGAACAATTTGGATTAGATCGGAAGCTTGCCCTAAAAATTAGCGATCCTTTTGGCGCGGGAATGCGAGGCTTATCAGAAACATGCGGGGCAGTGACCGGATCATTAATGGTGATCGGTTTGAAGTATGGAAGAACCTGTGCTGATGATATTTTATCTAAAGATATAACAGCGGAACTTGTTCATAAATTTATCGAGAAATTTAAAGAAAGAAATGAGACGATTATTTGTAAAAAATTAATAGGCTATGACATCAGTATTCCAGAACAACGTGATCATGCAGAAGCATTGGGGCTATCTAAAACCCGGTGTCCAAAATTTGTCAGGGACGCGGCAGAAATTCTTGCGGAAATATTGTGACATTTTAATTTGATTAAACTGTAGAAATCGAAAATTGAAAAATACTCTATGCTTCAGCGTCCGTCGTTTAAATCTTTTCTCTTTGGAAAAACAGCTTCTCTGCAAAAATATCTTGAAAATCCAACCGAGCCGATAGCTCGATATATTTTGTGGTTTGGATGATGGCATCGGCTTCGACTCTGGCATTTTGAGAGAGCAAAAATTTTTTTGCTCCCATGCTGGCAGCATTGCCCACAAATTTGATTTTTCCCGATGAAATAGCTGGCAAAAGACCAATTCGAAGCGCGTTAAATTTATTCATATAGCTGCCAAAAGCCCCGGCAATCAACACCTCTTCAATCTGCTCGACAGTTATTCCTAATTCTTTCATTAAAATTTCCACACCGGCTGCTACTGCACCTTTAGCCAACTGCAATTCCCGAATGTCTTGCTGTTTTATTTTTAGAGGTTGTTTGGCGCCATCAGCTTCATTTACAATAGCGAAATCATAATTTTTGTTGCCGACAATAATTCGCTTTTTCAGCGATTCAGCGCCATTAAATTCGTCAGGAGCTAAAATTCTGCCAGTTTCATCAATGATTCCAACCCGGCACATTTCAGCGACTATATCAATCAGTCCGGTACCGCAAATCCCTTTGGGCTCGACATTGCCGATCACATGAAAAAAAACCTGTTCTTCATCGATGGAATATTTATCAATAGCGCCCTCCGTAGCGCGCATGCCGCCACTGATCTGTCCGCCTTCAAATGCTGGGCCAGCAGCAGTGGAACAAGAAATTAATTTTTCCTTTGAGCCGAGAACAATTTCGCCATTGGTGCCAATATCAATTCCCAGCGTGATCTTATCCCGCTTGTGAAGATCGCAGGCGAGGATGAAACCGGTGATGTCGCCACCAATATAACCTGAGATATTGGGCAGTGTAACAACTGGCCCACGCGGCAGCATGGCAATGCCTAGCTCTTCGGCCATTACTTTCTGACTTTTTCGATAAGCGGGAATATAAGGAGCTTCAGCAATGTATTGAGGATTGACACCCAGAAAAAGATGGTTCATAATCGTATTGCCAGCCAGGCTCATTTCATAAATTTCTCTGAATTTGACATCCGATGATTCGCACAATTCCTCAATGATCTCATTGATCGCTTTGATAACAGTAGTCTGCAATTTAGCCAATCCGCCTGGCTCTGATGTCGAATAATTGACACGTGAGATAACGTCGGCGCCATAAGTGGCTTGCGGATTGGTTCGAGCGGCTACTCCTAAAATTTGTCCTGAAAGCATATTGACCAATGACCCAACGATTGTCGTGGTTCCCAGATCGACGGCAACACCAAATAATTTATGCGAAGTATCCCCGGGTTCGATATTGATGATCTGGTTATTCTCGACTGCTAAAGTGACTTTGAAATTATTTTTTCTCAAGAAAGTCGGCAGATTTTGAAGCAGCACCAGCGGCATATTCAATCCCGAATCATAAGCTTTAATATGACTTTCGATATTGAATTTGTCATCCAACAGATTTTCGAGATCGGGGCTGGTTAGCTCTACATAATATTTTTTAAGGCGATGATCGACTTCAAAAGTTTCTGCCAGATCATAGGTTAGGAAAGTCGTAGTCTTGATTTTTTCTTCCTGAAGAATCTCGACAACCAAATCGGTTGAGACATCAACTTGACAGGCAAGGTGAATGCCAATGCTTCGCTCTTCAGGAGAAAGAGTCAGCTCTTCTTGAATAGTATAAGGTAGCTCTTGTTGAAGAATTTTTACTTTGCACTTGCCACATTTCCCACGATTGCCACAAAAATTTGGAATATTAATATCAGCTTTATAGGCGGCTTCTGTCAAGGATGTTCCAGACGGGACGTTAACTTTTTTCCCTTTCGGTCTAAAAATAATTAGCTTTTCTTCAGTAGCCAAGCTCTCTCCTTCTTGATAAGATTGCTCTAATTCCTCCGAATCTACTTGATTTTAACCACAAGCTGAATAGCCAAATTCCATTCGGGTAAATGGTAAATGACAAAGCAACTGGATCTCTGCTGAATAATAAAATTGAAGTTCCGACCTCTGCGCCATTGTTACCTTTTTCCTGGAAGAAATGGCTCAACTTTTCTCGTTACAATAATTTGTAAGTCCGAAAAACATTGAGAAAAGTTTTCACCTGCTCCAGGAATTCATCATCATCCAGATCGTATTTCTCGGCAAGATCAGCCGCAATTCGAGTAATTGTTCTTCTGCCATCACATAAACCTAAGATTTCAGCACCTACTTTATTCATTCGAACCGAAAAATTCGAAGCAGTATATTCACAGGATTTTCCACCCGTTTCGAGTGGTGAGCAGGACAGATTGGGGCTCAAATTCGGCCTCTCATTGGCTAAGGTGAAATCGCTTTTTCCATTTCTTATTTTTTTATAAGGTGGATCAGCCTGAATGCTACAGGTGATGGGACCGATTTTCATGAATTCCTTATTCATAGCAAAAAGTTCCTTTTATAAAAAAATGAAGCTGGGCACTGAGAATTAATGATAAAATAAAGAAATAAAAAATCTTTATGGCTTCCGTGCCCATTTTATTTAACAAAGAAATTATAATATTGCCTTACTAAGAATTCGTCAATTTACGACTCCCGGGTTTCACAATCGCTATGTCTTTTTTACAAAGCGGGCATGCGTCAGGCTGATAGGTTACGACATCCATTTCCAATACCGCATATTTTGGCACATCAAACGAAGTCCGTCCCTGACTGCGATCGACGATAAATCCGACACCAATGAGATTGGCGCCAGCTCCGCGAACGAGCCCAATGACTTCATTAATGGAGCCGCCCGTGGTTACAACATCTTCCACAACCAGCACTCTTTCACCCGACTTTATTTCAAATCCACGACGCAAGGTCATTAGATTGTTTTCCCGTTCAGCAAAAATTGCGCGCGCATTTATAAGGCGAGCTACTTCCTGGGCTACGATAATTCCGCCCAGCGCTGGTCCAATCACGAGATCGACCTTTTCCATCATAAAATTAAAGGCAACTTCCCAACATAATTTTTGCGCGTGTTGGGGATATTGCAGTACTTTGGCGCATTGAAAATAATGAGGACTATGCAAGCCCGAGGTTAAACGAAAATGTCCTTCCATCAATGCTCCAGTTTCTTTGAACAAAGTTAAAGCTTCGTCCTTTGTCAATATCGTCTCCTATCTATCTTTATTGATCCTGATGATATCTTCCTTTATTTGTTTCGCTTGTTCCCCAGCAGCTTCAGCAAAATTTTCAGCATTTGTGCTATAAATAATCCCCCGACTAAAATTAAATAGTGCGCCCAATCCTCGCTCATTAGTTGCATATTGAATCGCCAGCTTAAAATCACCACCCTGAGCGCCCAGTCCTGGCACCAAAAAAGGCAATTCAGGTACCAGGCTTCGCACCTTCTTCATTTCGTCTGGGTAAGTGGCGCCGACCACCAAACCACAATTATTGTTTACATTCCATTTTTGAGACTGCTCGGCAACCTGCTCATATAATGCCTTTTTCCCATCGCTGAATTTTTGAAAATCTTCTGCTCCCTTATTGCTGGTGTGGCACAAAATAAAAATGCCCTTCTCTGGATCGTCTAAAAAAGGAGCGATAGCATCGTAGCCGAGATAGGGATTGACTGTCATAGCATCGAAATTCATTTCCTGAAAAAACGCCCGGGCATACATTTTTGATGTATTACCAATGTCGCTTCGTTTGGCGTCGGCAATTTTTATGACATGGTCTGGTAATGAAGCAGCGATCTTCGTCATTGCCTCCCAGCCTTTTGTGCCGCAAGCTTCAAAGAAAGCAGTGTTGATTTTATAGGCAGAAGAGTGGTCGATAGTGGCATCGATTATGGCCTGGCTGAAATACAACAGTGGTTCTTTTTTATTTAAAATAAAATTTGGAATCTTAGTTAAATCAACATCCAGACCGACACAGACAAGACTGTTTTTTTTAAGGCAAATCTGGTTCAGTCGATCATTGAAGGTCATTCAAATCTCCGCATATTGGTTTTAAATCACCTTCAAAATAAAATAATTAAAGTTAAGAGTCAATAGAAAAATTTATAAATTTAAATTTTAAAAAAATGGAGATCACGAAAAATAGCATAAACAATCTGTATGTAACAATAAAATATGATCACAAGGCTAGCTCGTTGGGCGAAATAGCGCTTGTTTTATTTTATAAGATTGAAAAGATTTAGATTCCCACCAAAAATCCAATCACTCCCAGAAAAATCGGCACTGTCAAATTATCCAAATTTTTAGGCGAGAAAAGCTCGATCACAACACCGATCAACGCCGCCATTGCTGCATAAACAAAGATCTTTCCAGCCGATAAATTGTTCGCTTCAAGAATCAGATAAATAATCGAGGCGACGAGTGTGAAGATAAAAAATGCAGTGGAACCTCCTATAGATTTTCTGGGGCGAATTTGCCGAATCGGCCATTGTTTCCCAATCACCGCCGCCATGCCATCACCCCAGGCCATTGCCATGATGCCGAGAAAAGGCAAGATCAGCAGCGGCTTTTGTGAATAAGTGAGCAGGGTGCAAATTGCCAGCGAAATGGGATAATAAATCGTCCCGGGGTTTTTCTCGTCAAGCTCCATCGCCTTGAAGATAGTAAATTTATACGATAGAAAATTAATCAGGATAAATGCCACCGGCCCGATGATGGCGATGTACCAGTCTTCAAAATAATAAAGTGCGAAGAAAATCCAATTGCCGACTGCGATGTGGATGATCTTGCGGCTGAAATCGTTATTCAGCTTGAATAGTTTTTGAATAAGAGTAGCAAGGAAGATCATGAAAAAAACAAATGCGAAAGATAGAATAAGACCGATTACATTTTTGCTCATTTTTTCCTCGTTTAAATGTTCGGCGTAAAGCCTTGAGCGTGATAGCTACAAGGAATTCGCCCTATTTTATGAATTGCTATAAAGCTACTAAATCCGTTTGGCAGGTTTGATTAAATGGTGCGATAATTAATATAAAAAATATAACCCTATTTATAACAAAAGTCAACAAGTTTGTCTTCGATTTTTGTGCGAGATGAATGTGGCTGGATTGAGAAAAGTGGCACCAATAATTCAAACAGAGATGTCTGAAATGGTTAGTTGCCAGGGTTTCGTGCCGGAGTATAGTGGATTTCCATGCCTGTCACAACATAAGCATTTTTAAGCGGGAGAGTATTTTTCAATAATCACAAATTTTTCAAGACTTCTTGTTTGATTGACTCATATGGCAACGCTCCGACCAGACGCAGCTTTGGTGCTCCCTTATAGAACATCATGATAGTCGGAATGCTTTGAACTTGATATTGAGCAGCGATGTCTGGTTTGTTATCGATATTAATTTTAATGACCCGCAATTTGCCTTTAAATTCTTTGGCGATTTTTTCCAGTGCAGGAGAAACCATTTTGCAGGGTCCGCACCACGTCGCCCAAAAATCAACCAGTACCGGGATCGCTGATGTTTGTATCAAATCATGAAAAGATTTTGGTAAATTTTCTTGCAAGATATTATCTCCCTTTTTAATTTATTGGTATTACTTCGAAGCAGAAGCCTGTTTTCATAAATTACTTACTTTTTACTGATCTTATATTAACGGAGTTCCTTCTGTCGCCAGGGAATAAGTTTAAATCTTACATGATCCATTCGTTAGCGTAAAACAAAAATCGCTGCAAGTATCTTGAAAAAAGTTCAAGCTGGAAATTAAAATGATGCAGATTGGTTTAATAGCGAGCGTAAATAACTAATAATCGATCTAATGCCAGAATTGCCACCTTATTTCATCAGACTTGCTAATGCCTTCTCCAACTCAGCCATAGACTGAAAACGTTTTTCTGGAGATTTTTCCAGCGCTTTGAAAATGATTTGATCTAATTGTTCTGGTATCTCAGAATTAAAAGAGGAAGGAGGTTGGGGATGCTTATTCAGAATATTGTCAAAAATTTTATCCCGATCCGAATCATAAAATGGATTGTGATCGGTAAGCAGATTAAACATTATCACGCCAAGTGAAAAAATATCCGAGAGCTTATCGAATCTGCTATTATTAATTTGTTCGGGCGCAAAATGCATAAGGTCCTTGAGATCGGGTGGTTGAAATTTTTTTAACGGGTATGCAAAAGATGCAATCTGAAAATCAATTATTTTAATATCTTCATTATTCACCAGAAAAATATTATTGGGGTGCAATCGGCCGTGAAAAATATTTTGTTCGTGACTGTAGCTCATTGTCCGTGCGATATTGTAACAAATCTCCAGAGTCTTTGTCATTTGAATCTTTTTATTGATCGCCCTTTGAACTGTCAGTGGCTCGCCTTCCACATATTCCCGAGCCAGGTAGCAGAAATTTTGTTCCTTTCCAATATCATAAACCATTGCTACATTGGGATGTGATAGTTTGCCTAAAATTTTAGCCTCCTCTATGAACAACTCCGCTGTCATGCTCTTATTGTTATCAATTGTAAAATCCGGATTTAGAATTTTAACAACAACCAGACGGTCTAAAAATGTGTCAATAGCTTTGAAACTGGTAAAGATAGGATTTTGTGATAATTCCTTCAGAAGCTTAAAACGACCAATCTCCTGAACCTCATGCAGCCTAATTTTTGCAAGTGAATCGTCCCAGTGTAACTGATAAATCTGAATATTTTTATCACTTATTGGATGTTGAACCGATTGCTCAATGGGATTCAGAGAGAACTGACTTTCACCATTCATCTTCTCTTTTAAAGCTGAGGTAACAAAAATTTGGTATCTTGAATCGCCATTCCACATCCCTGAATGATTCTCTTGAAAAAACATCTCTCGCTCCAGTTCAAACGGAGACAGTGCGATCTGCAAATCATTGACAAGACTTTTCTCTTTGTCCTTGCCACGCCGGGATAGCTTGTGAATTAAAAATAGGCATTTGATTTGACTATCAAAATTTGAAAGATGCAAAGGCGTTTGATCTTGAATAAAATTTATCGCCATGCGAATGGGAGCGTCAAGATCCTTCCAGAACATGATGATGCCATCGCTGGATTGGAACCCGCCAATAAATGTTTGCTCTGTTTTTGATATCGCTGAGAGGGATTCCGATACAACGCTGCTAATTTCATCGGGTGTAATTCCTTTCAATCGCATTACCAGCAAGGTTTCAGCCTGATTGTTTATTTCCGCGGTTTTTCCATCTTGTTGAGATTCCATTTTTTCAGTGTTACCATTTTCGGATATGAACCAGGGTTTTAGTTTTTTCCAGATGTTGCCTTTTTGAGGAATAAGGTGGGGGAGAGGCTCTTCTTTTTTATTCAAAGCTTTTTCCCAGATATTGGAAAGCGCATTCTCTGCCAGAAAGACCTCATATTCGTCAAATGCACGGGGTGATGCATTGTTATTTTTCTTCGAGTGTTTTGTCAACATCCGTTCGATTGTTGGATAAAGATAGACATCCAATAACTGATCAAATGAACTTATGCCTTTAATATATTTGTAACATAAAGTTAGATCATCTGCCGATAACTCAATCGGTTGGGTTGATTGCCGCTCAGCCTGTAAAAAGTTAACGATCAGCCAGCGATAAAATAAAGGATTTTCCTGGATTTTAATCGCTCTTTTCAAATATTGAGTGACCTGATCATAGCCTTGATTTTTCCATTCATTTACGACATAAAATGGCAGAAAGCTTGAAATTTTTTCAGGCTGATCCATAAACTGCTGCATCAGCTCCCGTGCCGCCTCGATAGTTCCTTGCTGAAAAATTGACTTTATCAATTTGGCACTAATTTCATCAGCGTTTTCTGGATTATGTTTCAGCGCGCGCTGAAAAACTTTTAATGCCAGTTCATCTTCCCGACCGGCGTTAAGATAAAGCTGACTCAAAACAATGTTAAGTACTGCGTTTTCCGGTTCAAATAAAAGTGATTTTTCAAAGACCTGCTGAGATTCTTCATCAAACTGCTCTTTTAAAATATAAGCCTTACTCAGATTGAGATAGACTTTGGCGCTAACTTCCCCAAGGTTAATCGCGTTCTTAAATTTTTCGATGGAATTATCAAACTCCCCCTTTTCCAGATAGGTCATGCCCAATTGAATGAGCAAATCGATGATTTGCTCATTGTTTTTTTCTTTGTCGTCAAAACTCATAGACCCTATTTCCCCATCCGCTTTAGTTCCTCATATAACGCACCCTGGATTAATTTTCGTGGTGTGTCCGATGATTTCGATTTTTGCAGGTAATATTTTGACACGATTGGTTCTAACTGTATTTTTAGATGATCATTATATTGAATCGCTCTCTCAAAGACTCGGATGGCGATTTCATCGACGCGATTTTCATTGATATAAATATTCGCCAGCGTAATGTAAAGCTTCACATTATTCGGTTTTTTCGATAGCATTTTTTCATAGATGTCCCGCGCCTTATCATGCTTTTTGAGCAGAATATAATATTTCGCTCGCGTGGTGGGAGAGGCAAATAATAGCGCCATTGGCAAGGCGATTATGCCCACGATTAATGCGAGTATAACAGCTGGCGATTTTTTTCGATCTGCAGTTTCATTGGCACCAGCCAAATTAGCCGCTTCAATATTCTGTTTTACCTGAGCAATCAAAAACTCGGTGCTTTTATAGTCTGGTTTGACTAAACTGATTTTCTCCAACAAAATCATGGCGCGCTGCCAATCCTGTTGTTGCATCAAATCCAGTGCCTGTTGATAATAATTTTGAACCAACTGAGAATCAACGGCAGCATTCATTAGCCGACTTTGCTCGGAAAATAATTGTTGTGATTGCGGAACAGTTGTAGCACCCGAATTAGATTCCATTTCAAAATTGTTGTCAGTTTCAGAGAAATTGACCACGTCCCGATCGGGCATTTTGCTCATCAATTCACTGATTCGATTGACTTCTTTTTTGGTGGCTTTTAATTTTGCCTCGATATCTTTATAAGAAGCATCCAGCTCGGCAACTCTCTCGAAATTTGCCAGAGCTACAGTATAATTCCCTTTGTCAAAATTTTCAATTCCCATGGCATAGAAATTATCAATCTTTTGATCTGTTAGTAACTGCTGGTACTGCTGCTCCTGTGCCTGAGCCAGCAGCTTATCGACATCAGCAAAATCAGACTGGATGCTTTTTATTTTTTCGAAACTTTTTACTGCCTCAGACCACTTCCCTTCATTCATGTACGCCAGCGCCTGATTGTAAATCGGCTGTAGCTGCTGATCTTTTAGCTCCATTTGCTGCTGCATCAGAGCTATTTTTTCGATCTGTTGTTTTGCTTCGCTATGGTTTGGATTTGAATCGATAATTTGATTGAAAATTTCTTTAGCCTCGGCCAGTTTATTATTTTTGATAAGTTGCGAACCTTGCTGAAGCAGATCGCTGATTTTTTGCTGATCTTTCGCCAGTTGAATTCCAGTTTCGAAAGAGCTGCGATCATCCGGCGAAGATCGAACCCCCTGTCGGAAATAATTGATCGCTGCATCAAATTGGCCTTGGGATATTTTGGTTTGACCCAAATCGTACAAAGTTAGCGCCCTTAATTTGTTATCGCTGGAAATATTGAGCACCCCCTGAAACGCTTCTTCAGCTTCAGCATATCGTTCCAGTTTGCGATACGTTGCCCCCAACCGGCTCAAGATATTGGTTTTTAAAGTGAGGTTAGGATTAGCGGTAAGTGCACTTTTGAATGAACCTTCGGCTTTATTAAGATCTTTTTTGAGCAGGTAGGTCAATGCCAGATTATAATGTGCCTCTGCAAATTCAGGATTTTCCTGAACCGCTTTTTGATAATATTCAATCTTCTTATCCTGATCTTTTTCATTAATTCCTTTTTTGAACCAATATGCTGCTCCGATATCTTGTGAATATCCCTCGATCGCTTGGATGAGAAAACATACGAGAATCGAAAGACCAAACATGATGCGAATTCTTTTTTTCATGGCTATCCCCTATTAGCTTGGTGCACAGTTTATGAAATCCTTTGGTGAATTTGCTTATTCCTTGTATCGGATGATGTTTATATAAATATTACTCAATCGCCAGCGTCATATAAAACGATCTGCCTGAGCAAGCTGGAATGGCGGAGAGCTCGCCTCGAAAATATTCAGGATTTTCCAGCCGTTGATCCAATAAATTGAATCCATGAAATGAAATTTTGAGTTTAGGATTTAGCTGATAAGCCAATGATAAATTTACTAAATAATAAGGTCCCAATTTATAGCTTGTTGTTATTTCGCTTAAATATTGGATCGCTGTCGTGGATGAAAAATGCTGAAACCAATGAAAATTTACGAGACTATTGATTTTCCAATTCGGACAATACCAGCCAGAAGTTTTAACATGATTATAGGCAATATTTGTCAACACCCACGACCGATCGAACACCTTCCCCTGAAACATTACCTCACATCCAGTTGTTTTCAATTCTTTGCTATTATTGGCGAAACGATAGTCCTGAGCCAGTTGGATGATATGGCTATTTTTAGATTGATATAGCGCCAGTCCCAATGTTAAATCCGGTTTTAAATGTACATCCGTGCTCCACTCCCATTGCTCAAATTGCTCACTTTTTAAATCGTCATTGCCATAAATCAGTCCGGGAATATAGATATATTTTTCGAGCAGGGTGGCTGGCTGGCTGGCGAATGAATATTTTAAGTGGCTATCAAACAACGAAAGTGGGCTATAAATCAACCGGGCGCTCATTGAAAAATCTGGTTTTTCGGATGAGTTGGCAAAGTGTAAACATGTTTTACCATCAACCCCGAAGAACGGAGAGAAATTGTAACCCAATTCCACAAAACCAGAATTTTCATGCTGACTGAATTTTGTATCATTGTGCCAGTAATTTTTGGTTAATGATCTGCCTTCTTTATCCTTGACATCAAACAGAGGATTTGCAAGGAATTTCGAGACCGTCACGCCGGCTAATGCCAGATATTGTGAGTCTTTATATTGGGATAAAATGGAAACAGAGAGCAGGCTTCCCTGTGATAGCATATAATTAATTTTGCTATCAGAAGTATCCTGATTCGCATAACCAGAGCGCTCATAGGTCTTTACATAATTTCCGATGATTGTGCCCTTCAGTTTCGGACCCAATTTAATGTCCTGGCTCATTGAGAAAGCCAGTCCTCTTCGATTGATTGGCGCAGCGTGCTGTAACTGGGGTATCAATCCCAATTCAAATTGATCATTATCAAAATAGCTGACCAGCATATTGAGCGACGCATGTCTGAATGAAAGTGAAAAATTATAGCGATCACTGGCATATTTCTGTCGAAACGAGCCCGCGTTTTCCTGAGAAAAGGTCATCCAATAGCCGGAATTATTCATAAAATTAATTGCAAGATTGATAGCAGTGGAATCTCGAATAAAACCCAAATACGAGGTCAATCGCCTGGTTCCAAAATTCCCCAACTCTATTTTGTGTTTACTAGCCAGGCCGATCGTCTCCTGTCTCGGCACAATATTGACTGAGCCGTTAATGCCCTGATGATTGATTGGAGTAATGACAATGCCCCGATCGACTTCAATCCGATCGATTGCCTCCAGCGATGCCAACTCCAGGAAACTTGATTTAGCCAGAGGCTCATCAAAAAGAAAACCATTCTGTTGGAACAAAACGTTATTATTGGTCAGACTTGGAGGAGTGCCGCGACTGGTTAATTGATAGCCAGTCCAGATCGTGGCAATTGTACAGAATCCCGGCAAATAGCCAATTAATTCATTTATTGATTGAACATGAAGCTGATCAAACATCTGCTTTTCAAGCACGATCCTTCCGGTTCTAATATCAATAGGCTTGATTTTATTCGCTTTTTCGAGCGAGTCCTGTAAGGCTTTCAGCCGTTGCTGTTCATTTTTTAATTTTTGTTGTTCCATCAAGCGTCGAACCTTTTCCAGATCGGTCTCCATAACTGGTTCTGGCAGAGGACGGAGCGTTGACCGGAGCTGAGGAGCAATCGGACTTATCGGCTGGCCTGGTTTAAAAAGATAATATTCGTTATTTATTTGCAAAGCATCCTGTCGGGTGTCTGCGAACACAATATCGTTCAGCAATGGATAACAATTGGCACAGCGGATTCCCCACTGACTAAATCGAATGATACAATGATTCAGTGCTGTTGTATAGTCATCACAGTCATCTAAAAATTCAATCCCTTTCCAGTCTGATGGCTGGGCACTTCTATTATTAGCAGCGATAGTTCTTCCAAAATCAGTATCGAAAATAGAAGTAAAAACAATTGGCTTTGCTTTGGTCCCACTGGCAATGAGAGTTCCTTCGACAGTCAGTTGATAATTCCCTGCAAATTTGACGATAACACCTTCCTCGATCTTCAAAACCAGACCTTTCGGAACGCGAATATCTTTTCTGACGATATACGGACTCTTCGCTAATGTCCATACCCCGGATTGGACTCCAGCAACTTCCGGTTCGGCATAAAGTCCGGAAAAGAAAATTAACCATGCAGATAATCCTGCAAATATATGGATGTTTGGAAGCTTCATCGTCCTATCTGCCTTTGATTTCTATCGCCTTCACGTCTCCGACCGAAACAGAGATATTCGTCATCTGAAACAGAATTTTATCAGTCGAATCTCGTATCGAAATTGTGTAGGTCCCTGGTGAGAGTGATAACCCTCTGTCCCACACATCTTCTGTTTTCCCCCAGTATTTATTATTGATGAACAACGAAGTATTGCCTTTATTACTGGTTTTTTCAAGACCGGTCAGAAAGACTTTGCCGCGGTCGTTGATATTTTTTTGAAGCGAGCGGCTTTGTATTTTTGAGACTTGGGTCGAATATTCCTTGTTTTCAAGCGAAGCAGTTATTATTTTATTCACGATGGAATCTGGCACTGTTTTGCTTTCAATCTGTAACGATGACCGGTTTGGATCTTGATTTATCAGATTTCGGTCGATTCCGGGAGCTTTTGTGCTTTCGCTGTCGCTATCTTTGGAGAAAGTACTATTGGGAAAACCAGCAACTGGGATCGATTTTTGTTTGATACGATGAGTTGAAAATGCATACACTCCGACAAAAATTATCAGCACAAATATCACAGCGATCCAGATTAATTTTTTATTATGCGCTTTAACAATTGAGATAACAGAGTTTTCAGATGACCCTGAATTATTTCGGTTATGTAGCTCGCGCTTCAATATCCTATCTTCAAGAAGCGATATCTGTTCATTCTCCGCTTTTAAAGTGTAATAAGTTGGCTGATAATTCATTGTAGCTGGTTCTAACTCTTCAATTGCAACCAAAGCGACCGTGATGTTGTCGGAGCCATCTTTCATCATGGCAGTATCGATTAAATGTCGCAACGAATGATCTAAATTTCCACTATTAAACAGAATAATTCGTTTAATTTCATCGTCGGACAAAGCTTTGGTTAAGCCATCAGTACAGATTACATAAAGATCTCCTGACTCGATCGGATCGATGCCAATATCTATTTTTATCGCTCCGCTCAGACCAAGAGCGCGAGTAATAACATTTTTTTTTTCAAACTTTTTGGCTGCTTCTCTGTCGATCTCCTGATCCTGTATTAATTCATTTATCCAGGTATGGTCTTCGGTTAGTAATTTGATAGCCCCCTGTCGAATCCGATAAATACGGCTATCACCGACATGAGCGATTACCGCTGTATTATCGTGAATTGCTAGCGCGGAGACTGTCGTTCCCATTCCCCGTAATTCAGATTCCTGCAATGATTTATTAAAAACATTTCGATTCGTCAATCTGATGGCGCCCGTTAGTCGAGAGGCAATACTCAAATCTCTTGCGATCAAATCTTTGGTAATCTGATAATGAATTGCCGGATCAAGAAATAAGTACATATATCGAATAGTGCTGACAGCTAATCGACTGGCGCTCGCGCCGGCAACGTGTCCTCCCATGCCGTCACAGACGATAGCCAGCCCTTGCTCTTCAAATATGCCACAGCAATCCTCATTTACTGCTCGTGTCGTCCCGCTATCGCTGCCGGCTATCATCTTTAAATTCATTAAATCCCCATTGGCTATACCTATTGTCCTACCAGAAATTCATTTATTAGGGAAAGAATCACTCATATTTTTATTCTGTTTTCGAAAAGAGCTTTTTTCTTTTTAAAGGCCCATAAATATTATATCCTACAATAGCCACTAAAAGCATCAGCGAAAGCAGGATCGCTAAATAAAACTTTGTCGCTGATCGTATTGGCAAACTATTGCAGCCAGCCTGTAGTTCGTCGAAATTAATTTGCCCCCAGAGCACAGAGCTTTGCTCCACTCGACTATTTGTCTGGAGCAGTGAAAAGCTATCGTCATTCTTTCTAAACAGAATGTCTAAACTGTTATCTTTTTTTAAATCAGCAACTAGTGGCGTTGCAATGATTGCCTGGTCGGCATTTGTGATGGCTGAGAACCCTTTAATAAATTTTCCATCAAACCCATTGAATATATGAAGTCCTCCCAAATAACCGGCGACCAGAACATCGATATAGTTATCCTTGTTAACATCGACTAAAACCGGATAGGAAACAAATTGCTCTTGATTTTCCGGGATATAGCCCCAATTGATTTTTTTCTGTCCGCCACCTTTTCCAGCGCCATCATAAACAATTAGCGTACTTTTATTGGTAATCAAAACGACATCGAGACGGCCATCAGCATTCAAGTCAGCCAGTGTTGGAGGTGCTAAGGTGCTTCCCGTAAATCCGGATTCCAATTCGTCAAACCACAATCGCTTAAAATCTTTACCATTAAGAGCTAAAATATGATTTTCTTCTGTCAGTACCACAAAGTCAACATAGTCATCGGAATCAAGCTTTCCAATCGCAATGTGCTGACGAATGGGATGGTCTTCAAAAAACGAGCCTTTCGCTTTTTGAAATTCCTCGTTAACATCGATAATTTGGCTGAAATTGTCTTTGGTGCCATCGAAAATCAAAATTTTGCCATTTTCAGTTCCCACTAAAACTTCTGATAAACCATCGTTGTCAATATCTGCAGCGGATGGTGTGCATTTAATCTCCGACTCAACTTGAAGTGTGGACCATTCGGGATTGCCAAAGCCGCCGTATCCAATATGAATTTGTCCGCTTTGACTGACTACAAAAACATCTTGAAGTCCATCTCCATTCAGATCTGCCACGACTGGATTGCCAGAAAACACCCCTCCTAATAAAGGGCTGGACCAGATTTCAGTGCCAGTCTTACCATCCAGCGCGTAGAGAATTGAATTGTTGGCCGGCACCAAAATATCTGGTAAGTGATTATTATTCAGATCGGCCACGACCACGCCCAAAGGCTGCTGCACCTGAAAGGAGACGGGTTTTTTCCATAATGGTTTTATCGTCTTGCCGCTGATCACCTTCAAATACCCGGATTTATCAAGATAAGCCAGATCAACAAAATCATCGCCATCGAGATCAGCGATGGAGGGGGTGAGGCTTTGCATAATCGAAACGATTTGATTTGGTTGTAGCGGATAGCTTTCAATACTCTGGGCTCCAACAAATAGTTTCTCATCAAATTGTAACGGCGATGGCTTTTGATTGATCACACCTATTTTGTTCCACGAGTTTATGAATAGCATGACCAACAAAAAGGAGCAAATAGCTGAAGCTGCCCTTATTACCCAATTCGAGTTTCGAATCCACCAATAACCCGATTTCTTGGGGGAAGAAAAATCCATAAGCGCCTCTGGCACAAATCGAAAAATAGTACTTTTTTGATCGCTGACAATTTCGATTTCATCTTTGGGCAGAAGCTGGACCACATCCTCTTCACCAAGCTGTTTCCGGTTCACGCGGGTTCGGGTTTTGCTTCTCTTGTCCATGATAAAATAATTGTTATCCTCCATGAAAATAGTAGCATGACGTCGTGAGATGCTTGGATCTACTTCCTTTTTATCGTTTTCTCGAATAACAATATCATTCAAGGTGCTATCGCGACCGATTTTGGTAATGCCATAATTTAGCCGATATTTTTTTCCTAAATAAGGCCCATAAATCGCCAACAAACAATGCGGAGTTAACTTGTCGGTAGCAATTTTTTGTGTGACTGCCGAAGCTGGCAAATCTTTTTCCTCAACCAGCACTTCGTCTGAATCCGCATCTTTAAGTTCAGTCGCTGACTCTAAATTTGACCAGGACTGATCTGAAACAGAAACAACTTCTTCGCCGGCCTCGGTCGGTTCGGATTGATTATTATCTGGAATGCTTTTTTCAAACAAAATATTTTCAAAAATAAGTGTATGATCGCCGATCTTTATTTCATCGCTACTTGATAACGCTAAACGATCAGTAATCTTCTCACCATTCAGATAACTGCCGAAAGCACTCTGATTGTCTTGCACAAAATAACGGGTGCCTTCCTTCTCAATTACCAGATGGTGCATGGATACTTTTTTATCAGCAATAATAAGATCGTTGTCCCCCTCTGAACCAATTGTGATTCTACTCTGGAAAGGTCGTATCGGAAATTCCTTATGAACCTCCGCTTTCCTTTTGACAACGATTTTAGGCATACGCTATCTCCCCATACTAATTTTTCTTATTGAATAATTAATTTAAATTCTAATTTTTGATCGCCGGACTTGGTGTTCAAGACCGCAGATTTTTCAAAATAGCCAAATTTTTTCACCCTGAAATTATATTCACCGGGTGCCAGCCGGCCAGTACATTTGCCATTTTCGTCAGTAGCGCCGTAATATACTTCTCCGGCTTGTTCATTGGCGAGTGAACGA
>JAEAME010000847.1_pt1 | contig 26292 bp, 24 predicted proteins | sample 8958731 | NCBI WGS metagenome assembly JAEAME01 (sample SAMN16933194, study PRJNA681113) | bioreactor sludge metagenome | isolation source: anerobic bioreactor sludge (Control) | place: India:Bengaluru | collected 2018-10-24 | reverse complement strand
AAGCTTGAGCAGTTACAGCATCTATTGAATTCACGATTCTTACAGTAATTATGTTACCATAAACTCGCTTGTCATTTTTAATACCTGTAGCTTTATCGTTGTGAAGAACAGCAAAGTTTTGGAATGTACCTAAACCAAGAGTTTCCTCTTCAACTATTTGAGTTGCTTTACGTACAATCGCAGCTCGTTCTGCAGTTACTTCTCCTAGAACCCTCAGTGATAAAGCAGGTCCTGGAAACGGCATTCGCTCCGAAATTTCTTTAGGTAGACCAAGCTCACGCGCTACCATTCGCACCTCTGGCTTAAACAACTCCCGCAAAGGCTCCAGTATCTTGTAGCCATAAATTTGTGAGTCTATACCTATCTGCCCAAGAACGTTATGTTGGGATTTTATTCCTTTAACGGTCTCAATTACATCAGCTTTAATTGTTCCCTGTGTAATGAATTGTATTTTTTCTTCTTTAGCTACTCTACCAAGTGTACTGTAAAATTTTTCTCTAAAGGCTTTACGTTTTTCTTCAGCATCGGTTTTCCCTTTGAAAACTTCAAAGAATTCTGCTCTCGCATCAACAAATCGTGTATTTACGCCGAAGTCTTTTAAGATGCGCACTACAAATTCTGGTTCACCTTCTCTTCGCAAGCCATCATCAATGAAAACGGCAACCATTTTTTCTCCAACAGCCTTATGAACAAGGTAAGTTGCAACAGTGCTGTCTACACCACCTGAGCAGGCTGAAATTACACGGCTATCTCCAACATCTAATTTAATTTCCTTTAAAGAATTTTCAATAAATTGTTTGGCGTCGAACATTGTATTTTCTCCCAAGTTTGGTATCGTTATAATAGCTTTTTAGTTTTGCTCTAAGAATTTTAAACTGATTTAAAGTAACGTTAAAAGTATTTGTTTTTCTTTCTTGTTTCCTTTTTTCTTAAACAATTTTAGAAGGGACATGTTTAATCTTAACTAAACAAGTTGAATGAAGAAGGTAAACAAAGTGAAGTTAAGTTTGTCTAATGGAATATTTAGCAAGCTAGGAATAAAGGAGAACTTTGAATCCGTAAAGAGGTTTGGATTCAAGAATATCGAGTTTAACATGAAAGCTGTAAAAAAAGAGCATGATACTGATGTTTATCGTGAAAAGAAAGCGTTTACTGCTTCGGGCTTGAATTGTTTAACTCTTCATTCAGCTGTTATGCATGTTAAAGACCCTATTGAAGTCCATCAAGCGGTCTATTATGGGAAAATCTCGCTTGAATGCGCACGTGCACTTGGGGCACCTTTAATGGTTGTTCATTCAAATGTTTCAAAAAAATTGTCAAAGAACCTGCGAGCTCAATGTTTAGAAGGAGTGTTTGGTGAAATTGTACCCTTCGCTAAGAAATATGGCATCAAGTTGGCTTTGGAAAACTTGTCTTATACATCCACTGGTTTTGGTAAAAACGTTGAGCAAATTGAGGAAGTGCTTGATATTATAGATCCTAAACGGGAAATGGGGTTTACTCTTGATTTCTGTCATGCACTTGAAACTAAAGAAGCAGAGAATTTGTTGGAGAAGTATCATGAAAATCTTTGGAATATTCATATGGCAAATAAAAGTCATAAACCATTCATTGAGGAAACATCAGAGCTTAAATGGTTAATTGCTAAACTAAAAGAATATGGTTATGATGGTCCCGTAACATTGGAATTACATCATAGCACGACAAAACAGGAAATCCAAAAAACAAAGTTACTTTTTGATAAAATTCTCTAACCACCACCTACTGGTGGAAGAATAGCTAAGAGGTCTCCATCATTAAGATTAATTTCTAATATCTTGAAATTGCTGATTCCTACACCGTTTATTAGGAACTGAAGAAAGCCTTTCAATTTTCTAGTTTCATTTTCATAAACATAATCAGTAAAGTCTTTGCCATACTTTTCTGCTAAATTTTTTAGAACAGCAGCAACAGAAATTTTTTGATTATTATTAAAAGTCAAGGTTTCTTCTCTTTTTCCCGTAATTTCCCGCAGGGTAGTGAAAAATCGGACCTTTATTATCATAAATCAATCTAAATTAATGAGATACCTGGAGGAATTAATTTATTTCTTGAAAAAAATGATTTTTACTTAAAAAAGAAGCAGGAAAAGATGAATTTTCTTTTCCAATTTAGTCTTTAGCATTATTGTTTTCAGTTTCAGGTATTCTTCTAAGTCGTTTGATAGGATTATACCAGTTCCATTTTCCAAACACCGCCATCACTGCTGGAACAAGATATGTTCGTACGACTAATGCGTCAATTAAAATACTGAAAGCAAAAGCGAAACCCATTTCCTTCAACATCATGTTACTTGATAATATTAAAGCTCCTAGTGACCCAGCAAGGATAATGGCTGCAGCGGTTATGATCCCACCAGTTTGTTGTATTGCATGAATTATCGCGTCATTTAGGTTTTGTCCTTTTGCAGCTTCTTCTCGGATACGGGTAAGGATGAATATGTTATAATCCATACCTAAACCTAGAAGGAGCACGAACAAGATCAGCGGAGTTATGAAAAGTAGACCGTAACCAAATGCTGATTGGAAAACTAGTATAGTTAACGCTAGAGTCCAAACAATGCTCATTAGAACTGATAGGATAGCGAAGACAGGAAGAATTATTGAACCTAACACTAAGAAAAGTACTATTCCAACTCCTAATGCGACAATTGGCACAATCGAATTGAATTGACTATCAAAGCTGTTCTTATTGTCCAGAATAGAACCGCTGGTTCCACCTACATATATGCCTGTGAGATTAGTGGCATCATCGTATTCCGAATGAAGTGTTTCCCGAATGTTTTGAGTGTATTCCATTGCCGCAGTAGAGTATGGATCAATTTCGAATTTGACAGTTACAAGCGCTGATTGGTTATCATCACCAATTGAATTTATGATGCTGCTATACGTTGTTGAGTCAGAATCGTTAGTTATGGTTTGGTAGTTTACTGGTTTACCATACGGCATTGTGGGTCCTGTTGCTTCTTCAATCCCTTCATGACTTGAAATGTAAGAAGTTACACTGTTTATCGTTGCCATTTGATCCATGTTAAAGCTGCCATCGTTGTTGAGTAATGGCTGCGAGAATGTCAGTACAACATAGGTTGGCGATAGTCTACCACTACCAAAAGAGTCAGTCAAGGCATTCATTGCAGAAACTGATTCCAGACTATCTGATGCGCTACCCAGCAAATCGTAAGTAGGGATTGTTGTTGCATAGACGTAAAATGTAGGTACAGTTACAAGAATAGCGAGCAATATGATTACTTTACCATGTTTTACTGAAAAAGAACCGCTTTTAGCAAAGTATCCGCTTCTTTGATGGTTTCTCTTTAAGATCGCCTGAGAGTATCGTTTGAATCTTTCTCCAGAGTTTGGCCAAAAGATTCTATCACCCAATATCGCAGTTAAAGCAGGCGCAAAAGTTAGAGAAGCTAGCAACGTAGCTATAACTCCTAAACCTATAATTAATCCCATTGTTTGCAGAAAAACCATCGCAGTAAATGAAAGCGCAAGGAAAGAAATGATAACTGTTGCACCACTTGTCACTATGCTTTCACCAGCCCAAGTTATTGATTTTTTAATTGAATCAAAAAGTGATAGCCCATAGACTCGTTCTTCTCGGTGACGAGCGATTATAAATATGCTATAGTCGGTTCCTACACCAATCAATACAGTTAGAAGAATTGTATTAATCGTGTAGTCCACTTGGTTAATGTAAGTACCTACCAAGTATGGGAAAATTTGTGAAACGCCAAGACCAACACCTATCGTACCTAAAGTAATAATCGGAGTAACAATTGACCTAAAGAAAACTGCAGTTGCAATAACTAGCAGAGCAATTGTGATTGGTAAAATCAAATCTAAGTCACTAAAGGTTGCTTGCATATAGTCATAACTAATTGCATCTTCACCAGTGACTTGAACTTGTTTAATATCCTCCGGATTTTCTGCTAAAGCCGAAGTAATAATGCTTCTAATAGCTAACAAGTTATCATTGTCGGAATCATCAAATGAGATTGAAATAAGAGTAACATCATTTGATGGTGAAACAAAAGAGGAAAGTACAAAATTTAATTGCTCCCCAACATCATATTGACTTGGATTTGAAACAATTTTTGAGGCTAAATTCTGTAATGAACCAAGAGTAGCATTCTCACCCATATTGTAGATAGCTGTAACCAATTCAGAAGACAAGCCGGAAGAATTAGATACATAACTTATAGCTAAATCTTGAAGTTCATTGTTAGTTGCGTTACTATCTGCATCAAGGAAATCCTGTAAAGAGAATGTTGACGCAATAGCTTCAGCAAAATCTTTGTTCTCACCTAAGTATTCGTTTATGAATTGTGCATTTGCAACGTCAGCTGCGCCGGAGGCAACACTGTTTATCCAGTTTTGAGCTGGAGAACTAGGAACTCTATCACTCCATGCGGCATCAAAATAATCCAGTAAATGAGAAGTATAGTCGATGTATGATTCTGCATCAGCGTCTTCAAGAATTGAAGCTGTCTGGTCATATGAAACCTGATTGAATAACGAAATAAAGTCTTCGCTCATTCCATAAGTGTCAGGAGACCAAATAATTTTGTTTGCAAGTGTTCTCAAGGAACTTGTTGATGGATCAGTGCCCAAGTTATAGGCGGCTTGTACAAAATGGCTAGATGCACCCCCTGAGCTTGCAATATACTGAATTGAGAAATCCGTGAGTTGTTGATTATTTTCTTCTTGAGTGTTACTTAGATAATCATCAAGCGAAAAAGAGGCTGTTAGAGCAGTAGCAAATGCTTTTGCGGTTTCGTTTGTACCAAATGCATTGTTAATGTATTGTTGGTTTGTAATGTTGGAAGCAAGTGAGGCACGTACTTGGGGTGTTAGTGACGCTGTTGCTGGATCTAGAAATGTGTAGGTCCATGTTGTATTAAATGCATAAAGCAACTGAGATGTGTAGATGTATGAAGTGGGGTCAAGCTGTAGCAAAGTATCTGTTTGTTGGTAGGCTATAAGGTTTGATTGGGTAGTGTTTGCAGTTGCTTGGTAAGCTTGCCCCCACGCGTTTAGATATATTGCGGGAACACTGTAGAGAAGATTATAGGTCATGTTAGCGTTTTCTAAAAGGGCATATACTGCTTGGTTGGTTTGGATTAATCCAGGGATAAGGTTTCCGTTGAGTGCCTCGTTATATGCTGTATTCCAAACAGTAGAGTAAATTGTTGGAACACTATACAGCATTGTGTATGTTAGGTTACCATTATTGTAGGCAAGGTAGACTCCCTGGTTTGTTTGGTTGAGAACTGGAATCAAAATTGAGTAAATGCTTGTAATGTTGTCTATTCCAGTTATGCTAGGGTTGTTATCGATTTGTTTAGATAAATCATCAATAAATTGTTGAGTAGCAATTGATGAAGCATCGTCTGTTGATATCACTATGATAAGTTGGTCGTTAGATACTGTTTTTTGGAATTGAGCCTTAATTATATCGTTAGCCTTTGAAGATTCAAGACTACTGTCTGTTGATATCTCCATAGTTAGAGAACTAACTCCTGAAGCAGTCAAAGCTACAGGCAAAATAATTGCCAATAACAGTATCCAAATGCCTATTATTGCGAATTTTCGCTTCGTAATGAGATGCCCAAGTTTCCCAAACATGTTAGTTTTTCCGTTATTCATGCAACCTTAACATCCTGTCGATTCCATAATAGTTCAAATATGATTTTTTGAACCCCATTATGGTCTGCTTGCTATCTCTTTAAGATTGTACCGAGCCCACTCGGCTATTTTGTTGCGAAAGACAAATATAGTAATTAATTATAGGCTAAACTAGCTTTTTTTAACCTGAAAGTTTACCGCTAAAATTAAATTTATTACAGAATAAGAGTTTTTGTCCATACCAAATTCTACATACTTAAAATTTATCAAATAACAAAACAGCAAAAACTACCAAGTATACTCGGCTATTCAAAAAACATATATGAAGATCAAAGTATTCGTTGATTATGCGACGATTAATTGTAGAAGCCTCTGAAAAAGAATTATTAAAAGTTGGAATAGAAATACCAGCCTACAACAAGGTAAGATCTTTAGAACTATTATATTTTCTAAGGCAAGACCAAAATGAGTTTGCGGCCATTTCACAGGTCGAATTCAAAGATTCCTCTTCAAGAGTTGAAGATTTACTAATAGGGGAATATTTGGTAGAAGCACAAGTGCTCGAACGACAAAAAAACGGGGCATACATTATTTTTATACGCAGTGGCCCAAGTTTATCCTCAGTTCTAGGCTCAATGGGACTTAATAGTGGCTATTTATTTCCCCCTTTAGAAATAAGTGGTGGAAAAATTAAAGTCTCATTTCTTGGAAGCCCAACACAAGTAAAAGCCTTCATGGAAGGCTTAGATGTAGTAGGAATACATTATCGAATTGTGCTTTTAACAGATTTGAATTTCTCACCTATTTCACCTTTAAACAAGTTAACTGAAAAACAAAGAGAGGTTCTAATTACTGCTTACAAGCTGGGTTATTATGATATTCCTCGAAGAATAAAATCTGAGCAGTTAGCTAAGAAAATGGGGTTAGTTGATTCAACTGTTGTTGAGCATCTACGTAAAGCTGAGAATAATTTAATGAAGCAATTAATGGAAGAACAATAAATAGTGTAAAAATCTGTAGTCTATACGTTTAAGTTGATTCCGCTAAATCATTTTTTTAATAATCAGAGCAGAAAAATAGTTGGAAATACTTATTTAAGAGCCCTGCTTATTGCTGGTTACGGAAGGATCAAGTTTGAGTGATGAAATTTCAAGATTACCACCTAACGTTCAGGAAAGGCTATTAAGGCTACAGCAACTTCAACAAACCCTGCAGTCAATTTTAGCTCAAAAACAACAGGTTGAAATGGAGAAAAGTGAAGTTGAACAGACCATTACAGAGCTAGAGAAGACTCCAGATGAAACAATTATTTACAAAGCAATTGGTTCATTGCTTGTAAAGTCTGAGAAAACAAAGGTTGCAGCAGACCTAAATGAACGTAAAGACTTACTTGCAGCACGCAGCACAGTTATTGCTAAACAAGAAGAACGCGTACGCAGCCAAGTTAAAGAAACACAAACTAAACTTCAAGAAGAAATAAATCCAGTATCAGCTGGTAAACAATAGGTATCTTTTTTAGGTGAAAATGTTTGGTAGAGCTTGGTTTGCCTGAGCTATCTACCGAACAAATAGAATCTTTATGTTCAACTGCTGAAAACGCGGCTAGAAAATATCTTGCTTCCAAGATTAATCCTAAACAAATTGAAAAGTTGGATATTTTTGTTGAAGCGGAAGGCATTAAACCAGTAGATTTAACGGTTGAAATTAATCTGATTCTCACAAGAGAAACCAAAGATGTTGATGCAGATGCACTGGTGAAAGAAGCAGTGGCTGAAGCACATAAAGCAAGTGAAAACTTTTTGAGAAAACTAAAATGAGCCTAGCTAAAATAATCCAAATCTTAAAAGAAGAAGAAGCTACATTTGTCTTATTACTTTGTCATCGTAGTGCTGACGCTGATGCTATTTGTTCAGCTTATGCTTTCCAAAATCTGCTTAAACGTAAAATGCCTGATTTAGTGGTTGAAATTGGAGCTCCTCAGGGCATCAATAAACCTTCGAAGCTAATTCTTGAAAATTTGCCTATAACAGTAAATTTAAAGCCTAATATTGAGTCTGCAAACGTGATTTTCCTAATAGACACTAACACAGTTGAACAGTTAGATGAAGTTGCAGACCGCCTAAAGCAAACCAAGGCTCCATTAATAGTTATTGATCACCACACACCTATTATAGACACAGAAAAACTATGCAAGTTATGCATAATCGATGAACAAGCAGCAGCAACATGCGAAATAATCTACAACATTTACAAGGAAGCAAATATTTCCTTAACACAAATTGAAGCTAAAGCCTTACTCATCGGAATAGCTTTTGACACACGCCATTTTGCGTTAGCAGATTCACAGACAATAAAAATTGCTGCTGGATTAGTTGAAACTGGAGTAGATGTTCAAGAAACTTTAGCACTTTTCCAGACACCAATCGATAACTCAGAACGACTAGCTAAACTAAAAGCCTGCAAAAGAGCAAGAACAGTAAAAATAGACAATTGGATAATTGCTCTCTCTCATGTAAGCGCATACGAAGCATCAGCAGCAAAAGCACTAGTTGATTTAGGTGCTCATATGGCTGCAGTAGCAGGTAAAAAAGAAGACAAGCTTGAAGTAAGCTTACGTTGTAACCGCGATTTCTCTGAAAAAGCTCAAGTACACTTGGGCAAAGACGTAGCTATACCTTTAGGGGATTTCCTGAAGGGCGTTGGAGGCGGACACGCTATGGCGGCAGGAGTCAACGCAAAAGGTGAAGTTAACGTCGCCTTAAAGCAATGTCTTAAGCTTTTAAAAGCGAAAATACGCAAAAATGCGTAGCTACGCTTAAATGAAGCGTAGTTTACGCTTAAGTTTAGCAGGCACAAGTACGATGGCTATAATTGAAATTAGTAATCTCTCGTATACTTATCCTGGAGCAACTAAGCCGTCTGTTAGTGATGTTTCTTTAAAAATTGAGAAAGGTGAATTTGTTCTTATTACTGGTCCAAGTGGATGTGGGAAAACAACTCTGTGCCGGTGCTTTAATGGATTGGTTCCTCATTTTTATCAGGGAGAAATGCAGGGTCAAGTTATTGTTTCTGGTCAAGACATTACTAAAAATCAGACATCCGGTATGGCAAAACATGTAGGTTTGGTTTTTCAAAATCCAGAAAACCAATTATTTGCCCTTTCAGTTGAAAAAGATGTGGCTTTTGGATTAGAAAATCTTGGAATGCCCCGTGAGGAAATGCGCAAACGTGTTGATTGGGCACTTAATTTGGCAGGCATTTATGATTTACGTGAACGCTCGCCACATGAAGTTTCAGGTGGTCAACAGCAACGTGTTGCTATAGCTTCTGTTTTAGCAATGCAGCCGGAGATTATTGTTTTAGATGAGCCTACATCATTTCTTGATCCCTTAAGCGCGGAGAAAATTTTTGATGTTATTTACAAGCTTAACCAAGAGCAGGGTATCACTGTAATCTTGGTTGAACACCGACTTGATTTAACCGCGAAATATACAGATCACTTGGTGGTTATGGATCAAGGAAAGGTTTGTCTTGAAGGTAACCCGCGAGATATACTTTATTCAGATGAAACAAGATTAATCGGTGTTGGTATTCCTAAAGCAACCTTGCTGTATAAGATGATGAAGAAAGAGGGGTTAAAAATTTCTGATAAAACTCCGTTGTCTTCAGATGAACTTGCGGATGAGCTTTTGGAGGCGTTAGGGCAACATTGATTGAAATTAATGATATTCATTTCTCATACCCTAACAGTGTGGAAGCCCTAAAAGGAATTTCGCTTAAAATTAATAACGGCGAATTTATTGCTATCATGGGGCAAAATGGTGCAGGAAAAACTACATTTATCAAGCACTTTAATGGATTACTAAAACCTGCATCTGGCACAGTTAAGGTTGATGGTGTTGAAACTACCAAAACTAGTGTAGCAGCTCTTGCTAGAAATGTTGGGTTTGTTTTTCAGAATCCTGATCATCAACTCTTTAGTGAAACTGTTGAGGAAGAAATCGCATTTGCTTTGAAGAATTTTGGTTTCGATAAGGAAACTATTGAGAAGAGGATAACTTGGGCGCTTAATCTTCTTTCTTTAACGCAGTATCGTAAAACTTCACCATTCCTATTAAGTGGCGGAGAACGAAAGCGTGTAGCTTTAGCATCAGTTTTAGCTTGGGACCCCGATACCTTAATTCTTGACGAACCAACGATTGGTCAGGATCATGACCAAAAAGAGAAGCTACTTCAATTCATTTTGCAGTTGCAGACTCAAAAGAAAACAGTTGTCATGGTTACTCATGACGTGGAATTTGTTGCCGAATGCAATCCTCGAGTTCTACTAATGCGTAACGGTAAACTTGTTGCAGATGGAATTGCTAGAAAAATTCTTACTGATCAACAACTACTCGCTGAATCCTCAATTGTTTTACCACAAATAGCGCAGGTTTTTACCAAGTTATCGTCTTTAGGTTTATCTCATGATGTAATCGATATTTATGAAGCAAAGAAGCTTTTGCTAAAGAAAGCAAAGGAGAGTATGCAATGAGTGTTTTTGATGGTTTAAAATTCAGGAAAGTATACTCTCCAATTCATAACCTTGATCCAAGAGTGAAATTCATTTATGTAATAGCAATTTTTATTGCTGCAATCGCTTTTTCACATGTAATTCCATTAATCATCCTGTTCCTTATACAAATCCCCTTTGTATTATTAGCCCGAGTTCAAAAACAATGGGTTCGATCGCTACGCGGTGCAGCTTTCCTTGCAACATTCATCTTTGTCATTAACATAGTAACATCATTCTTTACAAATAACAATACGTTAACAGCATTCAACATAGAGAGCGCCTTAGCTATGACGCTACGGTTTGTTGTGCTTGTTGAGTCATTCTCAGTCTTTTTCTTAACAACATCTCCTGACCACTTGGGATTGGCTTTAGAGCAGACAAAGGTGCCTTATGAATTCGCGTTTGCCTTTACCACTGCTGTGCGTTTTGTGCCAGTTTTGGCTGAGGAAGCTCAAACGATTATGGATGCACAGAAAGCGCGGGGTTTAGAGCTTGAAAAGGGGGGCTTGCTTAAGCGTATTCGAAATTATATTCCTGTGCTGATTCCACTAATTGTTAGTGCTATTCGGAGAAGTTTAGAGTTGGCTGAGGCTATGGAGTCACGCGCCTGGGGCGCTACTAAAAAGCGTACTAACTTGTACTTGTTGAAGCTTCACAAGGGTGATTATGCTTTGCTGATAATTACTATTATTGTTTTGTTGGTTTCGCTTTATGTTCGCTTTTTTATTCCAATTCCATTTATAAGCAGTTTCTTTTAGATAGCTGTTTTTTTATCGATAATTAGTTCTGTAGTAAGCCAAAAGGATCTGCCCTCTTTAGGCTTTTAGATTAGGTTAATATTAGGAATCTAATAGTTGATGGATTGTTTTGAAAATGCTTGTTCTTTGTGGTTTTTAGGTATGGATTATGAGCACATATACCTTATTAAGACTTAATACACCGTTTACTTGTTGAACAATAACGTACCATAGGTAGGAGGCATAAGTGGATTAAGAAGCCCAAAGAAGCAGAAGCACTAGATCTTACTTTGCAGTCTCAAGCGCCAGCCATAATCAGCAGTGAAACAAAAAAACCGACAGTTTTCCAAGAAGTCAATCCAATTCAAGAACCCTATGTTTATGCTGCGATTGTACGAGAAAAAGACACTCAAAAAATAAGGTACGAAATTATTGAACCAACCTTAGAACCTAAAGAAGCCCTCCTGCTAAAGGAAATTAAAGCCTTTCTAATGGAAGAATTAAATGTTAACTTCAAAGATATTGGTACAAAAGATAAAGCAGAAAGTTATCTTAAAGAAAAAATAAAAGAAATCGTCAAAAAATATCACTTAAAAGTTGCTCATGAAGCTGTAGACAAGTTATCATATTATATTGTTCGAGATTTTATTGGGTATGGCAAAATTGATCCATTAATGAAGGATCCAATGATAGAAGACATCTCCACTGATGGAGTAAATATTCCAATTTATATTTGGCACAGACTATATGAGTCGCTGCCAACAAACATTCAGTTCAAAGATTCCCAAGAACTTGACAGCTTTGTTATTCGTCTTGCATATTTAGCAGGCAAAAATATCTCTGTAGCAGCTCCGATTCTTGATGCTTCACTTCCTGAAGGCAGCCGTATACAATTAACCTATGGTAAAGAAGTAACAAAAAGAGGCTCAACCTTCACAATAAGACGCTTTAAAGCTGATCCCTTAACCATTTCAGATCTAATTAACTTCAACACCATTAGCGCCGAGATGGCTGCTTACTTGTGGTATTTAATTGAAAACCGTTCTTCAGTCATGGTTGCTGGTGGAGTTGCCAGCGGAAAAACAACTATTCTCAATTGTCTTTCAATGTTCATTAAGCCTGAAATGAAGATTGTTAGTGTTGAGGATACTCAAGAACTTAATCTCCCCCATGAAAACTGGATTCCCTCGGTTGTACGTGCAGGTTTTAAAGTTGATGAAAAACAAACCAGCACTATTACACTTTATGATCTACTCAAAGCGGCAGTAAGACAAAGACCAGACTACATCATTGTCGGTGAAGTGAGAGGTGACGAAGCGTACACATTGTTCCAGGCAATGGCAACTGGGCATCTTGGTATGTGCACAATTCACGCTGAATCAGTTGAAGCAGTTATTCGCAGGCTTGAATCAGAACCTATGAACATTCCTAAATCGCTTGTAGCCATGACAAACGTGGTTCTTGTCATGGATCGCAGTGAAATCAAAGGTAAACCTGCGAGAAGAGTTGGTGTAGCTGCGGAAATTCAAGGTTTGGATACTAAAACAAATGAAGTAACAATAAAGGAAGTCTTCAATTATGACGCAAAAAGTGATAGCTTCAGTTTTCTTGGTCAAAGCGGGTTGTTAGAGAAAAAAGCCAAAAAACTTGGTCTAACAGAGGCAGATTTGTATCGTGAATTAATGAGTAGAAAAATTGTTCTTGAATGGATGGCTCAGATTGGTATTCGAAAGTATAGTGATGTTGCTAACGTTATTCGGGAATATTATGCTAACCCAAACAGAGTCTTCCAAAAGGCAAGGATGGGTATGCAATGACCAAGTTAAGTGTAAAAGTGAAGTCTTTATTAGAGAAAATTCGGGATTTTAGGTTTAACACTGAATCGAAAGAAAAGAATGTTGAAGGGAAGACTCAAAATCAGCTTGAAACAACAACCTCAATGGCTTATGGGTTAATCGGGCAGAAAACTGGCAAGTTTATGCCTTTATTTGAGGATTTAGACCGCAATATTGAACGTTCAGGGCTAAAGATCAATTTTAAAGCCTATGTGAGCTTAACATTGTTTGCTTCCTTACTAATTGCCTTACCGATTATGCTTGTTTTGCCTTTGGTTTTATTTTTTGTATTCAATTTACCATTAACGTCGGTTCTCTTGTTTGGTGTCGGTGGCGCGATGATTACATGGGTGGCGGCGATAGTAGCGTTCTATGCTTATCCAATTTATCTTGCGGATAAACGTAAACGGGAATTAGATGATGAAATGCCGTTTTTAACAGGTTACATGTCTATCCTCGCTAGTGCAGGCGTAGCACCTGAACGCATGTTCTATTCAATTTCATCTTTGGATTCACCCTTAGCAGCTTCCTTTGAAGCTAAAGAAATCGGCAGAGACATTAACCTCTTTGGGCTTGACGTTATTTCAGCATTAGAAAAAACATCTAGCCGAACACCATCAGAGAAATTTCAGGAAGTACTTGAAGGAGTTATATCGACAATTCACACTGGAGGCGACTTGGGAGGATTCCTTCGCACCAGATTCAAGACAGCAATGCGACTTAAGCGGTTGAGCCTGAAAAAATTTTCCGACAACTTGTCAATTCTCTCAGAGCTTTATGTAGCTATATTGCTAACTGGGCCATTGCTTTTGGCAATAATGGTGTCTGTTATGTCGGTTATGGGCGGTGGAAATGTAGGAATATTCTCGCCAGAAGCATTGATGAGTTTACTTACCTACATTGGCGTTCCCGTTTGCGGATTAATCTTCTTAGTAATCCTTGATTCAGTAGCACCAAAATGGTAGTGAAAATAAAGAAATGCCGAAAATCGCTGTAAAAACTAAAAAGTTGGCAGTAGTGGTGTCGGTTTTTATAGCTGTTGCTTTGTCTATTGCCGGTTTTTTGGTTTTAGGTGTCGGAGCAGTTGATGATTTGGTGTTTGCAGGATTTGTTATAGCTGCCGCGCCTTATGCTGTTTTGGATTATATTGATTATAAATGGCGTAAAAGTGTTGATGCTCAGTTGCCTGAGCTTTTTAGAAGTATTGTTCAGGCACAAGATACAGGCATGACATTGCCTCAAGCGTTGGAGACGGCGTCTAAAAGGGAGTACGGACCTCTAACCGGTGAATTGAAAAAGATGACGAATCAGATTTCTTGGGGTGCTAGTTTTGAGGAATCGCTTTTATCGTTTGGGAAACGTGTGGGAACCGTTTTGACTTTGAGAACGGTACCCATGATTATTGAGGCAAGCCGTTCGGGGGGGCATGTTGAGAAGGTTTTTGATCCGATGGGCAAATTTATTCAGACTACTTTACTTCTTGAGAAAGAAAGGAAAAACCAGACTAAACCCTACATTGCGATTATTTATATTGCATTATTTGTTTTCCTATTTACCATAGCGATTCTCTTTAAAACTTTCTTTACAGGAGTTGATGGATTATCGCTGTTTTCTACGTCAGAAGATAATTTATTCAATATAAAGCAAACTTTCCTTCATTTAACTTTAATTCAAGGATTCTTTGGCGGTTTAGTGGCTGGAAAAATGGGTGAAGGCCACATTAGTTCAGGTGTGAAACACAGTATCTTGATGATGTTAATGGGTTATTTGACGATAAGGTTCTTTCTATGAGGTGACAATGAGTGAAATCACTACAGCGGTTAATACATGATAGGCGGGCACTTTCAGCTGTGCTTAGTCATCTTCTGCTCACCGTTGTCGCTGTAGCTATCATGGCAATTGCTACCTCAGCAACTTTTGTTATTACTTCCGATCTTAGAGAGAATATGGCTGAACGTGTTATAGTCGAGGATGTTTGGTTTAATTCTGGAAGTGGAACAGTAGATGTTTATCTTTATAATGTCGGAAAAGTTGACATTCAAATCCAAGCAGTTTACATTAATCATGTCGCTGAAGATTTCAAGGGACCATTTAGTTTGAAAATAAACGAAAATGGTTGGCTGATAATTCCTTTTGAGTGGAAAGCAAGTATTGTTTATTCTTTAGATATTGTAACAAGCAGAGGAGTACATGTTGAGACAAGCTATAAAGCTCCTTAAGAGCAACAAGCGAGGCATAAGTACTGTAATAGTGGTTATGCTAAGTTTAGCACTACTTGTTACTGTAGTTGGTAATTTGGTGATTTGGAGTTACCAGATGAACGAGATGGATAGGGAAAGAATCCAGGAAAGCATCACGATTAACAGCGCTAAACAAACAGAGAAGGGTATAGCTCTTGAAATAAAGAATAATGGACCTGAAGGAGCACAAATAGTAGCACTGTGGATTGTTGACTCGAAAAATCATGAGCGATTCGAAGTGGATTTGTTTGTCAATTCAGGTGAAAACGCGCAATTCGTACTTTCTGATATTAATCTGCCTGAAAGTTATACTTTAATCAGGATTGTTACAAATAAAGGTAATGCAGCTGTTTTAAGCAGTTAAAATACCCGTGATTCTCATTAAGCAGGTTTCATTTTTTCTTTGAGGGCAGCAACTGCTTCTTCTGGACTCTTGGCTTCAATAACTCGAATACTGTAGAGCTCAGCCATTTTCTTGGCGTTTTCATTTATTCTTGGAGCTGCAACTAGGTAGGCTTTTTCCGGTGAAACATCAAAAATTTTTGCGAACAAAGCAATGACTGGTTGCTCAGAAACACAATTTTCTGCTATTGATAAGTCGATTACTGTAATATTGCTAGTTTTAGGATTAATGGCGACTACGTCAAAAGTGTGGCTGGCTCCTGATTTTCCTTTAACTGTAGAAGATGGCTCGACATTAAAACCTTCTTTTGTTAAGAATTCAGTTATGGCTGAAGAAAGGAACCATGTTATTGATGAGTCTGCTTTAAGGTTACCTTTTGGCGTATATGAGTAAACGTCATTTATTACAACTTCTTCAAAAGTTGAAATTTGATGACAGTCCCTGCAGAAATGCTCAGCTACTGGGATGTCAAAATTCTTATTGCAGTCTTTACAGCTACACCAAACGCCTGCTTTACGATAGTCCACATCAACTTGTTTTAATTCCTTATTGCATTTTGGACAAATCAATAAGCCATTTTTAGTGAATTTTGACTCGATATCCATGTAACCGCATTTAACATGTTCAATAAGTGAACTTTTTTGGATGTTAAATGATTTACAGAATGGACAACAGTATCGAAAGTTAATGCTCGAAGAATTGCAGGTTGGGCAGGATAGTGTTTTGTCGAATACTTTTCTTTCAAGAATACCTGATTCGTAAAGATGGTTTAAAAAGGCTGTGGCTTGAGAGGGGTCGTCTAAAAGTTCTTCCACAATCGGATAGCTGTAACCTTTCTGCGTAGAATAAACAGGCTCTAACGTAGTTATTTTGCCTTGAATGAATTTACCTAGCAGGTTTTGCACGTTTAAATCGGTGTAAATTGACGTTGATGGTTTTTTTCCGCTCTGCGCCATTTTTCTAACCAATTTTTTTGTTTTAATTCATTCGATGACTATGATTTTTTCTTTGATGTGTGGCTTTATTTGTTATTTAAGATAGTTTTAAGCCTTTCTTAGGTGGTACTTGTGAATGATGAAGTAACAGGGTTTTTTAGTAAACAGATGTTTATTAAGTCTGTTTGTTGCCGAGTACACTTCTATTTTTGAGTTCCATTGTGGAAAAAATAGTCTGTGAAAACAAAATATAGCTGTTAAGAATTAGTAATCAACATTAGAAGTTAACAGGTCATACTGAAAAAGCTATATCTCATTATTTTAATCAATACGAGAACAGGTATTTTGATGGCGGAGCAAACCCGTTTTGGCACAGCAGGTGTACCACCAGCTTTCAGATTTCTTAAAGCAAAAATGCATGATGTTCCAGGTTTACTTAGAGATGAAGGCCTAGACGCTTTTGAGTATCAAGCGGTAAGGTGGGGTGCTAAACCACAGATTAAGCAAGAAGAAGCGCAGAAGCTTGGTGTTGAAGCAAAAAAACATGATGTACGATTAAGTATGCATGGTTCTTATTTCATAAATTTGTCAGGTAAAGAAGATGTTGTAGAAGCCAGTAAGGAACGATTGATCGGTGGTGCAACCGCTGCGGATTGGATGGGGGCATATGTTATTGTATTTCATACTGGTTTTTATGGAAAATTTGAGAAGAGTTATGCTTTCAAGGTTTGTATTAAATCGTTAAAAGAAGTCTCTCAAGTAATCAAGGATATGGGTTTGAAGGTTAAGCTTGGTCCTGAAACGATGGGCAGAAAATTTCAGGTTGGAAGTTTAGATGAGATAATAACCATTTACCAAGAGGTCGAGGGTATACAGTTAGTTGTTGATTGGGGGCATTTACATGCCAGAAATTTGGGTGCTTTCAAGAAAGTTGAGGATATTAGAAGTGTAGCTGAAAAAATCGAGATGACATTGGGAACCGAAGCTCTTAGAAGTATGCATTGTCACTTTTCAAAAATCGAATTTACCAGTCAAGGAGAAAGAAAACATCATGTTTTAGACGAGCCGCGGTATGGACCAGAATTCGAACTTTTAGCACAGATTATTACGGACTTTAAAATGCATCCAACAATAATTTGTGAAACACCAATTCTAGATATTGATGCAATAAAAATGCGTGATACACTCAAGCAAGTATTAGAAGGCAAAACAGTTAAGACAAGTGGACAACAAAAATTAGAGTTCTAAGGAGATTCTTGAGAATTAAAGTTTTCAGATTTGATATGTTAGTTCTAAGTGCATAAAAACGAGTTAACATAAACTATTCTTTGCTTTTTTAGTGTAAGAAAATTTTAAATTTTGAAAAATTCAAGTTCATTTTGAGGCAGTACTTTGTGTCTTCAGCTACTGAAAAAAGAATTGATGCAAAAATTGTTGATGTAACACCGGACACTTTGGCAAATTATGGAATTTGTGGTTACAAGGACGTTAAGAAGCAGCTGGAGCTTAGAAGAAAGATTGAGTGGTATAGAACTTATCACCCGAAGGGTTTACGGATTAAGGTTGTCGTGCCAAAAAGCGGTGGTTACCAGGGCATGATTGAGTATATCCCAGGTAAGTATGCTCATAGACCAGTTGACGCTGAAGGTTACATGTTTATTCATTGTATTTTTGTCGGCTTTAAAAAAGAGTTTAAGGGGAAAGGTTATGCTTCAGCGTTGATTGACCAATGTATTATTGAGACTAAAGATTTAGGCATGAAGGGAGTTGCCGTTGTTACCCGTAGGGGACCTTTCATGGCAAAAAAAGATATTTTTATAAAAAAAGGCTTCCATGTAATCGACACGGTCGAACCCGACTTTGAGTTGTTAGCTTTAAAATTTGATCCTAAAGCAAGCAATCCTAAATTCAAGCAATTCAGTTTAGATGGCTACTCTGAAGGATTAACAATAATTCGTTCACCCCAATGCCCCTATTCAGTAAAGAATGTTGAGGCCATTCTTGAAACTGCTCAGAAACTAAACATTAAAACCAATCTTATTGATCTGCAAGATGCTGAATCAGCCCAGAAGACGCCATGTGCTTTTGGAACCTTCTGCATAATCTATAATGGAAAAGTTTTAAGTCATCACCCAATAAGTAACACACGGTTTGAGAATATAATGAAGAAAAACAATTAAACGCAGGCAACATCTTGCTTACTTTTTTTATGCGATATATTTTTTATATAATATCGGTATGCTATTAGCTTGGAAGCGAAATTCTTGGTTATGCTAAAAGGATTCCAGAAATTAACCAGCACGGAAACGGCAATAGAAAGCTGGTTTAAAGTTATAGAATTTAGGGAGCCTAAACAGACTAAATTGGCGTTAGAAGAAGCATTAGGACGTGTTTTAGCAAGGGATCTTGTTGCTGAATCAAGTTTGCCTCGTTTTGATAAGTCAGCTATGGATGGTTACGCAATTAATTTTGAGGATTCAGTTGGCGCTTCCCAGTTTAGGCCAGCAGTTCTTAAGTTGACTGAGGCTGGTGAAGTTAGTTCTAAAGAGGCAAAGCAGATTTGGACAGGGCAACCGATTCCAAAAGGTGCTAATGCTGTTGTTATGATTGAAAAGACTCAGCGGAAAAATGATGAAGTAGAAGTGTGGAGTCAAACAGTTCCTAGTGAGAATGTTGCCCGGCAAGGTGAAGACGTGAAGAGTGGTCATATTGTCGCTAAAGCGGGTTCACGATTAAATCCTTATCATATCGCCTTAGCTGCAGCTTTAGGTTATAGTACTGTTGAGGTTTATGTTAAGCCAAAAATCGCTATTCTATCTACAGGAAACGAAATTGTTGAAGTAGGAGCTAAACCTGCAGAAAACCAGATTTTTAATTCTAATAAAATTATGCTTTCAGCAATGTGCCATGAGCTGGGTGCTGATACTCTTGATTTTGGAATAGTTAAGGATAATCTTGAAGAAATAGCAAGTAAAATTAAGGATGCCTTGTGTGTTGCTGATGCGTTAATTACTACGGGTGGAACTAGTGTTGGTGGATTGGATCTAGTGCCTGACGCGATTAACAGTATTGGAAAGCCAGGCGTAGTGGCTCATGGTTTGGCTTTGAGACCAGCGATGCCTACAGGAGTAGCTGTTTTAGATGGCAAGCCCATAATGATTTTATCAGGAAATCCTGTTGCGGCAGTAATTGGATTTGAGGTGTTTGGTAGGTCTGTTATTTCTAAATTGCTTGGATTAAGTAAGATAGAGCAAAGGCCAATTTTAAAAGCAGTTATGTCACGCAAGATTCCGAGCGTTTTAGGGAAGAAAACATTTGTACGTGTGCTAGTGAAAATGAAAAACGGGGAATTTACTGCTGAACCAATTAGTGCAAAGGGTCCAGGTGCAATTTCTACGATGACAATGAGTAATGGTTTTGTTATTGTACCAGAAAATCGTGAGGGTATAACTGAAGGAGAAACGGTTCTGGTTCACATGTTTTCTGCAGTAGAGGTTGAAGAGTAATGTTTAGAAAACTGATGACTCTTGAAGAAGCAATCCAAGCTATCAATCAGCATTTTAAGCCTACCCCTTTAGGTGATGAAGATGTTGCGTTGCTGGAAGCTTATAATCGTGTTTTAAAAGAAAACATTGTTTCAAAACTGGACATTCCACCGTTTAATCGATCAACAGTTGATGGTTACGCAGTAAATGCAAAAGACACTTTTGGCGCAGATGAAAATCAACCCATTGCATTAAAAATTACTGGTGCAGTCAATGTTGGGGAGTATTCAACTTTTTCTTTAGGTAAAGGTGAAGCTTTTGAGATTGTTACTGGCGCGCCTCTTCCAGAAGGTGCAGATTCTGTAGTTATGGTTGAGGATGCTGAAAGGGAAAACGACCTGTTGCAGGTTTATGTTGCAGTCTCACAAAACGAGAATGTGATGAAGAAAGGTGCTGACATAAAAGCGGGTGAGATAGTGCTTAATTCTGGGCAGGTTTTGGGTGCTTCAGAAATTGGTGTCTTAGCTGCGTTAGGTTTGACTAAAGCTAGAGCGTTTAAACCGCCTATTGTTGCAGTTATCTCAACTGGCGGAGAAATCACCGAGTTGGGTAAAGATTTACCTCTGGGAAAAATTTATGACATTAACGGTTTCAGCCTTAGTACTGCAGTTATTGAATGTGGAGGAAAACCAGTTTATTTTGGTGTTGTACCAGATGACAAAGCGGCTTTAACAAGAGCTCTTTCAACTGCTTTGGCATCAGCGGATCTGGTTATTACTTCAGGCGGAGTCTCAGTTGGACCTAAAGATTTTACTCCTCAAATTGTGGATTCGCTAGGTAAACCTGGGTTGATTGTTTACGGCATCTCGATAAAGCCTGGAAAACCAACAAGTGTTGCCTTTATAGGAGATAAACCAATTTTTTCTCTGCCCGGACATCCTGCAGCGGCCTTGCTGGATTTCTTTTTACTTGTTAAACCCATTATTCAGCGTTTATCTGGTAGAACTCCGAGTGAGATGAGAGTAATTAAAGCGTTTGCTGGAGCAAGAATGTTTTCTGCAAAGGGAAGACGGACTTTTGTTATGGTTCAGTTAGTTCTAGATCCTGAAACTTGCCGATTGATTGCTGAACCAGTGGAGTCTGGCGCTTCTGGTGCAATTACTACTTTAGCTAAGGCAGATGGGTTTGTCGAGGTTCCGGAGGATCAGCAATTCATAGATTCAGATGAAGAAGTTAATGTGAAATTGTTTAGATCTGTTTAGCTCTAATTTCTTTTTCTTACTAGTCCAAGAAACACTGTGGCAATCAATGCTAAGACAAAGTAAGCCACTAAGCCTGCAGTTAAAAGCATATTGCTTGAGCCAATTGAAAATATGGTTGATAAAGTAAAAACTGCAACTACTACAAACAGTACTGCAACTAGCCATATAAACCAATTTTTCTTGGTCAACAGAGTAACAGCTGTTACTAAACTTAGAATCCCCACGAGAGCTAAATGTGGTGCAAAACTTGTTAAGGGCAATAGTGTCAGAAGTATAATACCTGTTATAGTGTAGAAGATGAAACAGAGAAGTTCTGCTCGACTAATAGTTGCAAACTTGGATGATATAGTCACGGTTGTTCGCCTTTACCTTATGCATCATAACTAAATTTATAAATTTACCCCAATTTTGCCCAAAGCGAAAGAGTTTAGTTTAGCCTATGTGAATACCAAGTTGTAGAAACAGGTAGAAAGTCATGACTTATTTGGAACTTTATACTTCCCAGACTAATGTTTTCAGTGGAATTCAGAAAACGTTTGAGGATTCAAAATATGTTGTTTTCGGTGTTCCTTTTGATGGAACCAGTACTTACCGAACTGGAGCACGCTTTGGACCAAATGCTATTCGGCAAGCGTCTTTGAATATTGAAACCTACAGTTTTCGAAGCCTCTTTGACATTGAAGATTTGGCTTTATACGATGCTGGTGATTTGCATATTTCAGCGGATGTGAAAGATACTAATGATATGGTTAAACGTGTTGTTGATGATATTTTGGCGGCTGGAAAAACGCCTGTAGTTTTGGGTGGAGAACATACTATTACTTTTGGTGTTGCTCAAGGTTTAGGTAAGAAACTTGAAGATACAGCAATTGTTAGTTTTGATGCTCATCTTGATTTAAGAGAGGAGTTTTTAGGTTCAAACTATTCGCATACTACTTTTATGCGGATGATTAATGAACAGTTGAAACCAGCAAAAATATTTGAGGTGGGCACTCGTTCAGCCTGCAAGGATGAACTTGCTTATACAAAGGATGCAGATATTGATTTTTTTACTTCTCAGCAGATAATTCAGCAAGGCGCTCAAAGTATCCTTAAACAATTAAAAGGGAAACTTGAAGCTTACAAAAATGTGTATATGGATGTTTTAGATCCAGCGTACGCACCTGCAGTGCAGAATCCTGAGGCAGAGGGCATCACCACTACAGCTCTGTTGGATATCGTTTGTGGCTTGTGTGATAAACGAGTTATCGGTTTTGATGTTCTTGAAATTGCACCTATCTATGATCAGGGAGTTTCGGCGGTTGTTGCCTCAAAGGTTGTTTTTGAAATGCTTTGCCAAATAGAAAAAGCGAGAAGTCAGACTGCTTAAAGCTGTATTCTTATACTTTCTTTGCTTTTATTTGATTGGGTGTTTAAAGGTTGGGTGATAGACAGGAGTTAACGGTCTTCACGCTTGGGCATTCAACGCGAACTCTTGAAGAATTTGTTGAGTTGTTAAAGATTTACAAAATAAAGCTAGTTGTTGATGTGAGAACTGTGCCACGAAGTAGGCATAATCCACAATTCAACAAAGAAACTCTTCCTTCAACTTTGAAGGTAGATGGAATAAAATATATTCATATGGCGGAGATTGGTGGACTTCGACACCCAAAACACGACTCAATCAATTTAGCGCTTAAAAATAGTGGTTTTCGTGGATACGCTGATTACATGTTGACAAAAGAGTTTACTGAAAGCTTGCTTAAGCTAGTCTCTCTTGCTAGAGAAAACCGTTTAGCTATTATGTGCGCTGAAGCTTTACCATGGCGTTGCCATAGAAGTTTACTCTCAGACGCATTAGTTGTTAGACATGTAAAAGTTGAACATATCATCAATAAAGAAAGTACTATTCAACATAAGATAAGTGAAACTGCACATGTTGAAGGAACAAAAATTACTTATCCACTCTTCAACAAAGAGTCACCACAGAGGACACTAAACGATTTTGGAAGAGAATAAAAGTAGCTTAGAAGAATCACGCTTTTTGAAGTTTTGCTATGAAGAATCCGTTGCATTGATGAAGATGCGGATAAAGACGTTGACATTGAGTTAATCCACGAAGCCCAGGCAAACCAATTTTTGGTTCAATTTCGGTCAAACTAAATTCTGAGTGCTCTTTTAGGAAGCGTTCAATAACCATTTCGTTTTCTTCAACGGTTATACTGCAAGTTGAGTATGTAAGGAAACCTTTAGTATTCACTCTTTCAGCACAGTTATTTATCATGCTCTGTTGAACGCCCGCCATTTTTTCAATAGATTTTGGGCTCAGCCGCCATTTTGCTGAAGGCTGCTTAGCAAAAACACCCGTACTAGTGCAAGGTGGATCTAGAACAACAAGATCTGCAGTTACTTCTGGAACAAGTGGTAACTGTAAACGGGCATCAGTGATTAATGGTTCAGCTATTGTAACACCCATGTAATTGACTTCTTGACGCCAAGTTTTCATCCGCCTTTTGGAGAAGTCTATTGATAATATGTTTCCTTGGTTCTGCATTAATTGTGCTAGATAGGTTGTTTTTGCACCTGGCGCAGCACATATGTCAATTAGCTTACTACCTGGTTTGGGTCCTGCTACTTGAGCGGCAAAACAGCTTGCTTTGTCTTGGATGTAGAATAATCCTTGTTTTGAGCTTTCAAGAGTGTTTAATGGTTGTTTTAGTTCTAAAATTTTATAAGTGTTACTGAGTGGTTCTGCTTTTTGAAGTTTTACGCCTTCAGTTTCCAGCTTTTGCAGGATTTCAGTTTCTGTTGCTTTTATGGTGTTTAGCCTGATGTAAGTGGGTGGTGGTGTATTGCTTCCTTGTAGAAAAGCAACTGTATCTTCACCTAGCAGGTTTATACAGTATTTTACGAACCAAACCGGATAAAATGTTTCAAGGCTTAATCGTTCCTCATCATCGACTGATTGCAGAATTTTTTTAATTTGTTGAGTAAGCAAGAAGCCTAAGTAAGGTTCGATGTCCATCATTGTTTTCCAGCCCAGGATGGAACGCCCCATGTTGGCAATACTTTGGGCTTCTTGAAGGTTTACTTTCCCCCAATTTTTGGAAACCTGTGTTTGATAAACATATAATCTTAAGAATGCTTGGATTCCTAAGTTGAATTCGTTTAGTTTTTTTGGTGCCACTATGCTATTGATGAATTTGTCAATCAGGTTTCTTCGTCGGGTGACTTCAACAACAAGACCGTAGGCGAATCGAATAGCGTTTGGATTGCTTATTGCTAACTGTTTTATTGTACGTCCTAAAGCAAGGTGTTCACTTAAACGTTGCATATCCATCCAGCTTAAAGTTTCAATAGCGATTGTCCAAGCATCTTTTAACAAAGTATAATCCCAGCCTACAGTGAATACAACGCTGCTAAATAAGACTTCAAAAATAAAACCAAAATAATAACAATGTAACAACTACATATTTAATTGGCAAATAATCGAGGCTAAAACCATTTTAAAACACGTTTTTATCGATTGTTTTTCTTGAAGGATATCTTATTTTTGAGTAAGCAAAGATTTTAGTGAGATTACACCATAGAAGAGGCTTAAGGTAAAATGGGGAATGGGGCAAACTAGAACTTTAGATTCTTTCTGGACACAAGAGGTAAAGCCAAAACCTAAACCAGAAGAGGCAAAACCAGAGCTTAAGTCTGAGCCAACTCAGCAAACTCCAGTAGAGAAAAGTTCTGAACCAGTCAAGAAAGAGAGAAAACCACGTGTTCTTCCACCTATTGCACCTGATAATCTTCCACCATCTTATTTTGTTTCAGCTTCATATGATGGTCGTGAAAGAAAAGCAGTTGTTAAATTGTACGAGCCAGAATCAGGTGAACTATATTTTTGGTATGACAACACTGGTCACTTGCCATATTGTTTAACAAATTTACCCAAAGATAAACTTGAAAGAATTGACCGGCTAGTACAGCATAATGGTTTTGATTGCATAGAAGTTGAAGAAAGATTTGACCCATTATGCAATGAGTCAGTACAAGTTAGAAAAATTATTGCTAAAGATCCCTTAGCTATTGGGGGTAAACCTGCCGGAACAATAAGAGACATTTTACCTGAAGATTACCCTAAAATCTGTGATTACCCCGTCGAGACAGGAGACATTAAAGTCTGGGAATCAAGAATTAAGTATTATCAATCATACATTTATGACCGCCAACTATTACCCGGCATGATTTATGAAGTTAAACAAGGTAACCTTGAGCCAATAACAATTAAGGAAACAGAACAGACTCTCTCACAAATCAGATGTCTATTCAAGGATGCCTCAGAAGAAGAACGCGAATTTGCAGAAATGTGGGCGAGGCTGCTTGAGTATCCAGCACCTAAATTTCGTAGAGCAGCAATTGATATCGAAGTATATTCGCCTTTAACAAATCGTGTACCTGACGCCCGCGAGGGAGCTTGCCCAGTAATCGCGACTTCAGTTTATAGTTCTGATGGAGAAAAGAGAGTCTTAATTCTAAACAGACAGGGTGTTCGTGAAGGAAACGAAGCTATACCATCAGATGTTATAGTTGATCGTTTTGATACAGAAGAAGAGCTTTTACGTGCAGTATTCAAGGTGTTTAATGATTATCCTTTTATTTTGACTTTTAACGGTGACGACTTTGACCTGAGGTATCTTGTTCATCGTGCTTTGAACCTTGGGATTTCAAAAAGCGATATTCCAATTGAAGTTGGAAAAAGAGTTTGCTTGCTAAGGTACGGAGTGCATATTGATCTCTATAAATTCTTCTTTAATCGATCTATCCAAATCTATGCTTATAGTGGAAAATACAAAGATGTCAGCTTAGACGATGTCGGTAACGCTTTAATTGGTACACAAAAAATTCATTTAGAAAAAGCCTTTGGGGACCTTTCATACACAGAACTTGCCGCTTATTGCTTGCGAGATTCTGAAATTACTTACAAGTTAACCAGTCACGATAACGATTCAGCAATGAAACTTCTGCTAGTTCTTACTAGGATAAGCAGCATGCCGATGGAAGACGTTAGCAGACAAGGAGTAAGCCGCTGGATACGCAACTTCATGCATCGCGAACACAGAAAAAGACACTTGCTAATTCCAAACGCAGAAGATATCCTAACTAAAAAGGGTAAAACATCAACCACAGCAATAATCAAAGGA
>JAEAME010000845.1_pt1 | contig 26359 bp, 15 predicted proteins | sample 8958731 | NCBI WGS metagenome assembly JAEAME01 (sample SAMN16933194, study PRJNA681113) | bioreactor sludge metagenome | isolation source: anerobic bioreactor sludge (Control) | place: India:Bengaluru | collected 2018-10-24 | reverse complement strand
ATAAAAGGAGCATTATCATTTACTGTATCTAATTATTTTATTGAAATCCCATTCATTTCTATTTTCTATTTTATAACTATCTCATTAATTTCAATTTTAGCTTTAAAAAAGGGGGGGCTAAAAGAATTAATTTTTAAAATTTTGGTGATACTTTTTCTTCCAATATATGGCTTAATACGTCTATTAGGATATATTACAATTCATGTATATAATATTGCTTACGAACAGTTTTTAATCACTGATAAAAAATATAAGTTAAAAAATATATTTAGAAATGTAAAATTTTTGGTTATTACCACCACCATTTACATTTTTAGTTTATATATATTGATTGTTTCAAACTCTAAATTTTGGCTTTTATCAAATATTTTCATAATTCTTGGATCACAGATAATTTTAATTCTTTGGTTTTACTATTGGAATTTTCAACCTTTATTCTTTCTAAACATAGGTCTCAGATTTTATTTTGGATTTGAATTTTTGAATTTCAAAAAGAAGAAGTTAACCAAAAAGTTATCTGAGAATGAAATTAAAAAATGTATTCAAGATTTGAGCTTATTAAAACAATATTGTAAAAGAATGAAAAAATTATTGAAAGGAACTCGATTCAATGTTTTCAGTGCTAACTCGTTCATTATCCTTTTTATAATATTTTTTATTATTTTGATTTTTCAATACTCATCTATATATTATGCTTTTTATAAAATTGATCAAAGTAATTTTTATTTAATTTCTGCATATTCAAAAAATATTTCAAGCTTAGATTTTTATGATTTTCTACGTTTGGGTTTTAATAATTTACCAATAGGTGGGGAAAATAAATTAAGTAGCCATCTTTTTTCTATAGATTTACTATTATTTGCTGAGAGATTTTTTATTACACTCATTTTAGCGATTTCCATATTTGCTTTTTCTTATTTTTCCAATGATCAGCTTGAAGGTGCAAAAAAAGAAGTAAATAATTTTTTATCTTACAAACAAAGAGAGATTTGGAATATGTCTAAAACTTATGAAAATGTTTTAGATAAAGATTTACAACAAAAACCTCCAGTAAATGGCTCAAGTTGACCACAGGGGTAAGGAGTCCCATTGTCCACCGAGGAGAACAAATTGCTCGTTCGACGCTACCATGAAGAGGTCGTCAACACGGAAAATGTCGATCGAACGGCTGAGTTCATCTCGCCTGATTATGTGGAGGTTTACAATAACGTCAGGTATCCCATCGGGCTGGAAGGGGCGAAACAATATATTCTTGGCGTCTTAGCGGCTTTGCGTGCAATTTTTTAAATAAAAAAATTTTCACTCATGGAAATCATCAAACAAACATTAGGCTCCACTGGTCGCACGTTTTTGGGCTACCTGGTTCATGTCTCGCGGCTGGTTGATTTGACAAAGGATGCGCTGTTCTGGACGATCATTGCGCCCTGGAAAGGCAAGGGCGGCGTCCGCTGGAAAAGCACCATCCATCAAATGGTTTTGATCGGCTTCAATTCCGTTCCCATCGTGGCGACCATCTGCTTTTTTGTCGGCTTGATCATGGCGATGCAGGCGGCCTATCAATTGGAGCGGTTCGGCGCTTCGATCTACGTGGCAGATCTGGTAGGCGTCTCCATGACTCGGGAATTGGGGCCATTATTGACTGCGATCATTGTGGCGGGACGCAGCGGTTCGGCAATCGCGGCAGAGCTTGGCACCATGAAAGTAAACGAGGAGATCGATGCGCTGAAGACCATGGGCTTCAATCCCGTTCGATTTTTAGTCGTTCCCAGATTGCTGGCGCTGTTGATTGTCCTGCCATGTTTATCGATCATTGCCGACCTGGTTGGAATTTTGGGAGGATTTTTTCTGGCAGTGTTCAATCTGAACATCTCGTTCATTCGCTATTTCCACCAGACGGCTGATGCACTGGTGATGAAGGATTTAATTACGGGACTGGTGAAAACAGTTTTCTTTGCCCTGATCATCGCGCAGGTTGGGGCGTACCAGGGATTCATCGTCGAGGGCGGTGCCGAAGGGGTCGGGAAATCCACCACCGCCTCAGTGGTGACTTCGATATTTTTGATCATTGTGGCGGATTTGATTATGACGATGATTTTTTATTCCACACTATAGCTGGATACTGGATATTGGATACTGGATGCTTGATCATACAATTTGAGTAAAGATTTTTGAGTGGATATTTTTTTTATGTTGAAGGGAGGAGATAATGAGTTATAAAAAATTAGAGATTTGGCAATTGGCTCGGCAATTGGTAAATGATATTCATAAAATGACGCTCCAAAAACTTCCGAGTTTTGAAATGTATGAGGAAGGAAGGCAAATTCGGAAGTCGATTAAAACGGTGAAATCTACGATTGTTGAAGGTTATGGTAGAAGAAGATATAAGCAAGAATTTATAAAATTTTTGATTTATGCAATTTCTTCAAATGATGAAACAACCGATCATCTGGAAACATTATTTGAGACAGAATCTCTGAAGGACAAAGAACTATATGTCGATCTTCATCAAAGATTAGATCTGTTGGGGAAGAAATTAAATCTATTTATTCAATCAGTCGAACGATCACACAAAAGCGAGAAGTAACTAAATCGATTTGAGCAATTATTAATTTTATCCTGATTTCAGGATCGAGTATCCAGCATCAAGTATCAAGTATCAAGTATAATGAAGCAAACACCGATTATTCAAATAGAAAATTTAGAGACCTATTACGGGCCGCGAAAAGTATTGGATGGAATCAATCTCGAGATTGAGGCAGGCGAAACCATGACTATTTTGGGGCGATCAGGCTGCGGGAAGAGCACTTTGCTTAGGCATCTGATTGGCCTATCGAAGCCCAGCTCTGGCAAAATTTATATGAAGGGGCAGGATGTAACGGCGCTGTCAGAAGAAGAGATGTTGCCCCTTCGGCGCAAGATCGGGATGCTATTTCAAGGTGCGGCGTTGTTCAATTCGATGACGGTCGGCGATAATGTGGCGCTGCCGCTGCGGGAACACACGGAGCTGGAAGAATCGACCATAAAAATCATGACGCGGATGAAGCTGGATCAGGTGGGTCTGGCTGGCTTTGAAGATTTTATGCCCGCGCAATTATCAGGCGGAATGAAGAAGCGGGCGGCGCTGGCTCGTGCCATCGCCATGGATCCTGACATTCTATTTTGCGATGAGCCATCGGCGGGACTGGATCCAATTGTCGCCGTGGGAATCGATCACCTGATTTTGAAATTAAAAAAAGCATTTCGGATGACGATTGTTGTAGTCACGCATGAATTGGAATCGGTTTTTTTAATTGCCGATCGAGTAGCGTTGCTGGACAGCGGCAGAATCATCGCGCTGGGCACGGTCGAGGAATTGAAACAATCTGATAATGAAAAGGTTCAACAGTTCTTCAATCGCGTGCCTGATCCAGAGAAAATCGATCGGGAGAGTTATTTGAATTCCCTAATTGGGTAACTGAGGTAATTTGGTAATAGGGTAATTGGGAAAATGAGGTAAGTGAGGTAAAGTAATAGATGGAATATCGTTCCAATGAAATACGGGCGGGATGCCTTGTCATAATAGGTATTATTTTGTTCGTGGTGTTTTTGATTTTGATCTCGGGACTTGATCTATTCAAAGCGACCAAAATCTATTATGCTCGCTTTAAAAATACCAGTGGCGTTGAGGTTGGTTCACTGATTCGGTATGGCGGAATGGAAGTTGGTCGAGTAAAAAAAGTCGGGATCGCTCAAGATAATAATACATTGATCGAATTTTCGATTGAAGTCGATGCGGATGTACCTGTGAAAAAGGACTCCGAAGTGATCATCACTTCGATCGGGATCATGGGGGAAGAATACATCGAGATTGCCACAGGCTCGCCCAACGCCGAGTTGCTTCCGCCAGGTAGTTTGTTGAATTGCAAAGACGTGACTCCATTAATGATGCTGACCGATACCTTTGATGAATTGGGTAAAAAGTTATCCCTGGCCATTGATAATTTAAATCAAATTTTAGGCAATGAGAATCAAAATCAAATAAGCCAGGTTCTAACAAGCCTGAATCGCTTGCTGGAAGATAATCAGCAGGCGATAGCTGCCATGATGGCCAATTCCAATGAGGTCATTTCCAATTTAAGTCAGATGAGCGAGCGTCTGGATACGCTGTTGCTGGAAAATCAGGATAGCATCGCTCGGTCGATTCAGCAGCTTGAAGCGACGCTGACGCAATCACAAGAGCTGATTCAAAACATGAAGCAGTCCATGAAAAATGTCGATCAGATGATTACCACCCAAAATGACAATTATGACGAAATCATGGATAACTTAAATCGAACCAGCCGCAATCTGGATGAATTCACTCGAACGATCAAAGAGCGACCGTGGAGCTTGATTCGGAAATCGGCGCCGAAGGAGAGGGAGCAGTGAAAAGTTGTAAGTTGTAAGTTAAAAGTTAATCTTGATGATAAAAGGAATTTGGAAATGACATTGAATCGAAAGTCTTATTTTATTTTTTTGGTTTTGCTTATATTTATTCAATGTGGCGGAAGCATTCCAGAGATGCATTATTATTTGATCGATTATCCGATTGGAATGAAAAGTGATGGGGGGGAGCCAGCTCATCAGATCATTCTTGGTGTGGCGGGATTTGAGGCTGCGCCGTTGTACAAAGAGGAACGATTGGTTTATCGGGATTCGCCTTATGAGGGGAAATATTATCATTATCATCGCTGGATTACCAGTCCTGAGCAGATGATCACGGAGAAGGTGATCGAGCAATTTCGAGCTTCCAATCTATTTGAGCAGGTGGTTGCCTTTCCAAAATATTCCCAGGTGGATTATCTATTACAGGGAACGATTAAAGCGCTGGAAGAATGGGATGAGGGAAGCCAGTGGTATGCCAGAGTACAGATTGAATTCGAGCTGGTCGCCAGAGCCAAAAATGAAATCGTGTGGCAGAAAACGATTGAGAAAAGAAATATCGCTTCTCAAAAATCTCCCCCCGAAATTGTCAAGGGAATTAACCTGGGAGTTCAACAGTGCATTGCTGAGGTCGAGCAAGAATTAGCCGCTTATTTTTCCAAGCCTAATAATTCATCACGCTAAGAAGCAAAGCCGCTAAGTTATGAAAAGCCTCCTGGATCGATTATGAAATATATGATTCGATTCAATTATTCCAATCAAAAATACTAACTTAAAATTTTTTTGCGTCTTAGCGGCTTTGCGTGAAAAAAATATTCCAGACTGAATAAAAAGTTACAGTCTGAAAAAAATAACTTGACAAAGAAGTTTTTTTTTTGTATTATTACTTCAAATCAATGGAAGGGCTTCCATCAATTTGGAGTAGCTTGAATGAGCGTCACCATTTATGACGTTGCAAACAAAGCGGGGGTCGGCATTGGTACGGTTTCCCGAGTGATCAACAACAGCCCCCAGATTTCCCCGTCAACCAGAGAAAAAGTTTTAAAAATCATTCGCGAGCTGAAATATCAGCCCTCAGCTATGGCACAAAGTTTAGCCCGTAAAAAATCGAACATCATCGCATGTGTGGTGCCTCGCTTTACGGGCTATTTTTATTTCGAAGTATTGAACGGCGTGCAGCAAGCGCTCAGCAACTACGGCTACGATCTCATCTTGTATAATGTCGATAAGCTGGAAAAAAAAGACGAAATTTTAAAGCGAACCATTCGCGAGCGCAAGGTCGATGGCGTGCTGTTGATTTCCATGCCAATCTCTGATAAGCTGGTTTCCCGATTCCGAGAATCGAAATTGCCCATCGTCATCGTCGATAGCTATCATGATGCATTGGATTCCATCACAGTTGAAAATAAAGAGGGAGCGTTTAGCGCCACTGAACATTTGATCAAATTGGGGCACAAACGAATCGGGATGATCAATGGCAGTCTCAGCAGCGTTCCCGCGATGAATCGTCTCGAGGGATTCAAAGCCGCTTTGAATAAATACAATGTAGTCTGTCATGCGAATTTGATTATCAATGTCGGTCTCAATGGCGATCCTGAGGTGCTTTATAACGATGGCTTTAATAAGAAAGCTGGCTACAAAGCGATGAATCAGTTATTGGCGCTCAATCAGGATCGACCGACCGCGATTTTTATCTCCAGCGATATTCAAGCTACCGGCGCCATCAAGGCAATCCAGGAGCATGGCTTAAAAATTCCCGCTGATATTACGCTGATCGGATTTGACGATATCGAGCTGTCCGAATATTTAGGATTGACGACCGTCCATCAGCCGATGTACGAGATGGGCACGCTGGCCGCCGATCGATTGATAGCTAAGATCGATGGGGAGGATTCAAATGATTTTAAGACAGTATTTCCTACAAAACTGGTGATCAGAGAAACCAGTGGAAATTGGAAAGAAAATTAGAAGTGAATAAAATTTAATATGACCAAAGTTAGAAGTTAATGCATTGATTTAAAGTTGTTGATAAAAAAACTTTGCGTTCAATACGGATAAGATGTCGTTTATTTATGCAAATCATCTGGTGTAAATATAAAACTCCTTATTATGTTTTTCTTGTAGTAATAGTTGCTTTGAATTTTATATGCTGTAAGAAAAATAATTCCATGACTGATTCAAACACGCTGGCAGTTATCGGGGAAAGAGCTATCGATAAAGACTATTTCATCAAAAGATACAAAGATTTTCAGCGACAGACTGGAACGAGTGATAACGGCATGGCGCGACGAAGCGTCCTTAATATTTTGATTACCGAAGAATTGCTGATCCGAGAAGCGCGCAACCGCGGTTATGATGACGATGCCGTTGGTCGGCTCGAACACGAGCGGATCAAAGTACAGGAATTACTGAATGCCTATCACCACCGATTTATTACAAATCATGTTGCCAGCACTGAACAAGAGCTGCGCCAACTCTTTATCAATTTGAATACCAAGCTCAAAGCCCGCCATCTTTATGCTCCAACACTCTCCGAAGCTGATTCAATCTACCAGGCTCTAAAACAAGGTGTTCCCTTTGAAGAGATCGCTAAAACCAGCTTTCAAGATCCGGCATTGCGAGATTCTGGCGGCTTGCTTGGTTACTTTACCGTCGATGAAATGGATCCCGCCTTTGAGGAAGCCGCTTACGCGTTACAGATCGGAGAAATTTCGGCGCCAGTTCGCACCAACGATGGCTACAGCATCATTCGGATCGATGATCGAATCGGCAATCCCCTGGTGATCGAGAGTGAATTTGCCAAACATCGACCCAAGCTAGAAGCCTATTGGACAAAAAGGAAAATCGCCCGAGCCACCCAGCGCCATGCGGACTCGCTGCGCAGCGAATTGAAAATTACCTTTAATGAGCCAGTCGTTCAGCAACTCTTTGCCAGCTTGAAGCAACAAACAGATAACGAGCTCATCGAACAATCGGATCTTTCCAAAGAAATTGATCCGCCATTAGAAAACGCTGATCTGGTCTATTCGAACCTCGGCACCTGGGATGTTAAAAAATTTCAGGAAGCGGCTCGATTCACTTCGCTACAGGAGCGCGGCTGGATTCGGAACGAAGAAAATTTGAAAGATTATATCGCGGGATTGGTCGTCCGATCATTCATTTTAAGTAAGGCTAAGAAAAATAAATTAGAACGAACATCAGAATACCAACAAAAAGTCGCTGAAGATTTTGATACCGCCCTGTTGGAGCGAATCGAGGACGTCTTGTTTAAAGAGTTTGAAATTCCAGAAGATACTTTACGCAGATATTATGAAGAAGACCCGACCCGATTTGCCGCGCCGCCACAGGTTCAATTGCAAGAGATCGCTTTGCTCGATAAAGACAAAACTAAATTGATAGCTGCTCAGCTAAAGCAGGGTGCTACTTTTACTGAGCTGGTAAAAAAATATTCTGAGAATCGAAGGAGCGCGGAAAAGGGTGGGGATATTGGTTATCTCACTTCCAACGAGTTGGGCAAATGGGCGAAGCCAATTCTATCATTGAAAGTTGGGGAATGGATCGGTCCATTGGAGATGAATTCATCTTATGTTTTTTTGAAATGCAGTGACAAAATTGCTGTTAAATTTCGGGATTTTGAAGCAGCGAAAAACGATGTGGAACAGACCCTGAGACCGTTGTTGTGGCAGGATGCTCGACAACAGCATGTCGAATCGCTTCGAGCAACGGTAGCAGTAAAATCTTTTCCGGAAAAATTAATCGAAATTCATGTGAACTAGCTAAAGGCATATCGGCTATGGAGAGAAAAAACTTAATCGGTTTTGCATTAATTCTGCTCTGTATATGTGTTGCTACTAATTTATTTGCCCAGAATTCCGGCAAAATTGTTGGTACTGTCAAAGATGCAGAGACTGGCACACCCCTACCATCCGCCAACGTATTCATCGAAGGCACGATGTTGGGAGCAGCATCCGATCTGGATGGGAAATTTATTATCATGAGAGTGCCGCCGGGTAGCTACACATTGATAGCAAATTTTATTGGCTACCAAAAAACCATTTTACAGAATGTTCAGGTGTTGACTGATTTGACGACCACGGCTAACTTTTCACTGAAACCCGAAGCCATCGCTGGAGAAGAAGTAACGATTGTCGCTGAAGCGCCAGCGGTTCGGAAAGATTTAACTTCAGTGGAAGCGAGGGTGCAGGCTGAAGAGATAAAAAAGATGCCAGTTCAGGAATTAGGAGACTTGTTGAATATTCAGGCTGGCGTGAGCCGGGATGCGGGCGGCGCGATTCATATTCGCGGCGGTCGTTCCACAGAAGTATCCTACATGGTTAATGGCATTAGTATTACGGATGATTTTTCCAGAACCCAGGCGTTGGAGATCGAGAATGAATCGATTCAAGAGTTGCAGGTCATCAGCGGCACTTTTAACGCTGAATACGGAAATGCCATGAGCGGAGTCATTAATGTGGTGACCAAAACTGGCAGCAATAAACTTCAGGGCAATTTTGAAGCCTGGGCTGGCGATTATATCAGTACGCGGGATGAGATATTCTGGAACATTGATGATCTCAATTCGCTTGATATGTATAATTACCAGGCGACGCTGAGTGGTCCCATTATTCAGAACAAGCTTTCCTTTTTTCTTACCGGGCGAAAATGGAGGAACGATGGATGGCTGTACGGCCCGAATGCCTATTTGGCGCAAGGCAGAACAGCAATTGTCGATGGCGATACTGTGGCAGTTCACGGCGATAGCAGCGCAGTGGCGATGAATTATAGTGATCGCTGGAGTGGGCAGGCGGCGTTGGAATGGCAAATTGCAGCGCCACTCAAGTTCAGAATCGACGCGTTAGGAAGCATTGAAAAACGACGTTATTATAATCACTTCTTCAAATGGAATCCCAATGGCGACAAAGGCGATAAAGAGAATGGATTAAGCGTTATCTCCAAATTGACGTACCTATTGGGAAAAACGACCTATACCGAATTGACGCTGGCTTATAAGTACAACGATCTGATCTCCAAGCTTTATGATGATTATAATGATCCACGCTACGTACATCCGGATTCGCTGAATACTGGATCTCAACAGTTCGCCAAAGCTGGCACCAATTTGGGTTGGTTCGAGCGGAATAGTTTGAGCCGAATAGGAAAATGGGAGTTAACCAGCCAGTTGACCAAACGCCACCAGGTAAAAAGTGGAATTGAGCTGCAATTCGATAAAGTATTTTATAATGATATTAATTTAATCCCAGCCGTTGATGAGAATGGCATTCAGATCGAGCCGTTCACTCCATATATCGATGATATTTCAACATTCACACATAACGAGTTTACCCGCAAGCCATTTAAATTTGCCGGGTACGTGCAGGATAAGATCGAATATGAAAGTCTGATCATAAATCTTGGCTTGCGATACGACTATTTTGACGCTAACGGCAAAATCCCAGCCGATCCTGAGGATCCCAATATTTATAATCCGTTCAAGCTGATTAATATTTACCGGGATACCAATGCCAGCGGCGTGATCGACCTTGAAGAGCGAACCGAGGACAATCAATTAACTGTTGCTGAACGAGAGCGATTCTGGTACAAATCGACGAAACCAAAATCACAATTAAGTCCCCGTCTCGGAGTTGGTTATCCAATCACCGAAGGGGGCGTGATTCATTTTTCGTTTGGCATTTTTCAGCAGGTTCCGGAATATTATCGTCTGTACATTGGCGATGAAATCAAGCTATCAAAATCAGCCGGAACCTATGGTCCTTATGGCAATCCGGATTTGAAGCCAGAACGGAACACGATGTATGAGCTTGGGTTAAAGCAGCAGATCAGCCAAGACCTGGTGATTGACGTGACCGGTTTCTATCGCGATATAAGGGACTGGATTTCGACCAGCCCGGTCAAAACCACAATTTTAAGCGGCGTGTCTTATGCAACATATAACAATCGCGATTTTGCCAATGCAAAAGGAATTACGCTTGCACTGGATAAAAAATTCACTAATAATTACGCTTTTAATGTTGACTATACTTTCCAAATTGTGGAAGGCACCAATTCAAATCCAGATCAGGAGTTCTATTCACAACAGGGCGGTGCTGAGCCGACCAAAATCTTGACGCCCATGGATTGGGATCAACGACATGCTTTGAATGCCACTCTATTCGTTGGTGCGAATACCTGGGGCGGGAGTATAATTTCACGTTTTTCTACCGGTCAGCCTTATACGCCAGTCTCCGTGACGGCGACGCGTACCGGCCAAAGTATTTTAGCAGGATTACCGAAGAACAGCCGTACTAAACCCAATATTTTTACAGTAGATTTTAACGTGTATAAGAATTTTGCTTACAACAAATATAATATCCAGCTTTTTATGAAAATATTCAATCTGTTTGATAGCGAGAATCCAGTGGTGGTCTATGGTGATACTGGCCGACCAGATTATACGTTGACGCTGCTGTCACAAGCAGCGCAGGCAGATCCGACGTATTTTGATAATCCCGGGTATTATTCAGAACCCCGGAGAATTCAAATGGGGACGCGAATCAGTTTTTAATCAGGAGGGAATACGAGCCTCTGGCTTGTTTAACATTGGTTTATATTTTTTAAGGCAAGCATTACGATTTCAGTTAAGCATGAATTAATTTAATTAGGTAGATTATTATGAATCCAACCAAAAACCTTTGTTCAGTAATGATAAGAGCATTTAAGTTTTTTATTCTCTTTGTGGTTTTATTCTCCCTTAATCTTGCCGAAGCTCAGGTCAATAATTATGTTCCTTCGGATAACCGCGCCGATCCAAATTTTCGACGACGTTCCAATCTGGATGGTAACAATGTTCGGGTAACAGTGCATAATTTCGGCGTGGCTGGCAGCGAAGGAAGTGATCCCGGCCAATGGAACTTTGAATGGCCCAAAAACACCAATCGCACCTACATCTATTTTGTTTCGATCTGGCTGGGTGGAGAAGTCTATAATGATCTGGGTGAAAAAATCAATATCGCGGAGGTATCGACATCGCGCAGCAGTCCGGCCGGCGATCCCTGGAGTTTGCAGCCGGTAGCTGGATTTCTAAATCCCGATCATCCCAATAAAGAGATCGCTCGCAGCGATGATCCCACTTCCTGGCCTCGAGCTGCTGACGGTGGCTGGCGGGATAAGCGGGATGACACCACTGATCCCGGCTGGATCGGCGCCTGGAACGGTTTTTTTGGTAAAAATGTATTCAATGCCGATCTGGAAATGTTCTACCGCTGCTCTGATGATGTGTACACTCGTTATAACTATATCCCTGATGCAACTGACAACACTCGTGGCGGCCTGGGTTTGCTTACCGATGTTAGAGCATTCGCCTGGACACAAATTCTTATCAATGATGTAACCTTTTTTATAAATGATATCAAGAATGATGGCACCAAACGGATTGGCAAAACCGTTTTTTCCATCTGGGTTGCCGATCTGGTCGGGGGCGATTCCAATGATGATGAGCCGTACGTAGATTTGCAAACCAATATCGCTTTCATCACCGATCACGATCGCGTGGGAACCGATCCCTGGACAGGGGGAGTGGTTGGTCTGGGAGCAATTAAATTCATTGAAACGCCTGGCAATCAATTCGATGGAATAGATAATGACGGCGATGCCGATCTCAATCCGGAAATATTAGCTGGCATTGCTGGCAATGTTGACGAACGCGTTCCGTTGTTTACATCAAGCGACTTTGGACCCAAAAGGTTGAATCCCGGCGACAAGATTGTCTTGATCGATTCACTTACGTTTGAACGACGCGTGATTGAATACCCTGACGGCGGTGGCTCAGTTAAAACTTTGGGACGACTGGTAGAATTACCATCAGCTGGAATCACCGTTGAAGAGGATACGCTTTTTAATTCATTCGATGATGATTTCGATGGCTTGATCGATGAAATCTTGACTGTACATTTAGAACGTTTTGATGATATTACGCAAACCATCAGGCCGGTAAGATATATCAATTACCTCTCCTTTGCTATTGGCGATACTATCAAGCGTGGATTTGTCATCGCTGGTAAAACTGTTGAACAGAATTATGCCAATGTTGCTCCCATGATTGATGAGTCCCGCGATGATAACTTTGATAATGATAATGACTGGAATATATTTCAAGATGATGTGGGACTTGACGGCGCTGAAGAAACCGTTGATCAGGGGGAGGGCGATGGCAAACCATCGAGCAGTTTCGGCACCGATCTCCCCGGCGAGCCCAATATCGATAAAACCGATGTTAGCGAAACTGACCTCATCGGTATTACCGGCGCGCTGCAATACCCAGCGTTCAGCATCAACTTATCCACGATTAAAGATGAAGCGCTGATGTTCCGCTACATGCGTCCGGGATATTTCAGTTTGCCGCGTCGCACCGGAGAGTATGATCTCAACGTCTCTTCAGGATATTTCCCACTCAATCCGGGTGAACGACAGCGGATGGCGGTCTCGGTGGCAATGGCGGGCGATGGCATTACCAAAATGGATGACATTGAAAGCGCTATTAAAAAGCAAAAACAGGCTCAAATTGCTTATGAATCGGATTATCGGTTCGCCCAGGCGCCCCTTCAGGTCAGTGTAACCGCGGTGCCGGGAAATGGCAAAGTAACGCTGTATTGGGATAATACTGCCGAACAATCGGTTGATAATTTTATCAAACGGCTCCCTCTGGCGAATGCTGAAGAAATGTCTCACGATTTTGAAGGCTATCGAATTTACCGATCGACAGATGCAGCGATGCGAGATCCCATGGTTATAACTGATGCCGAAGGCAATTCACTAATCCGAAAGCCAATTGCACAATTCGATCTGGTAGATGGTTTAAAGGGTTACCATCCGGTTGACATTTATGGTGTCAAATTCTACCTGGGAAAGGATAGCGGTTTACAGCACAGTTTTGTCGATTCAGGCTTGACCAATGGACAACGTTATTTTTATGCCGTTACAGCTTATGACTACGGCTATGCTGAAGCTAATATCGCTCCGACAGAAACCCCCATCCGAATCGATGTGGATGATGAGGGCAATATAACAGCAGGTACGAATGTGGTCGTCGTTCGTCCGCGCGCCCCGGTCGCCGGTTATTTGCCACCAGAGGTCGCAAGCTTTGAACATACGAAGGGAACGTCCACCGGGGAAATCGGATTCGAGATCATCGATCCGCGCTGGATAAAAGATGGCGATGAATATGAGTTTACTTTTGAAGATACTCTGATCATCGGAAAAGTGCTTGACGTATTAACCACTAAAAATTTCACACTGACCAATCTGACCACAAATAAAATTTTGATCGATAAAAGCACGAATCTGGCAACGGATTATGAACAGCCCCTCGTCGATGGTTTTCGACTGAAGTTTTATAATGAAGAAAAAGTGCTGGTTGACCCGGAGAAATCGAAGTGGTCCAGCAGCGATATTTTTATTTATCAATTTAGCCCGGTTCAATTTCTGACGGTAAAGGGTGTGCAGAATCCGTGTGATTATCAGGTGATCTTCGGAGACGTAGGATTATCGACTTCAAAAGATACTGCCATCAGCTTTTTTAAGATGCCTTCAAAGGCAGTAAATTTTAAAATTTTAAATTTGGCCGAAGGCGGACGAACAGTCGAATTTGCCTTTGCTGAAGTGAACGGAACTGATGGCAAGTTTTCTATTGATCCGACCAATGCTAATTTGACCGATGTGATCATGTTTTTGGAGCCCAATAACAAGGGCAAGCTGGTTTATACCTGGCAGCTCATTATGAATCTCCAACCGCCCAACGGACGAAATCCTGAAGCTGGCGATACTTTGCATCTTAATTTGCGCAAGCCATTCCTCTCCAGCGATGTCTATCGGTTTAAAATGAAAACCGAAACGATTTCATCGGAATTAGCAAAGGATCAGCTCAGCCAGATTCGGGTGGTTCCCAATCCGTATATTGCCGCTGAATCCTGGGAGCCTTATAACACTTATTCCAGCGGTCGTGGCTCCCGTGAAATTCATTTCATTAATCTGCCGCCACAATGCACTATTCGTATTTTTAATGTTTCCGGCGAACTTATTGACAAAATCGAGCATAATAGTGGGCAAGATAACGCCACAGAAATAACTGGTCTGGAACGGCTGACCGACGGCTCTGATAATGGCTTGAATAATGGCACCGCGATCTGGAATTTGTTGAGCAAAGATAATCTGGAAATAGCTTATGGTGTTTATCTTTACCATATTTCGGCGCCAGGCATTGGCGAGAAGACAGGTACGTTTGCAATCATAAAATAGCTAGCAGAAAATTGGTGATTCCATTCGCGAGAAGCGGATGGAATCAGTAGATCACAATTAACCCTAATCGACTTTAGATAAAGAAGAGTGCTGAAAAAGATGAAGACAAGAATAAATATTCAAAGACAGAAAGCTTTTATTGGCTTATTACTTTTCTTTTTTTTCGTCGTCGCCAGTATTGACGGTTATTCTCAAGAAGTCAAAAAAGTTGGGACTTCCGCCGCTGCTTTTCTAAAAATCCCGGTTGGCGCCAGGGGAGCATCAATGGGAAGCGCTTTTGCCTCCGTGGCTGATGACCCCAGTGCGCTTTATTGGAACCCGGGTGGCTTATCGAGAAATGAGGAATATGCCTTGATGGTGGACCATTCACCCTGGTTGCCGGGATTGAGCTATAATTTCTTTGGCGTAGTTATTCCTGTACAATCGTTCGGTACATTGGGAATCAGTGTCACTGCGCTTACTTCGGATGAAATGGATGTAACCACTCCAGCCAATCCGATGGGAACTGGTGAAAAATTTGATGCGTCATCCATGGCGGCTGGTTTTTCTTATGGCCGGAGCTTGACTGATCGTTTTTCGATTGGAGGCACGTTCAAATATATTAATGAGCGCATATTCAATTCAAAAGCGACCAGCCTGGCATTTGATATTGGCACGCTCTATGATACGCCATTGACCGGACTTCGGCTGGGAGTGAGTGTATCGAATTTCGGCTCAAAAATGCGCATCGATGGTGAAGATTTAAATGTGCGGGTGGACATTGCTCCCGACCAATTGGGTAACAATCAGAGTGTCGTTGGGCGTTTGAAAACCGAGCGGTTCGATTTACCTTTAATCATGCGCCTGGGACTTTCATACGATGCCTGGAAAACAGAGAAAATGCACCTGACCCTTGCTGCCGATGGTATCAATCCCAGCGATAACGCCCAGAGTGTCAATGTTGGCGGGGAGCTTTCATTTCTGAATGAAATGTTTATTCTTCGTGGCGGTTATAATGAGCTATTTCTGGAAGATCGAGAAAAAGGTTTGACCTTTGGAATGGGAGTCAAAGCTAATATTGCCAGTGGAGTGAAGTTCGGCGCCGGATATGCTTACCAGAGCTTTAATCACCTAAATAGTGTTAATCATTTTACTATAACTTTATCATTTTAAATTAGTCCGAGAGGAGGTCGATGAACAAAAATTAGCTTGCTATTTAAAATTGAGGTTACTCTAAAATTCACTATTCCGCGGATGCCCCGTGACGCATTCTACAAAATGGAACCTTAAATATATTCTTTAAATTGATCCGGGCAAGTTCGTGAAAGCTGCGCGCTTTCTTATTGGTGGATTCGCGGGTTGAATTATTTTAGTGGAAACTCATAAGTTAAATCCAAGTTCCTAACATTTAAATTTCAGGAGGCTTTTATGCAAAGAATTTTTACAGTTATGGCAATGCTATTCCTGTTTGCTGGATTAGCATTCGCCCAAACCACACCTGATCTCTTCTTTTCTGAGTACATAGAAGGATCAAGTAATAACAAAGCATTAGAAATTTACAATCCCACCGGGGCGACAGTCGATCTGGCGAATTATCGTATTTTGCAGTCGGTGAATGGCGGCGGCTGGCAATATACACATACTTTTCCGGCTGGAGCCACTCTTGACGCGAAAGATGTCTGGGTGATTTGTACGACTCAAACAGATGTCGCGTTATTTGATACTTCAAAGGCTGATGAAGTTTTAGCTTATCCGAGCGTAACCCATCATAACGGCGATGACGCCAGGGCTATCGTTAAGATTACAGGCACTGATACCCTCTGGTTAGATATTGTCGGCAATGCCACGAATGATCCAGGCGATGGCTGGCCAGTTGCCGGAGTAGCTAATGGGACCAAAGATCATACGCTGGTTCGCAAAGAGACGGTCACTGCGGGGAATACAGATTGGGCAGCTTCCTTCGGCACCAATGCAGATGACTCGGAGTGGATTGTATATGACATGAATACGTTCAGCTATCTTGGCTCACACACGGCAACCTCCCTGCCAGAAGTTGTCAAAGTGACGCTGCAATTCAACTCCAGCACCGTGCTTGATACACTTGGCTCCAATGGTATTGTTGAGGTGAGGGGAGCGTTAGGTTATACCTGGGCAACAGGGGCTGTGCTCCCCGGTGGTAAAGTCATTAGCTGGGACAAGTCGTCTGACCTGGATATGACAAATGTTGGTGGTGATTATTGGAAAGTTACTTTTGAGATGAAACCAGGCGATACATTGAAATATAAATACTGGCCTGGTCATACTGCCGATGTTGGCACTTTTCCCAATGGCGGCTGGGAAGGTCCTTTTGATAATGGATTCGCGGATACCCGTGTCATGATTGTCGGTCAAAAAGATACCGTTAACGTGGTAGAGTATTATAATCCAGATTTAGGATTGGGAGCGCAGCCGCAGTACAAGAAGCCGTTTACCCCCAAGGCCGATACCGTCGCGATTTATTTCAGGGTTAATATGGGCGGCGAAATGGAAGCCGAGCGATTTGATCCCAAGACCATGGGACCGATTGGATTGCGCGGCGACGGTGGCGCTTCTGCAGGAATTTTGTCCTGGGACCTCACCAATGTCCTGTTGAAATGGGAAGAGAAGAGCGTTTACGATGGCTCGTTCTGGTCCGGCGCTGCTTATTTTCCAAAGGATTCCGTTACCGAAGGAGCAATCCAGTCGTTCAAGTTTTATGCAGAAAATACACCAAATTTTAGCTGGGAAGATGGTAATGACCATAAGTTCACTTACCCCGTCGGATTAAAAGATACAACAATTCAATGGACCTGGTTCAGCGGCAAAAAGATTACCGGCGTTAAACCCATCGAGGGCATAGTCACCTGGCGGCTAAGTACCGAGGCTTTGGAGGCGCTGGGTCTGTTTGATCGAGGCAAAGGCGATGAGATCGTGATTCGAGGTGCTCGTGGCTGGGATGCTGAAGATGCGGTTATTTTATATTATCAACCTCTATTACAGGAATGGACTTCAGCGAATGAAACGTTTAAATTGCCTCCAGGAACAGAAATATTTTATAAATATTTCATCGATTGGGATGCTTCACGCTTAGATACGAACAGTCCCAACTACATTCCTGGATTGACCAATACGGATGGCACCACTCGTGGCTGGGAAGAACCGGCCATCACCGGCGGCGGCAACCGAACTCATGTTTTCCAGAATGCGGCCGAGCAAAATGCAGCCGGTGATTTCGGTTTTGAGCGCCAATTCTTTAACAGCGTTCCGGCGAATGGCGTGTTCAACCATGATATCGCAGTTACCTGGAATGTTAATATGGCCAATGCTACCAATCCCGATTCAAATGCTGCCAATGCCAGCAACCTGTTCAGGCCTGGCACAGACAGCGTTTTTGTACAATGGGATGGTGAATTATTAGCCGTCACACAGGGCCAGGATATGTGGGGCGAGCGATTTCTCGAATTAAAAGATCCGGATGGGGATATGATTTACTCTGGTACTTATACGATTAAGGTATCGGACAAATTCCCGAATGGCTGGTATCAGCTTGGCTATAAGATCGCATATTCAACTGCTGAGGCTGGAATTTATATCGTCAATACGGGTGGCGGCGTTGAACTCGGTCGTCGCTATATGCAATATATCCATCCTGATCAGATATTACCGGGGACGATCTGGCCGATAACAGTATGGCCTTCAAGCTATAATCTGCCAGTGGTGCCATGGCGAGATACCAACCTGTTTGTCGAATATCCGCCACCGAATCTTACCAAACCGACAGCTGTGAGCGGCCATGAAATCGGGGTTCCTTTGGAGTTTACCCTTGAACAAAACTACCCGAATCCATTCAATCCGAGCACGACCATCAATTATACGATGGCAAAGGGCGACCGCGTCAGTATTAAAGTTTACAACGTGGCTGGCCAGGTAGTGGCGACATTGATCGACACCTATCAACCCCAGGGTCATCATTTTGTGAAATGGTTTGGAACAGATGCCGCCGGCAAAGATGCAACTTCCGGCTTATATCTGGTAAAAATGGTTACTGGTAATTTCACTCAAGTGAGTAAAATGATGTTGCTTCGTTAACCTCAGTTGATGGGTTAGACGATTACGATGAAAAGGGTATGAGCCTGATCGCTCATGCCCTTTTTTTTCTAAAAATAAAGAGGGTAAGGGTAAGACATTGAAATAAAGAGCACCCAAAAGGCCTTATTCTTTTTTCTGAAACCTTAGTAGCAAATGAAAACATCAATGCTGGAACATTATTACCTTATTAGATATGATAATCACATGTTATGCATTCTGATTCCATCGCTTGAGGCGATGGAATCAGAATACAAGCTAATAAGGTTAACAGGAGGTTTACCTGTTTTCTATTAAGGTTTCGAACTGATTCCGTCAGTCCGAAATTCTAATCAGCAATAGGTAGAATAAACCTGAGTGAATCCCTGTACTCGAAGGTATCTGTTGACTCTATTACTCCTGGTAAGATTTTGTAATCGTATGTTTAAAACAAATTTTAAAATCCCGATATTGTTATGAAAAAACAGATCTCTAAAAATTCAAATGTAAATAAGCGGGCGGTTCAGCCACCAACGCCTAACCTCGATCCCAAACGTCGCCGCCTATTCTGGCTGATAATGCTTTTTATTCCATTATTATTTATTCTGATTCTCGAGCTAAGTTTACGAATGGCTGGCTATGGCATCACCACCGACCTGTTCATCCCGGCGCACGGCGACTATTCAAAATATTATAAAATCAACCCGCTCGTCACGCATCGCTTTTTTATGGGGCAGGAGAATGTGCCCAATCCTCCTAACGATCTCTTCTTTAAACAGAAGCCCGAAAATTGTTTCCGTATTTTTGTGATGGGAGGTTCAACGACTGCTGGCTATCCTTACGGCAATAATATCATGTTCTCGAGAATTTTGCAGCAGCGATTATCAGATACTTTTCCAGAAAAATATATTGAAGTTGTCAATACTGCGACAGTAGCCATCAACTCATACGCGTTGCTGGACTTTATGGATGAAATCTTGAACAACGAACCTGACGCAATTCTTATTTATGCCGGACATAATGAATTTTACGGTGCTTTGGGTGTCGCCTCGACCGAAGCATTAGGAAAAGTCCGTCCGTTGATCAAAATATATTTGAAGCTGGAGCGATTCAAGACATTTCAGTTGTTGCGAAGAGCTATCTGGCAGTTGAAAAAAGGAATTTCCCACGTATCGAAACAAGAAAATGAAAATGATCCCTCGGCAACTTTGATGGAACGGCTGGTCGCGGAGCAGAATATACCATATAAAAATGCACTTTATGAAGCCGGGAAAAAGCAGTATCAAGAAAATCTTCGTGATATTTTTAAAAGAGCCAAACAGGCAAAAGTACCAGTTTTTATCGGTGAATTAGTCAGCAACATTCGAGATCAACAACCATTTGCATCCGTTCAGACCAAGAATTTTCCGGCCGCAGATCAGGTTTATCAGACAGCAAAAACATTGGAGATGCAAGGATGCTTTGAAGAGGCGAAATTAAAATACTATCAGGCGAAGGATCTGGATGCGCTCCGCTTTCGTGCACCTGAAGAATTCAATGAAATTATTCATCAAGCTGCTGGAGAATTTGATGCCATCGTCGTTCCCATGAAATCCTTTTTTGAGGCTGCTTCGCCACACGGCATCACAGGAGCCAACCTGTTCGTTGAACAACTCCACCCAAACATCGATGGCTATTTCATCATGGCGGATGCATTTTTTGAAACCATGCGCCAGCATAGAATTATCTCCTCGCATTGGATTGAGTATCGAATTACCCCGGCATCATATTATCGAAATGTTTGGGGATTTACTCAGCTCGATAGCTTGTACGGCGATCTTCGGATTAAAATTTTGAAAGGGGGCTGGCCTTTCAAGCCAAAATCAGCGCCCAATCGAGCCTTAATAGATTATGCTCCAGCTACCTTGGCTGAGTCGCTGGCAGTTAAAGTCTGGTCTGAATACGATTATTCATTGGAGCGCGGTCATGTCGATATGGCAGCATTTTTTGAAAGAGCTGGCAGATACGATCGGGCTTATGCAGAATACCAGGCTTTAATTTGCTTGACGCCTTTGAATGTCTCACCATACTTGAAGGCTGCTGATATGCTAATCAAAGGCGGCAACTTTAGATCGGCGTTGATTTTGCTGAAAAAATCCCTTAAGTTGGCTGAATCATTTTTTGCCAATAAGTGGATTGGTCAAATTTTATTAAGTTTTAATGAAGTGCAGCAGGCGATCCCTTATCTGGAAAAGGCGCATCGCGAGGATTCAAAAGACCCACAACTGCTCTATAGTCTGAGCGGCGCTTATGCCTTGAATGGTGAATATCAAAAAGCGAAAGAAAAGCTGGAGGCGCTTTATAAAATCGTGCCAGATTTTCAGGATCCTTACAACTTAAAAGGACAATTGGAGCGGATGTCGGATAACAATTGATTGAATTATGAGCAATAGTTCAGCACCTTGATCCTGCAAAAAATAGCAGGATCGTACCAACCCTTTGAATGTTGAATTGGAAAGAATTTTGTTTTTTCTCTGCAACCTTAGTAGATTTTGAAAATCCACTATCCTTAAAGCTTATTATGTTATTTGGTATGAAAAGGTAATAAGGTTAGGGAGGCACAGCTTTGTCCTTTTTCTACTAAGGTTCTTGAATATCGCGATACACTCTTTCATGAAATTAATACGATATTTAACTTGATAGTATTTGCCCATTAAACTACAAAATTTCTTTGAAAAACTATGGTGACCAATTTTGAAATCAATCATATTATTCACTGCCATTCTGTTCGCCAGTATATTCTGTGTTAATGATTTTAGCAAAGGACAGGCTATAAGCGATTCAATGGAGATTCGCTTTATAAAAGGTGCTGATGTCTCCTTTCTTCCTCAGATCGAGGACAACGGCGGTGTCTTTAAAGAAGCAGGTGTTCCGAAAGATCCGCTGCAAATTTTCAAAGATCACGGCATCAATTATATTCGGTTGAGATTGTGGCATACTCCTGCCGAGAATTACAACAATCTGGAAAAGATTTTATACCTGGCGAATCGCATCAAAGCGAAGGGCTTAAAATTTCTATTAGATTTCCACTACTCCGACACCTGGGCTGATCCGGGTCATCAGCAAAAACCAGCCGCCTGGGCAAATCTCTCCTTTGAAGCCTTAAAAGACAGCGTTTATCACTACACCAAAACAGTGATTCAGACTTTGAATGACCAGGGCACTCTGCCCGATATGGTTCAGCTCGGCAATGAGATCAATTCAGGGATGTTGTGGAACGATGGTCGGGTTGGCGGCAGTTATGATTCCAATTGGCCGAATTTTGCAGCGCTGATGAATGCAGCCATTCGCGGGGTGCGCGAAAGCTGCGCCGCCGGTGATTCCATTCAGATTATGATCCACATTGCTAACGCCGCCAAGAATAGCAGCTGTCGCTGGTTCTTCGACAATCTGATTGCCAATGGAGTAAATTTTGACATCATCGGTCTGTCTTTTTATCCCTGGTGGCATGGCACGCTGAGCCAGGTCAAAAGCAATCTAAATGATCTCTCGACCCGATATAAAAAAGATATTATTATTGCTGAATATGCTTATCCCTGGACCTTGCAATGGTTTGACAGCCAAAATAATATGGTGGGTAGCCAGGATCAACTTCATAATGGCTACCCTGCGTCGGTGGACGGACAGGCATCTTTCATTAAGGATTTGATGAACATCGTTAGACAAACAAAAGATGACAGAGGCAAAGGCTTATTCTATTGGGCGCCAGAACGGATTTCCACTCCCACTTTTTTATCGGATTGGGAGAACAATGCACTGTTCGATTTCAATGACAACGTCTTGAAATCCATGGATGTGTTTCTGGAAGAACCTGACTCTCTCTCGCCGATAAACGTCACGATGATCGTCAATACCGCCACGCATTGGGATACACTTCAGCCCCATCATTTCGTCCAGCTTCGTGGCGAAGTGCAGGGCGTCTCATATTTGACTTTGCCCGACGGCAAAAAAATTAGTTGGGATGCTCATTCGGATCTGGTGATGAACAATATTGGTGGCGATTATTGGCAGGTAAATTTTCAAATGTATCCTGGCGATAAGCTCTCGTATAAAATCTGGACGGGCTACACTCGCACCAGGGCGACCTATCAGCGGCTCGGTTGGGAAGGACCGATTATTCCTTATGAAGGCGCGACGGAGAATACTCGTATTTTTAAGGCTGGCAAGAATGATACCACGCTTGTCATTCAATATTACAATTCCAGCGGTGAAATAAAAATCCAATACTGGCGGCCGTTTATTCATCAAGAAGATTCCATCGCGCTATGTTTCAGAGTGAATATGGGCGGCGCTATGAAAAACGGTCGTTTCGATCCTGCTAGCCATGAATCTGTTGGCGTGAGAGGCGATTCCGCTACATCAGATGGCGCGCTCAGTTGGGATATCACCAAACTTTTTTTGCAGCGAGAGGAGTATAGCATTGCCAATGGGTCATTCTGGTCAGGTGTTTGTTATATTCCCAGCAGCTCGATTCAGTCGGGGCAAAAATTAAAGTACAAATTTTTGATCGAGAATGATCAGCAAAATGGCTGGGAACACAATGTCCCTGATCGTGAATTGATTTACACCGCTTCGCTGATCGAGCAAAAAAAAGATACCACCTTGCATTGGGTTTATTTTGACGATTCAAGCCCATTGACAGGAATCGATGATCAGCCGACAGTTAAACCAGCTCAATTTGCTTTGCAGCAGAACTATCCGAATCCGTTTAATAGCTTCACAGCAATCAGCTATCAGCTTTCAGCGATCAGCCAGTTGGGATTGGTGATTTATGATATCTGTGGGCGACAGGTGCGCACGCTGGTCAATAGCCGACAGCAAGCGGGAAATTATCAGATTGCCTGGGATGGTACCGATGACCATAGCATCCCTGTGGCGGCAGGTGTATATTTCTGCCGTATGGAGGCTGGTGATCTCGTGGGGGTGATCAAGCTGGCATTGGTGAAATAAGCGAATTTGAAAATATAAAACGACTACACTGAAAGCATAACGCTTAAACTATTTTCAATTTCATTTTAAAAGGAGTTGAAACCATGAAAAAAGAAATCATCCAACATTTAACCAACGATTTTGAATCTTATGCCAACCAGACGCAGAACAGCGTCGAGTTCTGGTTTGGTAGGGATTTGCAGCATCTGTTAGGTTACACTGAATGGCGTAACTTTATCAACGTTATCAACAAGGCTAAGACCGCGTGTGAAACCGCTGGACATCTGATAGCTGATCATTTTGTTGACGTCAACAAAACGATAGCGATGCCCAAAGGCGCCTCCAAAGAAGTACCCGATTTGATGCTCACCCGCTTCGCCTGCTATCTCATCGCTCAAAACGGTGATCCGCAAAAAGAGCCGATTGCGTTTGCGCAAAATTACTTTGCTGTTCAGACGCGGAAATATGAGATCATCGAGCAACGCATCAATGATTGGGAGCGGTTGCAGGCGCGGCAGAAATTGTCGCTGTCCGAAAAAGAACTCTCGGAACTCATTTTTGAAAGAACTGGTAGCGAGAAAGATTTTGGCATCATCCGCAGCAAAGGGGATCAGGCGCTGTTTGGTTTTACCACCAGCCAGATGAAGGAGCGGTTAGGTGTCCAACAGAGTCGACCATTAGCGGATTTTCTCCCCACGATTACTATCAAAGCTAAAGATTTTGCCACCGAAATTACCATCTTCAATGTCAAAGATAAAGATTTAAATGCTGGCGATAAAATTGCCTGGGAGCATGTCATCAATAATCAAAGCGTGCGAAAATTATTGCTGGAACGGGGGATCAAGCCAGAAAACTTGCCTGCGGCCGAAGATGTGAAAAAGCTGGAGCGTCGGGTGAAATCGGAAGATCAAAAATTTATCCAGCATCCAGAGAAACTGAAACAGACCGAAGATTGATAAAAGGAGAAAGAATGGTTTGTAGAAATAAATCCAATTTCGCTATCATCAGCATTTTTGCTTTTCTGCTACTGTTTTCATTTTGCACAACTCAAAAATCAAGCCGACAGAAATTAAATTTCAATGCCGATTGGAAATTCTACCGTGGAGATTTGACAGTCGCTGACGTCACGAACCAATCTTATGATGATTCCAATTGGGAGACCGTCCATCTGCCCCATGCCCCTAAAATGACTCCCTTGCGCCATTGCTGGCCCCTGCCTGATAATCAGGGCGTAAATTGGTATCGGAAAAGATTTCAATTGTCCCAAAATGATAAGGGCAAAAAAATTTTCTTAGAGTTTGAAGGCGTAGATCAGGTGGCTGAGGTTTGGATTAATGGTGAAAAACTTAGTATCCACTCGGGTGCTTTTACACCGTTTGTCATCGACATCACCGATCGGATTAAATTTGAGCATTCTGAAAATTTGGTTTGCGTTAGAGCTGATAATCAGCGCGATCCAGATATTCCCACTTATGGCAATTGGATCAGCTACGGCGGGCTCTATCGGGATGTTTATCTGCACGTCATGGAGCGGCTCCATATCACGAATGCCATCGTTGCAGACAAAGTCGCAGGCGGCGGAATTTTTGTGACCTATCCTTCAGCATCCGATTCACTGGCTGAAGTCAAGGTCCAGACGCATATTTTAAATGAGCATCAAACTACAAAAGATTGCCGTCTCATTTCCTCTATTATCGATGTAAATGGAAAAAAGGTCGGATCGGCTGAAAGCGTTCAAAAGATCGACGGCGGAGAAGATCACACTTTTATTCAAACCATCAAAATAACGAATCCGCAACTATGGCGCCCTGATCATCCCCATTTGTACTCGCTCATGTCAGAGGTTTATGACGCTGACAAATTAGCTGATCAGCAAACCACGCGGATCGGAATCAGACGCATCGATTTCAATCCGAAAGATGGCTTTTCGATCAATGGCAAGCGATTTATTTTTATGGGCACCAATCGGGTGCAGGATTATCCCTACGTTGCCTGGGCGTTCCCCAATTCGGCTCAGCGCAGGGATGCCGTTCATCTGAAAGAAGCTGGCTTTCAATATGTCAGGCTGTCCCATAATTTGCAGGATCCATCGTTTCTGGACGCCTGCGATGAGTTGGGAATTCTGGTGATGGCTTGCATCCCAGGATTTCAATTTATCGGTGGACAGAAATTTCGGGAGCATTCTTTTCAGGACATGCGAGATTTGATCCGCCGTGATCGCAATCATCCGTCGATCATTCTGTGGGAGCTATCGCTCAATGAGACGGAATTCGATTCAGCCTTTGCTGAGCGAGCCATGCAGCTCGGTCACGAGGAGTTTCCTGGCGATCAATGTTTTGTCTCAGGCTGGAAATTTGATCAGATTTATGATGTGTTCATTCGAGCCACGCAGCACGGAGCGCGAGCTTATTCGGGCGATAAACCGTTAGTGATCAGCGAATACGGGCATTGGGATTACGGCGAGGGCAATAGCACCAGCGATGTGGATCGAATGGATGGCGAGCAAGCCATGCTGGTGCAGGCGAAAAATCACCAGGAGTCGCTGAATTCCAATCGTGCGTTGCCGTTTCTCTGCGGCGACGGCTTATGGGTGGGAATGGATTTTCAGACCTATCCTTCTGGCGTCATCGATTATTTC
>JAEAME010000841.1_pt1 | contig 26421 bp, 22 predicted proteins | sample 8958731 | NCBI WGS metagenome assembly JAEAME01 (sample SAMN16933194, study PRJNA681113) | bioreactor sludge metagenome | isolation source: anerobic bioreactor sludge (Control) | place: India:Bengaluru | collected 2018-10-24 | reverse complement strand
TTCGGCGCCACGTTGATCACGATGGATGATCATTTCTCAAAAGTGCCCGATTTGCATGCAGCCCGGACATTGCCGCGTCTTGGGTGATTTGACAGGGGACCGGCAGCGTTAGGAAGCATTGGCTGTCGTTTTGGCTTTAAGTCATTCAATCCAGCCTGGAAGCCAGAATATTTTGGAGGCGCTTGGGATTGCGTTTGAGGTAAATGGTTTTCCCTTTTCTCACATATACAAGTCCGGCTTTGGCTCCCTTCGGCTTTTTCACATCCTTAATCGGAGCCACATGAACACTGGCGTTGCCGGCGTTCTTCATTTTTGAATAATGCACAGCAAGTTCGCATGCGTCCAGGAGCGAATCGGGGGGGGCGTCTGTCCGTCCTTCGGTGCGCAGCACCACGTGGCTCCCGGGGTACCCTTCCAGGTGGAAAAACAGGTCGTTGCCGCGCGCCAGGCGCGTCGTCAGGTAATCGTTCCCCTCGTCGCTGCGCCCCACCCAGATTTCAAGTCCATCCCCTGTTTTATACCGTTTGGGGAGAAGCTTGGCTGGAATTTCCCTCTTTTTCGATGCACGTTCGGGCGGGGCTACGGATTTTCGTATTTGGGAATACCTGTGCAGGAGCCTGCGGACTTCCGGCAGATTCTCAATGCTCTCCAGTTCTTGAAAATCCGGCGGCTCGATCCGTAGAGCTCGTCCCAGCTTCTGCTCGACCGAATCAAGTCCAGCTTGCGCGGCTTCCAGATCCTCGATCTGACTCCGGATCACCGTCGCTCCCCTCGTCTGTTTTTGATAGCGGGAAAAGTACCACTCCAGGTTTGCCGCCGGAGCGAGCTTTGGATCCAGGGGGATCTCGAGCATTTCTCCTGTCCGGTAATCTGTTGCTGTCACTCTATCGTCCCCGTGCCTTACTAAATGCAGCACGCTTTTCAGCAGTTCGCCTTTTCTCCTGTAGGATTCAGCCTGCAAAGCTTCTCCCAGGTCTTCCCTGAGGTTAATGGACTTGCGATCAAGGAATGCTCTTTCCTTCTTTATGACTTGCAGAAGCCGCCTCCCGATCGACTCCGCCTTGCGCCTCAATTCCAGCTGTCGATAGGTTCTGTCCACAGCCTCAAGGTAGACTTCATCCGGCAATTCCTCCCACCGGTCTTCGCCTTCGGATGGAACAGATCCTCGGGGATCCGACCATGCTTCTCCGATCTTCAATTCCTGTCTTGTTTCGTCGAGAGAGCGCATTACATGCACCAGATTCCCTTCCGAATTCAACAGGTACATGTTGCTGCGTGCGCCGAGTATGGAAAGTATCATTGTGTGAGAATCAGAGCGAGACTGCAGCCTCAGCCCGACTTGCCGGTTTCCCGTCGAGCACTCGATTGCCGCAAAGGTGCTCCCGACGAGATGCGCGCGGGCGTATTCATAAAACGAACCGCGGGAAGCACCGGCGTCCGCCCGGTCCGACAGACAGATCCGCGCGCTTTCAGGGCTGCAGCTCAGCAGCGCATGGCGCTTCCCCATCGAACCTTCGAATGTAAGCATTAGCTGGTACGCGTCCACCTGGATAATCCGCCGCAGCGCAGTGTCTGCAAGGTTATCACGTAATATTCGAACCGCACGCCGCAACTCGCGCAGACTTAACATCAACCCTCGCAGTAAGGAATCTGGGATTCAGGCGCCGGGAAACAACATACAACGCGACTTCCTTGGCCATATCCATGGCGCAGGTACTATAATGGCGCGCTCCGGTAATACTCGCAAGGATTATGGGTATTTCCCGGCGCAATAATTCTGACAGGGATTTGGAATGGCTATGAAACGCGGCACAGGGAAATGGATTTGGGCAGGAGTCTTGCTTGCGCTATGCCTGCTTCTTATGAATCCGGTGCGTCATACGGTCTTTGCGGTGCGCATCGGACTGGCGCTCAAGAAACTGGCCTCGGGCGTCGAGGAACAGCATCTCCCGGTCCAGGAGGCAAAAGTCGTTCGCCGGTTTGGAACGCGGAGCCTTGAGGCTCTGACCTATCGCCCGGCAAAGTCGTCCGCGAGAAGCGCCCTGGTTATAGTCGCCGGTCTCAGCGAGCTCGGCTGCTATCATCCAAGACTGGTCGCGATCTCCAAAATCCTGGCGGACAGGGGTGTTTTCGTCATCACTCCCGACATACGCGAGTTCCGCGATTTTCAGATAACGGCGGAGCCGATCGATCAAATACGGTTCTGGTATGGAGAGTCCTCAAAACTTGAAGGGGGAGAGAAAATTCAAAAGACCGGGCTTGCGGGCATCTCCTTTTCCGCCACCCTCGCGTTGATGGCCGCGGCAAGACCGGACATCCGGGAAGATGTTGGCTTTTTTGTGGGCATCGGCCCTTACTCCAACCTGGCCCGTTGCACCCGGGGATGGTTCGCCGCGGATCCCGCTGCCGTGGTGAAGGACTACTATCCGACGAGGTTTTATGGCAAATGGATAGTCATGCGTACCGCCCTGGATATGGTGGATTCCGAAAAGGATCGGATCTTTCTGCGCAAACTGCTCGGCGGTCTTTTGCTGCAGAAAGAAGTACCGCCACCGGCAGCCGATTTGACTCCGGAGGGATCGCGCTGGTATGCGCTGGCAATCATGAAGGAAAACCAGACGGACTACGGGCTTGCTGCGGAAATAGAGCAGCATTTGATTTCACGGATTTACCCGCAGCTGACTCCCGATGATGCCGTAAGTCATTTGCGCTGTCAGGCGTTTTTTGTCCATGGAGCCTATGACGATTTGATCTCTCCCGAAGAAAGCATGGAGCTTCATCGACGGATTCCCGGATCCCGCCTGCTCATCAGCCCGTTCCTGACTCACACTCATCCGACAGATAAGCAATTGTCACGGGGGCAAAAGATCAAAGCCGTCCTGGATACCCTGGTCTTTTTCTATCACCTCGCGGCCGCGGTTCAATGAGTCCCGGCAGCAAAGATTGCGTCCGTTTTGGCCGCCATAATGAAGTCATTCCGATGCAGTCCCCGGATCGCGTGCGTCCACCAGGTGACGGTGACTCTGCCCCATTCGGTGATAATTGCAGGATGATGGTTTTCTGCCTCCGCCAGTTCTCCCACCTTGGCCGCGAAATCCATGGCTTCGGCGAAATTCCTGAAGCTGAAAATCCGTTGAAGCTTTCTCTCGTCTTCGTAGAGGATTTTCCACTCCGGTATCTGCGGACTGAGCTCCTCTATATCCGAATCGGTGGCCGCAGGCGCTCCAACGCGGCATGCTTCGCATTTTTCCCGGCACAGATTATCCATGGAATCCCCTTTCCATTCCAAATCTTTGAGATCCATCTTTCAAGGAGCATCTTTTCCATAGGAGAAAGCGTCCTTCTCATTTAAAATTACCACTCCTTGAACATGGAAACAGGTCATAAAATGGCAATTTACACCGTGGTGATGGCGGGCGGACGCGGGGAGCGTTTCTGGCCGCTAAGCACAAACAAACTCCCAAAGCCTTTCATTCCGCTTCTGGGCTCGAATTCTCTTCTTCAGGAAACGGTCGCGAGGTTGCATCCTCTCGTCCCGCTCGAGAGAATATTGATTTCCATCGGGAAAGATCACGAGAAAATCGCCAGGCAACAGCTGCCGCTGCTCCCGGCGGAAAACTTCATCATAGAGCCGGTAGGCCGTGATACCTCAGCCTGCCTCGGTTTTTGCGCCATCCATATCGAGAAGCGGGATCCCGATGCGATACTGCTCGCGCTTCCGGCAGACCACTTCATTGGAAACAACGATGCGTATCTGAGGACCATCCAGAAGGGCATCGACAACCTCGAAGGCGCCACGGCCGTCATCTTCGGAATCACACCCACACGGGCTGAAACAGGTTACGGATATATCCAGGTAGAAAGGCCCGCCATGGATGCCGATGCATGGCCGGTCATCCGGTTCAAAGAAAAGCCGGACGCACCAACGGCAGAGCAATATGTCGAATCAGGGAATTACTTCTGGAACAGCGGGATGTTCCTATGGAAGAACCGCACCCTGCTCGATCTCTTCGCGAGACTCATGCCGGAAACCTACAAGGGTTTGTGCGCGATGCGGCTGCTGATCGATAGAAAATCCGATAAGGAGCGGCTTCAGGGGATCTTTGCGTCGCTGCCGCGCATTTCCATCGACTACGGAATTATGGAAAAGTCTTCGGGATTGCGGCTGATTCCGGCGGATTTCGTCTGGGACGACATCGGGAACTGGGCGGCCCTGGCCAGAGCTCTTGCGCCCGACGCCCGGGGCAACATTACGCAAGGCCCCCATGTTACACTGGATTCAACAGGCTGCATCATCTATGCCCAGTCCGGAACCGTTGCGACCTTCGGTGTTTCGGATCTGGTGATTGTGCAGGCCTACGGCAAAGTCCTTGTATGTTCCAGAGAAAAGGCCGCGGATCTTAAACGGCTGGTTACCGCCCTGGGCCCCCAAGAGGGCTGATTGGAGATTGCTTCAATGAGTGTAAAGGCAAATAAAGTAGTGCTGGCATACAGCGGAGGATTGGACACCTCCATCATCATTCCATGGCTGAAAGACAACTATGGCGCGGAAGTCATTGCATTTGCCGCCGATATCGGGCAGGGGAGCGAACTGAAGGGGCTTGAAGAAAAAGCGATCAGGACAGGCGCCTCAAAATGCATCATCGAGGATTTGCGCGAAGAGTTCATCTGCGAGTTCGCGCTGCCGACATTGCGGGCCGGGGCAATCTACGAAAGAAAGTACCTCCTCGGAACCTCTTTTGCACGTCCGCTTATTGCCCGGAGGCAGGTGGAAATCGCTGAACAGGAAGGCGCGGACGCAGTCTCGCACGGTTGTACCGGCAAAGGCAACGACCAGGTACGTTTTGAGCTGACCTACAAGGCGCTGAATCCGAAGCTGCGGATTATCGCGCCGTGGCGGGAATGGGACATCAAATCGCGCGAGGACGAGATTGATTATGCGCAAGACAGAAAGGTCCCTATCACGGCAACCAGGGAAAAAATCTACAGCGAAGACCGGAATCTCTGGCATCTCAGCCACGAAGGCGGCATTCTGGAAAATCCATGGGCGGAACCCGAAGAAAGCATGTTCGCGTTGACGGTGTCGCCCGAAAAAGCGCCGGATAGCCCCCAGTACGTGGAAATAGAATTTGAGAATGGGACTCCGACGGGAGTCGACGGCAATAAGCTCGGGCCTGTGAGCGTGGTCGAAACGTTGAACAAGATCGGCGGAGCCCACGGCGTAGGCCGAATCGATCTGGTCGAGAATCGTCTTGTGGGCATGAAGTCCCGGGGCGTCTATGAAACGCCCGGCGGCACGCTGCTGCTGGTTGCGCACCGAGAACTGGAAAGTCTGACCCTCGATAAGGCGACACTCCATTACAAGGATATACTCGCAGGCAAGTATGCCGAGCTTGTATACAACGGCCAATGGTTCACGCCTCTCCGCTATGCCATGGATGCATTCATCGACACCGTACAAACCCGCGTCACAGGAACTGTCCGGCTTAAGCTGTACAAAGGGAATATCATTATTGCCGGCAGAAAGTCTCCCTACTCCCTCTACCGCGAGGATCTCGCCACCTTCGCGGAAGATACCGTTTACAACCAGAAGGAGGCAGAAGGTTTCATCAACCTGTTCGGCCTGCCCAACAAGGTGGAAGCGCTGCTTGACTTAACCGGAGTGCGTGCCACTATGTATCGGGAGAGGCGGTATAAGAAGTAGTGGGCAGTGGGCAGTGGGCAGTTGGTAGTTGCGGTCATTGTTGCATGTTTGTAATAAATGATTATTGTGTGATTTTCATGTTGTCTCCTGCCAGCTGCCAACTGCGAACTGACAACTAACAACTGCCCACTGCCAACTGCCCACTGCCAACTGCAGACTGGACCTATATGGCAAGGATTGAGGACATTCCTTTCCGCAAAATACCTCACCAGTCTTCGCTGTTTCTTAACTACATCGAATCCGCACCTCAGGCGCTTCGCTTCTACGCCAAAGAACCAACGCTGGACAACCTGGTGCGCGGCGCAAAAGCACTTCCGGACAGCTTTGAATTTCCTCGCGCTCAAATGGCGGCGATCCTGCGTCGTCAGAATGAAGGGTTCGGCGGCGGCATGGAAACGGAACGCAACATTGACGATCTGAAAGCCGCAGACTGCGTCGCGGTCCTTACAGGGCAGCAGGTTGGACTCTTCACCGGCCCCATCTATACGATCTATAAAGCCCTGACAGCGATCCGGATCGCCGAGGAACTGAATGCGCGCGGAGTCCGGGCGGTGCCGGTATTTTGGATGGAAACGGAAGACCATGATTTGGCGGAGGCTACACAACGTGCGCTACTAACCGGCGACCATACGCTGCGGGTGACGGATTATCAGGATATGCTTTTCAGGGATTCCGGAGTGCCGCAGGGTTCGGTTGGCTGTATGCGATTTCCTGCGAATATCCGGCTGGTCGTGCAGGATTATATGAGCCATCTGGCCGACACGGAATGGAAGCAGGAGATCCGTTGTCAGCTGGAGTCTACATACAAACCAGGGGCTACATTTACTCAATCATTTGGCCGGTTGCTGTCCTTGATTCTCCGCGGATCCGGCATGATCGTGTTCGACCCTCAAGATCCGGCGGCAAAGGAACTTGCGAAAAACATCTTTATAAAAGCTCTATGTGATACGGATGCTATTCGTGAGGGGCTGCTGCAAAGAAACCAGGAACTGCGTTCCAGCGAGTTTCATGCCCAAGTCAGCGTCCTGGAAGGCTCGACGACGCTTTTCTACTTTCAGGACGGAGCGCGCCACGCGCTGGAAGCAAGGGAATCGGGCTTTTCGCTAAAAAACGCCGGGCATCATTTCAGTCTCGACGCATTGCTGGATTGCGTTCAAAAATCCCCCGAAAAATTCAGTCCGAACGTCCTGCTGCGCCCGATAGTCCAGGATCACCTGTTCCCTACCATAGCCTATGTGGGCGGATCCGCTGAAGTGGCATATTTTGCACAGATAGAGGTTCTTTACAGACTGTGGAGCCGCCCGATGCCGGTCATCTGGCCTCGAAATAGCTTTACTCTGGTCGGACCGGAAATCAGCGCGCAGCTGGACGCCTTGAAAATTGAAGTGCAGGATTGTTTTCACGGAAGGCAACCACTTATCGAAAAAGCGTTGCACCGTTCAGGGCTCTCGGAAGCCGCTCGCGGTCTGGAAGAATTCAGGCGGCACATGGATCAGGAATTTACCCGAATCAAACCCGGAATCGAGGCGGTGGATCCGACTCTGGCGACAGCACTGGAAACCGCACGTCGTAAAATCCTGCACAACGTGCAGCGCATGAAATCGCATGTGCTGCGTTTGGAGGCGGCAAAAGGATCCCTGGCTTCAAACACACTCGATCTGCTGATGAACCACTGCTATCCCAGCCAGAAGCTTCAGGAACGCGAACTGGGAATTCAGCATTTCTGGATTCGTCACGGTCCTTTTGTGCTGGACGCTGTCCGCTCCTCTCTGGATATTGAGCGCTTTTCGCATCGTGTCCTGCATCTGCCTTAATTTCCGACATGCGGAGAAGAAGTGTGTTCGAAGCCTTTAGGATCATAGGATTAAAGGATCATAGGATCAAAGAGAAGAGCAGAATGCTTCTATTCTTCTCTCCTCCACGGTCTTACCCCTCTATTCCTTTAATCCTATGATCCTATTCTGGTTGATCCTTGAAGCCTTCCAGTCTTGCAGCCTTAGGAACGACAGAGGGGAGAGGCAATGAAGCGATACTTAGGAATCGGTTCCATTTTTGCGGTTTTGCTGGCAATCGCCGCCGTGCGAGCCGGCAACCGCAATGTCTATCCGCTTGCAGAGGAAAGAGGCATCGCTGGAACGCTGGCGGCCCTGAAGAAATTGCCGGTATTTGTTCGAGTGATGCAGATCACTGCCCATCCGGACGATGAAAGCGCTGGAACACTCACCTGGCTTTCCCGGAAGTTCCACGCTCAAACGGCCTTGTTCTGCCTGACCCGAGGTGAAGGCGGACAGAATATTCTGGGAAATGAGAAATATCAGGCGTTGGGCCTCGTTCGCACGGGGGAACTGCTCGAAGCTTCCAGGTTTTATGGAACGGAACTCTACTTCGGTTCGGCCGTCGATTTCGGATTTTCGAAAACCTCGGAAGAAACGCTTTCAAAGTGGGGGCGTGAGGCTTCACTCGGAGACATTGTCCGCTTCATCCGCAAATGGCGTCCCACCATTGTCATCTCACAATTCCGAGGCGACGCCGGCGACGGACATGGCCATCACCAGGCCGCGGGCATTCTTGCAATAGAGGCTTTCAGAGCGGCATCAGATCCACGAAAATTTCCCGATCAGTTCAAGCAGGGCCTGATACCCTGGCAGGCTAAAAAGCTATATTTGGCATCTCGGGGCCTGGCCAAGCCTTCGTTTAGCGGATCGAAAAGCAGGTTTGCACAGGTGCCTGTCGGAAGCTTCGATCCCGTCCTGGGTCGATCCTACCGCGAGATCGGAAGCGAAGGATACAGCAAGCACCGGTCACAGGGAAACGGGGCCGTATTCGCCTTTCCGGGCGCGGCCTTTGAATATTATGAGTTGGTGGATTCGGTTGACGGGAGGCTGCAGAGCGGTGATTCCCTGTTCGATGCAATCGACACGTCGTTAATGGCGATCTGGGAACTGGCTGGGGGCCACAAGGCAAATGTTCCGTTTCTGAGAGAGGCTATTGCCCGAGCGCAGAAGACGGCAGCGGAAGCCATCGATTTATTTCAAATCAGGCATCCGGAAAGAAGTGCGGTGGCCGTTGCCGCGGGCGCCCGAATCATCAGCGAGGCGTTGGGCAGGATCGAGGCCGCCTCAATTCCCGCAGAATCGAAGCAGATCATCGCAGACGCGCTCAGCGGCAAGTTGTCGGATTTTCAAAAAGCCCTGCAGGCTCTGCTGGGAATCCGTTTTGTGGCCAGCGCAGAGGGATCGACAGCCGTGCCGGGTGAACGCGTCCCGATCAATCTCACGTTTTACAATCAAGGAACCGAGAAAATTGCCTTGAGCGGAGTGACGCTTGGAGCCCGGCCGGGCCAAGGGAGCTTTGAGATTCCGCAGGGCTGTTTGAAAAGCAATATTCTGACAGGCGGCGAGTCGGCGTCCTGCGGGATTTTTTTCAACTTATCTCCCCAAGCCGCCTTCACGAAACCTTTCTGGCGTCTCGAGAGTGTGACTGATGCACTCTACTCGATTTCGCCAACCGACAATCCCTTCGCCCCGTTTGCCCCGGCCGAAATCGAGGCGGAGGCCCGATATGCGTTCGGCGGCATGGAGTTTCCAGTTCGGGCAATCGCGCTGGCGCAGGCAGGAGATCCGCGGCGCGGAGCGGATTTCGCGGATTTTCAGGTCGTGCCGGAACTCTCCGTTAATCTCAATCCGGATATCGCAATTTGCCCGGCCGGTTCCGAGGCGAAGAACTGCGTGTTCCAGGTGCGGCTCCAGAACAACAACAAAGACGGCGCGCGCGGAAAGCTGCGGCTTGTCTCACCCCACGGCTGGCGCGCCGAGCCCGAGGAATTGCCGTTTAACCTTACCCGCAAAGGCGAGACCTATGCAGCAAAATTTATGCTGCGGGTACCCGCGGGGATCAGGATGGGCACCTATGATATTGAAGCTGTCGCGTCGCTGGGGGGAAATGAATTTCGCTCCGGATATCAAACAATATCCTATCCCGAAAACTGGACCGTGAATCTGTACAGCGAGACCCGGGCAAGGGTGGAGGTATTTGATGTCAGGGTGGATCAGAATCTGACGGTGGGATACATACCGGGAGCGGGAGATGAAATCCCCGCCGCGCTCGAGCAGCTTGGCGTCAAATCAGAGGTTCTTGAGGCCGCAGACCTGGCTTTCGGCGACCTGACGCGTTTCTCGACCATTATTGCGGGAGTCCGGGCATACAACGTCAATGAGAATCTATCTGCAAACAATCAGCGGCTCCTGGAGTACGTCGCCCAGGGAGGAGCTTTGATCGTGCAGTATGTCCGGCCGACGAGTAGATCCTCCGGATCGGGATCGCCATTTCCTTTTGGCCCTTTTCCTATGAGCGTATCTGATTCAGACAGAATCACGGCAGAGGACTCACCAATTCGCATTCTTGCCCCGGAAAATCCGGTATTCAATCGACCCAATGGAATCACCGAGGCGGACTTCCGCGGATGGGTGCAGGAACGTGGGCTCTATTTCATGAACTCGTGGGACGAACGCTACATACCGCTCCTGTCGGGAAACGATCCCGGAGAATCTCCTAAAGACGGCGGGATGCTATATGCGCGGTACGGCAAGGGTCACTATATCTACACCGGTTATTCCTGGTTCCGGCAGTTGCCGGCTGGGAATCCCGGAGCTTTCCGGATCTTCGCAAACATGATCAGCCTAGGCCGCCCGTCACGTGTTTCCTATGCCATCGGATCGGAAAGATTGCCATGAGGGCAAAAACAATCCGCAGAGCAATTGTTTCCATCGGTGTTTCAAAACACCATGGGGACTCCGGGAAACGGGTTCCAATGACAGAACCGGCTTTTGGCACAAAAGAATCGGAGGTGCTCTTATGTCTTCAAATGGCGTCCTGCAGTCCGTAAATCCGGCCACCGGCGAGAAACTGGGATTTTTCAAAATTCATTCCGGCCAACAGGTTGAGGAAGCGCTCGTTCGCGCGCAAAAAGCGTTCCGGGCGTGGAGCACCGAAAAATTTCCGCTGCGCGCGAACCTGATGGGGAAAGCTGCGGAATGTCTGCGTCGGCACAAGGCCAGGCTTGCGGCTGTTATGACAGCCGAGATGGGCAAGCCTATAGTCGAATCGGAGGGCGAGGTTGAAAAATGTGCATGGAACTGCGACTACTATGCCGACAATGCGGAACTGTTCCTCCGCAATGAATCCCGCATATCCAATGCCGCGGAAAGCTACATTCAATATGCCCCGCTGGGTGTGATTCTGGCGGTGATGCCCTGGAACTACCCGTTCTGGCAGGTCTTCCGGTTCGCAGCGCCGGCCCTGATGGCAGGGAACACAGCAATCCTGAAACATGCGTCGAACGTTCCGCAGTGTGCTTTGGCCATTGAAGAAATTTTCCTTGAAGCGGGATACCCGGAGGGAACATTCCAGTCGCTCCTGGTCCCAGGCTCTGAGGTCTCCAAGCTTATCGAGCACCGGGCAATAGCCGCAGTAACCCTAACCGGAAGCGAAGGCGCCGGCAGCCAGGTGGCATCATGTGCCGGTCGCGCGATAAAAAAGACTGTTATGGAACTCGGAGGCTCGGATCCGTTTATAGTGCTTGCGGATGCGAAAATCCCATATGCAGTTGAAATGGCCGTTCGCGCCCGGTACCAGAACACGGGACAGAGTTGTATTGCGGCCAAAAGATTTATCGTTGAAGCGCCCGTTTTCCAGGAGTTTAGGGACCGAATTGTGGAAGCGGTCCGTGATTTGAAAATGGGGGATCCGATGGATCGTTCCACGCAGGTCGGTCCACTGGCCCGGCCGGAGTTTGTGGATGATCTGGAACGGCAGGTTCAGGAATCGGTCCGCCAGGGTGCCGTGGTTCTCCTCGGCGGAAGGCGGCATTCCGGGACCGGGTATTTCTTCGAACCGACCGTTCTGACGGAAGTCCGTCCGGAGATGCCGGCAGCGAGTGAAGAAGTGTTCGGTCCCGTCGCGGTTTTGATGAAAGCTGCAGACGCGAAGGAAGCCATAATGACGGCTAATCTCACTCCATATGGCCTCGGCTCGAGCATTTGGACCTCTGACATCGAAAACGCAAAAAGGCTTGCCCGCAAAATAGAGGCGGGTCAGGTGTTTATCAATGGCATCGTCGCGTCGGATCCGCGCCTGCCGTTTGGCGGGATCAAGCGTTCAGGGTATGGACGAGAGCTTTCGGAGCTGGGAATCCGGGAATTTGTCAACACTCAGACGGTCTGGATCGGCGCAAATTAAGGACGAAGAATTCAGTCGTCCCTACAGGACTTCATTCATACGCACACGATAATCCCGGCACTGTAGTGCAGGGCTATCATCATAGCGTCCGGGACGCATGCGTAACGGCAAAGCCTTTTTCGCCCAGCCAGAGGCGGGCGCTTCGCTCCCGCATATCGGTATTTCAGGAATCCGTCCACGTTGAAGCGCTCGGATTTTCCCAGAACGCGGCGCAACAATGACCGTTCACGGTTTCAGGATCTGGCCCACCTGTACCATAATTTCTATCTGCGCGTTTTCGCGAAGCCCGTTCACCAGTTTGGTCAGTTCCGTCTGAGCTTTTTGGTCCTTAAGAAATTCCGTAAGCTCTGTCTTTATCTCATCGAGCGTCGCCAACCCTTCTCCTTTTTTGCCGGTTACTTTTACAACGTGGTAACCGTATTGGGTCTTTACCACTCTGACGTCTCCGACCGACATGGAAAAGGCCGCCTCGCCGTATTCGGCACCCAAACCCTCCTTGGTGGAGAATCCCAAATCTCCGCCCTTTGAAGCCGATCCATCAACTGAATTCTCCCTGGCGAGTTTGGCGAAATCCTCCCCCTTCTTCGCGCGGGCCAAAAGCGCCTCTGCGCGTTCTTTGGCGATCGCATCCTGCTCGGCAGTATCTCCTGCCGGCCTGATCATGATATGGCTGGTTCGCACAATTTCAGGATGACTGAATTGGGCCGTATTTTCGGAATAGTATTTTGACAGATCTTCCTGAGTCACAGCGATCTTTTTGTTGATTGTTTCTTCAACATATCTGGAAATCGTCAGAGTCTCGTACAGGCCCTTTTCAAGCGTGGCGCGGTCTGTATTCTGGCTTGCCAGGGCTGTGTTAAATTCGGCGTCGCTCTTGTAGTTCTTTGCCAATTTCGCCATTTCTGTCTGGACTTCCGCATCGGTCAGCTTTGTGCCGCTGGCCATCGCCTTTTGATAAAGCAGCTTTGAATTGATCAATCCCGTAAGGTGCGTCACCACCAACTGGCCGCGATACTCCTCGCGGAGATTCTTCCATTCCGGACTCCCTATGGAGGCCAGTTCACGGCGTATCAATCCCTCAAGATCCCGGCCCAGAACAGCCTTCCCGTTTACTCTTGCCACAACGGCCGGAAAGAGCGCATTGGGCGTCGCCGGAGGAATAATCTCGTCATCCGAGGCCTTTGCCGGCGGCTTTGTGTCCGGGGACGACGCCGGATTGCTCGCGGCAGGGGCGGACTTCGGAGGCTTGGATTGCGTTTGAGAAAAACAGAAGCCAACGGAAAATAACAGAGAGCCAACGAGGGTTATTTGTATCAAGGGCTTCAGGGCCATCGACATCTCCTTGTTTGAAATTCAAACAATCAGGGTAACACGGCACCCCTGCCGGTATGAACATCATTTTCAGGCGGACTGCTATTGAACATATTTCTCAGCAGCTTTTCCGAACCACAGCATTTCGAAGTATTGTTTTATTTTTTGCGGTTCGACATTTGTTATTCGATATTCGATATTTTGCGACACTATTTGCTTAGCCGCCATCAGAACATGAAAAAATACAATCCGGGAATTGTCAACTTTTGCTGTCTCCACGGCAGAGCCGGAGGATCTCCCAAAGGATTAGTTCGGATATGCCGAGTCCAACATGCCCCTATTGCTTTGCGTCACCGGCTCTTTGGGGTAGTATGAAGAGCCGTTTTCCCCGGAGCGTCGCATGGGCTTCAACTGGTTGGACGGATGTATTGTTATTGCATACCTGGTTGCCATCACTCTGTACGGCAGTTATTTTCGCAGAAAGCAGCAGTCCATTCACACCTATTTTCTCGGGGGAAAAACGACGCCTGCGTGGGCTCTTTCTCTCTCCATCGTCGCCACGGAAACCAGCACATTTACGGTGATCAGCACTCCCGGGATCGCCTTTGCGGGCAACCTGTCTTTTCTCCAGTTGACTATTGGGTACCTTGTTGGCCGCATGGTTATCTGCCTCGTATTGATCCCTGCCTATTTCAAGGGGGAAATGTACACGGCCTATGAACTGATGCAGCGGCGATTCGGGCTCAAGGCAAAGCACGCTACCGCCAGCATGTTCATGATCACGAGGGCTATGGCGGATGGCGTTCGCATGTTCGCCGTCGCCATAGTAATCGGCCTCGTCCTCGGCTTCGGAGACATCTGGTCTATCGTCATTATCTTCGTTCTGACTCTCATCTACACTTTCGAAGGAGGCCTGACCGCCGTCATCTGGACCGATGTGATTCAGCTGTTCATATACCTTGGCTGCACGCTGATAGCCTTCTTTGTGATTCTCGGACTCATTCCCAATGGATGGGAGGGAGTAATCGCGGCGGCCGGCTCCAAATTAGCAGTCTGGGACTTTTCCCTTGATTTCGGGATTCCCTACACTTTTTGGGGAGGCGTGATCGGCGGAGCATTTCTCAATATCGCAAGCCACGGCGTCGATCAATTGATCGTGCAGCGTCTGCTTGCGGCAAAAAACGAGAGAGACAGCAAGATTGCCCTTCTTTCCAGCGGCGTCATCATTTTCATGCAGTTTGCGCTGTTTCTGCTCGTCGGTGTCATGCTGTTCAGCTATTTCAGCTATCATCCGGGGCTGGTGCCGCCTGCGGAAAGAGACAAAATATTTCCCGCTTTTATCCTGACCTATCTGCCGCATGGCATTCGCGGGATCATGGTAGCGGCAATACTCGCGGCGGCAATGTCTACTCTCAGCGGTTCTTTAAACTCTCTTGCTTCAACAACCGTTGTGGATTTTCTCGGGCCTGTTTTCGGCAAGAAGATCAGTTCGGCAAACCAGTTGCGGCTGTCTCGCTGGATCACGGTATTTTGGGGGGCGGTCCTGCTGATCCCGGCGATATTGTCCCGTGGCGTGAAGTCCGTGCTTGAGGTGGGATTGACGATCTCCTCCATAACCTACGGAAGCATGCTTGGAGCGTTCCTGCTTGGCGTGCTGACCAAAAAAGCGAACCAAAAGGGTGTTATTTGGGGAATGGCGGCCGGACTGGCTTCCATGATGTCGATCTGGTATTTCAGTTCGATCGCATTCACATGGTATGTTTTGATCGGCTCGGCAATTACGTTCACGACGGGATATGCGGCCAGCGTGTGGTTCGGCCGGCAGCCGACAACGGGCGTCCGGCATTAGTCAGTCCGAATACGGGATGATTGTGCGCCGGTGCTGTCCTTCGCCGATGATTTTGCCCTCCGACGCGACGCGAACCTCGAAAAGCAGTCTGCGTCCGTCCGCCTCCAGTACTTTACACCATGTCTTCACCTGTGTGCCGAGGGGCGCCGCTGCCTTGTGCTTCACATGCACTTCATAGCCCACCGTGATGTACCCCTGGGGAAGAAGGTCCTGCACCAGATTCTTGCATACGCCTTCCATCAGGTCGATCATCTTAGGAGTCGAAAGCACGGGGACTTTGGTGTGCGTGATGCAATGTGTTTCATCCACGGTAATCACACGTTCTGAATACAATCCTGGCCGTATGGAATCAAAAGCCTGCATAGTATCCTCGCCAAAAAATATAGCGTGCACTCCTTGAAACCGGCGTTGCGGATCGGGTAAGCCTACGGACGCAATCCCAAAATCCGGAATCGATTTGCAGCCGCAATTCCGCCCGCCCCGGATGAGAGCACATATTCTATTACATCGGGACTGACGGATATCCTCTTTTGTGATATTTTGTTTCTCATATCAGCTGGATATATTGGCTTTGCATTCTGCACTGGAGACGGATCGAAATGCATTACAGCGTTGGATCGTCACTGCCGGAGTATCGAATAAAAGCATCCATTGATATAGGAGAGAGCGGCAACGGAATCCAGGATGACGACTACGCCCGCCGTCACGGCTTTCGGGCCGGCCTGGTTCCGGGCGTTTCCGTGTTTGCTTACATGTCGCGCCCGTTGATCGATCTCATAGGAAAGGACTGGCTTGAACGCGGCTCTGCGGAAGTGCACTTCCTAAGGCCGATTTACGAGGGAGAAGAAATGCGGATCGGGGGAGCCATAACGTCGGTTGCCGCCGACGGGACATTATCTCTGGAATATCGTGCTTCCAACAATCAGGGAGTAACCTGCGGCGTCGGAACCGCGAAATTGCCCCCGATGATTCCCGCCCCGGAACCATCGATGGATGCCTATCCTTCGGGACGATCAAAGCTTCGCCGGCCTATCTCTCTCGAGCTCCTGCCGGTGGGAGAATATCTCACCCCTTTTATTTCCGATTTCACGTGGAATATCCACTGGCAATACTGCAGGAAAACGATCCGGGACCATCATCCGCTATACGAGAAAACTATGCATCCGGGCTGGCTGCTGAGCCGCGCCGGCCAGATACTGGCAACCAACTATTCGATCCCGGCCTGGGTCGATGTCTCGAGCAACGTCCAGAATTACCATTCACTGGAAAAAGAGTGCACGATTGAAACCCGGGGCCGTGTCTACGATAAGTTTGAGCGGGACGGCGATCACTTCATCGTGCTGGATCTGGCCGTCTTCGCCTCGACCCTTTGCCTGGCAACCATCCGTTACACCGCCATCTTTCGCATTGCCCCCAATGCAGCCTAGCAGTGGGTAGCAGGCGGGCCGCTTAAAGCGGTCGGAAAAATGTCGGATGTCGAATAAAAAAGTGTTTATCCGGCTTTCCCCTTTGGACAAGAAATTGCCGGATCAAAAGCAAATATCGAATAACGATTATTGAACTGCATCGAACAACCACTTCGAATTTCGATATTTGTTATTACATATTCGACATTTGTTTTTCTTTATGCGACGTCAATGCCGGCGTTTTCTTCAACGCGCCCGGCTAAAATACTTCTTGTGGATTGGATCCGGTAATTCTCAAAGCTTGCGAGTCCTTGGAAGGCCCGGGGGACTGCCTACTACCGGCTGCCTGCTACCGGCTGCCTGCTACCGACTGCCTACTGCTTTATAAGCGCTCTGGCACCGGCTCGCATACCTTCGAGCGTCAGTTCGTACATGGGGAAAATCTTTTGGATTATGCGTGTGGAAGGAACAGAAGCCCACCAGGCGCTTGGTTCGGGATTGAGCCAGACGGCTTTCCTGAACCGCTTGCGGACATCCATCAACCACTCGATCCCCGGGCGGTCGTTGCGGTACCAGTAATCAATCGCTCCATTGGGGCTCATCAGTTCGCTGGGCGCCATGTATGCGTCCCCTACCAGGATGACTTTGTAATTGCGGTTGGTCTGATCCAGTATCTTGCGTGTGGGAACGGCTATCATCTGGCTTATATCGGTGTAGAGTTCCTGGTAGATGCAGTTGTGGAAATAGTAGAATTGCAGATCTTTGACAATATCCTTTGCGGCTGAAAACAGCCGGCTGACGAGTTCCGTGTGCGGATTCATGGTTCCGCCCGCATCCATCAGGAGCATGAGCTTTATCCTCTTCTTCTTGGCTCGCTCCCAGATGAATTCCAGTTCTCCGGCATTGCGGCAGGTGGCATCGATCGTACCATCCACATCCAGGCTGTCCTTGGGCCCCTCGCGTACGACCTGCCGGATATAGCTGAGTGCGGTTTTCATGGACCGCGTATCGAGCGCGACATCGTCGCGATAATTTTTAAAGGCACGCTTTTCGGCGATTTGAATTGCGCTTCGCAGGCGGCTTTCATGTTGCCCGATCCGCACGCCTGCGGGATTGTACCCCCATGCGCCATAGGGCGAACGGCCGCGCACGCCGATGGCCTTATTCCCTCCGACGTGAGGCTCATCATCCTGATTCTTAAGCTGATCCAGAAATCTTTTCCGGACTTCTTCCAGGTCCAGTGCCTCCACCATGCGCTTTTCCTCTTCAGTCAGCTCGAGAGGCGGCATGCGGAGCAGGTGTTCCTCGATAATGCGGAGCAGCTCCTCGCTGGATTCGATATGTCCGAAGCATTCCAGGAACGCCTGATCGAACTTGTCGAAGTGCGCCTCGGTTTTGACCATTATGGCTCGCGAGAGATAATAAAAGCGAGTTAGGGAGCTGTCGGCGAGGTTCTCGGAGAGCGCGTTCTGAAGAACGAGCCACTCGTTAAATGTCACGGGCACGCCATGCCGTCGCAATGAATGGAACAGATTGTAAAACATTCCACGACTCCCCGCGTTAACGCGCATTATTCATGAAGCTTCTGCTGCGGGATCGGATCCGGTCATGTCCGCAGCGTTGCGCTCGGGCGGATTCCTCGACCTCTCGTCGAACACGCCTGCGGAATTCCCCTGTCGCGCGCCTTGCGGCCATGGGCGCCTGCGCCACCCCGCCGCGAACCTTGATGAATAATGCGGATCAATGTACTGCGACTCTGGATACGTCGTCCTCGGTTTTCAGCAAGACGCCCAGAAACGGCAGCCGCTTGTTCAGTTCCTGTTCGCTTATACCGCCCGCCACGATCGCCTGGATCCAGTCAAGCAGTTCGCTGGTAGAGGGTTTCTTCTTCAGGTCATGCTTCTGGCGGATGAAATAGAACCTGGCAACGATCTGAGAAAGCAGGTTGTGGCGGAGTTTCGGGTAATGAACCTGCGCGATTTGTTCCATCATCGCAGGAGAGGGAAAATCTATATAGTGAAACAGGCAGCGACGGAGAAAAGCATCCGGCAGCTCCTTTTCGCTGTTGCTGGTGATTACGACGATCGGACGATACCTGGCCTTGAAATGCTCCCCCGTCTCCACGATGTCAAAGCTCATCTGGTCCAGCTCAAACAGCAAATCGTTCGGGAATTCCAGGTCCGCCTTGTCTATTTCGTCAATCAGCAGCACGACCTGTTCCTCGGATCGGAGAGCCTCGCCCAGTTTCCCGAGTTTTATGTATTGCCTGATATCCGACACGTTCTTATCGTGAAAACGCGAGTCGTTCAGCCGCTGCACGGTATCGTAAACGTACAGCCCGTCGGAGGCTTTGGACGTGGATTTGATGTTCCATCGGATCAAGCGCAGTTGAAGATCTTCCGCGATTACCTGCGCAAGTTCGGTTTTGCCGGTTCCGGGCTCCCCCTTCAGCAACAAGGGTCTCTGCAGAACTATCGCAGCATTGACGATTTCTTTCAGCGCGTCGCTGAGTATGTAGCGGTCTGTTCCCTTGAATTTATCCATCTCAAACAAAGCTCCTCCGGGCAATATCCCTCAGCGCATCCACGGCCGCCCATGAAAGCGAGCGTATAGTGTACCATGCCGAAAGCCATATTTTGGGCCGGTCACTATTGTTTTTTGCGTTTGAGGATCCGTTCTGCCGCGGTCCTGTGAGGATTGTCGATGAGGTTGCCATCGATCGTCGACAGTGCCTTGCCTCTGCGGTCGGCCTCATCGAGTTCTGCTATGATTCGCTCCGCCCACGCGATATCTTCAGGGGTGACATCGAAGGTTCTATTGATGATGGCGAGTTGCTCCGGATGCATTGCGCACTTGCCCGTAAATCCCATGCGCCGGGCCTGCGACGACTCTCTGGCCAGCAAAGACTGATCGCGGATATCAAAGCAGGGCGCATCGATGGCGTCAATTCCCGCCGATCGCGCCGCGATGACTATCGCCTGGAGGGCCAGCAATACTTCGAGTCGGTCTTCTCCCGGCCGGCAGTGCACATCGGCGGCATAGTCGGCGGATCCGAAAATCAGCGAAGCCATCCTGGGCGACGCCGCGGCGATTTCGGCTGCACGCAGCACGCCCGCAGCGGATTCGATCATCGCATGCAGCTTGATGCTCCCCTTGGGCAGATTTTGGTCCGTCTCGATTTTCCGGATCGCGGCGTCGGCTGCATTTATATCTTCGACCCTTTCGACCTTGGGCAGGCAGATGCCGTCGGGTTGCACGGGAACGACGGCATCGAGGTCCGCGCACCCGGTTTCGCCGTCCAACGGATTGACGCGCACCACCATTTCATGATCGCCAAAGTCAATATTTCGCAGCGCATCGACTACCTTGTCGCGAGCGCTGATTTTCTGCGATGCAGCCACTCCGTCTTCGAGGTTCAGCAAAAGGATATCCGAAATAGTTCCGACAGACCTCTGAAGCATTTTTATGCTGTCGCCGGGAACATAGAGCGCGCTGCGCCGAAGGCTGGTTTTCATGTCCGTTTCTCCGTCCCTCATACTATCACCGAATCAGCATTCGTCTCAACCGGGCGCTTCGGCACTGAAATGTCTCCAGGCTGCATATATTGGATAAATTTCACAGTATCGCCCCATAGCAGGCTATGACAGCAACCGGGCAATTGCGAACCGCAGCGTGATTAATGCGGAATGCTGAGCCACAGAGGTTTTGTCGACATTCATCATTCTGCGGTTCTTCGGTTAAATAACTTTTGAGATGCCTGTGCATGCAGCGTCCCATGGATTATTTAACGGCGAAATTAAGTCTCTCTGATGGCGTGCCATCACAAAGTCTTCGTCTCTGACAGAGGATGCCTGGGCCAATGAGGATTCCGTCCGTGCTTTGGACCGGGCGGCTATAGAACCGAATGAACCCTGAAAAGCAGGAACATGTGGTATACGGAAAGGAGGATATACGCCCACAGCACAAGTCGAACGGCGTATTTGGCAAGAGTCCATTCTTTGTGGATCATGATTACCGCGACGGGAAATACCGTCATTGCGGCTTTGGCGCTGTAGAAAGCGGGAAATCCTCCATACTCGAGGACGGCTCTCAGGATCGGGTTGAGTTCCATTGCCGAACCCCGGACCACATGCAATCCCGTCAGAAGCGCATCCATAAAGGAAAGGATGAGGATGGCGACAACAATGCACCAAGTCCGGGAATCGTAGATATCGACGTAGCTCGCCCTGTCGGTCTTCCTTCGTCCGCGGCTCTTTCTCCTTTTCTGACGGCTCGACAGGAATGCCCAGAACGAAGCTTCTCCCCTGCGGTCCGTCCCGGATCGTCTCTCGACAAGCAACTGACCTATGGCCTGATTGCGGCGGAGTCGTTCGCTCATTCTCAATTCAATATTATCGGCGCCGCAGGCTCAGGAATTTAGGGGTAATATTCGCGCTCCCAGGGCGGTGTCGATTTCCTCAAGCACGGCCGCATCCGCTTCCCCCGCCCTGGCTTTTTGGAGAATGCCGGGAACGCGCTCATCAGCAATCTGCCCGAGCGCCCAGGCAGCGTGCGAGCGTACCAGCGGGCTTACGTCCTGCAAAGCGATTATCAGAGCCGGAACGGCTTCGCTTTTGCCGGAATTACCGAGCGCCACAACGACGTTTCTGACAAAGCCGTCCCGTGTGGCATAAAGCACCGGGCTGTTTCTGAATCGTTCAGAGAATTCGTCGGCGGACAAGTAAGCAAGCGGGAGGAGCTCCGGCATGAGATTTTCTTCCCTCGGATGAAACTGCCGCTCGGGCGTTTCCTGCGGGATCCGGTTCCAGGGACAGGCTTCCTGGCATGCGTCGCATCCGAAGATCCTGTTCCCCATCAGGGAACGCAACGGACGCGGGATGGTACCGCGCTTTTGCGTAAGATGCGATATGCAGCGACGAACGTCGAGAACATAGGGAGCGGCAATTGCAGAAGATGGACACGCCCGAATACATCGATCGCAGCGGCCGCAATAATCCTCTTCCGCGGCATCGTACTCCAGTTCGATATCGAGCAGAATGACGCCGGTGAAAAACCAGGAACCTCTATCGCGTGAAATCAGTGTCATATTTTTCCCCATCCAGCCGATGGAAGTTCGCGCCCCCCAAGCCTTTTCCATCACAGGACCTGTATCCGAATAGCAGAGCCCGCGCACCGATGGCTGCAGGTTTTTTATAAAAGCCAGGAGTGTCTCAAGGCGGCCTCTCACGATATCATGGTAGTCATCGCCCCACGCAAAGCGGCTGATATTGCCCCTCAAGGAGGAGTGCGGGATTTCGGCATCGGCATAGTAGTGCAATGCCGTAACAAGAACAGACCGGGCCCCTTCGAGAACCAGTCTCGGATCGAGACGCTGCGATGCCTGCCGCTCGAGGTAGCCAATCTCTCCGTGCATCCCTTCTCGCAGCCATTTTGCCAGTCGTTCGCCGTGCGTCAAAAGCTGCGCCGGCGCAACGCCGATCTTGAAGAATCCCAATCGTCGGGCTTCTTCCCGTATGCAGTCTGTCAGTCTGGTCGAGGAACGGAAAGGCATAACGAATCACTGAATCCCGTATCTTACATGTTGAATGTTCTGGTTGGGGACACCATTGTTCCTCCGGATTTGCGGCTATAAGGGTTCATCCGCACACGATAATCCCGCCACTGGAGTGCCGGGCTATTATCATAGCGTTCCTCCGGGACGCGCGGCGTAACGGCAGAGCCTTTTTCGCCCCGCCAGAGGCGGCGGTTTCCTTAAATGGGATTGACATTGGCGTCTCCACATCGCCGAGCCATTCCATCGCTCCCCTCATGGCGGCACATACGCTCCCTGATCTTGCATAGTCGGTATATACGGTCAATCCTCAATTTGGATTTCAATCCGGATATCTCCTTCAGGATCGGCCAGTTTGAGGTGCCGGATCATTCCTCGAATAGTATCCAGAATAATGATCCTGGAAAAGCCCTGACTCATATTCAGGGGAACGGGATTCCGATTGACCTCTATGCGCACAACTTCGCCCTCGATCTCATATTTCAGAGTCTTGATAGGCAGCGGCGTTTTGAGGGAGGAAGCAATGCCGAAGCATACATTCCCCAAAAACTTACCGATAAAATTTGAAAGAGGAGCCTCCGCTTCGTTGCTAAAAATGCGTATCTTCATGGTCCGCAATTCTATCACAGCAACAGAATATTCTACTGCCCCCTCAATTTCTGACCGATATTACGCATAGCTCGGAGCCGAGCCTGAAGCGGAAATTTGTCCGAACGAGGGAACTCTGCTAACATCGGGCCGGCCTTGCGGCATATAAACATTCTGAAGAGGGACATGCGATCATGGATAAACTGGTAGTAACCGGCGGCGCAGGCTTCATAGGCTCCAATCTGTCGCAGCATCTCCTTAAAATGGGGAATAGCGTGGTTGTCATTGATAATCTCAGCACGGGGAGGAGGCAGAACCTGGCCGGATGGGCGGAGGAGGCAGGCACCCGGTTTCAATTCATTCAAATGGACATCAATGAAACGGACAGCCTGCTTCAGGTTTTCCGCGGTGCAACCTATGTCTTTCACCTTGCCGCCATTCCTTCGGTTGCACGTTCGATCGAAAATCCTGCCGCGACACAAATGGCAAATATCAACGGAACGCTTTCCGTGTTGACGGCGGCGCGAGATGCGGGAGTACGGCGCGTGGTGGCCGCGTCGTCCTCTTCCGTTTATGGAGATGATCCGAACCTTCCCAAGCGCGAAGACCGCCGGGGACGATGTCTTTCGCCCTACGCGCTCAGCAAGTTTGTCACCGAGGAATATTGCAGGCTTTTTCACCAGCTTTATGGATTGGAAACCGTCGCATTGAGATATTTCAACGTGTTCGGGCCGCGGCAGGATCCGAATTCGCACTATGCAGCCGTCATTCCAAAATTCAGCACGCTTCTGCTGGCCGGCAAACAGCCGGTTGTTTTCGGAGACGGCGAGCAGTCGCGAGATTTCACCTTCGTGGCTAATGTGATCGACGCGAATTGGAGGGCGGCGACGAGCCCAAACGTATCCGGAGAGGCCTTCAATGTCGGCTGCGGCGGGCAAATGAGCCTGAACCAATTGATTGGAAAGTTGAACGGGATCCTGGGCAGCGATGTGAAACCGAAATACGAGCCTCCGCGCAAGGGCGACGTCCGTCATTCGCTGGCCGACATCAGCAAGGCAGGAAAAATGCTGGGATACGCGCCCGCCGTGACGCTGGAAGAAGGGCTGCGCAGGGTTCTGGACTGGTATCGCGATCCTGCGCGAGCCTAATCGACCACGCCTTGAAAGCCTGGCTTTGGCCTACCCCGTTAACGGGGCGAAATTTTGTCATGCTTCTTCAGCAAAGCCGCAGGTCCGCAAAAGCATTCAGCTCGAGATCCGGCGGAATTTCGCGTTGCAGCTTCGGCCGGCCCGCGGCTGCAATCATCGCCGCGTTATCCGTTGTCAACTCCGGGCTGGGGTAATACACCCGGACCGGTTCGCGCCCTTCGATTGGATCCGGCCTGTCTTCGAACGTTGCCTTGAACGTCATTCGCAGCAGGCTGTTGCATGCCACTCCGCCGACCAGCACGATGGATCGAGGATGCAGACGCAATACAGCTTTTTGGGTTTGCCGTACGAGCGTGTCGATGATGGCTTGCTGGTAGCTTGTTACCAGATCGATGGCGATTTTGGTAATTTTCGCGCCGGGACGCCGCGGTTTGATGCCGCTCAGTTGTATGTGGCGCAAAGCCGCGGTTTTGAATCCGCTGAAACTGAAATCGAGAGTTCCATCGCTGATCTTCGGGATGGAAAAAGCAAAGCGCCGCGGATCACCGTCATTCGCCAGCCGGTCAATCACGGGTCCGCCGGGATAGCCCAAGCCAAGGAATTTGGCAAGCTTATCCAGCGCCTCCCCTGCGGCGTCATCCCTCGCGCGCCCGATGGATTGATATCGTGCGGGTTCCGGCGAATAGATAAGTGATGTATGCCCGCCCGAGACAACAAGCGCCAGCAGCGGATATTCGATCTGTGGATGCTCAATGAATGCGGAATAAATGTGCCCCTCGATATGGTTGACCGGGACGAGCGGTTTTCGGAGCGAAAAGGCCATCGCCTTGGCGAAAGAGACTCCCACGAGCAGGGATCCGATGAGGCCGGGACCCTGAGTAACCGCTATGCCGTCGATATCGTCGTAGCTCTTTCCGGCATCCTCAAACGCCCGTCGGACTACCCATCCGATATTGCGCAAATGCTCACGGCTCGCCAGTTCCGGCACCACTCCGCCGAACTCACGGTGCGTTTTCACCTGGGAGGCGACGACGCTGGATAAAATGACGTTCCCGCCGCCAAGCAAGGCGGCAGCCGTTTCATCACAGGAAGATTCTATTCCCAGTATCAGCATATGGTTTTTACGGCAAAAAGGCGGCTTTTTTCACGTTTCCTCGCGCGCCAGCCTTTTCAGTGACTCGTGGAAGGGAGGGCGCGCGACTCCCCTGTCCGTAATGATCGCATGCACAAAGCGGCTCGGCGTGACATCAAAAGCCGGATTGGAAACCCTGGCGTTTACCGGCGTGATCGGCACACCCATGATCTGGCGGACCTCATTCGGATCCCTTTCCTCGATGGGAATGCAGCTGCCGTCCGCTATCGACAGATCAAATGTGGAAATGGGCGCCGCAATATAAAACGGCACGCCGTTTTCTTTTGCCAACACCGCCACGGAATATGTCCCGATCTTGTTGGCAACATCACCGTTGGCCGCGATCCGGTCGGCGCCGACGATGACACAGTCAATTATTCCCTTCTGCAAAAAATGGCCGGCCATATTGTCTGTAATCACCGTGACGGGGATGTTGTCTTTCTGGAGTTCCCATGCAGTCAGCCTGGCCCCCTGCAGGAAAGGACGCGTCTCGTCCGCAAACACATGGACCCTTTTACCGACTTCCACGGCCGCGCGAATCACGCCGAGCGCCGTGCCGTAACCGGCGGTGGCCAGTGCGCCTGCGTTGCAGTGGGTTAATACTCGAGCTTCGCCAGGGATCAGTTCCTGCCCGAAGCGCCCCAGAGCGCGATTCGACTCGATATCCTCGGCATGCATCGCAATTGACTCGCCAATAAGCGCGGCGCGAACAGTGGCAAATCCACGGGAGCGCGTGCGGCCGTAGATATCCCTGATTCTTTTCACGGCCCAGAACAGATTCACCGCCGTCGGACGCGTGGACGCAATTTCGGAACAAATGCGTTCAAACAGCGCGTCCAATTCTTCGAGGCTTCCGGGATTCGCGGATTTAACGCCCAGAGCAATGCCCATGGCGGCTGCCACCCCAATCGCTGGGGCCCCGCGGACCACCATGCTTCGGATCGCATCGGCTACTTCCAAGTGATTCGTACAGGTGCGGTAAATTTCCTGGGCGGGCAGCAATCGCTGATCCAGCATCACTACGCCTCCATCTGTCCATTCGATCGTTCGTATCATGCAAAACCTCGGGCAAAGCCGAAGTCTAGCCTACACGGCTCCTTTTTTGAAGACTTATAGAAAAACGATTGTTTGACAATGTGCCGGGCCCGGTGGTATATGTGATTTTCTTTTTTGATCTCTGAAATGCGAACAGAGGTGCCCTACAGGGGGGTAAAAGGGAAGTGGGTGTGAGTCCCACACGGTCCCGCCACTGTAATCGGAAAGCCGGCTTCTGCGGCAGAAGCAGAGCAATAGCGCCCGCCACTCGTTGCAGCAAGAATACGGGGAAGGTGAGAAGCCCGGTGATGACCCGTTAGTCAGGAAACCTGCCTCTTCGCCAGTTTCAGCCAACTCTTCGCGAGAAAGAGACCTGAAATGCTTTTTGATTCCCGCCGGATTTCCGGCATCAACCAGAATCCCCAAATTCCAACTGGATTCCGTCTGTGCTCGATTCTGG
>JAEAME010000840.1_pt1 | contig 26445 bp, 23 predicted proteins | sample 8958731 | NCBI WGS metagenome assembly JAEAME01 (sample SAMN16933194, study PRJNA681113) | bioreactor sludge metagenome | isolation source: anerobic bioreactor sludge (Control) | place: India:Bengaluru | collected 2018-10-24 | reverse complement strand
CGGATATGCGCCGGGAGCATCTCGTGGTGATATTTCCAGGAATTCACGTTTCCACGGCGGAAGCATACCGATCTCTGAATTTGGGATTGACTTCCGCGGCGGAGGACCATAGAATTCAACGCTTCTGTGGTCAATTGCAGGATAGTTCCTGCCGATTGACCGGGATCTTTAATGATTTCGAGGCTTCGATTCTGACTGCCTATCCGCCTATCCAGGAGGCGAGGGAATTCCTGGTAATGCGGGGAGCGACAGCGGTATTGCTGTCAGGCAGCGGATCCTCTGTCTTCGGATTCTTCCCGAGTGAAGAATCAGCATCCGCGGCGGCCCGGGGATATTTCCGGGAGGCCTGGCGCGTGTTACCGGCGAAGACCCTTTCTCGGGCTGAGTATCTCCAAAACATGTTCGGGTAAGCCGCCGGCGCCTATTGCGGGTCGTAGACTGAGCTGCCTTCGCGAAAGACATTGCTGGGGCGTCGTCAAGCGGTAAGACACAGGTCTTTGGAACCTGCATTCGGAGGTTCGAATCCTCCCGCCCCAGCCATTCGCGGCATCGCCGGGAGCAAACAGATGAGAAACACTGGATACAAGCGAGTGAACAGGGAGATGAAGGTTTTTTCCGGAAACGCGAATCCGGCACTGGCCGAGGAGATCTGCAGGCATCTGAAGATCCCCCTGGGAAAAATCAACCTCACCAAGTTCAGCGACGGGGAGCTTTATTGTCAGATTCTCGAAAATGTTCGCGGCAAAGATGTGTTTCTGATTCAGCCGACGTGCAGTCCGGTGAACAGGAACTTGATGGAACTGCTGATCATGATCGATGCGTTCAAGCGCTCCTCGGCGACCCGCATCACGGCAGTGATCCCATATTACGGATACGGGCGTCAGGACCGGAAGGACAAACCTCGCGTGCCGATCTCGTCCAAACTCGTCGCGGATCTTCTCACTGCTGCCGGGACGGACAGAATTCTTTCGATGGATCTGCACGCCGGACAGATTCAGGGTTTTTTTGACATACCGGTGGATCACCTGTTTGCCGCGCCGGTATTGATCGAGCATTTGAAGAACCTGAAAATCCCGGACCTTACGATCGTTTCGCCCGATGCGGGGGGCGTCGAACGCGCGCGGGCGTTCGCCAGAAGGCTCAACGCGGACCTCGCCGTCGTCGACAAGCGCCGCACCGCGCCGAACACGGCAGAAGTGCTGCATATCATCGGTCATGTGACCGGGAGGAATGTCGTCATATGCGACGACATGATCGATACCGCCGGAACGCTGGTGAACACGGTCCACGCGCTCCGCAAGAAGAGGGTGGGAAAAATCATAGCATGCGCCACGCACGGGATCCTGAGCGGGCCCGCTATCGAGAGGCTGCGGAACGCACCGATCGAGGAGATCATTCTCACAAATACGGTCCCGCTGAACGATTCCAGGATGTTGCCGAATATGACCGTTTTGAGCGTTGCCGGATTGCTGGGCACCGCCATACACAGCATTCACAAGGAAACGAGCGTCAGTAATCTTTTTGTTTAGAGTCGAATCTCGGGGAGTGCCGATGCCTTTGGCGTGCTGGATGTCGAAGGTTTCAAAGCCCGCGGGATTCAGAGGAAGGAGTTGGATTTCATGCCAACAGTTATCGCAGCCCAGTCGCGAACGCCGGGCGGCAAGAATGTCAACAGGCGGCTCCGTCAAGCAGGGAAAATACCGGCCGTCATATATGGTCCGGGGAAGCAGTCCATCGTGGTTTCCGTCGATCCACACGAGGTTTCGACGATTCTTCATTCGGAAACCGGGCGCAACACCATCTTCTCGATAAGCGTGGATGGTGCCGAGCACAGCAACGCCATGGTTAAGGATTATCAGCTGGATCCCGTCCAGGGAAAGCTGATTCACACGGATTTCATGGAAATCGCGATGGATCGATTGCTGAACCTGACGGTCAACGTCGAGATCGTCGGCGAAGCCGAGGGGGTGAAACTCGACGGCGGTATCATGGACATCGTCACGCGCTCTATCGAGGTCGAATGCTTGCCTTCGGATATCCCGGAATCCATCAAGGTGGATGTCAGCCACTTGAAAATTAACGACTATATCCGCGTGAAAAATATTCAGGCGGATGCCAAAGTCAAAATTCTGTCGGATCCGGAGATCGTTGTGGTAACGATAGTTCCTCCGATCAAGGAAGAGGTGCCGGCAGAAGCGCCCGTGGAAGCGGCGGAGCCGGAGGTGATCAAGAAGGGCAAGGCGGTCGAAGAGGGTGCGGAAGAAGAATCCAAATCCAAAGCCCCAAAAGCGGAAGCCAAACAGTAGCCCTTTGGTTTGCTGGATTTCAGTACTTTGGTGCGGAATGCTGCAAGCTCTGGGAATTGAAACGGGAGCTTTGGCCAGGATTATCGTCGGGCTCGGAAATCCCGGCGAAAAGTACTCAAGGAACAGGCACAATGTCGGTTTCATGGTCCTGGATGCTCTTGCCCGGGAGTCAGGCGCCAACTGGTCCATCCGGCTGCTTTCGCGGATTTGCAGGATAGAGCTCGGAGGTTCGCCGGTGCTTCTCGCAGAACCGCTAACCTATATGAACCAAAGCGGAAAGGCTGTAAAAGCCTTGCTTTCCGCCTTCCAGCAGGGATCCAAGGACCTCCTGCTGGTCGTTGATGACCTGAATCTGCCGTTTGGCAGAATTCGCATACGGGAGCGGGGATCATCCGGCGGGCATAACGGGCTGGAGTCGATCCTGAGCATTTTAAATACGGAAGAGATCGTGCGCGTACGGATGGGTATAGGCGAAGAGCAGATGCCCGAAGACAAAGCGGAATTTGTTTTGTCGGATTTTCCGCAGCAAAAACAGGCGGAACTGGACGACATGGTCCTGAAAGCCGGAAATGCCGTAAAATCCATATTAGGCGACGGCGTTTCCAAAACAATGGCGATTTTTAACGCATAAAGCGGTAAGGAGAAGACCGTGAGAAATTACGAGGTGGTCTTTGTTGCTGCCCCCACTTTGACCAGCGAAGAGCTGGATGGCTTCATCAACCATATTCAAACCGTGGTCGAGAGCAAAAACGGCAAAATAGTCAAGATCGACAACTGGGGAAAGAAATCCCTGGCCTACAAGATCAAGAGATTTCGCGAGGGGTATTACGTGGTGCTCGCCATTGAGGGGGATGGCAGCACTATAGCGGAGGTCGAGCGTCGCTTCAGGGTGACCGACTACATCATCCGGTTCATTTCGGTTCGCATCGACGAAGACCTCAAGCGCTCCGAAAAAATCAAGGCGGCAAGGCGCAAGAAAGCCCCCAAACAGGAGTTCGAGTCTTCGTTCGCGGCGGAATCCGAAGCTCCTCCCATGGATTTAGAAATATAAGAAGTTCACCGTGGGCGGAGCAGCGATGCCTTGCCCATTAAGGTAGAAAGGCCATTCATTATGCCAGGTCCAAGAAGGTTTAGTGTTCGGCGCAAAAGAGTATGTAAATTCTGCGCTGAAAAAATCACCTATATTGATTTCAAAGACGGCAAGCTCCTGAGTCATTTTATTCCCGAACGGGGAAAGATCCTGCCCAGGAGAATCAGCGGAGTCTGCTCGACGCATCAGCGCTTGCTTGCGGAGGCCATCAAGCGCGCCAGGCACATGGCGATCCTTCCGTTCGTGGCTGATTGAGAAATATATTCTGAGGGTGAAACATGAAGGTCATTTTAAAACAGGATGTTGAAAAGCTGGGCAAAGCCGGCGATATCGTGAAGGTGGCGCCCGGCTACGGGAGAAACTACCTGATTCCCAAAAAACTTGCCCTTGAGGCTACTCCCGGTAACATCAGAGTCGCCGAAATTGAAAAAGTCGCCCAGGCACGGCGCGATCACCGGGAAAAAGAGGCTGCGACCATTCTGGCGAGGGAAATCGTCAAGCTGACGGCTACCATCCGCTGCAAGATCGGGGAAGGCGGATCGCTATACGGCTCTGTAACAGCGCTGGATATTGCGGATTTCCTGACATCGCACAAGATCGAAATCGACAAGCGCAAGATTCATCTGGAAGAGCCGATAAAGGCTATCGGTGAATACGAGGTGCCGATTCGCCTGCACCGCGACGTGACTGTTCCCATCAAAGTCATCGTCGAACCCGAGCCCGAAACCTCCTCCTGATTTGCGAGGGACGATTTACGATTGACGATTGTCGAAAAGCATCTGACAATCGTCAATTGCGGATCGTGGTTCGGCAGTTCAATCGTAAATCGACAATCGTAGATTTCAATGGCAGACATCAGCCTGGAAAAGACGCTTCCCAACAATCTTGAAGCGGAGCGCTCGATCCTGGGAGCGGTACTCCTCGACGATAAGGCTGTGCTTACCGTCTTCGAGATCCTCAAGTCCCAGGATTTCTACCTCGAAAGCCACCGCAGGATTTTCGAGAAAATGCTCCAGCTGATGAACAACTCCCGCCCCATTGATCTGGTCACACTCAAGGATGAGCTTCAGCGAGCAAATGAGATTGAAAGCGTCGGAGGCTCCGCCTATCTGGCGGGCCTGACCGATGGTCTCCCTCGGGCGATGAACATCGAGCACTATGCCCGGATCGTCAAGGAGAAATCGACCCTGCGCCGGCTGATCCAGATTTCCAGCGAGACGATGGCGCGCAGCTACCAGGACGAGGATTCTGCGGAAGAAGTCCTGCAGCAAGTGGAAAAAGCGATTTTCGACATCGCCGGGCAGCAGTTCCATACCAGCTTTTTGCCTATAGCTCCCATAGTCAGCGACGTCTTCAAGGAGATTGAAGAACTCTCCAACCGCAAGGCGACCGTGACCGGATTGGAAACAGGATTCGTCGACCTCGACAAGATGACGGCCGGATTGCATCCTTCGGACCTCATAATCATCGCTGCGAGGCCCGGCCTGGGAAAAACCAGCCTCTGCCTGAATATCGCGGAGCATGTCGGGATCAGGCTCCGCAAGTCTGTCGGCATTTTCAGCCTTGAAATGAGCAAAGAGCAGCTTGTGAAACGCCTCCTGTGCGCCGAATCCCGGATAGACGCCCACAGGATCAATACCGGGTATTTGAGCAAGGAAGACTGGAATCGGTTAAGCCGCGCCTCCGGAGAATTGTCGGAAACGCGCGTGTTCATTGACGACACGGCCAGCGTCACGATTCCTGAACTGCGCTCCAAGGCCCGCAGGCTCAGCCTCGAACATGGTTTGGACCTGATCATCGTCGATTACCTGCAGCTGATGTCCGGATCCAATCAACGCTATGAAAACCGTACCCAGGAAATATCCCAAGTGTCGCGGGGTTTGAAGGCAATCGCCAAGGAGCTCAGCATCCCTGTGATTGCCGTATCTCAGCTAAGCCGCGCCATTGAATCAAGGACGGGAGAACACCGCAAACCGCAGCTTTCGGACCTGCGGGAATCAGGCTCCATTGAACAGGACGCCGACCTCGTGATGTTTATTTATCGCGAAGAGATGGTTAATCCTACCGAGGAAAACAGCGGGTTGGCCGAGCTGATCGTCGGGAAACAGAGAAACGGCCCCGTTGGTTCGGTTCATCTCGCATTCAGCAAACAGTTCACCAGATTCGACAACTTGTATCAGGAGCAGTAGACAGTCGCCACCCGGCAGTCGGTGGTGATGAATGGAGTCTTCCATGAAGATTGCGACCTGGAACGTGAACGGTATTCGGGCACGTCAAACCCAGGTGGTTGAGTGGATCCATCGCAACCGTCCGGACGTAATTTGCTTTCAGGAAATCAAGGCCGCGCCCGAGCAGATCCCGGAGCCTCTGAGGGAAATGTCCGGCTACTGGTGCCGCTGGCACGGAGAGCGGGCATACTCCGGAGTCGGCCTGCATATCCGGCGCGGCTTAGTGTCTGATCAGCCTGTGTTCGAGCATCCGGCGTTTGATTTTGAGACACGCATCGTGGTGGCGCGCGTGGCGAACCTGCTGGTTGGCTCCGTTTATGTTCCAAACGGCGGCAAAGACTACGACGCCAAGCTTCGGTTTCTCGAGTCGATGGAGAATTACGCCGCGGAGTGCCGGGCGCGCGGGCTCGGCCTGATCCTCTGCGGAGACATGAATGTCACCCGCACCGATCAGGATGTCCATCCCAAAGAGCGCAAGCCCAACGTCATAGGGCAGCGGCCGGATGAAAGGGCGCTGTTCGAACGTGTCCTGGAAAACGGCGGACTGGTCGACGTGGGACGCACGCTGGATCCGGACAATGACCGGCTGTTTACATGGTGGCCGCCGTGGCGCAACATGCGCCAGAACAATATCGGCTGGCGGTTGGATTACATACTCGCGAGCTGCAGCGCAGCGAAACGCATCCAGCAATGCTCCGTGCTGGCAGACGTCGGCACCAGCGACCATGCTCCCGTCGTCGCCGAAATCCTGTGAGCGGCCGCACTCACACTTTCATGGATAGCGCGTGAGGGCCTTTGATTGCGTCAACTTCCCGGCCGAAACCATAGCGGAAAGAATAGGTTGCGCCGGATGAGCCGGTGTGGCACCCGTATTGCTTGTCGTCGGGAAAGAATTCCTTATGGCAAGCTATCAGGCGCCACCCATTCTGGTGTAAAATAGTCGCGGCCATAAATAGACGAGATAGAGTGTCTGAAGGCTGCCACCACCTATAGAGTTAAAACGACTCCGTGTTGAGAGAATCCTGAATCATTTGGGCGGCTTGTCGCGTCTGGGGTATAAGAGGGGGGCGCCATGAGAAGATTTGGTATTTGGATGCAGGCGCATTTTCCGAATAGCTGTCGTACAATTTTTCCCACCGGGCGAGATGTCCGCTTCATCCTCTCGTTGAGTCTCTTAATCATCGCGTTTTTCTATGCCGGTTCCATCGGCTATGCGGCTGATGTGACTCTTGCATGGGACGACCCGAATGCTCCGGGCTCTGCAAACGGATTTTTGGTCTATTACGGAACCCAAAGCGGCGTTTATGACTGGATCGTCGATGCGGGGAAGGCAACCTCGTACGAAATTCCGAATCTGCGGGAGGGTAAGTCGTACTATTTTTCAGTAAGAGCTTATTCCGATACCGGAGTTAAAAGCGGCTATTCTTCAGAGCTATTTTTCAAGCTCCCATCCAGCGATGGTGATGGCTCAGGGGAGAAGATTATCATCGATAACGGAGATGTCGGAACGTCCGCGACCGGAATCTGGCTTTCTTCCTTCGGCTCGTCCTATTATGGCAGCATGTCGGAATACAGCATACAGGCAGGAGCAACCTATTCCTTTGAAACTGCAGCTACCGGCACCCACGAAGTATCTATGTGGTGGACCAGCCGCTCCACGCGCAGCACGGAAGTTCCAGTACAGATCTGGGACGGAGATACCTTGCTCGACACGGTATACGTGAACCAGCGCGTAAACGCAGGCCAGTGGAATATTCTTGGAACCTATGATTTTTCCGGCCTCGCCACCGTGGTCGTGGTTTCAAATAGCAGCTCAACGAATGCATGTGCCGATGCCGTAATGCTGGTCAATCAGGGTATTAGTAGAATCCCGCAGGTTATAGTCGATAACGGAGACATCGGAACGTCCGCGACGGGCCTCTGGATTGTTTCTGCCGGTTCGCCCTATTACGGCAACATGTCGGAGTACAGCGCTCAGGCAGGGGCAACCTATTCCTTTGAAACCGCGGTTACCGGCACTTACGAAGTGTCTATGTGGTGGACCAGCCGCTCCACGCGCAGCACGGATGTTCCCATAGAAATCTGGGACGGAGACACCCTGCTCGACACGGTATACGTGAACCAGCGCGTAAACGGGGGCCAGTGGAATGTTCTTGGAACCTACAATTTTACCGGCCTCGCCACCGTGGTCGTGGTTTCCAATGGCAACTCAACGAATGTGTGTGCCGATGCCGTAAAATTTGAGCTATAGGGCATCCAATTCCGGTGCTGGTAATCCCGGACACGATGGGTGTCCGCGCTTTGTCAATCCAGTGGCGGCGCCGTTCCGCATCCGATAATAATTCCGCATGATTTTTGATACGCACTGTCATGGATATTGGCGCGGCCTTGCTCATCGCGGCGCTGAATTGCGCGAAAACATGCGTAAAGCGGGCGTCCTGCGCTCAGTGCACATCGGCACAGATTTGCAAACCAGCAGAGAATCACTGGAGCTGGCACGTGCATGGGGAGACGGCACATGGTGCACCGCCGGATTTCACCCGACGGGTTGCCAGGATTTGCCTCCCGATACGGCGCATGAGTTCGCCATACAGCTGGAACAGCTCGCGCTCAAAAATCGGGATAAGGTGGTGGGTATTGGCGAGACGGGTTTGGACTATTTTCACATGGCCCGCGGCAGAAAAGAGATTCAGCGCCGGTCGCAGAGCGCATATTTTTCGGCCCATGCGGCTCTGGCGGCACGCTTGAACCTGCCGCTGATCATCCACACCCGCGATGCGGCGGCCGACACCATTGCCCAGATTAAAGAGTTCGGCGTCAAGCGCGCCGTGATTCACTGCTACAGCGAGACTCCCGAATTTGCCGATGAATTGCTGGCCTGGTCCGACGAAATGTATTTTTCTTTTTCCGGCATACTGACCTATGAGAATGCGGTCGCTGTGCAAAACACGGCGCGCTTCTTAAGGCTGGACAGGATCCTTGTCGAAACCGATGCTCCTTTTCTGGTGCCCCGGGCCGTGCGCGGTCAATTCAAGGCAAACGAGCCCGCTTTTGTGCGGCACATAATGGATGCTCTCAAGGCGCTGCGCCCTGAATCGGCAGACGAGGTCGAGCAAGCCGTGTGGAAGAACTCCATTCGCTTTTTCGGTCTGGAAAGTGGAATGAAGAAAGACTGATCCATGCGCGCGTGATTGGCATTGTGAGTGTCCGCGACCCACATGCAGGCGTCCACGATCTATTCGGCGAGATTTTCGAACAGCTGTCTTGCGTAAGATTCGAGGTTGCCGTAGCTCCAATAGGGAGCGTTGCCGGGAGCGGCTAGAAAGCTGGATAATGAACGTCCGGTCTGGGCGGCTCTTGAAATGTCGTTGCGAAGTCTTCTGCAGGCTTCCAAAAGGTCCTTCATGTTCTGAAGATTGGAGGTTTCCCCGCGTCCCGAAATAACGGTGACGCCTTCCTCCAGCGTCTTTTTGCTTTCCGATTTGAGCGTCGACTTCGCCGAAGGAATAGCGGATTTGAGCAGCGGCACCGAATCGATGACCTGCTTCATGCCGTCCATCCAGTCAATGGGGCTGCCGCCTTCCGACGTGTTGATGTCGGGATAGCGCGCAGCTTCATAAAGCCCGCCCACAATAAGAACCTTTTCTACCGGAACAAACACAACCAAATCGCCGCCCGTCCGCGCCTTGTGCCGCACCGCGAGGATGCGCACTTCCAGGTTCGAGGGGAACAGATGCATTTGTTCCTCGAAGATCAGGCGCGCCGGAGCATGGACCGTGTTCTCGTTGCCGCTTTGACGGGCAGGCTCCGGCGGTGACAAAGCCTGAAGTCTGGAACCGGCAAGTATAATAGCGTTTTTTTCGGCAAAAGAGCGGGTATCGGCGTTTCTGGAGAGGGCGGGCTCGGTGAAGACAATCCAGCGCACCGTTTTCACGGTTACGACCGCCAGAGCTTCCATGACAGCCGACAGATCCGGCTCCTGCGGAGGATTCACAATCAGGACGCCATCATCGGTCACAACGACGGCCACATTTGCGCCGCTGTCTTCCAGTTGCAGGTAATAGCAGTGGTCGCTCACTTTGTTGAAACGTTGCGCCGCGCACAAAAATCCATCGCCGCAACACATGGCAAACAAGAGCACCGCCGCGATAATCGCCCTTTTCATAAATTCCGGGTATCCAGCCGCAGCTGGAGAAAAAAGTCGCAGATCAAGCCTTGAACAATGTCCGCCTCGTTGGAGAAAAAATGGTCCGCTTCATCGATCTGATGCACGAATGAAGAGGGGCGCAGCCTGCGGGCAAACCGGTTCAGGCTTGCCAGAGAACAAAACTCATCCTTCGTTCCGACAATATACAGAGCCGGTTTGGGATTTTCGATCAGGAACTCGAATTCATACAGGTCCAGGGGAAGTCCCAATCCGACCATGCCCGCGACTCGCGGATCTTTATATGCTACCTGCAACCCTACCCAGGCGCCAAACGAATATCCGATCAATCCCAGCGGCAGATCCGGATATTTGTCTTCAAGCCATCGGATTGCGGCAGTCACGTCCTCTATTTCCCCGACGCCCTGATCAAAATGGCCGGTACTCATTCCTGCACCGCGGAAATTGAAGCGAAGAGCCGCGAATCCGGCGGCGGCGGCGGCTTTGGCTGCGCGGTACACGATGCGGTTGTCCATCGTGCCGCCATACACGGGATGCGGATGGCAGACCACCACCGCACCCCGCTGAGAACCGTCGGGCTCCCGGAGATTCGCCTCAAGCTGCACCGGCCCGGCTGGAATCATGAACGACGCGTGCAATTCCATTTTTTCAGACAGCTTCCATCGTAGAGGGCGGCTTGGGAGCTATATTGTAGGTAACGCTGACGATTCCGGGAACTTCGTCAAGAATGCGCAGGCTTAGGTGCTCCAGCGTTTCCCACTCGATGCGCGTGGGGATGGCGCGCCGTGCGTCGAGGCTGTCCCAGCATCGCACCTCGATCTGCATCCCAAAATCGCGCCTGCCGTTTCGCATTCCGGTCACGCGGTCTTCATGCAAAATGGCCATGCATTGGAACGCTCCCCTGGAACCGAGAATTTCCTCCGTGATCGCCGTTGCTTTGCGCACGAGCGATAGTTTTTCAGACGTTACCTCGCCGATGATGCGCGCCGCCAACGCCGGTCCCGGGAAGGGCATTCTGTTATAGACAGATGCGGGCAGTCCCAAAGCTTCCGCGACCTTTCGGACACCGTCTTTGCGCAGCTGTACGAGCGGTTCGAGGATCTTGTAGCCGAAAGTTTCTTCGGGATTTATGCCGAGCTGCTCGAAGACGTTGTGCTGGCGCTTGATGCCCGCCACAGTTTCATCCACGTCCGTGAGGATCGTGCCCTGCAGCAGGCACTTGGCGCCGGTTTCCCGCACCAGCCGGCCGAAGACTTTTTTATAAAAAGTCTGAGTAACCGCCTCGCGCTTTTCCTCCGGATCTTTGATCCCCCTCAGGGCTCCGATGAATTCCTCGCGCGAGTCCACAAGCTGCACATGGACTCCAAGGTCGCGAAAAAGGGCGACGACACGCTCGGGTTCGCCCTGCCGCATCAAACCGTTTTCAACGAAATACGTTTTGAGCTGGTCGCCCAGTGCCTTGTGCCCGATAAGCGTCACGGCGGAGGAATCCACGCCGCCGGACAATGCGTTTATGGCCGGTTCCCGGCCTACGGCCTGGCGAATGACGTCTGCCTGCTCCTCGATAAATTTTTTCGGATCAAGACTTGAGACCGGTATTTCCTGTATTGTCATAGCCACCTCTGCGAAACAACAGTTGAAAATAAAATCGCGCTGATCTTTGCCGCACCCTTATGTCGCCAACAGTAGACCAGTATCCATCCTCGCCCTGTAACCCCGCAACCAAAATCGAGGACAGGGAGCAGGTGGATTCGATATCGCTCTAGGGAACCGGGATCCCTTCTCCTATCCGGCATTCAAAATTGGACAAGCCCGTTCCGATTGCCACCCCGACTTGAATAGAACGTATGGTCATCCCACGGCTGTTGCTCCCTGTTTATCGGTTCAGTGTTTTGGGACCATGATCGAGACCAGCGAGAACCACCATGGGAGATCCAGTCGATTGCCTTGATTTTTGTTGCCGCGTAGCTGCGGCGTGATAAGCTTTGTAAGTCTTGAATTGCCATCTTTCGTTTCTGTTGTCATGCTTGCGGCTGACCTTCGCGGGCACAACCGAAGCTGCGAGATGCAGGCACAGAAGAACACAGCCTGGTTCGGACACGGAAGGTTTACATGCGGCAAAAAAGCGCTCTCATATTCCTGGCAATTTTACTGGCAGTGCTTCTTCCTCTGTTGCTGCAGATCCTCTGGCCGTTTTTCACGCCGTTCATCCTTGCTTCCGTTCTGGCTATTATGCTGCATCCGGTTAAAGAATGGATACGAATCCGGACACGCCGCACTGGATTAGCATCCCTTCTGACGACGCTCGGGGCCGTTTTTCTGCTGGGTGCACTTGTCGCGGTTTTCGGCCTAAGCCTCACGCGCGAACTCAACAATGCATACAATGCCCTGAGCCAGCGTTCTCTGCAGGAAGGCGGCTGGCCATCGCTCGCCGCCCGAGCCACCGATCGTGTGGCAGATGCAGTGGCAACGCGGCTTCCGATCGACAAGGAAGCGATAAGAACGGAACTCTTTGATCGTTTGAAAGGAGCCAGCGCCTACCTTCTCAGGAATGTAGGCGTCGCGGTGGGGGGCGTGACAAACGTTGTCATCACCGCTCTGCTGATGACTATTTTTCTGTTTTTTCTTCTTCGGGACGGAAGCGACTGGATTGCTAGGCTCGCGGCACTCACACCGCTGGAGCCGCGGACAAACAATAGGCTGCTTAGGACAATACGCGATTCGGTTTTGGCGAACCTGAGCGGCATGTTGGCCGTGATGGTTGCCCAGGGATTGCTTTTAAGCATTGGTTTTTGGATTATCGGCGTTCATTCTCCCGTGCTCTGGGGCATGCTCGGTGGATTGGCGTCCATCGTTCCCGTTGTCGGTGCTTTCATCATCTGGGCGCCGGTGGTCATTGCCTATCTTTTGGATGGAGCCTATTGGCAATCTACGTTTCTCGCACTTTGGGGCTTTCTCATCGTGGGGTCCGCAGACAACGTGCTGCGACCATGGATCGTCGGGAAACGCAATAATCTGCACCCCATGCTAATCGCGGTGGCGGCGATTGGGGGCGTTTATGCTTTCGGGACTCTGGGCATTCTACTGGGCCCATTGATCGTTTCTTTCGTCGCTGTTTTGATACAGGAAATTCAGCAATTGATCCCCCGCGGTGATGCCGCCGAAAGCAGGATCAAGCCGTCATCCGACAATTAGCGCGATGAATACACGAGTCGCAAAAGCGCGGTGTGGATAGAAGTGCCATGCTGAAATGCTCCGGATCGATCCGATGATTTTTCAGAGATTTCCGGCAGAGAACAGCGGAAATCCGTAAACGAAATTATATGAAAAAATCCCCGGAATCCGCAATACAGGTATGTGGCATGGATTTTGGGGCGCAATTCGCTTGCGGCACCGAAACGCGTAGGCAAACAGCAAGATCACCTCGAAGAATAGCAGCCGGTTGGAGGCGCAGCCCGCATTGTCCCTGAAAGTTTGCGGAGAGGTATCTCGGACCGGCATGAATGCCAGGCACGCATAAAGCATTCCCGGACTTGCTTCCTCGGCTGTACTCGCAGACCATCATACCGGGATCTCCCCCAATTTCTTGGCCTCAATTCCCTGTACGACTGGTGTACTATGACTGTGGGGATCTCCCTGAAAATGCGAGGCGCCTATGATTTATTTTACCGAACTTGAGAACCTGCCGACGCACGATGCCAAAGGGGAATATCTCGGACATCTGGTCGACCTGGCAATCAATCCGAGTCAGAGTTCATTTCAGGTAGCCTACTTTTATGTGATGACTCCCAAGAAGACGCTCATGTGCATCCCGCACAATCAGATTTCGACGATTTCAGTGCGGGCTGCGCAAACGAGCGTCCCGGCGGCTGAAATATGCTGTGCGGTCCCCGACGAAGGGCTGATTTGCATCAAAAAAGATGTTCTGGATCAACAGATTATCGATGTCAACGACCAGAAGGTCGTCCGCGTTATCGATGTGGATTTCGACATCCAGCCCAATAACAAGCACACTGAACTGCGCATCGTTGCGGTAAATGTCGGCGCAGCCGCGGCCGCACGCCGCCTGCTTCAGGGGCTGTTCGCAAAATACAGGATTCGGACTATCACGTCCGTTTTGCCGACCAAGACCATTCCATGGGAATTTGTCAGCCTCATCGAACCGGATCCGGCAAGGCGCGTGAAACTGAGGATCTCTTACAATCGCCTTGCAGAGCTGCATCCGGCCGACCTGGCCGACATTTTGGAGGAGTTGAGCCGCGATGAGCAGCGGTCGCTGATCGAATCCCTGGACGATGAAACGGCCGCCGAGGCTGTTTCCGAAATCCCCACGCGCATGCAGGTGGCGTTGCTCAATAGCCTGTCGGCGGGCAAGGCCGCCGGCATCGTGGAAGAGATGGCGCCGGATGAAGCGGCTGATGTGCTGCAGGAGCTGCCGCCGGAAACCAGCGCCGAGGTGCTCGCAAACATGGATGCCGAAGAGGCGGAAGAAGTGCGCGAGCTGTTGGGATTTGAGGAGAATACGGCCGGCGGTTTCATGACAAACGAATTCATCGTGCTGGATGAGAACGCAACCGTCGAAGCCGCCATCGAAGCGCTGAAGAATTTTTCGGGCGAGCTGGAAGCCATTCATGCTGTTTATCTGCAAGGGAAGAACCTTGTCCTGACGAAAGTCGTGCCGCTGTCGATCCTCCTTGTTTCGGGCAAGGACGCGCCGCTGCATTCGCTGGTTACCGATCCCGCCATTTCGGTGCCTTTTCACGCGGACCGGAAGACCGTGATCAACATGTTTTACAAGTACAACCTCCTTACGCTGCCGGTCGTGGACGACAACGTCCGGCTGCTGGGCGTAGTTACGGCAGACGATGTGCTGGAACTGGTGATTAAAGAGAAATAGCCCGTTATGTTTACGATCCCCGTTAATTCGGCCCGTTTAAAACGCTGGAGAATGAGCGCTCTCATCTTCCTCAGCGTTCTCGGCCCGGGGATCATCACGGCCAACGTGGATAACGATGCCGGCGGCATTTACACCTATTCCGTGGCGGGAGCACGCTACGGCTACTCGCTATTGTGGACTCTGATTCCCATCACCGTTGCCCTGATCGTAGTCCAGGAAATGGTTGCCCGCATGGGAGTGGTGACAGGTAAGGGATTGGCCGATCTGATCCGGGAGGAATACGGATTCCGAACTACGTTCATACTGATGTCGGTGCTCTTGCTGACCAACTGGGGGAATACCGTTTCGGAATTCGCCGGACTTGCCTCAGGGATGTCCATATTTCGTGTGAGCCGCTTTATTTCCGTGCCGCTGGGTGCCCTGCTGGTGTGGCTCCTCGTCGTTCGCGGAACCTACCGTGTCGTTGAAAAAGTGTTTCTGACGGCGTGCTTTTTCTATGTCTCCTACCTGATTTCGGGCTTTATTGCCCACCCGACCTGGAAACAGGCGGCGCTTGGAACCATAAGGCCGGCGATCGCCTTCGATACGGGTTACCTTTACATGATCCTGGGCCTCGTGGGCACCACAATCGCTCCCTGGATGCAGTTTTACCTGCAGGCTGCCGTGGTTGAAAAAGGCATCAAGATGAAGCACTACGTCCAGTCCCGCTGGGATGTAATCATCGGATGCATCATCGTGGATGTCGTGGCCTTCTTCATCATCGTCGCGTGCGCCGCCACTATCCACATGAGCGGCGGCCGCGAAATCAAAAATGCTGCAGATGCCGCTCTCGCGCTGAGACCGCTGGCCGGGAATGCCGCAGCAGCGCTGTTCGCTTTCGGTCTCGTAAATGCATCCCTTTTTGCCGCCAGTATTCTGCCCCTGGCCACGGCCTATACCGTGTGCGAGGGACTGGGATTCGAATCCGGAATCAACAAACGGCCCCACGAAGCGCCGGCGTTTTATTCGCTGTACACCGGCCTGATAATTCTGGGAGGGCTTGTCGTTCTTGTCCTGCCTGAAGCAAAACAAGTGTCCATTATTCTGTTCTCGCAGGTTGCCAACGGAATTCTTCTTCCCTTCATCCTCATCTTCATGCTGCGCCTGTGCAATCGCGAGGACCTGATGGGGCGCTATCGCAATACTCGCGCCTTCAATGTCATCGCGTGGACTACCTGCATTGTAATGATTGTCCTGACGCTGCTGCTCCTGATCCGTTCCTTCATGCCCAGATACCTTTCGTAGCAGACATGGACAGGATCGGATGCGCCCGGTGTCCTCTATAGGCTTGCGTTGCGGCTGCTGCAGCAGGTAAAATCTGTACTTTTGCGTCGGCAAGGCGGCAATCATTGCAGGAGCATTTCATGACGGTAGCGAGGAGAATTTATCAACAGCTGGAACGTTCATCCTGGATCCGAAAAATGTTTGAGGAGGGGGTACGTCTGAAAGCCGAGCGGGGAGCAGAGAACATCTTTGACTTTACGCTCGGCAATCCCAGCGAGGACCCGCCAAAGGATGTGATCGCGGCCCTGCGCCGGCTCGCCGAGAAAAATGCGCCGGGATCGCATGGTTACATGCCTAACGCGGGATATACCGCTGTGCGCAAAAAGATCGCGGAACAGCTTCGCAGGGATACCGGAGTGCCGTTCACGGCGGATTCGGTTATCATGACGGTCGGATGCGCCGGGGCCATGAATGCTGTTCTGAAAGCCATCCTCGATCCCGGAGACGAAGTATTGGTCCTGATGCCGTTTTTTCCTGATTATCAGTTCTATATAGGCAATCATGGCGGTCAAATGGTTCCGGTTGAAACAAAGCAGGATTTTTCTCTCGACGTTTCTGCAATCGAGTCGAAAATCACGGCGAAAACGCGAATGATCCTCCTGAACTCGCCCAACAATCCGACCGGGGCTGTTTATTCCGAAGCGCAGCTGCACGAGCTGGAAGCGGTTCTTCGGCGAGCGGATCATCCCATCGTGGTTCTCAGCGACGAGCCTTACAAGTATTTCGTGTATGACGGCGGCAGGGCTCCCGAAATCGCTTCCATAATATCCAACTGCATCATCACTACGTCTTACTCCAAGACGTGGGCCCTTGCAGGCGAACGCATCGGGTACCTCGCAATTTCCCCACGACTGCCCGATGCCGAAGACCTGAGCCATGCTTGTACGTTCACCAATCGCATCCTCGGCTTCATCAACGCACCGGCGATATGGCAACTGGTGATAGACGAAGCTCCAGACGTCCACCCCGATCTGGCGCTGTACCAGGATAAACGGGATTTGATGTGCAATCGCCTGGCCGAGATGGGTTACGGGATACGTAAACCTGAAGGCGCGTTTTACGTTTTTCCGAAGACACCCATCGCCGATGACGTCGCGTTTGTGCGCATCCTCCAGGAAGAAGGCGTCCTCTGCGTTCCAGGGAGCGGATTCGGCCGCGGCGGTTACATACGCCTTTCTCTAACGGTGCCGCGCGAGACGATCGAGCGGTCCATGCCCGGATTCCAGCGGGCATTGGCAAAAGCGAAGTAAACAAGCTGCAAATACCATGATACCGTCGCGGCCGCCGCAGTCAGCATAAGCTTGCCGTGCTTTGCGCCCTTTTTTCCAATTGGACGCCGGTAGGCCGGAGATCACCTGGATACCTTTATTCCGCAAACCGGGCAAGACGGATTTTTGTTGATCTTGAACTCTCTGAAAGTCATATCGTATCCGCAGAAACAGAGCATTCTCCCCGTCAAAAGCCCGTCGAGGCCCAGAATCAGCTTCAGCGTTTCGATGGACTGAATGCAGGCGATCAAGCCCGGTGCCGGCCCCAGTATTCCCGGCGGGCTTGAGGCAGATTCGGTACCGTGACTGGGAAAAACGCACTCAAGGCAGGGAGTTCTGCCCGGGATCAGGACGGTGGTCAGTCCGTCAAGTTGGTGTACCCCCCCATAGACATATGGGATTCCCATCTTGACCGATGCGGCATTCAGTATCCTTCTGCCCTTCATGTTGTCCATGGCATCCACAATAATGGAGCATTCCCCGACAAGGTTCTCGCAGTTCTCTTCGGTAATTTCAGCCTGGATTGCCTGAATCGTAATGTACGGATTGAGGCCGCGAAGCTTGCGCGATCCCGACGTCGTTTTCCATTCGCCGATATCATCGGTCCAGTGAATGATCTGACGGTTTAAATTGCTGTGGTCCACTCTGTCTCTGTCCACTATGGTCAGATGGCCCACTCCGGCAGCGGTCAGGTAATAGGAGGAAATAGATCCCAATCCCCCTACGCCCGCCACAAACACTTTCGCGCTCTTTATCTTCTCCTGTCCCTCGCGCCCGATTTCCGGGATCATGATTTGCCGGCTATACCGCTGTAGTTCCTGCTCCTGGAATTCCATGGAATCACCTCAAAATTGAACAAATGGTAGCCTGTCGAAATATTTGTGTATAGAGAAATTTTGCCGCCTTGGCCCCGGATTCCTGTAACATGGATGGGTTACCGCTGACGAAAGGATAAGTGCCAAAATGAAGTTTGGGGTATGCAATGTCTGACACCGCTATTAATGTTCACTACGACTGCAGCCTTATTACCGACGACGATTTGTATCTCTTCAACGAAGGATCCCACTTCCGTCTTTACGATAAGCTGGGCGCACACACTGTAAATGCTTCCGGTGAGGCGGGGGTGTTTTTTGCCGTATGGGCGCCCAATGCCGAGCAGGTATCCGTCATCGGTGATTTTAACGGATGGGACGGGACGCGGCATCCTCTGCGGCCTCGACAGAGTTCGGGAATATGGGAGGGATTCATTGCCGGCATAGGAAAAGGGGCCCGGTACAAATATCGCATCAAGACAAGATATTTCGGTTATGTAGTGGACAAAGCGGATCCTTTCGCAGTTTATTCGCAAGTGCCCCCGGAAACGGCGTCCGTTGTATGGGATCTGGAATATTCCTGGCAGGACCGGGAATGGATGAGAGAAAGGCACGTGCGCAATTTGCGGAGCGCGCCTATGGCGATTTATGAAGCTCACCTGGGTTCCTGGCAGAGAGTGCCCGAGGCCAATCATCGCTCGCTGACCTATCGCGAACTGGCTCACAGGCTGGCGGATCATGTCATGCGCACCGGCTTCACCCACGTAGAATTCCTTCCCGTAATGGAACATCCCTTTTACGGCTCGTGGGGTTACCAGGTAACCGGATTTTTTGCGCCCACCAGCCGCTACGGATCCCCTCAGGATTTTATGTATCTGATCGATTGTCTTCACGGGCATGGCATAGGCGTTATCCTGGATTGGGTGCCATCACATTTTCCCAACGACGAGCACGGTCTTACGTTCTTCGACGGAACGCATCTTTATGAACACGAAGACCCTCGAAAGGGGATCCATCCCGATTGGGACACGTCCATCTTCAATTACGGGCGAAAGGAGGTGTGCAGCTTTTTGACCAGCAGCGGTATGTACTGGCTGGACAAATACCATATAGACGGCCTGCGCGTGGATGCGGTTGCGTCTATGCTGTACCTGGATTATTCGCGTGCAGACGGCGAATGGATACCCAACCAGCACGGTGGGAGGGAAAACCTGGAGGCGGTGGATTTTATTCGCCGCTTCAACCACGAGGCGTACAGCGCATACCCCGACATACAGACCTTTGCCGAAGAGTCGACGGCATGGCCCATGGCTACAAAGCCCCCGTTCGTCGGCGGACTGGGTTTCGGATTCAAATGGGACATGGGATGGATGCATGACACGCTGAAATACATGAGTCTCGATCCGGTTCATCGAAAATTTCATCACAACGAGCTGACGTTCCGCTCGTTGTATGCCTTTTCGGAAAACTTCGTGATGCCCCTGTCGCACGATGAGGTTGTGCACGGGAAAAGCTCTCTGTTATCGAAGATGCCGGGCGATGACTGGCAGAAGGCTGCCAATCTCCGGCTTTTGCTGGGTTACATGTACGCCCAGGCGGGGAAAAAATTGCTTTTTATGGGAGGCGAGTTTGGGCAGCGGCATGAATGGAACCACAACAGCAGCCTCGACTGGCACCTGCTGGAATACGACATGCACAGGGGTCTTTTGCGCTGGGTGGAAGCCCTTAATCGCATGTATAAAAACGAGGCGACAATGCATCTGGATACCGATCCGGCCGGCTTCGAATGGATCTACGGCGGCGACGCGGACAACAGCGTCATATCTTTTCTGCGCAAAAACGCAAATCCCGCCGAAGAGATACTGGTCGTATGCAATTTTACGCCGGTGCCGCGGACTGACTACCGTGTGGGAGTGCCATCGGGAGGTTACTGGAAGGAGATCCTCAACAGCGATGCGAAAGAATACTGGGGCAGTGGAATGGGAAACGCCGGAGGCAAGCATGTGGAAGAGGTCCCATTTCACGATCGAGCCTGTTCCTTGAATCTGATGCTGCCCCCTCTGTCCGTGTGCTTTTTTAAAAAGTGTTCCTGAGCCATGGAAAGCTATATCTGTATTCACGCGCATTTTTATCAGCCGCCGCGGGAGAATCCGTGGCTTGAGGCGATCGAGTACCAGAAATCGGCGCATCCCTATCATGACTGGAACCAGAAAATCGCGGCCGAATGCTATAATCCGAACGCCAGGGCACGCATCCTGGACAACGGCGGCCGCATAGACCGCATTCTGAATAACTATTCCAGAATCAGCTTCAACTTCGGCCCCACCATTCTTTCATGGCTTGCCACCGAAGATCCGGCGACTTACGCCCGGATTCTCGAGGCGGATAAAGAGAGCCTCGAACAGTTCTCCGGGCACGGATCCGCCATAGCCCAGGCTTACAACCATGCCATACTGCCGCTTTGCAATCAGCGCGACAAGGTGACGCAGATCCATTGGGGTATCAGGGACTTCTCCAGCCGTTTCGGCAGGATGCCGGAGGGCATGTGGCTGCCTGAGACCGCGGCGGACCTGGAAACACTGGACCTTATGGCGAAAGCCGGACTCAAGTACGCCATCCTGGCGCCGCACCAGGCGAGGAGAGTGCGCAAAAAGAAAGATCGCTCCTGGTTGAATATCCAGAACCGTGGCGTCGATCCCACAATGGCGTACGAAATACGCCTGCCAAGCGGGCGCAGCATGGCGCTTTTTTTCTACGACGGTCCCATTTCAAGCGCGGTCGGATTCGAGCAGCTGCTCCGGGATGGAGAGGCTTTCGTGAAGCGGCTTATGAACGCGTTCTCCTCCGGGAGAACGTGGCCGCAGCTTGTCCATATCGCCACGGACGGCGAGACATACGGCCATCATCATATATTCGGTGAAATGGCTCTTGCGTACGCGCTGAGTTTGATTGAGTCCGATGCCCAGGTGCGGCTGACCAACTACGGGGAATTTCTCGAGAAGCACCCTCCCACGCACATAGTCGAAATTTGGGACAAAAGATCCTGGAGTTGTCCTCACGGCGTAGGACGATGGTCCGAAGATTGCGGATGCAGCACCGGCACCCATCCGGGCTGGCAGCAGAAATGGCGTAAACCTCTTCGCGAGAGCCTCGATTGGCTGCGGGATTGTCTGGAGAGTGTGTACGAGACTGGCGCGGCGGCTGTGCTGAAGGATCCCTGGACTGCGCGCAACGAGTATGTCGACGTCATTCTCAATCGATCACCGGAAACCGTAGAACGTTTTCTGGCTGTCCACGGCACTCGCGAACTGAATGAGGAGCAGCGCATCCGGGTATTGAAACTATTGGAACTCCAAAGACATGCGATGCTCATGTATACGAGCTGCGGCTGGTTCTTCGATGACATCTCGGGGATTGAGACAACCCAGATTCTGCAATACGCGGGGAGAGCTGCCGAATTGGGAGAGGAATTATCCGGCAGGAATGATATAGAGGCTGAATTTTTGAGGATTTTGCAGAAGGCGCGAAGCAATGATCCGGATTTCGGCAACGGGCGCGACATTTACCGGAAATTCGTCAGGCCTGCCATGATTGCCAGGCATAGGATTGCAGGCCATTACGCCGCCCGGTCGGTTCTTGAAGATACTCCGGAACGGTCGGATTTCTATTCTTATGTCATAGACAGGAGACTATCGCGCACAGTTGAGAGCGGAAGGTCGAGGCTGGTAGTCGGGCGCTGCAAGATGACCTCCAAAATTACTCTCGAATCCCTGGAGGCAGAATATGCGGTTGTGCACCTCGGAGACGGCAATATCAGCGGAAAGGCAAAGGAATCTCCGGAAGGGGCTTCTGGGGCGGAGTTTGTCGGTGGGATAACCGACGCTTTTGAGAGGAATGATCTGCCCGAAGTGTACCGTCTCATGGATGAGCATTTCGGAAAAACGGCGTTTTCTACGGACTCGCTGTTTCTCGATGAGCGGATGAAGGTTCTGAAGACAGTTTTCACGGCGGAAAAGTCCGAATGGGAAGCGTCGAACCGGCGAGCATACGAACGGAGCGCACCGCTTGCCCGGTCTCTAAAGAAACTTGGGATCGAACTCCCGGCATCCTTTTGCAGCATTGTGCGATCGGCCCTTAACTCACGGTTGTTGCATGCGCTGCAAGCCGAGCAACTTCAGCCGGACGAAGTGACCGGGCTCCTGGAAGAGGCCGGATTCTGGCAAGTGGAGCTCAACAGGAAAGAACTGCAGGATACGCTTCGCGCAGCCATAGAAAAGCTCGCAAGAGAATCCCGCTGCAATCCTGGCGACTTGGAAGCGCTCGGAAAATTTGCAGCGGCCGTCGACCTTGCGTCGAAACTTTCCTTTGATATTAATTACTATCAGACGCAGATCATCTTCTACGAACTGCTCAACAACGGCTATCCCGGTCTGAAATCGGCCGCCGAAGAAGGGGATAAAGCCGCCGCGCAATGGGTTGATGCATTCAGGGAGCTTGGCAAAAAGCTTTCCGTCCGGATGGATTGAAGCAGAATTACCCTAATGCTTAAAAAGTACAAGTTTTGTTTCGATTCCCTTGATTTTGTCCAGCGCCTTCTGCAGCCGGCGGGCCCTGGCTTCGCTCACGATGTCCAGGATCAGAATGCCGCCCGGGGCCGAAAAGTCTTTGCTCACCTCGTGAAGGCCCAGCCTCGTTCTAATCACATCGCCGTATTGAGACAGGGTTGCCTGGATCAGCGGGACCTTTTTCAGACGGTCCGTTATATGGGCAGCCAGGATAACATGAGCCTCTTTTTTCACCGCCATAATATACCTCCGGATTCACGACATCAGTATTTCCAGATCAAACAGCCTACATGGTTCTTTATCCTATGTCACCAGTTTTCATTTGAATTTGCCATAGGATATTCAGGCATCGCAAAAATCTCCGCGATGAATTATGCAAAATAGCGAACGCCAAAAACTATCGCTTTGCACTTAAAAAATATTCCTGCAAAAACGGTTCTCCGGCGCATGTTTCAAAACTCCGCGGGGATATTGTGCAGAAAAACGCGGCGGCCTATTCCGTAGACCTGTCCGTGCCATGATCTGAAAAGCGAGATGTCGTCGAGGATGCTGCAGAACCCCCCGTAGCATAATAGCCGCGTTTCGCGTGCATGAAATAGTCGCGGCCCGCCTTTCCGTGGCGATCCGTCAGGCGGACTGCAATCTCGTGGAATGCGCCTCCCTGCACGGTGCCGGAGGGATAGTAGCCGAGCGAATATCGCATGCGCAGCCGGGAGATTACCGCGCTCAAAGCAGAGTCGAGCGACGAGGCTTTGTTTACGTTTATTATTTCGCCGCCTGTTTCCTGCGTAATTTTGCCGACCGGATTGCCACTAAAGATCAAGGACGGCAGCTGCGCTCCAAGCTGAAGAGAATCGCCTGAAGTTTTAAGGCTGTAGACGACAGTTTCTGTCTCCATTGCGGTTTTAATAGTACCCGTTTCACTCGATTGCGGATTGACTGTCTGCTGGTTGTCCGAAATCAGGATGACCGCATGGCGGCGGCCCGGAGCGGATTGCGCCAAATAGCTTACGGCATCGTGGAGCGCGTCGGTGATATTTGTGCCGCCCCCGGTCCGAATACGGTCGAGGGCATCCGCTATCCGCCTGCGGTTTGTTGTCAAGTCTTCGAGGCGGTTGACCGTGTCTGAAAACGAGAAGAGACACACCTCATCATTTGGTTTGAGTTGATCCAAAGCCCTGCCGGCTATCCTGCGGAGCTCGGATATATATGGAGAAACACTCCCGCTGCGGTCGATGACGAGGGCTACGGCGATAGGCAACTCATCGCGCGAAAAACTTTGTATTTCCTGCAGCACGCCGTCTTCGTAAACCCTGAAGTCATCCACAGCAAGGTTGTCGATCATTTGGCCGGAACGGTTCCGCACGACGGCATCGACCTGCACCATTTGCACCCTTACCCTGATGGTGGCGGCGGCCGATGGAACGGTCGCCGGGAGGCTTTCGGCCCTGGCAGGCGCCTCAGCCGGCGGTTCGGCAGAGTCCATGGGAGTCTCCGGCATTTCAGAAACGGAGGTTTCTTCCGATGCCTTTTCGCTGCGGACGTCCTTCAAAATGGGCCTGACTGCGGCGTGCTCGCTATCAGGCGCCGCCTCGGCTATTTGTGTTTCGGCTCCAGCCGATTCTGCGGGCGTGCTCCTCGCCTGCAGTGATTTTGCGGGAACATCGACCGGCTTGTCGAATCGTGCTTCAAACATTGTGCTTCTGGGGAGATCGAGATCGGGACCCCTTCTGAATAGCATGCCTATAGCCGAAATGGCCGCCCCGGCTGCGGCCCCGTACATGGCTCCGCGAGTGCCGCCTGTCATGACTCCTATAATCGCGCCCTGGGCGCTGGCGCTGGCAACAGCCTTTGCATCGCCTCCTGCTCCGGCTTCGCCCTTTAGCTTCGGATCCTCACCGTTTTTCGGATCTACAGCATCGAATCCCATACGGGTGATGGTCGCTTTGATGGGAACGATAGTTCCGTCCGTCAGCCTGATGTCGTTGAATTGCAGCTGGATTTCGGCCCGACCTGACAGACGGCCGGCTCGCTTGGCTTTTGTAACCGTTGCCCGCACTTGACTTTTGTTCGGAATCAGGACTTCGCCGTCGCCGATCACATCTGCAGCCGTGGTGAATTCGACGCGATCCCCCTTGCGCGTTGTACGGGAATGAAGGGGCGTTTCGAGTTCCATTATGAATTTTTGGCCGGAAGCAATGGTTATGAAATCAGGGCTTGACGGCGCATATTCCGTTTGCGCCGCTGCCGGAGGCATTCCGCCAATTGCAGCGAATAACGCAATTAATGAAATTGCCCACGCGCTCCGGAGGATCAGTTTTTTCACTTTGGCGTCCTTTTCCTAATCGCCGCTAAGGCCCCCTTCTTCCCGACATTAATTTGATGATGCAAGGCTGGCTAAAGTTTCATCGCGCGTGAGAAGATAATGCGCTGCCAAACTCGATGTGACCGCTGGAATTCCGGACTACTTCTTTAGAGCAGTCGCCGAGAATGTGAGCGTAAAGACGCCGGTTTCGTCCACAACTTTGTAATCCGAGGGAACTTGGAAGAGTTTCGAGTCGGGTTCGGCTCTGTTTATGTTAATAAGGGCTCGGATATTTTCTCCGCCTTGGGGCATGAATTGTTTTGAGAGAATCGTGATTTTGAGGTCCACGGAATTCCAGTATTCGCTGTTGCCTGTCATGGGCTTGTCGTTATCCATCATTCCGGCAGGATATGTCATTGTCGTGCGCCGGCCTTCCGCCAGAAGTCCCTCGATCATCTGATTTCCCAATGGCTCGCTTACCGATGCGGGGGTATTGGGCTGCAAATTCGGGTCGGCATGGACCACGTTGATACCCTTCATATTATCCGGACGAAATTGCAGCGCCTTTGAGGGCGGAATCGTGTATCGATGCGCAATACGATTGGCTGTATCCAGAAAATACTGATAGCCCGCCACGGGATCATAGATCTCGGGAATCAGCGGCAATTTTACAGCCATTTTCGAACTTGGGACCATCGGCATAGGCGGTCGTTCGGTTCTCGTCCGTCCTGCGGAATCCCTGAACAGGAACACCGATGGCATGGCGTGGATTATTTTGTTTCCGTCTGCCAGAATTTGCGTCTGGGAGGCTACTTCCTCTGCGGAGAAGGGAGCTCCCGTTATGGCCATTATGGCAAATTGCGGAGGGCCGAACGTGACGGTGCCGTTAAAGGATTTCATATCCGGATTCATCATCATCGATGATCCGCGCATCTGTGTCGAGTGGGACGATGTCTGAAGCTGGCCAAAAGCGCTTGAAGAAGCCAAGAGCAAACACATGCATACGGCAATCAGGAAAGCTTTCATGTTTTATATTCCTTTTTAAAAACGCCTGCCCCCTTCAAATTCCGAAACTCGGGCCCAAAAATGAAAACAGGTCTGACCGGGGAAACATTTTTCCTAATGCCTATATATTTACCGAGTGTACATATTGTATTCCAAAAACCAATGGCATACCACGCCTATTTGAGCATCGGAAGCATCGGGGATGGGCCACGACAACTCTTTTATTCGTTGATCTTATGCATCATTTTGGCGTTTCTCTACAGCCTCTAATCCATTTTTTCGGGGCTTTATCTTCATTAAGGGCTTTGTATTCGGATTATCCGCATGCTCATCTGCCGACCGTAACCATCGTTTTATGGAGATTTATCTGGCACCTCAAAGAACAGCTTCTCAGGTGCAAAATTTGGGCCCAAAATCTTCGCGCAAGCCCTTAACCCGCATTTCTCACGGGCTTTCTACTGCGGCGGCGGATCCGGGCATG
>JAEAME010000838.1_pt1 | contig 26507 bp, 20 predicted proteins | sample 8958731 | NCBI WGS metagenome assembly JAEAME01 (sample SAMN16933194, study PRJNA681113) | bioreactor sludge metagenome | isolation source: anerobic bioreactor sludge (Control) | place: India:Bengaluru | collected 2018-10-24 | reverse complement strand
TGCTTTATTGATTGACGCTATTGTAATCCGAAAACCACTTCGTTATGAGTATATAACTGTACGCCTCGTCAAGATCGAAATTTATATTATCAAGCCAATATTTGCATTCCATTTCAGCCTTTTGGCAATGGATATGAATTGGCTCATTGCCTTCATTCGCGTAAAAGAAAAACCGCCATCCCATAACATATAAAATTGTTGGCATTTGGATAATTCCTCGACTGTTGAACTCATTTATTTAGGTACTTAATTCAAGCTCGTAAGTATAAAATTGTTAAATCAACTCCATTTGACTCTTTATATCTTTTGGACTATTCAACGATTGTAAATATAATTCCCAGGCTTGAAAATCCATCTCATAAGAATTCAAATTTAAAACATCGATTTTCTTTTTTATGAAATCAAAATCAAAATCTTTCGCTAATTCATCAATCGCAATTCGCATCAAAATCTCTTTGGTGAATGGTCTTTTTGAATCTTCGAAAGAAATTGATTTTAATAATTCATGAACCTTAGCATCTGATAAAATACACCAGGTAAAAATTGCATCAGATTGCCTATCAAAACCCAAAAGATAACAGGTATCATCAACCATTAACGGTTTATCATCTTCAGGTAATAGCAATGAAAAAGCTGGATTTTTATATAACCCAGAAACTGCAACCTTGTACGGCTTGAAAGAATAGTTGCCAATACCAAAAATTGAAAACTTGTGTTTTCCTTTATAAATCGAAGACTTTCGATTTTCAATTATCGCTTCATTTTTGCTCAGATAGGTGTATAGCCTTGGATACATTTTTTCAATATACGACGTGTCCTCGTTAATATAGCGCTGGGTAATGATAGCATATTTTCTGGGCATTTTGATAATGTTACCATTTAAATCAGAGCTTTTAATTAGTCCAAAAATCAAGTCACTCTCAATATCCAATTCTTCATTAAAGCCATTGACAAATTTATTATTAATCCTGCTTAATTCAAACACCTTTGCGCAGTCATGTTTTACTCCCTGTCTCCACTCAAACGGTGAAGCACCATCGTATTTTCGATTGTCTTGATACGTCTTCACATCGGAAATAAATTTATCCTGGTGCCATCCGAATTTATTCAAAGCCATATTCGGTTTTGAAAAGTCAAAATTTTCACAGACAACATCTCCATTAGTCAGATTAAATTCACAGCTAAAAAGTGAGGCTTCGACTGAAGCATTAAAATATTTTTTGGTATCAATTCGATAGCTTTTAATGTTAGATATCTTAAATTTGAATTTGCTTAAATCATGAACCAGATTTCTGATCACAGAATTCTTGATCAAAAAAGCCATCGCACCATCGAATTGACTGAAATTTTCTAACATCATCAGCGCAATATATTCTCCAATATCAAAATTCCCTTTGCCAGTAATGGCATCCAATCCCTTATGATTTTTTATATTTGATTTTGGAGGCAAATTATTTGAGCTCAACATACTCAGCTCTGAATTAGTAATCCAGGGTGGATTTCCAATAACCAATATCGGTTCGGCAATCGAATGAATGATTGATTTTAAATCAAATGCAAAAATATCTTTGTTAAACAAAACAATCTCTGGCTTAGAACGTTCAGGATGATCTAAGAAATATTCAAGAACTTTGAATTTTGTTTCCCAAACATATCGCTCATAAATTTCTACGCCCAGAATAGATTTTACGTCATTGAAGTATTTTAAAGCCGACAACAAAAAAGAACCTTTGCCAAAAGTAGGTTCGACGACGCATTGGGGTGAAATATTATTAGTCGCAAGCAAAGAACATATTTGATCAGTCAATTCATCGGGCGTTTGAAAATCGCCGAACTCTCTTCTTTCTAAATCAGCGATATAGGATAAATCTCTCTCTAATAGGTTGTGGAATTCTAGATATGAAATTTGATCTTCAAAAAAATTATGAATTCCTGACAGCTCCTTTAACACATTGTTGGCATCGAGATAGTATTTGAAATTTTTAAGCTTTCCCCAGAGAAAATCGATATTTTTATAATTTAAAAATCTAGATATGTTTTCCATTTTCATCATCTAAATTTTTGCTGATAATTTTTATTATTCCTTCAACCTCCTCTTCTAATCTAACAATGCGCCCATATTGAAGTCGCCATTGCAATGCATTTGATACTGTTAAATATCCTTGAAGAGGAGGAGTCTTTAATATTTCATCAGCCAGCTCATTCAGCGTAATCTCATCTGCTGGCAAATTTCTATCGCTCAAATATGCTATAATATCTTCATTATTTGCCACATCTTCAACCATTTTTATCAACGTTTTCGTGATCATAAAATCAGCAGTCCTGTGTTCATAAATGAACGAACAATCTAAAAAATTTAATTTTGCAGCTCTCTTTTTAGGATTATCTACTTTATCATAAACGAAAAGCAGCAGATTGTATCCAAGACCATAAATCTTTTGTCTAGCCGATTTAAAAGGACAGGAAGATTGTGGCTGTTTGATTGAAGTTACTTTCATGTCAGTATTCAAAATTTTAGCTGGAAAATCGATTCCATTAGCTGATGACCCCTTTTCATAAATATACTTATTAAACAGATATTTCTGAAATTTATGTTCAATATGAGTTCCAACCGCCTTGCCGTCAGTTACTCCAAATAGTTCAGGATTATCGAATTGAGATTCACGCTCACAAAAATTTTTGGCTTCATCAATTAAAAGCTCGATGGTTAAATTTTTCATACCCTTCCCCAATCTTCCTTCAATTTTTTTTCTTTCATATTCAAACTTAAAAAATTATTCTCACTAAATCAACACATTTTTTCACCCCAATTACCTAATTACCCTATTACCTTTCTCCAATCCCCGTATCTTTTTTCTCACCTCCTCCAGCAACACACTATTCGGATAACTGGTCAAAACCACTTCATACGATTCCTGGGCTTTCTTCAAATCCTTCAATCCCACTTCATAAATCTCTCCGATCATCTTCTGCGCCAGATCGCAATGCACGCTTTGAGGCTGTTTTTGCACAAGCGTTTGAAAGGCAGATAACGCTAGCGGGTAACGCCCCAACTGATATTCCAGTTGACCGATCCGTAGCCAGGCATCATCCAATAGGGATTCAACGCTGCTGGTTTGAGCGATCTCATAAAATAATGTTAGCGCCTTTTCGTACTGTTTTTGATCAGACAAAAGACTGGCGGCAGCAAATTTTTTCAGCCAATCAGCAGCTCCCTTGTTTTCTTCAATGAACAGCATAAAATCGATGGCATCATTGACATAAAAACCCGCCTTATCATCGGTGATATTCACAGGCTCGGATTGGATTCGGGTGAAGCTTTTCAATGCCGCATCGAAATTGCCGTTCCAATAATCGATCTTGCCGATTTGCAGCAATGCCTTTTTTTCGACTTCATCATTGGAACCGTATCGTGCCACCATCTGATTGTACCAGTTCTTCGCCTGATCCAGCGAGCCACGCACGATGTAACAATCGCCAATACGGAACATGGCGTCAAAATTAAGCGACGGTTGAGCAGGGATCTTTAACACATTTTGAAAATATCCTTCCGCTTCTTCTGCTGCTGAAAAATGATCCAGCTTGATGACGCCGATTCGGTATAGGCTTTGCTTGGCGATTGGGGAATTTTTAAAAGTATTGATAATCTCCCGATAAATTTGTACTGCATCGACAAAATCGCCCAGATTTTCATACGCAGTGGCCAGCCCATATTTCGAGTTGGCAGCAAAAGGAGAATCAGGATAACGTGACAACAGCAATTGATACGCCTGGATGGCGAACTGGTATTTGCCATCATTGAAAGCGCTCTGGGCAAAGTTAAACAGTTGATTGCCAATTTTATGTTTGTCCCTGTCGGGGCGAGTGACGATATAATCATCGATCAGCGAAAATTCCTCCATCGCCGCCTGGTAATTGGAACTGCGCATATAGAACGACGCCAATAAATTCCTCAAGGCGATGTTACTGTTATTCTCTTTAATTTTTGCCAAAAGCAATTTTTCGATCTGCTGCACCAGCTCGGGATCCTCGGCAAAATTGGTAATGTTTTGCTCAATAAAAGCATACTGATCAGCATTGTTCTGCAAATATTCCAGATATAGCAGAATGGCTTTTTCATAATCCATTCGTGCCTGGTACAAATTCGCCATCTCGATGAGAAAAAGCTGGTTATCTTTGATCGCCGCTCGACCTTTTTCATAAATCTTTATCGCTTCATCGTACAATCGATTGGCGATCATGGCCGAAGCCACGATCTGGTAAATCGAAGGATTTTTTGGGCTTTTTTGAATCATCGAATTCCAGGCAGCCACTGCCTGATCTTCCTGTCCCAGCTTGTAATACGCATCGCCGAGATCGGCTTCAACCAATGGCGAAGGATTGGCCGCCACCATCTGCTGCACTACTGACAATGCCTGATCGAATTGCTTCAAATTGGTGAGGTTCTGTTTCACGCCTCGATAATACATCACATTTTGTGGCTCATCCCGCCAGAGACGCTGGTACAGCTCCAACGAGCGAGCAAACTGTCCCGATTGCTCATAGCTCCGTGCCATGTTCAGCAACCGCTCAGTTTGAATCTGATGGGCTGTTTTTTGTTGTTGGGCATAAACTTGATTTGGCAGAAATAGGTAATTGGGCAATTGGGTAATTGGGAAAAGATGAAGGAATACCACAATAAAAATGAAAATATTTATCTTTCTTATCTGCATTATCAATCGACTCTTTTGTTAATACTTTAAAATATTGTATGCTAATTTACGCTCACAAAACTCACCCCCTGCCCCCTCTCTTGGGAAGAGAGGGGGAGCTAATAAAATTCACCAAATCTAGCTCCCCCTTCTCTTTTCAAGAGAAGGGGGACGGGGGGATGAGTTCAGATTTTTTCCAACTCCTGCAACATATTTCTGATGCATCTTCATACCATACATCCCTTTTTTTTATTCAGTACAGGCGTTGGAGGCAAAGTTTAAACTAAGGCGGACGGAACCAGTCTTGTTTTGAATTTGGATATTGATTATTGAGATTTATTTGTAATTTGGTGCTTGGATATTGTGATTTTTTTTAATTCAACCAGACTCACTTCTGTACATCATCCCCCGCCTCTTTCATCAACGCCTCAAAATATTTTCGGATCAATTCCTGATAATCCCTGGTATAGCCCTCTTTCAGCGCCTTCAATAAATCTCGCTGGATCTGGATGTTCTTCTCGCCCAGGTTTTGCGGCAACTGTCCAGGATTAAATGGCAAATATTGTTTTGCCGTTTCTGCCTTCCGCTTGCGACTGTAATCCTGCTTCCTGACCGATTTCTGGGCATCGAGCAGCCGCTGCAAAATCTGCTGCTGACGATTGATAGTTCGTTGGCTCACTTTTCTTTGCTGCAAATCTTCCACCACCTCTGCCATCTCTTTTCCGACCTGATCCAGCCGACCCAAAACATCTGATCGTTCGCCGTATTCCCGCCCCAGTTGTTCCATAGATTTGCGGAGCGCTTCCTGCTCCGCTGCCAATCGAGCCATGGCTGCCTGTTGCGCCAGTGACATCTGCTGTCCCATTCCCAATTGCAAAGTCTGTTGGTTGATCCCCTGCTGCTGTCCCGCCATCTGGTTTAATTTTTGCATCATCTCTTCCAAACCCGAAGCCGATGATGCATTGGCAAGACTGTTCATGGCGCTCATCATTTCCTTGACCGCTTCATTCAGGCTGACCATGGATTGCTGCTGCGATCGTGCCGCCTGGGGAGAATTTCTAGCTTCCAATTGCGAAAGCGCTTCACCCATTTTTTGTAACGATTGTCCCACGGCTCGTCCCATCTGCGGCGACACAAAAAATGTCTTTTGCGACAGCGCTGCCATTTGCTCGGTCACACGGGCAAGCGCACTGGCTAAATCCTGCTGTTTATCCGCTAACTCGTTGATCTGTGGGCTATTCCGATCCAGCCCCCGACTTTGATCCACCAGATTCTCCTGCTCCTGGGAAAGCTGCAATAATTTGTGCGAAATATTCCTCAGCTCCGACATCACCTGCTGCTTCTGCGCTTCGATCAAATCCTGCTTGGCTGAGCTTAATAAATCGAACATTTCAGACAGCGAATTTTGCGCCATCTGTCCGTTTTGCTGGGCGCCCTGCATATTGCCCGACTGCAGCTTTGACTTTGCCTGATTCATATTGTTGAGCAAGCCCTGCTTCTCCATTTGCTGCAATGCCGCTTCCAATTTATCCGAAGGCATATCGAGGAATTCGCCCATATTATTCTTCAACTGATTCGTTTCAGACAATTGATCTGAGGCTCCATTTTTCAAATTCTCCTGCTGCTTCGCCAGCTCATTTTGTTGATCTTGGGATGGTTTTTGATTCATCTGCTCGTTCAAATCGGTCTGCTGTTGCAGCAACTGCTCCGCCTTTTTGACCAGCTCATCCAGTTTTTGCTCGATCTGCAATCGCTTCAAAATATTCAACGTCTTTTCAATATTCTTGAGAAACTCTTCCTGGGTAAAATTCAACTGCTCCATCGCCTGCCTGACCATCTCCTGATCCAGGTTCTGCGCCGACTCGTTCAGCTTTTTCATGAGCTCTTTCAGTTCTTCGGTCATGATCTCGTTCATTAACTTTTGCAATTCTTGATATTTCTGCAACGTCTCCATGCTCAACAGATCGTTCCGCTCCATTCGCTCGATCATCTGATCCAACTGCTGCTTGACATCTTCCAGCGATTGCTCCAACTGCTTCTGCTTGTTCAAAATATCATCGACCTGCTGCTTCTCCTCCCATTTTAATTCAGGATTCTGCTTGATCTCCTCGACCAATTTATCGATATTTTCTTTCAGGTCTTTGCTTTTCTCATACAAGCCCTCAAAACTCTCGTAGGTCTGCTCCTGGTCTTTGTTCACCTCAGCAAAAATTTCTTCCAGCGAAGGGAATCGAGCCGAATAAACCAGGCTCCTGGAACTCTTTGGGCCCGACACGTTATCATTATCAAAAATTTCAGCGTAATACCTGACCACATCGCCAGCAAACAGATCGAGCGCCGTCAAATCCCAATTGTAGTCCAGTTGAATCTTTTCCTGATTATAGCCCTCGATGGGCAAAGCCAGATATTTGACCGATGTATCGGCAAAAGGAATGTCGGTTTTAACAATTCGATAACCCAATCGCAAATCCGAAAAACCAAAATCATCTTCAGCCTCAATCGTCAGCGGCAACAGCATTTCTTCGGTGATATCGACATCCCTGCCAGGCGAAGTGATCGAAATCGTCGGGTAAATATCGGGCACGATCGACACCCGATATTCAATGGGATCTTTGCTCTGAAAATCAAAAGCATCGACCAATTGTACGTGATAACTCCCATCCTCAATCGCCTTGAATGTCCCCTTGGCTCGATTCGATGTCACCTCCAATTTTACTTCTTTTTCATTATTGAAAACCAGTTTCGCATTTTCCAATTTCTTATTCGAATGCAAATTGACCTCGACCAATGAGCCTTTCAAGCAGTTGATATCGCCGACATTTTCTTCCAGAAATTTGGGACTGATTCGGGAATAATTCGGCGGCGTCACCTTGACCTGCAAGTAACGAACCAGCGGCAATTCGACCACTGAAATCAGATACTTCGGCGTCGAGACATTTTCCAGCGAAAAATGGTATTCCGTCGAATCCTGCAAATGCTCGATCCTATATTTGAAGGAATTATCTTTATCAGGAAAAACCGTATGGGAGAATTCGGCATCGCTACTGGCTTCTTTCAGGTTGAGATTGATTTTTTCAGGAATCCTTCCCGATACCTTAGCCGTGATCTCAATGGATTCATTTTTCAATTTCTGAACATTGCCTGGCGAAACCGAAATCTGAAAATCAGGCGCTTTGGTGAATTCTGTATTGGGATGCAACAGCCGATAACCAGCCTGGTAAAAATTTTGAGAGAACAAAGCGAACAGCAATAAAAACGCCATTCCAGCCAATCCCAACAGCCTGACCGATTTTTTCAACAACCTGGTCGAAACGGATTCGGAAAAATTGATATCTTTTACCCGCTCATCAATTTCCAGCAACGATTGATTCATCAAATCCTGGGAATAGCCATGCACATTATTAAATTGAATCGGAAACACCTGAATGGTATTGACCAGCTTATCGCCGATAGCCGAAAAATGATCGCCAATTTTTTGAGCAATCGTCGCATCCGAAGGATAATTTCTTCTGAATAAAATTGAGAAAGCAGGGATTCCAATCCAAAAAACCGCAGCGCCAACAATCGTCACGGCTAAAATCAAATCAATAATTTTTCGACCGCTGTTATCAAAATTAAAAATATGTTCTAAAAAAATAAAGAACAATATCACAACTGAGCTGATCGCCAAAAAATGAAGCACGCCACTCAACAAAGCAACGACCTTCTCCTTGTTCCGAGCAGTGTCAATTCTTTTTAATAACGCCTGGTACTTCGCCTGCAAATTTTCCATCGTTCCTCATCTGATAAAATCTGGTTCGAAGCAATTGAGTACTATATTTAACTCAATTTTTGGTCAAACGTTCAGTAGCAATCGAGCCAATTTAGTTGGGTAACTGTTTTGTTAAGTATTGATTTATACTGTCTATATAACGCTGATACGCAATACTATCTAAAATTTCTTGATGATTCAAATGATTCAATTCCATTTAAAAAATATGCCATAGGCTTGTTTCCTTTTTGCCGACATACGAATGGTAACTAAGATATGAGATAGATTCGTTCATTGTTAAAATATAAGTTTTAATACTGACAAAATCAATTTTTTTATTGACAATCGGGATGAAATATTGTAAATTAAACCTGCCAAGTAATAGTTTAAATTTTCATATTGTAAAAATTATTGAGAAAAGATAAGCTTTTAAGATTTTAGAATTAGGTGAATAATATATCATTAATTTAATCCCCTTTAAGATAAATCGAAATTTGAATTTAGAAGTTGAATTTTTTAGGCAACACTAGTATGAGAAAATTGAATAAACTAAGCCATCGAACTAAACTCAAATCAGCTAATATAGTTCATTCGGGAAGCGGCAATATTTCTCTTGGTAGTGGCTTTGTACCAACTCCCAGTATTCCAGTTAACAATAGTAATTTACCAAATCGACATCCTAACTTTGTTGGACGCCATGAAGAGATTAAAAAAACGATGGATGCGCTTGCATCCCGTGCTTGGATAGTCACAATTGATGGAATGGGAGGCATTGGAAAAACTACTTTAGCACTCGAAGTGGCACATTTGTGTAGAGATCGTGATCCAGATTATCCTGCTATCCCCAATTTCACTGGTTATATTTGGACATCGGCACGGGATAAATCAGAGTTTTCTCTCAATGATGTTATTAGAGAAATTCTTTATGTTCTGAGTCCTTTCGAAAATACAAAGAAGCAACTTTCTCAACCCGAGTTGTTGAGCTTAGCTATCAGGTTACTTGCTGTTGAACCACGTCTTCTAATAATCGATAACTTCGAGACTGTCAAAGACGAGCAGCTCCATCGATTTCTTAGAGATCGGATTCCAAATCCTAGCAAAGTTATGATTACAAGCCGACATCATCTGCAAGAAGGAGAAAAAGTAGTCACGATAGGTGGTCTTGAAGAAAATGATGCAATTCAGTTGCTACAGATCGAGGCAAGCAGATTACAAATTCCAGTTTCTCCCGAAGATTCAACTCGTCTTCTAATTATTGCCCGAAAGTCATACGGTATCCCACAAGTACTACGATGGGCAATGGATAGTGTGTACAACGGGAAGTCTTTAGAATGGGTGGTAGAATCATTAGAAAACGCCACTGCAGATGATATTTTTGATTATATTTTTAAGCGTTCTCTTGAAATACTTGACCCAGAGACAAGGCGCATCTTTCGTTCAATGTCGTTGTTAGCAACATGGACCAGTATTAAAACTATATCTGCATTAAATCCAGGTATCGCAGCTATTCAAGAGCGTTTGGGTCGTTTGGTATCACTTTCTTTAGTAGATGACAACCGTAAACTTGTTCAAAGTGATCGCCGTTATCAGTTGCCTTCATTCGCTCGATACCTTGCAAGTAAAGAACTTCACAAGACAGATGATAGAGGCAAGAATTTAATTAAACACGCTTTGAAACATTATATAAGTGAATTAGATGGATTGAATCGATTCGACAAAACTTCAAATAATTATTTGGAGACCGAGTTTATCAATATTAGCAACATTGTAAAACTCGCTTCTGCTTTTAGAGACGAATTACTAATAAAACAGATTATCAAACTCGGAGATAGGCTTCGAGGGTTAGACAATCAAAAAGGAAGAGCAATTTTGGGTCATCTAATCGAACCCGTATCTAAGGCAAAGGATAAGAATCTTGCATTTAGGTTGATCAACTTAATCGGCAATCCTTATATTGCAGGAATGCCAGTTGACTACACCAATTTTTTTGGAAGAACTGAATTGTTGAGTTTCATCCAAAAAACTTTTGAATCGGAACGTTCATCGTCTTTGGTTATCTCTCTCATTGGACCAAGACGGATCGGTAAGACTTCATTACTACTTTACTTTCGAAACCAGGAGTCCACGAAATGCAAATATATATACTTTGACTTGCAGGGAATAATTAAACGTAACAACAATGCTGAGTTTTTATATTCTATAGTTCGTCAGATAGAATATTCATTGCATAATAATGCTGAAAATCAACATAATAAAATACCAAAACTAAAACTTGAAAATTTTCTAAAATCTCCCCTTTCAACATTCCAGTCTTATCTTGATTATGCAATAGGGAACTCAGAAAAACGTTTGGTTTTAATGTTCGATGAGTTTAATTATTTTTTTTATGACCGAAATCCAGAAGACTCTATTGATCTGCTGAATTATCTTCGATCTATAGTGCAAAGGGGCAATATTGGAATAATAACAGCAGGAGTAACACCTCTTTTTGAATTACCATCTTCTGACTTAGTTTCTCCTTTTTTTAATATTGCTTTAATTCAGAGGATATCATTTCTAGAAAGAGAAGAGGCTATTGCCTTAATACAACAACCTGTTTATGGTTTGCTTAAATATGACAATCAAGCCATTGAATTTCTTTTAAAATTGAGTGGTTGCCATCCATTCTTATTACAGATGCTTTGTTATGAGATTTTCAATCTTTGTCTTGAGAGTGGAAAACTGATGATAGATTTTAAAATGGTTGAGGATGTATTGCCGACTGTTTCTATGAGGTGGTCAATCTTTTTTGAACATATAAGTAGAAAGTCCGATATAACCAGAAAAATGATGAAAGCTGCAAGTATACTAATAAAAAAAGACAAAGATGCATTTACAATTGAACAACTCAAGAAAGCTCTCCAAGAAAATGAGTTTGAAGAAAACCAAATCGAAATTGAACTGGCAAAATTAATGCAAAATGAATTTCTTGTTAAGGACGATCAAGGCAATTACAAATTTACTATGGAGATTGTTCGTCGTTATTTCGTCGAAACAGCTACTCATTAAATAGATAATAATTCGAATCATCTAATCTAAAAACTGAATTTACCAAAGCAAAGGACATTAATTATAATGAAAATCGATGATCAAGAAGAAAACATATCCTCCTTCACGCATACAACTAAAATTGGAAGCGTGACAGGTCAAGTACACACTGGATCAGGTGATATTATCATCAAAAATTACTCATCAGATACAATATCCAGCAAAGATGACTTTCTATTGGCACTTCGTGCTTTCAAGATGGAATTGGATGCCGCACGACAAAAAGGTTTACATGATAAAACAGCAGATGAGGCGATAATTGAAGTGGAAGCAGCTGTACAAGAAGCACAGAAAGCAAATCCTAAATCCGAACGTATCACGAAGCGTTTGGAAAAAGCAAAAGAGATTCTTGTTGCAGGTGCAGGTTTTGTTACCGCAGCGACTGGAGCTACGGCAGCTGTAAATAAATTGATACCAATCCTCAAAGTCGCTATTGATGCTATAAGCAAAATTTTCTAAATAAGAAATTAAATTCTATTGAGCAATAAATGCGTTGAGTAGACGGGTAAACAGTGGGATAGTCTTAACATCGTGATTAACTTTAATGTTTATACATTAATTCTCCTTGTGTTATCCGATTACCAATATGATTATCAACAAAACCAGACAAGCAACTCAGGATAGCTTGAAAAAAACTTCATACAATCAATATTTAAATAAACCTTCCAAACTCCATTATGAAAGTGTCCTCGAAAGGGGTGATGAGTTTAAGCGATAGCATAAGATATCATTTTTTCATCCTATTGGACTATCTTATCGGGACAATCGCTCAGAGACTATCTCATCTTAATCCAATCTGAAACGCCACCATCTTTAGGACGTGAGATAAAATAACTCCGCCCTTGTCGGATCTCTACTATAATAAAGATCCGCCGTGGAGGATTACCCAATTGTTTGTTAGAATGTCTTTACTTGCAATTATCGCAAATTCAGAAATAGTCAATTTATTTAAACCTGTTAAGTATTAGCTCGTAATTTTTTTTAGATATTTAGGAGGTGGGATAGATTAACATGGACATTTTACCAAAAAAATATTTATAAATAACGACTTATGAGATTTAAATGGGTAACTTATTTTATCCCACCTCCTGAACTTCATCATTTCAATTCGCTAAGGAATGAGGAGAAGCTACTTTGCATTACTTAACAGGTTTAATCTCACGTCCTTAACAAGCATGAGTCCCTTCACGTTACCAGAATCATTTCAATTAAACCTGGGCTGCATAAGATAAATTCCAAATCCGAAAACCCAAAAATCAAATAAATTCCAATTTTCAAATCACAAATATAGAATGCCTCATCGAAAAAACAGGGATTAAAATTTGTTCTTGACAATCAGCATGAAATATTGTAAATTAATATTGCTAAATCTTCGCCAGCAATTTTAATTATTGAAAAAATTTTTCACGGTAATGAATATGAGCAAAGTACTCTTAGAAAAAACGATCCTTGAAGAAACAAAAGATTTGTCATTCGAGGTATTGAATGAAATTTTGGATTTTATACAATTTATAAAAGCCAAAAAAGCAAAAAATATTATCAAAGATTCCATTGAAAAAACCATTGACGATGAATTAATTGAGCTAAATTCAGGATCATTGATTCATCTGGAAGAAGAATTTTCACACTATAAAGAAAAGTATCCGCATGAAGCATAATTATGTCACCGATACCATGGCTCTAATATTGCGGCTGGAAAAAAGGAAATCAAGCCATACTGTGAGAGCTATTTTCGATGATGTCGAAAAGGGGAAGATAGACTTGATGATTCCAGCCATGGTATTAGCTGAAATTGGATACCTCTCAGAAAAAAACAAAATCGATACTGACCTACCAGAGGTTCAAAATTATTGTAAAAAATTCCCCACGGTTCACATCGAGCCTATTACTGCAGAAGTTATTTATCGAACTTTTGAAATCGATGATATCCCAGAATTGCACGACAGAATTATTGCGGGTACAGCTCTGCTTAAAAATTTGGAGCTAATTACCAATGATCCGATCATCATTGATTCCAAATATGTTACTACTGTTTGGTAAGGTATTCGGTAGCGAATAAAAACGCATCTTGCTTTAATAAACATGAATAATTGAGAGGATGTATGATGAGTGTTGTAATAAATTTCGAACAAATGAGCGTCTCAGAAAAATTGCGCATGATGGAGCTAATATGGGATGACCTGTGTCGTACTGAATCCGATATTCCATCTCCTTAATGGCATGAAAATGTGCTCATAGAAAGAGAAAACATGGTTCGTGATGGCAGCGACGAGTTTGTCGATTGGGATGAAGCGAAAACAGAAATGAGAAAAAAAATCTCATGAAAATCAAAATATTAAAATCAGCTCAAGCCGATTTGCTGGGAGGGTATAGATTTTATGAACGTCAGAAAAAGGGACTGGGAAATTACTTTTTGGATTCGTTAAGTTCGGATATCGAATCATTAAAAATTTATGCGGGGATTCACAGCATTCATTTTAGAAAATATCATCGCCTTCTTTAAAAACGTTTTGCTTTTGCTGTTTACTATCGAATTGAAGAAAATGAAATTCGAGTTTATGCTGTTTTAGATTGCCGCAAGGATCCTGCCTGGAAAAGGAAAAGGTTAGGACATTAATTTTTTAAGGAATAGCAATAGAGTTATATATATTTGTAGCAAATATGGATTATCCTGAAACTAGAAACATTGAAACAGAATAAATAACTTTTTTTTGATGATTGGTGTGAAATGTTGTAAATTAAATCTGAAAAAATTTCAACAACAATAAATCTGACCAAAGCTTTGTTAGAAAAAGCAATCATTGGAAAACAACGTTTGGAGATTGAGGATGGCAATTATTGATAATGTGAAAGAAGAAGTTGAGCGACTGCCGATCCATGATCGGGCGATGTTAGCTTATTGGATCATTATTAACCTGGAAGAAATCGATGAGCCTCAAGAAGCGGTCGATATTGCCTGGCGAGCAGAAATTAGAAATAGGGTCAAAGAAATACGAGATGGAAAAGTAAGAATGATCCCTGCGGATGAAATGTGGAAGGATCTTTTAAAGGATTATGCACAGGAACTTTGAATAATCATCAATTCAAGCACAAAACTTCTGGGCTCACATTGACAACTCCTCCAAAAATAATTTAATCCCCCATCAGCGCATAAACAACAATATTCACTCCCATTCGCAGCGCCTGTAACCGCACCGCTTCGGGATCTTTATGCACCTCGGGATCAGCCCAGCCGTCGGAAATATTGGTATTGAAGGTATAATAGACCATCATCCGTCCTTCATGGAAAATTCCATAGGCATGGGGCGGACCGCCATCATGTTCATGAATCTTGGGAACGCCTTTATCAAAAGTAAAATGACAATGATAAAGCGGATGATTGAAGGGCAATTCCACCAGGTCTTTATCTGGAAAAACCTTTTTCATCATCGCCCGAAAATATTTATCCATGCCATAATCGTCGTCGGCGTAAAGAAAACCACCATTTAAAAGATATTTTTTTAATCGTGCACTCTCATCATCTGAAAATGTAATCTTGCCATGGCCAGTCATAAAAATAATGGAGTACGAAAATAGCTCCTGATCCATAATCTCTACTTTTTTTTCATCATCAGCGGGCTGGATCATCGTCTCTTGTTTCAGAAAGCTCAATAAATTGGGGACGCTGGAGGGATTATTATACCAGTCACCACCGCCTTGATATTTGAGTCGGGCGATGGTGAAATAGCTTTGCGGGGCAGACGGTTGGCTAAAAGTGTTGAATGCGATAATTAAAATTATCGATCCAATTAAAAAGAAAATTCGTTTCATTCTGATTTAATCTCAACATAGACATCTTTTTTAATTTCTTCGAGCCAACTCTGGAATTGTCTTTGACGCTTCATATTCAATGTATAAGCTTCGAGTTTTTCCCAATCTTTTTCAAGTGATATGGGTCTCGGCTCTTGCTTGCTGTTTAATTTTAAAATATGCCAGCCAAATTTTGTTTTAAATGGCTGGGAGATTTCACCAGCCTTTAAGGTGTCAATTACAGCACGAAATTCCTGTTCCTGCAAATTTTCAGTCTCGAACAGACCCAAATGCCCGCCCTGTTCTCGCGAAGTTTCATCTGTTGAATGTTGCTTCGCAATTGCTTCAAAATTATTTTCTGGATTGTCAAGCATCGCACGAATTTCTTCGGCTTTTTTTTCAGTATCTTCTTCATCTACCTCTGTTGGCTCTAAACGAATTAATAGATGCCTAACATTGATCTTATCGCCTTTACGCTCGATGCATTGAATAATATGAAATCCAAATCTCGTTTTAACTATATCTGAAATTTGACCTGGCTCTAATAAAAAGGCAACTTCTTCAAATTCTGGTACAAAATCACCGCGTTCCATAAATCCGATCTCACCGCCCCTTGCAGCACTCCCAGGATCTTCTGAAAATTTACGGCAAAGATCAGCAAAATCTGCTCCTCCTTTTATCTGCTGAAGTAAATCAGCGATAGTTCCCCGCGCTTTTTGTTCAGATACATCGCCAGCTGTTACATTGATAAGTATATGACTAATATCAACGATCTCTTTCAAATCGGGCAGACTATCTTTCATGGAATGATAAAATTCTTCGACTTCTCTTCGAGTTATTTTTATGGTGCTGAATTTGGTTTGCTGCAGTTTTTCGACTCTGAGATTCTTTCGCACCTCATCTCTAAAATTTCGTTTCAGCTTACCAATCGACATTCCCGCCTGTTCTTCCAGTTTTTGTTCTGATCCGACCTGCTGAATCATCCGAGCAATCTGTTCTTCCAACACGGAATCGACCTGACGATCCTCGACTTCGATGGTATCCTCTTCAGCTTTGGCTAACAGGATCTTTTGATTTATCAAATTCTGCAGAGTTTCCCTTTGCAAGCGATCAAATTTTTCAGCATCTTTACGAGGATCAATACGCATTTGAAAGGCGAGATTCAAAGCGTACTGCGTCAATTCTGACTGCAAAATTACTTCGTTTTCGACGATAGCGACCACTCTGTCAATTACCTGTTGTGCAAAAACATAATTAATTGAAAGGACAAAAATATAAATTAACATTATTTTTCTTCGCATCTTGACTGCTCCAAGATTAATGTGATTTATTTGCAATTTCGCTGGATAGCTGATAAGTTGAATCTTTAAAAAACTCCTTTAGCGGTTCGATATTAAAATTATAATTAGTTTTGTTTCTCAATTTCAGAATCAGATCAGTATATTTTTCATTTCTTTTGACCGATTTAAGACGTGCAACGATTTGATCCTTCACTTCCTCAAATTCTTTAATACGTCCCCTCTCATGCCGATCGATAATTTTAAAAATATGGTATCCAAATTCCGACTGCATTGGCCGGGTCAGCGTCCCGACACTGGCATTAAAAATGCGATTTGATAAGTCCGGGACAATTTCATCTTTATTGAAATAACCCAGGTCGATTCGCTGATTATCAATAAAGTCAATCGAAACTTCGCGGGCGACTGCTTCAAAATCCTCACCCCTGCTAATTCTTTGGTAAGCGTTGTTTGCCTCAGCCGAAGATGCAACAAAAATTTGAAGCGCTCTTATTTCGTCATCTTCAATCTGATAGTTATCTTTATTGTCGTTATAATAACCAAGCGCTTCTTCATCAGTAACAGTTTCATTTTCTGAAAGATACTTATCAACGTACTGTTGAAACAATAACTCGCGCCTGGCCTGTTCTAACTTGCTTAAAAAGTTTTCATTCTCATCCATCCCCAACCGCAAAGCGTCACGATAGATAAGCTCCATTTCAGCCCACTGTTGAAGATAATTATTAACTTGTTCTTTGGAAATTTTGGATTGAATTGAAGGTGGAATCGCATCAACCAATTGCTCCAATGTCAACGTTCCATCTCCAACTGATGCGATGACTTTACCCGCTTGCTTCGGTTTAGACGAATGACAGCCACAGACGAATAAGACAATTATACCAATTATGGCTATTTTTTTAATCATAAAAAAATCCGTTCCATTGCTGACATTTTTTAGCGTAATCAATTAAATACTATTAATTGAGTTAGTTATTAAAACCTGTGGAAAATTGATCGACCAAAATTACTCATACGCCACATATTCCTGTGCAGTATAATTGGTAAATGCCTTTGCCAGGTTCTTTTCGTAAACAACATAATTCGTTCGATTGCGAAGCTCTTCAATCCACTCCTTTTCCCTATTTTCATAGGCGCTGCGTCGCAGTTTCGATGAAACTAAATTTTTGGACTCCTCAAAAGTTTTATAAGTTGGCGCGATAAAATTGAGAACCTTCACAATAGCATATCCCTCCCCGATTTTAATCGGATCAGCCACTTCACCAATTCCAATCTTAAACGCAGGTTTCCCAATAGCAGCGTATCCTTCTGTAATTTCCAGTTTGCCGCTCTTTTCTTTGAGAGATTCTTTTTCATTATAACGATGAAATAACCGACTAAAATCTGCGCCGCGACGAGCGCTCCTGGTAATATCTTCGGCCAGGTTTTTCTCAGCGACAAAAATTTGTTGAATCTCTCTTTTTTCAGGATTCTTGTAATCGTCTTTATGCTGTTTAAAATAATCCTCTAATTCCTGCTCTGTAATATTTATTTTATTATTAACTTGAATTCTCTGGATCTCATTCAGCATCACATTTTCTTTAAAACTTTTAACCTGTTTTTCCACTATTTTATCTTGGCTGATATTTTTAACCTTCACTTCCTGTTCGAACAAATAGGCAGGAGTCAATCGACCGTTTATGAAATTTTGAACATCCTCTTTGTTTCTAAGCTGTGGACGTCGATGAGGGGAATATTTTTGTAATTCTTCCACCAGATCATTTATCGTCAAACTGCCATTTCTAAATTTAACAATGACCTTATTTTTTTCATTTTCAGTAAAGCCATCCAGAGGATTTATTTCTTTTTTAAGTGAATCTTTGGCAATTTCATCATTTCCCAAAGAATTTACCCCGGGCGCCGCATACTTTTTAGCAAACATATCTATTGACTCATCCACGAAAACAAGCTTGTATTTTGCTTTCAATTTATCCAGATATTCATAATATGCCGTTTCAATTTTTTTATTGTTAGCAGAATTAATTTGTTGTCGTATTTTTTCTTTTTGTCGATCGTAAGAAGCACTTTGATACTTTTTAATTTGCTCGACCTTGATAAGATAATAACCATTAGAAGTTGCAATCGGCGCAGATGTCTCATTCTCTTTCATTGAAAAGGCGGCAACATACACCGGATTTTCAGCAGAGGTTGGTCCCCATTTCAAATACCCTTTATCTCCGCCCTTTTTTGCTGTGTTAACATCCTCAGAAAAATCCATCGCCAGTTTTGCAAAATCTTCCCGGTTCTTCAATCTTTTTTCGATTTCCTTCGCTATGGTAAGGGCATTCTGCTTTTGTTCTATACTATTTGGACTGAAATTAATCACGATCTGTCTAATCTTTACTTCTTTGTTAGCCTTTTCATAATAGTCCTTGATCGCGGATTCCGGTACAACCTTTTGAATAACCTCCAACTCAATTAATCTGAAAAACATAAATTCACGGGACCGCTCATTAACCTGGTCAATTATTCTTCTTGTTGTATCGACCGTATTTTGATAAGCATTTATGATTTTTAGTTGTCTATTGATCATACCATCCAAAAATGTCTTTTTATCTTCCAGGCTCGCGCTTTTATTCTGCTCAGTATTTTTGCCCTTTGCAAATTCATCTTCGAACTCGCTAATCGTAATTTTTCTTGTACCAACCCGGGCTACCAAGGTGTCTTCTCGAGAACAATAGGTGACAGAAATTAGTGACAACAAAATAACAATCAGGAAACATCTGCCAACGTTCACATTTTTCATTTTTCCTCCCTAAACATTAAAAAGAATTGAGATCACAGAATGGTAAACCTTTCTCACCCTTTACGAGCAGAAATATAGAAAATCAAATTAAGCTTATCAAAAAGTTCTTGCCATATTCGATCGGATCAAGTTCGTCACGGGGGATGTCCACATGTATTCCCAGGTCATTTTTCCCTTCCTGGACAAAATAAAATTTTCCTTTGGCTTTTTGCATAATTGAACAAATCTTATTTTCTATAAGTTCCCGACTGCTCGAAGTAGCAATATCTTTTGAAAAATAAGCAACTAAGCTATTATCAAAAAACTTAATCGACTTAAAACTCAATGAATTACCAATTACTTTAAGATCGACCAAATTAAATAAGTTAATGGCCGGCCTGGGCAATTTACCAAATCTATCAACAACCTCTTCTTTAATTTGTGCTGCAATGTCCAACTCTTTCACATTTGCCAAACGACGATAGATATCGACTTTCAATTCTGGTTGCTCAATATATTCATCTGGTAGATAAGCATCTTGATGAATCTCTATTTTGATTTCTTCCTTCTGCGGAATCGCGGCAGATGATTTGCCCTCTCGTTCAAAATTCAATTCTTGAATAGCTTCCTCTATAATTTTGGTGTAAAGCTCAAATCCCAAAGCTACAATATGTCCACTTTGCTCGGCACCAAAAATATTGCCCGCCCCTCGAATTTCCAGATCACGCATCGCTATATTGAATCCGGAACCCAAATCAGCATATTCCTCAATGATCTGCAGTCGTTTCAATGCATTTCTATTCAATAAATTAATTGGCGGAACAAGCAGATAAGCATAAGCCCGTTGCGTTGACCGCCCAACTCTACCGCGAAGCTGATACAATTGCGATAGACCGAAACGATCCGCTCGATTGACGATCATCGTATTGACGTTGGGAATATCTAAGCCAGATTCGATGATCATGGTTGATATTAAACATTGAAATTTTTCCGTTGCAAAATCCCACATCACCTTTTCCAATAGTCGCTCATCCATTTGACCATGAGCAATTCCAAAAGTAACTTCAGGAACAAGTCTTCGCAATAAGCTCGCCACCGTATCGATCGTTTGTACTCGATTATGAACAAAGAAAACTTGCCCCCCTCGCTCGATCTCTTTCAAGATCGCCAATCGAATCAGCTTTTTATCAAAGGGAGCTATTTCGGTATGGATCGGAAGACGATTGCGCGGGGGAGTTGCGATAAGTGACATATCCCGAATTCCAAGCATTGCCATGTTCAATGTTCTGGGAATCGGTGTCGCCGACATGCTCAATACATCCACATTGACTTGAAGCGCTTTCAAGCGTTCTTTATTTTTAACACCAAAGCGATGTTCTTCATCCACAATAACAAGGCCAAGATTTTTAAATTGAACATCGTTGGACAACAAGCGATGGGTTCCAATAACGATATCAAGCTTCCCCTCTTTCAGCCATTCAACAATACGTCTTTGTTCAGAATTAGTGCGAAATCTGGATAACATCTCAATTTTAATTGGATACCTGCTCAGTCGCTCTTGAAATAAATTGAAATGCTGCAACGCCAGTACGGTAGTCGGGACCAGAACGGCAACTTGCTTACTATCATTGGTTGCTTTAAAGGCAGCTCTCACTGCGACTTCCGTTTTGCCATAACCGACGTCACCGCAGATCAAACGATCCATTGGAGCTTCATTTTCCATGTCTTGCTTTATTTCTGCTGTCGCCTTACTCTGATCTGGTGTATCTTCATAATCAAAAGAGGCCTCAAGTTCTTTTTGCCACAAGCTATCCGATGAAAAAGCAAAACCCTTTTTCGTTTTGCGTTGTGCATAAAGCTCGATCAATTCTTTAGCAATATTTTTAATGTGCTTTTTGGTCTTTTGTTTGAGCCGATCCCAATCCTTGCTCCCCAGTTTGCTCAAAGAGGGGATGGCGCCATCCTTTGCCGAATATTTTTGAACTCGATCCATTCTATCCAGCGGCACATACAGGAAATCACCATCTCGATAGACAATGCTCAAACATTCTCGCTCATTTTCTTGTACCGTAATTTTCTTCAAACCCTGGTACTGCCCAATACCATGATCAACATGAACGACAAAATCCCCTTTTGATAATGAATGAAGTTGCTGAAGCGTTAAACCTCGATGGACCTTTTTTCTCCTTCGCCAACGTATCGGTCGCCCATAAAATTGATTGTCCGTAAATACAACCAGCCCAACTTCATTGAAAACGAAACCTTGATTAATCCCAAATTTTCCAATAGTAAAATTGTCACAATTTATTCCTTCATTTTCAAAAATATCCTCAATTCTCTCCACCTGGCTGTCGCTGTCACAAAGAAAATATAGCTTTGTTGATTGTCTATTCCTGTCAACTTCTTGGGGGCAATAGGTTTGAATTTTTTGTTTCAACACCTGAAAATTGCCTTTTAGCGATTCCTGGTTTAATGAAGAAAAGCTGTAAGACTTTACTGCTCCCTCTATCAATAAGGAATTGTGCGCGATTGTAGTAAATTTAGTAAAATTATTTGCTACTTCTAAATAATTTAACAGATCGCTTTTACGTATATTATTTGTTTCTATCGCCGAATTGTACTCTTTATTATCAGGCTTTTCTTGATAAAGATTTAACTCTTTGATCTCTTTTTTGATGCTTTCAGATTCATCTAAAAAAATTATGGTACTTTCGTCCAGATATTCCAATAGCGAAACCGATGGGCAACTTTCCAAATTTCGTTGTTCTTCAGGATGCTGGGGATAGATAATAATTTGGGAGACCTGATTGATAGATCGCTGTGTGGCTGGATCGAAGCTACGGATCGACTCGACCGTGTCACCGAAAAATTCGATTCGAGAAGGATAATCGCTAGAAAAGGGATAGACATCAATGATCCCCCCCCGGACACTCATTTCCCCCAGGGTTTCAACAACATGCTCTCGATTAAAACCTAATTCGATTAAACTTTCTTTTACTAGATCAAAATCATATTTTTTACCCACTTCAATAATAATCTTTAGCTTCCGAATGCAATCAGGCGAAGGAAATTTGTGTGCAATATTTCTTGCGGAGGTAATCGTAATAAGGCGTTGCTTTTCAACCAATCGTTCCAAAGCAGAAAGGAATTGTCCCTTTGTCCCCGCCTCTATAAAGGCGTTCTCATGAGCCATGCCACGAATTGAGGGAAGGTATGCAATTTGGCTGTCGCCAACTATTAATTCCAGATCTTCCTTAACTACTTCTTCCTGCTCATCATCTGCGGTGATATACAAAACAGGTCTTTTTTTCTGCTCAAAAACTATGGACAGAAAAAGGGACTTTAATGAGCCAGCTATCCCTTTGATGAAAATATTCTTGTCAATATCAACTTCATGGAGCACCTTATTAAGTACACTGGAACCTAAAATAATATTTTTAATTTCAGCATCAAGCATTTTCAATTAATTCTCAATCGCTCCTCGCACAAACCCATTAGCTATCTGCAACCGTCGCAGCGCTTCTTCTCGATCAACCCCTTTCAAAATCATAACCAGGGCAGTTTTAACATGCCCTTTTGCTTCATTTAAAATTTTTACTGCCGTTTCATAATCAACTCCCGTCACTGTCATCACGGTTCGTTTAGAGCGTTCCTCTAATTTTTTAGAATTCATTTGAAGATCGACCATCATATTTCCATAAACTTTTCCCAACCTAAGCATCGCTGTTGTCGTCAGCATATTTAAAACTAATTTCTGGGCAGTACCAGCTTTCATCCGTGTCGATCCCATGATCACCTCTGGCCCCACAACCGGACATATCGCGACATCGACTTTTATTTTCATTTCTTCGCGAGGCGTGCAAGTGATATAAATGGTCTTCGCACCAATTTCTCTTGCCTTCTCTATCGCGCCTACGACATACGGCGTACGGCGACTGGCTGCAATACCACAGGCGACATCTTTAGCTGTAAATTTTAGACCCATTAAATCAACTCCGCCCTGCTCTTTGTTATCCTCTGCCCCTTCTTGAGCTTTTATCAATGCTACTGTGCCGCCGGCAATTATTCCCCGAACCATTTCGGGATCAGTACCAAAAGTCGGCGGGCATTCAGAAGCATCAAGAACACCCAGTCGCCCGCTGGTACCAGCACCAACATAAATCAGCCGCCCACCATGTTTAAATGCATTGACAATTATTTCAACTGCTTTTTTGATGTAAGGAATCTCTTTTTCCACTGCAAGGGGTACATTTTTGTCTTCATTATTTATAATTTTAAGGATATCCTCAATAGATTTCGAATCAATATCCATCGTGTTGGGATTTCGCATTTCAGTAATTAAGTTTTTCAGTTCATTAAATAAATTTTCTTCCAATCTATAACTCTCCTCTGTTATTCAACTCCATTTTTCTAATTTGAACAAACACCCGTTTTTTTTCAGCAGGAACCAATCGTTCATCCATGCGAAAAACATCGATATAAATATTTTTCTGATGCTTTTGCACCTGTTCCAATTCATTTTTGACTTCTCCTCCTTTCCAGGCGATGTAACATCCCTTGGATTTTAGTAATTTTTCTACCCAATCATAAACTTCTTTTAAACTAGCAACGGCACGGCTCAAAGCAAAATCAAATTCATATTCCCGGCTTTTAGATAGACTTTCGGCCCGCTCGCACAGGACTACCACATTTTTTAATTTTAGTTGAGAAACAACTTCCTTTAAGAAAAGTACTTTCAATCTTTTTGATTCCACCAACAAAAAATTGGCATCCTCCCGAATGAAACTGATCGGCAAAGAGGGAAAGCCAGCACCACTCCCAATATCGATAATCTTTGCTCTCGGAAAAATTTCAAACGACAAAAGGAAAGCCAGTGACTCTAAAATATGGTTCTCAATAATTTTTGATTCATCTTTTCGAGAAATAAGATTGGTTCTCTTATTCCATGCCAATATTAAGTCGATATATTTCTTAAATTGATCTACTTGTTTTTCATTAAGCGGAATACCAGCTTTAGCTAATGAGTTCTGAAAATTATGCATTAGAAATTAAACCATTTGGTCGATTTCGATTACTTATTACAAACTCACCAAGATCACGAAGAGAATGTTTCACGTGAAACACTTTGATTGGTCTTTTTCAAATTGATTAAAATAACGGCAATGTCCGCCGGCGAGACGCCAGCGATTCTAGAAGCCTGACCTATTGATCTCGGCCTGATGCGATTTAACTTTTCCTTTGCCTCGCTGGAGAGCGATCCAATTGTTTCGTAATTAAATTCATCAGGAATACTTTGCTTTTCCATTTTTTCAAACCTGGCGATTTGTTCAGACTGTCGCTTGAAATATCCTTCATATTTCACTTCGATCTCGACCTGATCTCGTACCTCCTTTATCAATTTTTCATCTAATTGATCGTTGAACAATGGGAGATCGATCAAGCCCTGCAAATCTGCTAATTTTAATTCAGGTCTTTTTAATAATAAAAATGCGTTTTCAGATTCTGTGAGTAACGTACTATTTTTCTTCTCCAATAAAGGATTGACTGCTGTCGGCGAGAGTCTGATTTTTTTTAGTTGTTCTATATATTGATCAATAAGTTCTTTTTTCCTTTTCACTTTTAAATAAAATTCGCTGGAAATAAGTCCTAAACGGTAACCAATTTCTGTTAATCTTAAATCTGCATTATCCTGCCTTAAAAGCAATCGATATTCTGCCAGCGAAGTGAACATTCGATATGGCTCCAAAATTTCTCTGGTGATTAAGTCGTCAATTAAAACGCCGATATATGCCTGAGACCTTTCCAGAATCAAGGGTGGCTCATTTCGCATTTTTAAAACAGCATTCACCCCAGCTATAAATCCTTGAACCGCAGCCTCCTCGTAACCCGAAGTCCCATTGATTTGACCAGCAAAATATAAATTTTCAATCACCTTCGCTTCTAAGGTTGGCTTTAATTGGCTCGGTGGGAAATAGTCGTATTCAATTGCATAACCCAACCGCGTAATTTCGGCTCGCTCCAACCCCGGAATTGTTCTGATCGCTTTGAACTGAATATCTTCCGGCAAGCTGGTCGCAAAGCCATTGACATAGAATTCATTTGTGGTTCTGCCTTCTGGCTCTAAAAATAGTTGGTGCGAAATTTTATCGGGAAATTGTACAATTTTGGTCTCAATCGATGGACAATATCGCGGACCAACTCCAACGATTTTTCCAGTGAATAATGGCGAACGATTCAGCCCAGATTTGATGACTTGCTGTGTTGCTTCGTTGGTGCTGGTTAAATAGCAGGGCAGTTGCTCTTGATCAATTTTTAAGGTGTGAAACGAAAATGGCGTCGGCTCGAAATCGCCAGGCTGAATTTTCATTTGATCGAAATCAAGGGACTGGCCGGCAATTCTGGGTGGAGTTCCGGTTTTTAAGCGTCCAACAGCAATTCCGTATTTTTTAATATCCTCTGTTAAACCCGTGGCTGCAAATTCCCCGGCGCGACCGGATGAGTAACTGAACATTCCAACATGAATTAATCCATTCAGAAATGTTCCACTGGTCAGGATAACCGATTCGCCGAAAATCCAAGTGTCATTAAAAATCTTAACGCCCTGGCATTTTCTGTTTTTAATAATCAGGCCATTCACCATGGCTTGTTTGATGTCCAAATTCTGCTGATCCTCTAATGCCTGGCGCATTCGCGTCGCATAACCTTGCCGATCTGTCTGGGCTCTTGGCGCCCAAACCGCCGGTCCCTTGGACTTATTTAGCATTCGGAACTGAATCCCTTCGTCATCAGTGGCTTTTGCCATCTCGCCGCCCAAGGCATCAAGTTCACGAACCAGATGACCTTTTGCCAGGCCACCAATGGCCGGATTGCAGGACATCTGTGCAATGGTCGAAATATTCATGGTGAACAATAAGGTTTTCATTCCCATTCTGGCAGCAGCCAGAGCAGCTTCACAACCCGCATGTCCACCACCAACTACAATCACATCATATTTCTTATTTGGATCTATCATATTATTTTGTCAAATTCACGCCGAGTATAGTCTTTCCTAATTAATATAGCGATAGCGATGTCATTGCGAGCGGAGCGAAGTCGAAGATGCTCTTTAGAGTGCAATCCCTAAGTTATTT
>JAEAME010000835.1_pt1 | contig 26594 bp, 24 predicted proteins | sample 8958731 | NCBI WGS metagenome assembly JAEAME01 (sample SAMN16933194, study PRJNA681113) | bioreactor sludge metagenome | isolation source: anerobic bioreactor sludge (Control) | place: India:Bengaluru | collected 2018-10-24 | reverse complement strand
GGACTTGGGTTTTTTCGCAGTTCATCCACGTTTAGGGCGGTTTTTGTGGAGGAACTTGGGATTTTTCGCAGTTCATCCACATAAAGGGCCGCTTTTGTGGAGAAACCTGCGATTTTCGGCAATTCATCCACATAAAGGGCGGTTTTTGTGGAGGAACCATGGTTTATGAAAGGAGAAATGGATTAATAGGAAGCTTCCGGGACAAATAGCAACGGAAAATAAAGAAAGTACGCCGAGATTTCCCTTTTGCTATCTGCCCCGGAGCCCTTTCAGCCATTCCTCCACGTTTAGGCCCGTTTTTATGGAGAAACTTGGGTTTTCTGCAATTGGGATTTTCCGTCACTCATTCATGTTTAAGACAGTTGCTGCCACAGAAAAGAAACGGGAGCCTCGGCAAACATAAAAGTTCCCGATGCTTTTCTGTGGCAGCAACCTGAATTCATGGTGCTGATCCACTGCTAGAAACATGTTGGTTTTGTTCGTGAGTTACAAAAGAATGACTTTTTAGTCAACCATTATTTTATGTAAGTGCTATGCACTCCATTTCAATGAGCCAGGCGGGGCGGCAGACCTTACCCATGACTATAACCGTTGGAATGGCAGGGAAGCGGCTGGCAAACAAATCCAGCACCAGTTGATAATCTTCTTTCCTTCTTAGATAGACAATGATCTGGGCAACGTCTTCAAAAGTAGCCTGTGCTTCTGCAAGAAGTACTTCAACATTTTCGATCATCCGGAGGGTTTGAGAGTGGATATCGTTGATATGTAGTACATTCCCCGATTTGTCTATGCTGGCGGTCCCGGATATCAGGATCTGCCGGCGATCATCAAATGTAAGGGCAACACCTCGTTCAAATGTAACACCGTATATGTTTGTGGGACTCAGATGGGACAGGCCGTGCAGGTACTTGATCCGGGAGGCATCCAGTCCGGCAACCGCATAGGCATCCATGGTTACCAACGATGAATCCGTGCCGTTGCTTCCTTCTATTCCTGTACTGGCAATGTAGTGTGTTTGCTCGTTTAGTCCGATGTCTCTGAAATATTCTGTACGTGCTTTGGCAAATGCGGCATAATTGGTGTCTATGTCCTGAACGTAGAACCAGGTACGCAAACAATTGTCAGCCATGGAGCATCCTTTTGCATGGAGCCATTTCTGGTAATCCGTCAGCAATTTCAGGGTTTGACCTGTCACATCCCCGGCCAGGCAATACCTTTCGGTTATCCAATAATGGGTATATTTTTCCGTATCTGTTCCGGGGTCTCTCAAATAGATCCATAATGCAATTTGGGATCCGTTGGCAGGAGGTTGTTCAATACACGAAATGGCACAGGATGCAGGAAAGATCTTGCGTGTGTGGATCCGGGGGCGCTGGTCTTTTGCATTTTTTAAAAAATACCTGGCAAAGATGCATTGCGCTTTATTGTACGGTTCACGGGAGAGGTAATCCTGGACACAGTTATGTAAAATATCTATTGCTTCTTCTTGTTTCCTGTGAATCTGACGTTTTCCGGGTTCCCGGAATTGAAATATCATATGATATTCGGATCCGTTCTTTACAGGGGTGAATGCAGATACCTGCACGGAACAGGAAGGATATTGGTTAAAAGTATAATTCAAAAATTCCATCATGGGTCATGAACATAAACTACTAAGGTACGAAAATTCCATTGAATACAGCTTGTCTGAGCGACCCTTTATCATCGTCCCCTTCGTATTCCCAGTACATGGCTCCTTTCATACCGTATTGATGAATAAAACGGCATTTGTATCCTATGGAACGAGGATCGTCGTAATTGCATACTATCTTTCCCGTACTGTCTTTCAGGTAAGGAGCTTTGGCAATATCGTCCCAGCATTGTTCATAATTTTCAAGTTTTATGAGTTTTCCGTAGCTGTTCATTCCTTGCGGAAATTCAGGGGAAGGCTTCCCGTAAAAAGGTATACCCAAAACCAGTCGGTCCAAAGGGAATCCTGCAGTAACATGGGCCAGTACGGATTCATAACAGGAAAGGTCACCGGTCAGGGATGAAGGGTACAGGCCGGAATGATGGAATGGAGGGTAAGCAATATCGTACGTCATAATGTTTACGAAATCCACATATTCCACGATGGATTTAAAATCTATAAACTTCCCGCTTGCTGCCGATGCCAACGTCAATAATTGACCCGGGGCAAGGTGTGTCCGGATATCGCGCATTAATAGGGTAAAATTCCGGGTATCTTCAGGAGCAAATGAAATCCCGGGTCCCGGATTGGTAGGGTATTCCCAGTCGATATCTATCCCGTCAAGCCCGAATTCATCAACTACCCGCCTGCAATCTCTTGAAAAAGACGCCCGGTTAGTATCGTTTGCCGTCATTTCGCTAAAACGCCCGCTTCCCCAGCCTCCGATTGAAAGCAAAACCTTAAGAGATGGCTTTTGGTCTTTCAGGGCTACAATCTGATGAAGCCTGTCCGGATTATCAACCCGGATACCATTGCACGAATCATTTACATGTCCGAAAGCATAATTGATATGAGTGATATGAGTCGGATCCGGTATGGCTTCTTTCCACGATGTCACGTACGCAGCGACTACTTTTTCCTGTACAGGTGCCTGTGGCGTTAATAACCACTTAAGGGCATTGGTTATCAGCAAATTCTGCGTGGGGTCAGAAAAGCTGTTCCCGTCATGACCCACATTAAAGTAAATCATGTTGTATTTTCTGTTGATCCACGTAACCGGAATGTCTCCGCTTTTGACAACATTCGTTAAACCTGCGGGGAATGATTCCGCAGCCAGACTCTGCAGAACGGATACATGGGGATTTTGACGAAGTCCGTTGGAGAAAACATGCCATTCATTGGCCGGGGCGATATAATAGTCGGGAATTCCCCGGCATACAGGATGCAAAGGATCTTCCGTTTTGAGTTTTGCCGGCAGGGCAGGCAGACATGATTCTTCAAGGCAGGCCCCTCCAATAAACTCATTGAACCAAGGCCAGTTTCCTTTTGCATAAACGGCTGTTGCCTGAAATCCCAACCACCGTCCTCCGTTTTCCATAAATTTTTGAAAAGCTTTTTGCTGCTGGTTATTCAAAGGAATATGACCGAGCATTATAATCACATTGACGTCTTTCAGATCCTTTTCATTCATCCGTGACGGATCCGCCGTCTGTTCAAAGGCAAGTTCTCCGTTCCCGTTGATTCCTTCAAGAAATGTAAGAACCTTTTGTGTGAATTCTACATTTGAAGGAGCTTCCTCCGGATTCTGAAAAGCCAGTACCTTCAAGGGGGTGTTTTGGGCATGTAAATTCAGCAGGCATACCAAACCCGTAACTAACAGGAATATTCTGCGTATGTTCATAATTGTAACAGTTTATTAACCAAAAGTACAAAAAAACAATGCATCTTTGCAGTGAAATCTCTAAGGTATGAATACTGTATTACAAATTCTCAATCTTGCAGGTTCATTAGGTCTTTTTCTTTATGGGATGACGCTCATGAGCGAATCCTTACAAAAGGTCGCGGGTGACGGATTACGCGGCTTTCTGGCTTCAATGACCTCAAATTCTTTTAAAAGAGTTCTCACAGGATTATTTATTACGGCAGTTATACAGTCTTCCAGTGCCACTACTGTTATGGTAGTGAGTTTTGTGAATGCCGGACTGTTGTCCCTGGCACAGGCCGTTGGCGTGATTATGGGTGCCAATATAGGTACTACCGTTACGGCATGGATCGTATCCCTGTTGGGGTTCAAAGCGGATATTTCCATTCTTTCCATTCCCCTGATAGCACTGGGATTCATTTTAACCATGTCCAAACGCCAGAAAAGAAAAAACACCGGGGAAATGGTGATCGGTTTTGCCCTTCTTTTCCTGGGGCTGACTTTTATGAAAGAATCTGTGCCGGATTTACGTTCAAGTCCCGAAACACTGGCCTTCCTGCAGTCTCTGACCGATTGGGGATTCTGGTCCGTATTGATCTTTGTGGGAATAGGGACCGGGTTGACCATTGTACTTCAGTCTTCAAGTGCCACTATGGCTCTTACCTTGGTTATGGTGAATTTCGGATGGATCCCGTTTGAAATGGCGGCGGCACTGGTACTCGGGGAGAATATTGGAACGACTATTACTGCCAACATAGCGGCTTCCGTGGGGAATGTCTCGGCTAAACGGGCGGCATTGGCACACACTTTTTTCAATTTAATCGGAGTAACATGGGTATTAATACTTTTTAAACCAGTATTGAAATTGGTGGGAGTGATCATTACCGGACTGGGAGCTGCGGATCCGTTCATTCCCGTGACCCAGGCAGCAGACCCCGAAGCTTCTTCAGTAGCTATGCTTTATGCCGTTTCCCTGCTTCATACTTTGTTTAACGTAACCAATACATTATTGCTGGTAGGCTTTACTCCCTTATTGGTTAAAGTGGTGACTTACGTCATCAAAAATCCCAAGGAGGAGGAAAAATTCAGGCTCAAGTTTATCCAGGCAGGATTGCTCAGTACTGCGGAATTATCTTTGGATCAGGCAAAGCAGGAGATAATCCACTACGGTGACATAGTTATAAGACAGTATTCCTTCGTGCGCAGTGCCCTGACACAGACCAATGATGAAGAATTTGATGTCCTTTTCAAAAAAATATCTTATTACGAAGAAATAACCGATAAGATTGAATTTGAAATAGCCGAATATTTGAACCAGATTGGGGAAGAAGAGATCAGTTCTGAATCCGGAAGTCGTATCCAGGCTATGTATAAGATCATAGGGGAAATGGAAAGTATGGGGGATTCGGCTTACAATATCGCTCGTATCATGCAGCGAAAACGGCTTAATAACATTGTTTTTGATGAACACATGACCAAAAATGTATTGAACATGTTTGATCTGCTTGACAAGGCGTTTCTGGTCATGATAGAAAACCTGAAAGCCGGGTATACGAAACTCAATAATATTGAAAATGCCTATGATACCGAAAAAGACATCAACAATTACAGGGATATGCTCCGGGAAGGCAATTTATTGAATCTGGGAAAAAATCAATACGATTACCTAACAGGCGTATATTTTATGGATATCATAGCCGAATGTGAACGGGTCGGGGATTATATTATCAATGTTTCCGAATCCATAATGGAGATAAAATCGTAAAAAAATGTTAACGCTTAAAGTTTTAAGAGAAAACCCGGATTATGTCGCAGAGCGTCTGGCCCTAAGGAATATGGATGCGGCCCCTGTGATAAAAAAGATATTGGAACTTGATGTACGCAGGAGAGCATCACAAACGCAATCCGATGCATTAACTGCAGAACAAAAAAAGATTGCAGCGGGTATAGGGAAGCTCATGCAGGAAGGCAGGAAAGCAGAGGCGGAAGAAATTAAAGAGCAGGCAGCACAGACAAAAGAAAAGATCAAAGAATTGAATCAGGAGCAGGAATCACTGGAAAAAGAATTGAATGACCTGTTGATTACCCTGCCCAATATTCCTTACAAACTGGTAGTGCCGGGTAAAGGAGAAGAAGACAACGTCCTGGTCCGTGAAGGAGGATCGATCCCCGAGCTTTCCCCTGATTCAATGCCTCATTGGGAGTTGGCAAAAAAATACGATCTGATTGATTTTGATCTGGGTGTTAAGTTGACAGGGGCGGGTTTTCCTGTCTACAAAGGAAAAGGAGCCCGGTTGCAAATGAGTCTCATACAATTTTTCCTGGATCAGAATGCCCGGGCCGGTTACAAAGAGATCATGCCGCCCATCATGGTTAATGAAGATTCCGGTTACGGTACGGGACAATTGCCGGATAAAAGCGATCAGATGTATCATGCAGGGCTTGATAATTACTACATGATTCCAACAGCAGAGGTCCCCTTGACCAATATTTTCAGAGATACAATATTGGAAAAGAATGAGTTGCCTGTAAAAATGACAGCTTACACGCCATGTTTCAGACGGGAAGCCGGATCGTACGGAAAAGATGTCCGGGGCCTGAACCGGTTGCACCAGTTTGATAAAGTGGAAATCGTTCAGCTGACTCATCCCGAAAATTCATATTCTGTATTGGATCAGATGGTGAAACATGTTGAACGGCTTATTCAGCTGTTAAAGTTGCCATACAGGATCCTGCGTTTATGTGGAGGTGATTTAAGTTTTACTTCTGCTATGACCTATGATTTTGAGGTTTATTCCGCAGCTCAGAAACGTTGGTTGGAAGTCAGTTCGGTATCCAATTTTGAAACGTTTCAGTCCAACCGCCTGAAAGCCCGTTACAGGGCAGATGACGGAAAGATCTACCTGGTTCATACGTTGAATGGAAGTGCTTTGGCTCTGCCGCGGATTGTTGCTGCCTTGCTTGAAAACAACCAGACCCCCGACGGCATTGATATGCCTGAAGCCCTGCACAAATATTTGCACTTTTCCAGGATTTAGTTTTGAATAAGGAAAGTATCATATTGGGTATTGACCCGGGAACACGTATTATGGGATACGGGGTGATCCGGAAAAAAGGATCAAAAATGGAAACCCTGTCTTTGGGTGTCGTGAAGATGACTGCCATAAAAGATCCGTACCGCAGAATGAGCCATATCCTGGAAAAAATGTACGAATTACTGGATTGTTACCATCCCGACTGTATGGCGATAGAAGCACCTTTTTACAGCAAGAACGTACAGTCGATGCTAAAATTAGGCAGGGCCCAGGGAGTGGCTATTGCCGCCGCGTTGTCCAGGAACGTTCCGGTATGTGAATATGCTCCCAGGAAGATCAAAATGGCGGTAACCGGAAAAGGGGCTGCATCTAAGGAACAAGTGGCCGGAATGCTGAAAAGAATCATGGTTATTGATCAACAAGCCGAGTCTTTGGACGCCACCGATGCACTGGCTGTTGCCGTTTGCCACGCCAATCAGATGGAATTGCCCGGGAAACCCGCTTCTGCCGGATCGTGGGAAGCCTATGTTTCTAAGAATCCTCAAAGAATTGTGCGGAAATAGCGTATTTACGCCATTTTTCCAGAACTTTTTCAAAATCTTCAGGAAGGGGTGCCCTGAAATGCACTTTTTCCCTGGAACGCGGATGTACAAATCCCAGGGTCATGGCATGAAGTGCCTGGCGAGGCATAATTTCAAAACAGTTGTCAATAAACTGTTTGTATTTTGTGAAACGGGTCCCTTTACGTATGCGGTCTCCGCCGTAGCGGGCGTCTCCAAAGAGCGGGTGTCCCGTATGCTCCATATGTACCCGTATTTGGTGTGTTCTTCCGGTTTCCAGGCGGCATTCAACCAGCGTAACGTATCCAAAACGTTCCAGTACACGGTAATGCGTGACGGCATGCTTCCCGGTTTTACCGTCAGGACAAACACTAAAACGAAGTCTGTCAGAAGGATGCCGGGCAATATCCCCCGTTATGGTACCCTCTTCATTTTCCATATCTCCCCAGACCAGAGCATGGTAAACCCGGTCTACAGTATGGTCAAAAAACTGACGGGCCAGACGGAATTGTGCTTCTTCTGATTTGGCTACGACCAGCAACCCGGATGTGTCTTTATCAATTCTGTGAACCAGAACTCCCATTCGGGAATCATCCGTGTTGACGGTTCCCCTCTCCCCGAAATGCCAGGCCAGGGCATTTAGTAAAGTTCCACTGTAATTGCCGTGTCCCGGATGTACCGTCAATCCGGCCGGTTTGTTGATCACCAGTATGTCCGGGTCCTCAAATACGATGTCTATAGGAATGTCTTCTGCAATAAGCTGGAATTCCCTCTTTTCATAGGGAAGCATAATGCGAATATCGTCCAGCGGCCTGACTTTGTAATTGTTTTTGACAGGTGTTCCGTTAACCAGAATGTATTGTGATTCGGCAGCCAGCTGAATGCGGTTTCTGGAAGTAGCTTCCAGTTTGGATGCAAGAAATTTATCGATTCGTAAAGGCGACTGCCCTTTGTCGACTGTTATGTGAAAATGTTCGAATAATTCCTGCTCATCTATCATTTACAGGGTATCTTCTATCAGGGGCAGTTCTTCCGGTTTGAGCAATTCGGGATCAGTGGTAAGTGTGAGATGTACCGATGTCCCCAGGGGCCATTCCGGTTGTTGTGAATATACGGGAGATTGCATATATACCCTTGCAGCCAGGGTGTCTGCAGCGTTCAGGACCGTCTTGTCATAACGGATATTTCCCACATTCAGAGAATGGTCGCTTAGGATATCCAATGCAGTTTCAAGACTTTTTCCCTTAAGCAGGGGAATGTAAGCCAATTCGTGATCCGGAGATAATCCCAGTTCCAGGTCAATGGAGCTGTAAATATCAACAGCTGTGCCCGGTGCGATCGGTTGGCCCAGGTAAAGTTGTTCCAGAACGTTGTTGGTGGCGATATCGGGAACATAGATCAAACGGCCGAGTTTCAGCCCGCTGGATGCAAGTTCCGCTTTTGCCTGCCTTAGGGAAAATCCTACCAGCGAAGGCATATTAACCTGCCTGGGGAGCACCGAGTTAACAGTGAGTTCAACCCGGCGGTTTTTCTTAACATGTTGTCCGGCAGGAGGAACCTGTCTGAAGATTACTCCTTTAGGCAATTTTGGCATATAAAGTGAATCGGTTACTTCCAGGCGCAGATCCATAGAAGAAACTACCTCCCGCGCATCTTCCGGAGTTAATCCGGTAAGATCGGGAAGTACAAAGCCTTTGCCGTGACGCGTGAAGAAATGTAAAAAAGTGTAGATGCTTAAAAAAAGCGCTGACAGGAAAATCACGATCCACAGGATGTTCCTGAGGATAGGCTTCCTTATGGTTTTTTTACCGGACACTTTTAAAAACGATCTTCGTCGGATACGGTTAATTTTTTGCGTCCGCGCCTGCGGCGGGCGGCCAATATGCGACGTCCGTTGGGAGTAGACATACGCTCACGAAACCCGTGTTTGTTACGGCGTTTACGTTGAGAGGGTTGAAATGTCCTTTTCATATATTTTTGCTACTTTAACTACTTTTCAATAGGGGAGCGCAAAGGTACGAAGTTAGTTTGATTTCGCAAATTTTTTTCGTATCAAAGAAATTGTCACCAAGTTCCGGGAACGTGTTTTTCAACTCTGTAATTGTAAAACAGGATTCAGGGATACCTAGTTTGCAGGAAGCTTCTTGTATTTCCTGTGTAAGATCTCCACCCTTTAGGAACAGGATTCTCCCGTCTTTTTTGATTTTTTTGTGAGCCCAGGGAATAAATTTATCAAGACTGGCAACAGCGCGTGAAACAATTATATCAAAAGACCGGTCGGCCAGGGATTCCATCCGCGAAACAACAGGTGTTACGTTGGTCAGACCCAGTTGAGCCGTAATGCCCGAAACAACTTTGATCTTCTTGGCAATGGAATCGCATAGTACAAAACGGGTTGAAGGATGTAAAACGGCCAGGGGAATGCCCGGGAATCCGCCCCCGGTTCCTGCATCCAAGACTGTGACGTTTTTTTGGAAAGGATTGTTTTCAAGCGCCTTTGAAAGAGCCAGCGAATGGAGTACGTGCCTAAGGTACAGATGTTCCATATCTTTCCGGCTGATCACATTGATCTTTTGGTTCCAGTTGGAATACAGTTCTCCCAGCTGTGTGAAACGCGCTTTCGCTTTTTCGTCCAGATCCGGGAAATACCTGAAAATCAGTTTTGCATCCATGTTTAATCTACGCTTTCCTGTTCAATGATCTGCGCCAGCATCACTTTAGCCCGGTGGATCCTGGTTTTAACCGTTCCCAGCGGAACGTTCAATGTATCTGCGATCTCTTCGTAAGCGTAATGCTGCATATAACGCAGACGGATGACTTCTGCATAATCGGGTTTAAGACGTGATATTACCGATTCAATGGCCTGTTTCTGCTGCTCGGCAATCATAACCTCTTCCGGGTTAATGTCTTCGGTTTCCCGTGCTTCTTCCAACGATACGAAAAATTGTTTGTTTTTCCTGAAATGATCAATGCAGAGGTTTTGTACAATACTATACAGCCAGGTGGAAAAGGCGTATTTGGGGTTGTAATGTTTCAGGTTCCGGAAAGCCTTGTCAAAACTCATCAACACCAGATCTTCCGATTCAGATGAATTTACTATGAGCTTGTTTATAAAAGCTTGTACGCGGTCTTTATGCCTGACAAGAAGACGCGTGTAGGCTTCCTGCCTGTTATCCAGGGCCAGTTTTACAAGTTCCCGGTCATCCAAACAATCCAGTGATACACCCATGTTATGAGGATTTGATATTCTTTATCAGGAGCACAATTAAAAAATAAAAATGTACAAAGGGAGAGATCATATCCCACAAAGGAGATGCCAAAGCCAGCCCTTTTTCACCAAAATGTATACGAAATCCTATCTGATGGATCCATACGGTTACCCATCTGAACAGCAACATACCTCCCAAAACGCTTAAGGTAAAAACGTCATTTGTTTCCCATAAAATGAAAAAATTCAGAAACAGGATCACATAAAAAGCGGCAGTGAGTATTTTATCCAGTGAAAGCAATATATAGGGACGTGCTTTTGTAAGCCGGAGTGTAGACAACCCGGATGTCCTGGCCAGGTTGTATTCGCGCATTCCCATGTGCCGGTTCATATAAATAGTGCCTGAAGGATTTATACAGGCTGTGGCTTTGGTTTGTTTCAATACATGAGAAACTATGGCTTGTTCACATTGATTGCACCCGGTGGTTCTCATGTCCAGTTTTGGGCCGGTTAAGAATCCGTTAGCAGGAAACATCTTGTTGTTGCCGTCACAGGTATAGCCCATATTCAGGGCGGCGGCGCCCATAGCATGAAGCTGTTGTTCCATCAAATCGTAACGGATCAGCATGTTGCTGCCCCTGTAAGAAGTGTATCCCAGAACCGTATTTTTTTGCGTTTCCGGTGATGCTTTAACTATTGATGCGTTGACTATTGAAGCAAGCCATTTTTTGGAATCAGGGTAACAGTCCGGTCTGAAAAAAACGACGTAAGGATAACTGGCGGCCCGGATCCCGATCCCCAGTGCCATAAGATTGTCTTGTCCGAATTTGGAATCGGCCGTCAGTGTCCTTATGGTAAGGTTTTTATTGAAATGTTCCAGGGAAGCCAACAGTACGTCTGTATTGTCTTGAGAGTTTTTGTTCACCACAATCAGTTCAAAGGGTTCGTATTCCTGTTCCAACAATACAGGCAGCAAATTTACCAGGTTTTCGTATTCATTCCTTACACATAGAATTACCGATACACCGGGAGCAACAACAGTACCTGCCGGCGGACTTTCTTTTTTGGCGAAAGCAGGTCTGTAATATTGCAGGAACAGAAGTACTGTAACAGCAAACAGGAGAATGAAAGAAATCAGGATCAAATCCGTAAGTACCATACTAATGCGCCTCCAGCCAGTTAGTTCCAAATCCCAAGCCAACAGATAACGGTACGCTGAGTGTTACTGTGTGTTCCATTATATTGCGTACCAGGGCTTCCATTTCTTCCTTTTCCGAAATATGGACATCAAAGAGCAATTCATCATGAACCTGCAGGATCATTTTGCTTTTCATTTTTTTATCCCTGATAGCACGGTGTACAGATACCATGGCTTTTTTTATAATGTCGGCAGCTGTTCCCTGAATGGGAGCATTGATGGCGTTACGTTCTGCCAATCCCCGCAGCAATGCGTTGGATGCATTGATATCCGGTGCATAACGTCTGCGGTTAAACAGTGTTTCCACGTAGCCTTTTTCCTTTGCAGTGGATATGGTATTATCCAGATATTCCCTTACTTTCGGGTAGTGTTCAAAATATCCGTCAATGAGTTCCTTAGCTTCTGTACGAGGTATTTTAAGACGGCTGGCAAGCCCGAACGGGGATATGCCGTAAATGATTCCGAAATTGGCGGTTTTTGCCTTGTTCCGTTGTTCGGGAGTTACTTCTTCTTTTGTGCAATGAAATATCTTTGCTGCCGTAGCCGTATGAATGTCCTCCCCTGCATTGAAGGCTGCTATAAAATCCTGATCTCCGCTCATATGGGCCATGATACGCAGTTCTATCTGAGAATAATCTGCTGACATCAACACATGGTCTTCATCTCGGGGAATGAAAAATTTTCTGATTTCTCTCCCTCTTTCTTCCCTTACCGGAATGTTTTGAAGGTTTGGCTTTTGTGAGCTGAGTCTTCCGGTTGCCGTTACCGTCTGATTGAATGTGGTATGTATACGTCCGGTTTTGGGGTTGAGAAGTGCGGGCAGGCTTTCAATGTAGGAAGACAAGAGTTTTTTCAAAGACCTGTATTCCAGGATAAGGGGAACTATTGGGTGACGGTCTGCCAGTGCACTAAGTGTTTCTTCGTCTGTAGAATATTGTTTTTTTCCTTTCCGGGATCTGTCATCTATCTTCAGCCTGTCGTACAGCACTATACCAAGTTGTTTTGGAGAAGACACGTTTAATGTGGGTTCCTTTGCGTAATCCCTGACCTGTTTTTCGATTTCCAGGGATGTGACTGTAAGTTCCCTGCCGTATTCTTCCAACGAACCGATGTCTACTTTGACTCCTTGGTATTCCATATCGGCAAGCACTTCCATCAAAGGCATTTCAAGGTCTGTGTACAGCGTTCCGGTCCCTTCTTTGTTTAATATTTCCTGTAGCGGATTTTTCAAATGGTAAGCAATAAAGGCTTCGCTTAACAGGGTTTTTATGGCGGAGTCTGTGTCTTTTTGGGTTTGAAACAAGTCCTGATCTTTAGTCTCGGTTTCATCCGGGAACAAATTCAGGTATTGTATGGCCAGGTCGGAAGGCCGGTGGTTGCGTTCCGGATTGACCAGGTAATGCATCAGGCCGGGATCCCATAACATACCGGCCATGCTTTTTTGTTGCAGTTTTAATGCAAGCAGCAGGTCTTTTATTCCGAATCCGCATTTTTCAACATCAGGGTCTGTAAACAGGGGAATGATACGGTCTGCAGATACCAAGTAGTTCTTTTCTCCGGTAAAGACAGCCACTACCGAAGGATCACAGGCTATGCCCACCCGGCCGTTGACGGATGCCTCTTTCAGCAGAGAAGCGATTTGCTGACTGCTTTTGATTGCTTCAAAAGAAACGAGCGGTTTCAGTTCCGGGGAGGCTTCAAGCGGCGCATCCGTTTTATCTTCAAAACAGCAGAACAATTCTTCCAATTTAGGGATAAGCCTCACCAGGGAATGGAATTCGTACTCTCTGAGCAATTCTTTCAGGCGGGCCAGCTCTGGGGCACGGACTCTGAAAGATTCTTCATTCCAGGGTATATCCAGCCCGGTGCGGATGGTTACCAGGTCTTTTGAAAGTTTCAGCATTTCCCTGGAATTTGTGATCTTTTCCTGCATTTTGACGGGCAACTCGGCAAGGTGCTCCAGAATGTCCTCAACGGTTCCGTAGCGCGATACCAGGTTTTTGGCACCGACTTCGCCAATGCCCCGCACTCCCGGGATATTGTCCGAGGCGTCTCCCCATATGGCCAGGATATCGGTTACCTGTAAGGGATCATTTATGTTGTATTTGGCACAGATCTCTTTTTCTCCAAGAATTTCCCAGCCGTCTCCGCGGGAATGGGGCCTGAACATCCGGATGTTTTCAGAGACCAGTTGTCCGTAATCCTTGTCCGGAGTTACCATAAAGACCTGGAATCCCTCTTTCTCGGCACGTTTGGAAAGCGTCCCGATGACGTCATCGGCCTCGGCATTCTGAATGGTGATTACAGGGATGCGGCACGAATCCAGGAAATCGTGAATAACGGGCAGCGACTCTTTGATCACCGCGGGAGTCTCGGGACGGTTGGCTTTGTATTCCGGATATGCCTGGTGACGAAAATTTTTGCCTCCGGGATCGAATGCCACAAAAAGATGGGTGGGTTTTTCCTTTAAAATAATGTCGAAAAGGGAACGGCAGAAGCCGTAAATTGCCGAGGTATCAACCCCTTTGGTGTTGAGCATGGGGCGGTTGATAAAGGCAAAATACGCCCGGTAAACCAGGGCGTGCCCGTCTATCATGAATATTCGTTTCATTTCACCCATTCGGCAAAAGATGTGGGGGTTTCGTACAACCTTACGCTGTGTAGCCGGTTGGGCGGGGTTATTACCGGATCCAGGATACCGGCAATATGTAATGTCAATTGTTCACAGGTGGGTTGAAAATCAAAAATTATGACGTTGTCGTATGCTTTTGCAAGTTCGCTTGATAAAGGAGCGTCTTTCCTAAGCATCAGAGAGTGATCCAGGGGTTCCAGAACGTATTTGGAAACAATTTTCTTAAGGTCGTTGAAGTCCATGATCATGCCCGATTTCGGATCTTCCGGTTTGTGGGAAGGTTCACCAGTAATGGTGACCATCAGCTTGTAGGAATGTCCGTGTATCTGGCGGCATTTGCCATCGTAATGGGTCAGTGCGTGTGCGCCTTCAAAACGAAATTCCCGGGTTATTTGCAATTGTGACATAAATCGCGTTTATTCGCACAAATGTAGTACATTTCTTTGAGTAACCCTTGTGGCTTATGATTTATATGTTTAATTGCATTCCTGCTATATATTTGTCATATATTTTGCTTTATTGATTAAACTTTTTTAGTTTTGCCCCGTAAAAGAATTTGAAATTATGCTAGACGAAACTTTGAAATCCATTATCTCTGATAACGCCAAAAATATGAGGCGGTCAGCCATCCGGGATCTTCTGAAAATTGCTACACGTCCTGACGTGATATCTTTTGGAGGCGGGTTCCCCGACATTACGGCTTTTCCCGTAGATCAATTAAAGGAAGTCGTTATGGAAGTCCTGGAAGAAAATGCCTTGCAGGCATTGCAATATGGTGAAACGTTGGGGGTTAAGGAATTAAGAGAGGTGCTTGCTCAACGTTACCGTGACCAGGGTATGGAGGTTACTTATGAAAATTTCATAATTACCACATCGTCGCAACAGGCAATAGATATGCTCTGTCAGCTGCTAATTAATCCCGGGGATACGCTGGTCTGCGGCTTGCCATCCTACCTGGGCGCCTTACAGGCTTTTTATGCCCACAGGGCCAATCCCGTGGGAATCCCCAAAGATGAGGAATTGCATTCGGTGGTCAGGGCATTGGTAACTGCCGGTAAAAAACCTAAGTTCATATATGCCATACCCGATTTTCAAAATCCATCCGGTGTAACAATGGATATGGAGCAACGAAACAATGTCCTGGAAGTTGCCCGGGAATTTGATCTTCTGGTAGTGGAAGACAGCCCTTACCGGGAGATCCGTTTCAGCGGCGAACCCATGCCTTTGATCTATTCACTGGATCAGGAAGAGCGTACGGTGTTGCTGGGAACTTTTTCCAAGACATTCGTGCCCGGGTTCCGCCTGGGGTGGATCATGGCTCCGGTAAACATTATTGAACGGCTGGAGATTGTTAAACAATCCATGGATTTGTGTGCTCCGGTATTCAACCAGTTCATAGCGGCCCGTTTTATGAAAAAAGGGTATTACGACAAAAATATTGAGCGCGTTAAGATCAATTACCGTAACAAACGCGACAGCATGATCGCCGCATTTGAAAAATACATGCCCGAAGGGGTAACCTGGACCAATCCCGAAGGAGGTCTTTTCCTCTTTGTTACACTGCCTGAAGGGTACGATTCCACGGAACTTTTCAAAATTGCGGTAAAAGAAAACGTGGCCTTTGTCATAGGAGAAGCTTTCCACTGTGACGGATCGGGCAAAAACACCTTGCGGATCAACTTTTCTTATATGGAAGAATCACGTGCCGAGGAGGGGATCCGTCGCCTGGCCGGTGCCATTGGCAGGATGATGGAGGAAAAAAAGGTCAAAGCTCAATAATCAGTTCATTCAGCGAGCGTTTGGGTACGTGATGTGTCCCATCCGCATCTCTCCAATATTTGATGTTTTCCCCGGCCGGGAGGTCGGGGTTTGTTGTTGTTAATATAAAAGATCTATGATGCCCCGGTCGTTCAATTCTGCAGGAGTACCGTAAAACAGGTTTTTATCGCGAGTCATAATCCAGAACAGATCACAATGTTTTAGGGCCAGGGAGAGGTCGTGGGTGGAAAACAGGATGCCCTTGTTCTCTTCAACAGCGAGTTTTTTAAGTAGCAGTACTGTGGCTTGTTTATTGGCAATATCCAAAAATGCGGTAGGTTCATCAAGAAGGATCAATGGCGTGTCCTGTACCAGTGCCCGGGCAATGGCAACCCGGTGAAATTCCCCGTCGGACAGATCGGCACTGTTTCTTCCGGCCAGGTGCGAGATGCCTGTTTTTTTAAGAACTCCCTCAATAATCCTTTTGCCTTCTGGGTTTTCCAAACCAAGCCAGTTTGTATACCGGTACCTTCCTGTGCTTACAGTATCTTCAACTGAAAAGTTGGACGCCCTCCAGGGTTGTGCTGGTACAAATGCACACAGGTCCCGGTCTTTAGGGAACCCTTCTGGGACTACCGAACCTTTAAGAGGGGGAAGTAACCCGGCTATAGTTTTTAGTAAGGTGGATTTCCCAATGCCGTTTGGTCCCAGGATGCCGGTGATCTTCCCGCAATGCAGCTGCAGGTTTATGTTTTCAAAAAGAACTTGTCTTTTGGAATAACCAATGTATAAACCGGATATATCCAGAAAAGGTATCATAATTTTACGGCTCTGTTTTTGAAAATCACATAAATGATTACAGGGATACCCATCAGAGCTGCTACCGTATTAACAGGTAAAACACTTTGTGAACCGGGCATCTGGGAAATGATATCGGCCAGTATCATCATACCGGCTCCCAGAATGGCAGATGCAGGGATCAATACGCGGTGGTTGGCGTTATTGAAGAGCATACGTGCAATGTGGGGAACGGCTATGCCAATAAAACCAATGGGGCCGCAAAAGGCAGTAACACTGCCGGCAAGCAGGGTGGTTGCAAGAAAAATGCGATTCCTGACACGCGATACATTGATCCCCAGACTTTTTGCATACTCTTCACCCATAAGCAAAACATTCAGGTCTTTGATATTCAAAAAAGATATCCCCAAACCGGTAATACAAAGTATGGCCATTATTGCTAAACGGTTACCGGTAACGTTCCCGAAGCTGCCCATGGTCCACAGAACGTAAGTTTTGAGAGCGGTTGCTTCTGAAAAATATTGTATCAGACCTATAAGCGCTGAACCGGCAGATCCTATCATGATACCCAGAATAAGGAGGGTCATGTTGCTTTTCAGTCTTTTTGAAGCTGCCACTATTATCAACATGACGGCAAGTGCTCCCATCCATGCAAAGGCAGCTGTTCCCAAATTAGTAAGCCAGGCAGGTGCATTTGAGGCACCCAGCCAGGAAGATCCCATGACGAAGAAAGCCACGCCAAGTCCTGCTCCCGAACTGATACCCAGAACATACGGGTCTGCCAGCGGGTTCCTGAACAGCGTTTGCATTTGTGCCCCGCATACGGCAAGTGACATACCGGCCAGGAGAGCTGTGATCATTTTGGGTATCCTGAAATTCCAGATTATTTTATATACGTAATCTGTAGAATCATGTCCCGTCAATGCGTTCATAATATCCGAAAAAGACAGATTAACCGATCCCAGGAACAGGTCACCGGCTATGAGCAGAATCAGGACAAAAGGGATCCATAGTTTTTTCATCAACACAAAGATAAACGAAAAACGGTTGGAACTAAAAAACACTTATCTTTACACGTTTTTAATCAAAATGCTGTTAACTTTGAAAAGGTTTCGTTTATCAATTTTCTTTTCTTTAGCCTGTTACGTACTGTTTGCCCAGGGGGCTGATCGTGAAATGCCCACAGCTATAGATACCTTGGCTACGGAAGATAAATTTACAAGGATCGTATTGCTGGAAGATTTTACCTGGCAATACCTGGATCTTGGAAAACCGGTCTTTGATGAACTGGAAATGTATACCGGGTGGGATTCGTCCTCCATTCATGCATTCAAGGATCTTGAATTGGAAGATATGCCCGATGAGATCACCCTGGTACTGGCCGATTCCCTGCAGGGATTTTGTTGCCCGTTTACAGAAAAAATCCGATCACGTTATGCATTCAGAAGAACCCGTCCACACAGGGGGACGGATATTGCCTTGGATACCGGAGACTCAATCCGGGTTGCATTCAATGGGGTAGTACGGGTCATGGAACCTTCCCGAAACACGGGAGGATACGGAAACCTCTTGGTGGTAAGGCATCCCGGCGGGTTGGAAACGTATTACGGTCATTTATCCAGATTTCTTGTCAAACCGGGAGAGATTGTCAAAGCGGGAGAAGTGATAGGTCTTGGAGGCAATACGGGCAGAAGCACAGGGGCGCATCTTCATTTTGAGACACGCTTCAAAGGAAAAGCCTTTGATCCCGAACGTATCATAGACTTTGAAAACGGATCTCTCAGAGATTCCGTATTTGTACTTAAAAAACATTATTTCAGCATCTATTCCCACTACGGTCAGACCGATGAAGAATCCCTGGCCGCTTCACAAAGAATCGTTCACACCATCAGATCGGGAGATACTTTAGGGGCCCTGGCCATGAAATACGGAACCACTGTCCGGCAGATCTGTGCGTGGAACAACATATCGTCCAAGACCGTTCTGCGTATAGGAAGAAGGTTGATCGTCAGGTAAATGCCTACAAGTATTTATCCTGGTTGTATAAAATAATGGTATACAGCTTTTTGCAACCATTCTGAGGCCTGTTCCAGAGAAGCTCCAGGCGGTGTTACAGAAATGCATTTGTCAAAGACGTTGTGCAACAATGTATGGGATCCCGGTGTCACACTGCCACAAAATGACAGGATCTTTTTATGGTATTTTTTTGCCAGCCGGGCAACTCCGGCAGGCGCTTTTCCCATTAGGGTCTGGGCATCCATCTTTCCCTCGCCTGTAATTACCAGGTCTGCTTGCCTTATCTCATTTTCCAGACCAATCGCATCCATGATCATGCCGGCTCCCGATTCCAGCCGCCCGTTCAGAAATTGCAGGAAAGCAAACCCCAGACCTCCGGCGGCCCCGGCTCCGGGGATATCTTTGTTGGCGGGAGATTCCGGAAGGCGGGGAAATTTTTTGGCAGCTACCTGGGAAAAATGACACAATCCGTTGTCCAGAACAAGAACATCTTCGGGTGAGGCTCCTTTCTGAGGCCCGTATACATAAGCAGCTCCCTGCGGCCCGCATAGCGGGTTGGTAACATCGCAGGCGATCCTGAAGTGACATTCATCCAGTAAAGGATGTTTGCCTATGGTATTTATGGATGCAATGCGCTCCAGGTCTTTTCCGCAAATACCTGTTTCCCGTCCTTGAGAATCCAAAAATTCAAAGCCTAAAGCGGAAAGCATGCCCATACCGCCGTCGTTTGTTGCGCTGCCTCCTATCCCGATCAAAAAAGTACGGCATCCTTTTGACAATGCATGCAGGATCAATTCTCCCACTCCGTATGTAGTTGTATATAAGGGGTTTCTTTCTTTTTCGGGAACCAGCCACAATCCCGCTGCCGCAGCCATTTCAATAACAGCGGTCTGCGCATTTTCGGGACCGGGAATGATGCCGTATGTGGCTTCCACCTGGGCTGTGAGAGGCCCCCTCACTTTTACTGTCCTGTATACACCGCCCATCCCCTGGATTAATGCCGTAACGGTTCCTTCGCCCCCGTCGGCCAGGGGAAGTACCGTGATTTCGGGGATGTCACGCGATTGATACCTGTACGCTTTTTCAATGCCTCTTGCTACGGCATGTCCCGCCTCCCAGGAGGTCAGGCTCCCTTTAAAGGAATCCATGGCAATAACGACCTTCACGTCAGACGGTATTCAACTATACATTGTATGATCTCGGTCAGGGCATAAATCAGGAAAAATACACCTGCAAAAATGGTAAGTGTAACGGCGGTGTTGAAGGGATTTAACAGGATCACAACAGCCAGGATGATCACCAATACAGGGTTCAGGTAAATGAACCAGGGCAGGCGGGACTCATTGCTTTTTCGGAATTGAAAAATATGAGCCAGTTGCAAAATCCCTGAGAACAACAGGATCAAGCCGGCTATGAACATGGTCAGTCCTGTAAAAAACCGGGGAAAGATCAGCAACAATATGGCAAAGATCAAAAAAACGGCAGATGACAAAAAAAGCATGCGTTGCAATCCTTTGTCTTTTGTCTGGTTTTTCCAGGCAAAGTACAGGGAAAAGAGCCCTCCTGTGAGCATAATGGCAGCCATTATCCTGACCAGGGTAACCACGCTTCCTTCCGGATTGATAAGCAGGAACAGTCCCAGAGCCAGTCCCAGAATGCTTCTTAAAATACCAGGGCCAATGCCGGATATGCTTTTCATGTCTTAAAGTATATTAATCGTATAAAGATAATAATTTTTACATTTGCTGCTTATCCAATCTTTATGGCGGCATTTCTACAGGCTGATAATCTTACAAAGACATACGGGGACAAAGTACTATTCCGGGATATCTCCTTCCACATTGAGCAGGGAGATAAAGTGGCCCTGGTGGCTTCCAACGGAAGCGGGAAATCTTCTTTGTTACACGTTCTGTCGGGTGGGGAATCCCCGGAAGGGCAGGGAAGTATTAAATTTCTAAAAGATGTCCGTGTGGGCTACCTGCAACAAGATCCGGTATTGGATTCCCGGTTGACGGTCACCGAGCAGGTACAGATGGCTAACCAGAGCGTCTGGCAGGCGGTGAAAGCTTACAACCGGGCGGCTGCCGGTACCGATAAGAAAAAGTTGGAAAAAGCCATTAACGATATGGACCGGCTGGACGGTTGGAATTACGACAATAAGGTTTCCCGGGTGTTGACCAGGATGGGCCTGATGTTCCCGGACAAAAAGACAGGTACGTTATCGGGCGGTGAGCGGAAGAAAACAGCACTGGCCGGATTGCTGGTACAGGAAGCTGATTTTCTGATCCTGGATGAACCTACCAACCACCTGGATGTGGAGGTCATAGAATACCTGGAAGAATACCTGGCAGGGTCTTCCAAAACCATTCTGATGGTCACGCACGACAGGTATTTCCTGGACCGGGTATGTGACCACATTTTTGAATTGGATGACGGCCGTTTGTACACGTACAAGGGCAATTACAGTTATTTTCTGGAAAAAAGAGAGGAGCGTCTGGCCAATACGGCGGCTGAAACAGACAAAGCCCGAAACCTATACAGAAGGGAATTGGAATGGATACGGAGCACACCCTGTGCCAGGACAGGAAAATCAAAGTCCCGGATTGACAGCTTTAATCAACTTAAAAATAAAGTTGAAGTAAGGCAGGACACACGGAAAATGACAATCGACCCGGGTGTGGCCCGTTTGGGAGGAAAGATCATACACAGCAAGGGACTTTCTTTTTGTTACGGCGAGAAATGGATCGTTAAGGATTTTACATACAATTTTTCAAGATACGAAAAAATCGGGATCATTGGCGGGAACGGTGTGGGTAAGAGCACGTTCCTGAAACTGATCACCGGACAGCTGGAACCGGTTTCCGGCACGCTTCAAACCGGTGAAACCGTCCGGTTTGGCTTTTACCGCCAGGAGGGAATCGCTTTTGATCCGCAGGAAACTGTATTTGACGTGGTGCATAATATTGCCGAGACGGTGCTTATGGCCGACGGGACCCGCGTGCCCCTGAATACCTTCCTGAACCGTTTTCTCTTTCCGCCTTCCACACACCAGATAAAAATGGAAAAACTGAGCGGGGGAGAAAGAAGGCGTTTGTACCTGCTGACCGTCCTTATGAAAAACCCGAATTTTCTGATCCTGGACGAGCCTACCAATGATCTGGACATTCTTACCCTGAACGTGCTGGAGGAATACCTGGAGCATTTTAAGGGATGTTTGCTAATCGTGTCCCACGACCGGTATTTTTTAGACAAACTGGCCGATCACCTGTTTGTTTTTGAAGGAAACGGCCATATCCGCGATTATCCCGGCAAAAGCAGTGAATATTACAAATCTGTGAAAATGGAGCTTGCAGCGGCTTTGGAAAAAGAGGCCCCCGCTAAAGCAAAGCCGGGCAGAAAGGAGTCCGGGGGCGAAAGATCCAACGGACCCAAAAAACTGACTTACAAACAGAAAAAGCGCATGGAAGCACTGGAGGAGACGATCCAGGAACTCGACCGTGAAAGAACGGAACTGGAAAAGATCCTCTCCGAGCCCGGCCGGTCTTTGGAAGAGATTACCCGAGCCTCGGTGCGAATGGGTGAAATACTACACAAACAGGAACAGAACTGGGCAGAATTGCTGGATCTGGAAGGTCAGTCGGACGGGTAATTTGACAGGAATTCCGGGTAGATCTTCATGTGTTCATTCGCAGCGCCGTTCCGGTCAAACAGCCCGCCCCAGCGGGGGGACGTGGCTTCCCAGATGAAAGTACCCAATCCCATTTTCCCGGGAACATCACGTACTATCTCATTGACTTCCCGGCGGTGTTCCTGGTACTCAACCACAATAACGGGTTTGTTGTAACGGGCCGCCAGATCATTCAGGTTGTGTTGCAGATCATCCAGCGTCCCGTGCCATTGTGGGTAATAGGATTGTCCTATTACATCAAACACCACATCCCGGCTCAAAATTTTGTCCAAAAAATTGACCGATTCTTCATTTTGCCCGCCACAGGCTATATGAACCATTACCGGTACGTCCGGATCTGCAGCACGTACACCGGCCGAGGCGCAGCGCAACAATACGCCAAATGACATGTAGGAGTCTTCAATTTTTCCTTGTGGCCAGAGCATCCCGTGGTTGATCTCGTTCCCCACCTGAACCATATCGGGGCGGACTCCTTCTTCCATGAAACGATTAATCACTTCGTTTGTATAGCGATAGACCTGTCCTTCCAGCCCCGATCCGTAATATTCTTTCCAGGCAGCGGGAGTGTATTGCTTGCCCGGATCGGCCCAGTTGTCGCTGTAATGGAAGTTCAGCAGCAGTTTCAGGCCTGAGTTTTTAATGCGTTTGGCCATTTCCAGCGTTTTTTCCAGTCCGCAGTAGCCTTCCGGTGAATACCCGTTTTCGGCGGTGGGGTCTGTGAACAAGCGCAGACGTATCCAGTTGAATCCGTTGTCTTTAAGGATTTCAAGAATGTCTTTTTGCACGCCTTTGTCCGAGAATACCGTGCCCCGGTCTTCCTGCTGCTGTACCCACGAAATGTCGGCTCCCACAACCGGTCGGTCAAAGGTCACGGCCCGGGTTGCCGGGGGAAGGGTTTGCGGGCGGGTTTGCGCGTAAGACTCGGCAAGGTTCCTGTATATGTTCAGCACGTCTTCAGAGGCTTTCCCTTCAGGGAAAAGGACCCACGCAGGCTCCCAGGCCATTGTCCCGTATCCGAGTCCGCCGGGAACGGAGCGTACAATGTCGTTGATGCGTTTGATGTTTTGGGCGTTGGCACCGTATTCACAGACACAAATGGGTTTTTGATACCTTGTTGCCAGATCGTATAGATTGGCCTGAAGGTCGCGGTACGTACCGTGCCATTGTTCGTAGTAGGAGAGTCCTATGATGTCGTATCCGGCGTCGTACTTGTCCATGTAGTCCAGGAATTGGCGGCACAGGGTGTTTTGTCCTCCCAGTGCCAGGTGGACCATCAGGCGGGCCCGGGGCAACACTTCCCGGACTGCCTTTTCTCCGGCTTTGTATAGTCCCATTAGAGATGCCCAGTTTTCTTCTTCTGCGTTGTCATCAATATATCCTTCCGGCCATACCATGCCGTGATTGATCTCATTGCCAATCTGGATGATATCCGGGGCAGTACCTGCTTCTTTCATGGCCATTAATACATCCCGGGTATATTGATAAAGCGCATGTTCCAGCTCTTCCCCGGTCAGGTCTTTCCAGGCAGACGGTTTGTATTGCTTGTCCGGATCTGCCCAAGTGTCCCGGTAATGAAAATCCAGGGAAAACGTCATGCCGGCGGCTTTTATGCGCCGGGCCATGGCAATGGTTTGTTCCAGGCCGCAAAAACCTTCCTTGGAATACCCGTCCTGAGCGGTAGGGTCTATAAAGATCCGCAGGCGGATGTTGTCAAACCCGTTTTCGGCCATGATGGCACATATGTCTCTTTGAACACCGGCAGTATCCGTAAAGGTCAAGCCCCGGGATTCAAACTGGGGGATGAAGGATATATCGGCGCCCAGGCTGAATGGGGGATTGGCTGGCTGGCATCCTGCGGAGAGAACAGCCAATGCCAGGGATAGTACAAGCCCTGCATGTTTGATGGTTTGTGCTTTCATGTTGTTGTATTTTAATATTTTACCTGATCCAGATCCACCAGGTTGTTGAGGATGGCGTATATGGTAAGTCCCGAGGGAGAATGGATCTGCAGTTTGGCGGCTATGTTTTTGCGGTGGGTCATTACCGTATGGACAGAGATGAACAGTTTGTCTGCTATCTGTTTATTCGTCAACCCTTTGACCACTTCCACAATGATGTCTTTTTCGCGCTTGCTCAATTCTTTGGGTATGTTCTTATGTTGGTCAACGTTGAAAAGTTTGATGATTTTGTTGCGGATCTGCTCTGCGGAATCGTAGATGGATACCGAATCGTCGTAATGTTCCAGGGTATGGCTGTCTGCCAGTGAATGGAGCAAAGCAACGGATTTTATTTTGTTGTTTCCGCAGAGTGTCCTGACTTTCCCCGTAATGTGGGGATCGGTTGCCGTGGGATTAATAATAAACAAATCCGGCGTGTACTTGCATAGCACACACTCCAGTTGATCCGTATCTGAAATCTCTATAATGTATATATCCAGGGCGTTAATACGTCTGAGCACATCAATGATGCCTGCACGAAGAATTTCAGAAGGTTCGGCTATGGCAACACGGATTTTTTTGCTCATTGTTTTTTTACATTGAGTTCCAGTTGAGATATCATGGGAACAAACAAGTTGTCCTCAATGAAATTGTGAGAAGCCAGATCGGAAGCACAGGCAAAAATATCAAACAAAACACTGTTTAGTTCATCTGCATTTTCCGGGGGATAATATTTGATCAGGATGTTTTTTAGTTCGGAAAGTTTTGATTCAATGTTGTCGTGCTGCCTGCAAAATACACGGATGTTGTAGTCGCCCCGTTTTACCCCGGAAAGCAATGATCTTACATAAGGGAAGACGGTGGTTTCTTCGTATTCCATGTGGGTGTGTACCTGTTCCACGTAGAGATCGTAAAATCGGATAATGGCTTTGGCTGCATTATCTGTATTTGTAGCTAAAACGGAAATAAGTTTTTCCCGGATGGAGGGGAGCCGGAAATCCAGGAAATAACTGTGGGAATTGTGTAAATAGTTCAGCAAACATTGGATAGAGTCGTTCCCGAAGTTCCGGGGTGCCTCCCGGTCACCGCTGATCAGCAGATTCACCACAGCCAGGAACGTTTGTTCATCTACGTTGTTCTGTTGGCAGACTTCCCGAATGGTCTTTTCCCCAAAGCCCAGGGATATGCCAAACCTGCTTAGCACCAACAGCATGGGATAATTGTTGCAGATCAAATCACTCATGCTGTCTGCCGGTGTATATTTTCCCAGTTTGTAGATCTTTTCTGTCATTTGAGGCGAATCCTCCTGTTTAAAGCATTAAAGATAAGAAAAAAGATCAGGCAAATAAAATCAGGCTCAGGGCCATTACGGCCATTCCCGATATCAGTCCGTACACGGCTATGTGATGTTCTCCGTATTCATGGGCACCGGGCAATAACTCATCAAATGAAATATAAATCATGATTCCTGCCACTACGGCAAAAACACAACCCATGACCACCGGGGAAAGGAAGGGCATCAGGATCAGATAGGCCAAAAAGGCTCCCAGGGGTTCTGCCAATCCGGAGAACAGGGTGATCCAAAACGCTTTTTTCCGGCTTCCGGATGCATAAAAAATGGGGATGGAGACGGCAATGCCTTCCGGGATATTGTGGATGGCAATGGCCGTGGCAATGGCTATTCCCAACGTAGGGTTCTCCAATGCAGCCATAAAGGTGGCAATGCCTTCCGGAAAATTGTGCACGGCTATGGCTATGGCAGTCATCACGCCCATTTTCATTAGTTTGGGCTTTTTCATACACGTAGCGCCGTGTATTCCCTGCTCTACCTCTTCCACCATATGAGCTTCGTGGGGATTCCCGAAAGAAGGAACAAAACGGTCTATGATCGCGATCAATGCCATGCCGGCAAAAAAGAATACTACAGTGATCAGCAATCCTTTTTGATGTCCCATGTTTTCGGTGAGTATGATCCGGGCTTCGTTAAAAATTTCTACAAAAGCAACATACACCATAACACCTGCAGACAATCCCAGGGCAAAGGAGAGCAATTTGCGGTTGGTGCTTTTGGCAATGAAAGTTATGGCAAAGCCTATCAAAGTGGCCAGTCCGGCGAATAATGCCAGCAAGAACGGAAGTAAAATATTTGATACCATATATTTTATTAAACGGATGCAAAGGTAATTACATATGTTTTTTTAGGAAATACCCATATTCGGGTATTCTGTAATTGACGGTTTGCCTTATCTTTGCAGCTTCAAAGATGAAAATTAAAGATTATAGGAATAAGATAATAACGTTTATACTGGCACTTTTCTTTTTAGGATATTATGCCGGTACTTCCATGTGTTATCACCAACATAGTGATAATGGACGGGAAATCTCACATTCGC
>JAEAME010000834.1_pt1 | contig 26615 bp, 30 predicted proteins | sample 8958731 | NCBI WGS metagenome assembly JAEAME01 (sample SAMN16933194, study PRJNA681113) | bioreactor sludge metagenome | isolation source: anerobic bioreactor sludge (Control) | place: India:Bengaluru | collected 2018-10-24 | reverse complement strand
TTGGCCATTTGAAGGCATTTACCCTCAGCACATCTTTTGCTGTCATCCAGCGTCCGTTCCTCATAGTTGCTCCTCCTCAATTATTTTAATGTTACATGATACATACAGCTTATATTTCTCTTACTCAACAAGCTCCAGGAGATGATGCACCTTCTGGGGCATCTTGCATCTAAGCGTGTTATCGATGAGGTTAATCATACAGCCCGGGCAAGCGGTAACAACAATGTCTGCACCTGTTGCCTTGATGCCATCCATCTTTTTGTCAGCAATCTTCTTCGTAATATCATAATGATATACACTGAATGAACCGCCCATTCCGCAGCAAAGATCAGCATTAGGCATTTCCACGAACTTCAATCCTTTCAGTGCCTTCAAAATAGCCCTTGGCTGATCTTTAATATTCTGGTACCTGATAAGGTGGCAGGGATCGTGCCACGTGGCAGTCTTACCCTCAAACTCTTTTTTCAGCTTGAATTCCTCAGGTGGAATCTTAAGGACATCTATGAGAAACTCTGTCATGTCCTTTACCTTCTTCTCGAAAGCTTCATAACGCTTCTGCTGATCCTCAGTGTCGGGAAGATATTTTTGATAATCCTTCAAAGTGGAGCTACATGTTCCACAGGCTGTGATAATATAATCCAGTCCCTCAAAAGCTTTGATGTTCTTTTCAGCAAGCAGCCTGCCGGTTTCGAAATCACCACTGAAGTAAATGGCAGCGCCGCAACAATTCTGCTCATCAGGAACTACAACTTCAATTCCTCTCTTTGTGAGAAAATCAATCACCTTAAGGCCTAATTCCGGATAGATGAAGTCTGTTGCACATCCTGTGAAGAAGCCAACCCGCATCTTGGGCTCTTTACCGTCTTGGGGCTTATTTACTCTTTTCACCATATCTCTCAAGAACGTTTTTGCAATTTCAGGGATGTTTCGCCCCTGTCCTAACGCCTTAAGAAAATCAGGCAAATGCCGCACCTTGCCTTCTGTTTTTGGCATTAACCACTGAAACTTTGATGCAAGCTTTACATAATTTCCGAATGCCTTTCTGTTCGCCATCACTTTCCTGAAAGCAAAGTTTTTAATAAAGGGCAGCCCCTTGTTCTTTACCATCTGGGCTCTTGCGCCGACTACAACCCTGTCAATCTGCGTCTTTGCAGGACACATGGCGACACATCGTTTACAGAGTAGGCATTTTCCTATGATTTCACCCATCTGAGGTGTGAATTCCTGCTCCCCTTTTAACACAAGCTTTGTGAGATAATTCTTGCCTCGTGCAACCGCAGTCTCTTCTTTTTCTTCCTGGTAAACAGGACAGAAGAAGCTGCAAAAACCGCATTTCATGCACTGGTCTGCAAATTGTTCTATCTTTTTCAGCTCTTTTAGATCTTCCAAGCTCAACCCCCTTTATAGGCTATTCCCAGATCTTTCCCGGGTTCATGATGTTATTCGGATCAAAGAGTCCTTTGATCTTCTTCATCATATCAATAACGGCAGGCTCAAGTTGTCTCTTGAGGAATTTTTGTTTCTCAAGGCCTATTCCATGTTCGCCTGAAAGCACTCCGCCAAACTCCACAGCGCTCTCGATAATCTCGTCCATTGCCTTAACTGCCCTATCATAATGGTCTTTATTGTTGATATCCGTTAAGATTGCAGGGTGGAGGTTTCCGTCTCCAGCATGTCCAAGGACTACAATTTCAACGTTGTATTTCTTTGCCAGTTCCTTGCATTTGTTAATAAGTGTAGGGATCTGTCCTCTGGGGACCGTTACGTCTTCCGCAAAAACTGTTTTTGCTTTCCCGAAAACTGCCGCAAACCCTGCCTTTCTTGCCATCCAGTATTTGTCGGCCTCAGCCTGATTCGGGGCTACTCGTACATCGGTTGCGCCATATTTCTTTGCAATTTCAACAATCTTCTCCGTCTCTTTCTCAACAGCCTCAGGGATACCGTCTACCTCAAAAAGGAGGACCGCGTCGGCATCCTTCGGGAGCCCCATGGGCATCATTTCTTCAATTCTGTTGATAACCCAGTTGTCAAGAAGCTCTATCTTGCCAGGGATTACGCCGTTCTCAAGAATTCTAAAAACATTCTCACCTGCCTTGGCCACATCATCATATACACCCATAATTGTCTTTTTTGCAGGGGGAAGCGGATTAAGCTTCAATTCTGCCTTTGTGATGACTCCGAGAGTTCCTTCAGAACTGATATATATGTGAAGCAAGTCATAACCAACAACGTTTTTTAGCGTTCTTCCGCCAAGATTGATTATCTCACCGGTAGGCAATACAACCTCTACACCAAGAATGTATTGTTTCGTCACTCCGTATTTCACACATGCAGGGCCGCCTGCGTTTTCAGCAATGATTCCCCCAATGGTTGCCCCAAGGAAGCTCTGAGGGTCAGGCGGGAAGAAGAGACCATCCTTCGCAAGTTTAATCGTCAGGTCCTGAAGGACCACACCCGGCTCCACAGTTGCAGTGAGGTTTTCTTTGTCAACCTTTAAAATCTTGTTCATTTTTGTTGTGCAGAGAATAATACCTCCCATAATGGGGATTGAACCACCGCTAACGTTTGTTCCACCACCCCTTGGTGTAACAGGTATCTTCTCCGCGTTGGCCAATTTCATGATTTCTGAAATCTCCTTTGTGCTGGTGGGAAAAACAACTACATCAGGCTCGTGCTGCCAGCTCGTTGTCCCGTCGTAGGAATAAGCCCTGAGAGCCTCTTTCTCCGTCTTGACGTTATCTTTTCCGACGATTTTTTGCAGTTCCGCAATGACTGATTCTTTGATCATTCATGCCCCCTTTGATTCTAAATATTTTGAACAATTTCCTCTATTTTTTATATTGTCTTGTTCTATTTGTCAAGAAAATACTGTATACAAATTTAGATACCAAGTGTAAGTTTTCACAGTCCCTCTTTTTTCAAGTATTTTCAGTCAATTTATATTATTATACCCATGTGTTGTGCTGAATAAAATGTAACAAAAATTAATTAAATTAGAGCCTATATTAGTTATATTAGTTATAATAGTTTTACTATGGCAATTATTGAAACTATTGTACCAATCTTCCTTATTATTATTTTTGGCTATATACTCCAGCAGAGAGGCATGATAAAGGCACAATTCATCCAGGAGGCCAACAGGTTTGTCTTTCTTTTTAGTCTCCCCGTGCTCATCTTTACCGGAATTATAAAATCAGACATAAAAGATGTAGGGTTAACCAATATCCTTTCGGTCATAATTCCTACCCTCGTTATACTTTGTTTTGCTTTTTTGCTTGCCCTGGCTATGGGGCTAAAGAAGGGGACCCTCGGCAGCTTTGTTCAAACATCCTTCCATGGAAATATTACCTACATCGGTCTTGCTGTTCTCTACTATATGCTTGGCGAAGAGGGTATTAAGAAAGGGAGTATACTTATAGGATTCCTCATACTCGTGAACAATACTCTCGCCATTGCGGTACTCTCCTGGACCTCTCAGAAGCATGGCAGTATAGGAAAGTCTCTTACTTCCGTTGCAAAAACCCCATTGATTATCGCAACGCTTGCGGGCATGCTTCTTCTTTACCTCGGTATTCCGGTTCCAAAGATTTTGATGAAAAGCATGGGAATCCTCGCAAATATTGCGCTTCCCATGGCGCTCATTATCATTGGAGCCTCTATGTCGGTAGGCACCATTAAAAGTTCCTTCAGGACATCCGGGATCGTTACATTTATAAAACTCATGGTCCTCCCTTCGCTGTCTTTTCTCTTCTGTTATCTCTATGCAATTCCTCTCTCTGACGCCCTTCCCGGGATTATACTCCTTGCCGCACCCACAGCTACCACATCCTTTATACTGGCTAATCAACTCGGGGGAGATACCGAACTTGCCTCTGGTGTTATTACTCTTTCTACACTCCTCTCACCGTTTGCATTTACCTTCTGGGTATATGCAGCGAGATAAGACACAATCTTTATTCAAATTCCTCGAATTCTTCTGCAGAATAAAAAAGATGCATCCTTTTTATTTCTTCTTTATTCAAACTTCCATCCAACGTAGACATCTCTGCCTTATTTCTGAATCCTTTCGCCACCCTTTCTAGATCATTAAGCTTTTCTGGAAGCCCATTCTCCTTTATGATTCTTTTAACGGTGTGAAAAATGTCTTCACTTCCATACACCAACAAGCCCTCCTGGAGGATTTTGATGGCAACCATATGCTTGAAATCATCAAACCGGGCCTGATTTCTGATGAGATCTAGCTTCTTTATTTTGTAGTCAACCTCTTCATTGATGACTGGGTTTATAAGCATCCTGTACTTCTTTTGATATATAAGCTCATCAAGCTTCTTTATGGAGGCGTCAGGCATATCATCGTCTACAACAATCACAAGATCAATATCCGAACCCTTGACAAGCTTTCCGGTACTGCGTTCCGGTCTTGGTACGTCATGAGCCATATCATAGACAATGTCCCCGGCAATGATAAAACATATTTGATGGTTTCCCGTTTCCCCTTGCTGGAATTGCTCCATGATTTCGGCAACCATTTCACGAGCAAGTCCAAACTTATATCTGCTTATCTCACGAATGCGGTCAGCAATTTCCGTGCACCTTTTTTCAAGCGTGGCCGGATCGCTGACAAGCCCGACAACCGAGTATGTGAAAAATTCTCTCAGTATAGAAGGTGAAAGGCGTGCAAAACCATCGACATGACGGTCAAGCCTCATATATCTTTTGCCAACAGTTCGAACCTGAAGTCCTTCAGATGTCTTGCATGCCTTCCATAAAAGCAGACTGTCTATGTCGATCTCTTTCTTGATTTCAATCCCTGTGAGCGGCCCTTTCGTATCGATCAGATTGGCTATGGCGGCTTGTTCGCTTAACATCGTTGTTCCTGAATCGCCATGTTTATTTCTTCTCACCATCTATTTTTGTCATATCCACTAATGCTATTTTTTTCTTTTTTAGAATGCCTTTATTGGCAATCAAATCTCTGCCTGCTATCTTATCCAGTACGTATAACAAATTACCGCCCCGTTCAGCATATTTCTGTCCATATGAAATCGGTACTTCAGGGGTGATCTCTCCCAAAAGGGACCTGGTAACAGATTCAATTTTCCTCTCTCCATTTGCCAGGAGCACCACAGTTCCTGCCTGATATACAAGTTCTGCCCCCATTGATATGGCGTAATTGGGACAATCCTTTACAGAATCAAAATGCCCATCAATTACAGAGTTCTTAATGGTGTTGTCGTCAAGCTTTACAAGCATGACGGAGCTTCCCTCGAAGGGCACACCGGACTCGTGAAAGGCAACATGTCCACGTCCCCCGACACCAATTATCTGGATATCTATACCACCGGCCTTTTTGATTTTCTTCGAGTAACCGTCCAAAATATCCTTTTTTAACCACGATAGATATTCTGACTCAGGCTTCTGTTTTATAGCAATGGACTTGCCCGCATCTGAGCCTTTGTATATCCAATCGTTAGGATACTTTCTGAGTTCTTTTATTAAAATCTTTTGCTCAATCAGCGAACCAAAAGGCACATTTGTTTCAATGAATTTCTTTTTTAGAAATCCAAAAAATTCCTGGATCATAAAGTAGCAGTAGCTCTCAGGGTGTACGACTCTCTGTTGTGCATTTTCTCCGGGCAAACCAACATACTCGTCAAGGTTAAAGCTTCTGATATGGCTGCTGTCAAACTCATTGTTGTTTGCTGCTTGTGCCAGGTATTTATACATACCTGTTGGGGAGTTTCCCGTAGCAAGCCCCAAAACAACTTCTTTTTTCTTCCTTGAGAACTCGATGAGCTTTTTCTTTACTATGTCCGCTGCAACCCTGCTCATATGATCAAAATTGTTTGCTATAAACACCCTAATCGGCATGCTCTTCCTCCCACGGGGCTTTATTAATTCACGGAGCAATCACAGTCAAGCTTTTTAACCCAGCACGTTTTTAATGACATCAGCAATTTCCTTGCAGTATTTCTCGGTTACACTGTCTGAAGGCCCCTCAACCATAACCCTGCACATATTCTGGGTACCTGAATATCGAACCAGAACGCGGCCTTCATCTTTCAAATCTTTCTCAACTTTCTGTATTATCTTCATAACCTTTGGTACCGTGCCAATATCAGGTTTGCTTTTCACATCCACATTAATCAATTTTTGTGGATAAATGTCCATCATTTTTGCAAGTTCCGACAAGGGTTTACCCGTTTTTACCATTGCAGCCAAGAGTTGCATTGCCGTGACAATGCCGTCACCCGTAGTGTGATGCTCAAGAAATATCATATGGCCTGATTCTTCTCCTCCGATTACACTGCCCAGCTTAATCATGTCCTCCAGCACATAGCGGTCCCCAACCTTCGATGCATGATATTTGAAACTATATTTCTTGCAAGCAACCCTAAGGCCCAGGTTACTCATTACGGTGCTTACCAGTAAATCGTTTCTCAGCTTTCCTCGCTCCTTAAGCATCTTTGCGCAAATAAGCAAAATTTGATCGCCCGTTATTTCCTGGCCCTTTTCATCAACTGCTATGAGGCGGTCACCATCGCCATCGAAGGCGAGCCCAATTGCGGCACCGTTTTCTACAACCCTTTTTCTCAAATCCTGCGTATGCTGTGAGCCACACTTGTCATTTATGTTGGTGCCGTTGGGGGTATTATGGATGACGTCTATGTCTGCACCCAGTTCCCAGAAAGTATCCGGAGCAATCCTGTATGTGGCTCCGTTTGCGGCATCCAAAACAATCTTCATCCCTTCAATGGATAAGTCACGGGGGAAAGTGTTTTTCAAAAAAACAATATAACGACCGTTCACGTCTTCCATGCGAAATGCCTGTCCCATATCCTTGACTGGCGGCACTAGCGTGTGAAGCGTGTTGCTGAGCATCAAATCTTCAATTGTCTCTTCCTGTTCATCCGACAACTTAAAGCCATTGCCGGAAAAGATCTTAATACCGTTGTCCTGGTATGGATTATGGGAGGCAGAAATTACAATCCCTGCGTTGGCACGCATACTCTGTGCAATAAATGCTATTCCTGGAGTCGGTAAAACACCGAGCAAATATGGATTACCACCCATTGATGTTATTCCCGACTCAAGCGAGCTCTCAAGCATATATCCTGAAATACGGGTATCCTTCCCGATGACTATCCTGGGTCGCGAGTGTTCTTTTTTTAAAGTATAGACAACAGCCTGACCAATTGCAAAGGCTATTTCAGCGTTCATTGGATATCGGTTTGCTTCACCTCTAACACCATCTGTACCAAAAAGTTTACCCATATATTGCTCCTCCTTAATAGTTAAATAATCAGGCAAATATCTTAAGCGACGGCATGATTGCTTTCGCCTGTTCACAAAAAGTATCGACAATCTTTTCCAGCCAGGTTACACCCTTTTCAGAAACATGGGCCGGAAGACCCTGGATGACGGCGATATAATTTGCTCCTTTTTCACTTCTCAGTCTGTCAGATACAGAGAGAAAATCATCACGGCACTTCTCTACAGCGATATTCTTTATCCCATCCACAAACAGCCCTTCGATTTCCGGGAATCTCTCGTAGAATTCATTTCTCCCCGAAATGCCTGGTCCCCTTTCTTTCTCATTTTCAGACGTCATTTTTACTTTTTCAGCTAACACCTGCAAACGTTTTATGCGTTCTTTTTTCGCAAGAGCAAGTTTATCAAGTAATCCCGCATAAATAAGTTGTCCAAATTCCAGTGATTCTAAAAATGGACGTCTCACATGAATATACCACTCCTCAAGGGCCATCAGGTTTGCAATATACATGATATTATTTCCTACTATCCGATGAAGGCCTCCATATGCTCTGGGTTTGAAACTGACGGTCTTCCCGGAATATGACTTTCCAACTATAAGCTTGTTATCTTCGGGAAAATCGCTTCTTAGCACCGAATTGGCAGACACCACATTGCCATATCCAATGCGGGAGGGACCTACGATACCCCCCTGGCCTCCAAGGAAGATAGCGGGCTGGTTCAGCATCACACCTCTCGGCACGTCGCCAATCAGTGATGCAGTTGTCTTGTCCCCATCGGGTGTGAAGTTAAAATGAATATATGAGCTTCCCACCTCACTGTGATCCTTCCTGCTTTTTCCACCAGCCATCAGACAATCACAAAAATTGATAAGGCTCCCAAGAGTTACAAAAGGGAATAGTATGGTCTGTTTTAAACCGACACAATGCGCACCGTTTGCCTCCTCTTCAAGAATGCAGCCTTCTCGCACATGTGCCCCAAGTCCCATATTTGACTTTTCAAGAAATACAGATTTATTAAAATATCCGCCCTTAAGTTCAACCTTGGATCCTAATTGGCAATTGTCTATAGTAACAGGACCTTCATATCCAATCTGACATCCATTTGAGATTACGGTCTTCTCACCATAAATTCTGCACCCGGGATAAATCCTTACACCTTTTCCTGATATCTGGTCAACGGTCACCTCATCGCCCACATCGATGGTGAACGGATTGCGAATATCGACCCCTTTATCAATCAGTTGAACGATTTTATCGTGACAACGTAAACGCGTTTCCATGGTCTCCTCCCGTTAAAATGTCTCACAAGTATCTATTATTCAATATATTATCGAATATTGAGAACGCTAATTTAGTAGTCTTGAACTTGAAGGTATTGAGCAATTGTGAAAAAAAATGCATAACTTTAATAAAATCGGCGTACATTAACACTTTATTGATTTTATGTCAATAAAAACAATGTCTTGTTCTGTCGGAATCGTTTGACAAAAATGGGCAATCTTTGCTATACGTTTTTACAGGGTTGAACATGAAAGAAATTCTCCAAAAACTGCTCCGGAAATTAAGTGACAGCCTGCCTGAGATTCCTTTTGAAATTCGTTATTGGGATAACAAATCAGAACGATTCGGAATCGGAGAACCGTCCTTCACAATCATCTTCAAGCAGCAGAAAACCATAAAAAGTATCTTTGCCAAAGGCTCTATGGGTTTTGCAGAAGAATATCAGTCGGGCAACATCGACGTAGAGGGTGATTTTCAGCAACTGGTCCGTCTCGGCATACATCCCCAATTTCAAAATTTGAAGTTGTCTCCTTCTACAAGAGCATCAGTCCTTATGAGTCATGTCAGATCCCTTAACACTCTCAAAGCCTCAGCGAGAAACGTAGCGCATCATTATGATTTGGGCAATGACTTCTATAAGCTTTATCTTGATAACAGCATGACTTACTCTTGCGCTTATTTCAAAAACAAGAACGACACGCTCGAAGACGCCCAGCTACAAAAGTACGAGCATATCTGTCGCAAACTCCATCTCAAAGAAGGAGAAACTCTCGTGGATATCGGATGCGGCTGGGGTGGAATGCTTTTATACGCAGCTCGTCGGTATGGCGTGAAATGTCTGGGATGCACACTCTCGGCACATCAGGCTGAATACGCAAAAAAACGTGTTACCGAGGAAGGATTGGGGGGGAACATAACCATCCTTCTTGAGGACTACCGTAACATCAAGGGTCAGTTTGATAAATTTGTCTCCATTGGCATGTTTGAACATGTAGGCAAAAGTTTAATTTCAACGTTTATAGACAGGACAAAGGCCATGTTAAAACCGGGCGGCATTGGCTTGCTCCATACGATCGGAAAAGAGCGTAATACCCCATTCGATCCATGGACAATGAAATACGTATTCCCAGGCGGTCATCTTCCAGTTCTCGATCATGTGATTCGTGCCATGGGAAAGAAAGGGCTGGTCCCGATTGATATTGAAAACCTTCGGCTTCATTATGCGGCAACCCTCGATGAATGGGCCAAACGATTTGAAGCAAATGTGGAGCAAATCGAAAACATGTTTGATCAAAGGCTTGTCAGAACGTGGCGCATGTATCTCCGCGGAAGCGCTGCTGCTTTCCGGTGGGGTGACATACGGCTTTACCAGATCCTTTTCACCAATGGACTGAATGATTCCCTTCCCTGGACAAGAGAGCATCTTTACAGGTCCTAAGTTTATCAGAAATTAACAGCATCGATTTCAACGAAGCTGCAACAATAAAGGTTTTTACCCCCCCTCTTCTTCCATTGTATTTTTTTAAACGCGAACGCATCCCCGCTTCATTCGTGGACAGAGAATAGTCTGGGTTGCCGTATCGCACCTATTGACAAACAACCTGTTTTTCTCAGATAATGAGTGCAGACATCCCATATCTGAATAATAAAGATTAAGAGGGTCACGTGCGTGAGATATTAAAATCGAAGAAACTGGATAATGTATGTTATGAAATCCGTGGTCCCCTTCTGAGAGAGGCGAAGCGTCTTGAAGAGGAAGGGTATACGATCACCAATCTGAGCAGCGGCAATCCACCCGCTTTTGGCATCAACGCACCAGATGAGATAATCCACGACGTCGTTCTTAATATCCGGTCGGCCCAGGCGTACGGAGATTCGAAGGGCCTCTTTGCAGCACGAAAAGCCATCATGCAGCGATGCCAGCTTACAGGCATCGAAGATGTGGAGATTGAGGATATCTATGTTGGCAACGGAGTAAGTGAAATGATCATGATGGCCATGCAGGGTCTCCTCAACAACGGCGATGAAATGCTTGTTCCATCTCCCGACTATCCGCTGTGGACAGCTGCCATTAACCTGGCCGGAGGAAAGGCTGTACACTATCTTACAGATGAGGAGTCCGATTGGAATCCAGACCTCAAAGATATAGAATCAAAAGTCACTTCAAAAACGAAGGGTATTGTTGTTATTAACCCCAACAATCCAACAGGCGCGGTCTATCACAAAGACGTTCTGGTTAAAATCGTTAAATTAGCCGAAAGACACGGCCTCATAATATACGCTGATGAGATTTACGATCAAATTCTTTATGATGGGGCAAAACATACCCCATTGGCTTCACTCTCTAAGGACGTTCTCTTCGTAACCTTCAATGGATTATCAAAATCGCATCGGATACCAGGCCTTCGGGCAGGATGGATGATAGTAAGCGGCAAAAAACATATAGCACGCGATTATACAACTGAAGGACTGGACACCCTCGCAAACATGCGCATGTGCGGAAATATGTCTGCTCAGTTCACCATTCAGACAGCGCTTGGAGGACATCAAAGCATAGTTGATATGACCTCTCCCGGAGGAAGGTTATACGAACAGCGCAAGGCTGCCTATGAGTCCTTCAAGGCTATACCTGGTATTACCTGTATCAAACCGATGGGGGCGCTCTATCTTTTCCCGAAAATTGATGTGAAGAAATACAGAATCCATGATGACCAGAAGTTTCTCCTCGATTTCCTTCTGGAAAAGAAGGTATTGATGGTACAGGGAACAGGATTCAACTGGAAAAAACCGGATCATTTCCGAGTTGTCTTTCTCCCTACTGCTGAAGAAATCAGGAATGTCGCACGACACATGGCCGACTTCTTAAAGGAATACCGTCAGGCATAAGGTTACATATCAGTTGCGGGCACTACTGCGTCTTTCTGAACCTGGCTTATGACTCTGCCTTGATCCTTTCCATCATATCTTTGTAGTAAAGCTTTTTCTTCTTAAGCAGTTTCATTTCAAGCTCCTCATCATCGTTCAGATAGGGCTTTGCCTGGAGCATTTGTAGTTTCTCGTCGAGAGACTTGTGCATAATACGCGCCTCGTTATAACGTTCCTCTTTACTTTTTGCTTCTTCCATTACCGGCAATCTCCTTTTTAGTATTTTCATTGTCAAAAAATAACCTTGCGAATAGTTTATAACACTTGGCAATAATAATTGAACTATTCTTTGGAAGCTGGTACTTCAACAGAACATTCAGATTCCAACGGGTAAGCCCGTGGCACTAAAATATGTATGGTACGCGTTTCAATAATCTCATTCACACGCACCAGCAATGCCCGGGTACCCTGCGTCGACAGCAGGGTGGCACGTGGTCCTCTACTTGGCTTGCGTCTTCGGGTACCCGAGAGTTTTGATACGAGTGATGGAAGCTCTACGCAAGCACGGCGAGCAAGAGGGAGAGACTCTGACAGCTTTGCCGGCCGGGTACCCACAAAGTGGGTAGCGGCGACCTGTCTTCAGAAACCTTGGCGAAGGTAGACACAAGCCCCGGTAATAGAATTTACGTGTGAATTACGATGTGAAACTGAGTCGTTACTGGTCCCTGCCAGATCCTCGAACCAGTAACGATCTTTGTTTACACTAAGCTATGCACTTTCAGCTACAGGCTGGTTATCCCTTCACTGCTGCCTTGATCTGACTCACAATCTCATCACTGCTCAAGGATGCGATCGTTTTGAGAAGGCCTTCCTTTGCATAAAAATCAATAAGAGGTGCAGTCTTTTCGTTGTATGTTTCAAGTCTTTTCGTGATTGCCTCAACAGTTTCGTCTGCACGCTGAACTGCCGGTGAACCGCACTTAAGGCACTTTCCGTCTGGTGACGGGGGTTTGCTTTTAATATTATAAATCTCCTGGCAGTCCGGATTTGAACATGTTCTTCTTGTTGTCAATCTGTCAAGGATAACCTCTTTCGGAACATCAATGTTAATGACTGCATCAAGCTTCATATTAAGCTTTATAAGGAGCTTTTTGAGCTCTTCTGCCTGCGGAATTGTCCTTGGAAAACCATCGAGAAGATATCCCTTTGCACAATCAGACTCCTGGAGCCTTGCTTCCATAATGTCCATGATAAGTTTGTCAGGCACCAATTCTCCTCTCTCCATGTATCCCTGAGCTTCAATTCCAAGCTTCGTCTTAGCCTTGACGGCATTTCTCAGGATATCTCCTGTAGAAATCTGGACTGAGCCGTCATAATCGCTTAGCAATTTTGCAATAGTTCCCTTCCCGGCGCCAGGCGCCCCCAACAACACTATTCTCATTGTGATTCCTCCTTTTATCGGATATTGTTACTTATTCTTTTTTTCTTCTTTTGCTTTTCTTTTTTCTTTAAAGGTTTTCTGGGGAGCTTTCTTAGCTTCTTTTTTCTGCTTGCTTTTTTCAGCCATATATACACCTCCCGTTGGATCGTCCTTTGAGTTTACCAAAGAAAGCGAGAAAAATCACGCAAAAACAATCAAGGCAACGGGCAGGAGGCTATGGGCCATTGGCGTTTCAATACAGTCTGTTTTATCCTGCAACCTGTCACCTATGGCCTATTGCCAAGTCTTAATTATATTTACTGAGTTGCTGGTTCTTCGACTGTTGGCAATGAAGCATGCCACTGCATGAAAAACCATTTTCCGGCACGTTTTTCAAGCACGGCGGTGAGACGTGCAGGCATTACCATCTCTATCCCACCTACCCCTGCATGGATCTTAATATCAGCTGCCAGCCACGCTACTGACCCAGCTGAAGAGATAGAACTCCATAGCACTTCAAGAGATAATGACGCATCCTGTATCCAGTCATGTTCGGCCTGTTCACGAATTCCTTCGATACCGATACTTTTTTCGTCTTCTCCATTTCCATAAAATACAACATCACGGTCAGGCGCAAATAAGGCAAGCATTCCTGCCAGGTCTTTATGATGATAAGCACTGATAAATCTATTAAGAACAGCCATTACTTCTGCCTCTGTTTTCGTATCGGCTTTCATAGAAACCTCAATAAAAAATGGCCTCAGAGGATTGAACTGTCGACGGATCAGGGAAATGCAAACGAACAAAACCCACCCATCCTTTCATACGTCCACCGTCTTAACTTGTCCTCCTCATCAAGTATCCGCGTATGACATAGGAACTTGCAAAGGATACAATAATAGATATTACAGTTCCTCCAATGAATCCCAGGGGAATATAGGTATACCTTGCCATTATTCCATATATAACTACGCTTATTGCGCCTAATATGGATGATTTCATGACTGCTGCCGAGAATGTTGCACCTTGCGAGAAATATGTCATGAAAATCATACCTACAAACATGGCCGGAAACATTACAAACATGCCACCGATGATTGGGCCACCAATTTTTGTAATTAATACCGCAAAAACAATAACTAATCCACTGAACACAGCCCTGAAAATCATAATGGCCGGTGTATATCGCATTTGCCTTCCTGCCTCAGAGCTTACCTTTAAACCCTTTTCCACAATTGTATGGGTGATGACGACCAGGCAAATGTAGCTGATTACAGAGACTACAAAATTGTTAAAACCGATTGCAACGAGCCCAAAAGAAAGTAAAGCCCAGACAGCAAAAGCTCCTCCGAGGGCAATCCAGAAGTTAGTCTTCAAAAGAAAAATATATGCAACAATGAAGAGACAGTTAATTCCCCCGATGATTGGAACAATCGTTGTGGCATTTACGGCAACGCTTGTGGATTGCGTCCAGGCAATGAAGAAGAGGGAAATGAGGATAGTTGACGGCAATCCTGCAATCAAACCACCAATTTTTGTACCATATTTTTCAGCAAGTACGGTGCCCATGGTGATCCAAAGACTTCCAACGATAAATGAAAGAACCAGTTTCAGTATAAATATGTTGTCCATTTTATAGAGGTTAGCCTATGCTAAACTTGCAGTCAACGAATTCTGTCATAGGAAACGGATGCCTGATCATAGTTCTCGGTTCACAGTTCACGGTGAACTTTGTGGACTGAATGATGAGCGCCAAAAGCTGACAGCCTTCCTATGTTATTCAAGCTCTTTGAGATGGAAGATGAGTGTGCTGGCCAGAGCTACAAAAATACCAAAAATAGTGATGCCTAACCGAAAACTTATCATGTCGCCGGATATTCCAAGGACATATGGAACGACCCCGCCACCAAAGATTATACTTATGGCGACTATAATCCCGGTGGCCAGGCTACGCATCTCACGATTGAACGTCCTGGCCATAGCAACAAGACCTACCGGAAAGAACGCTGTCACAACAAATGCCTGCAGAAACAAAACAATCCCTATGTACTTCGCGGAAACCAAACCCATAAGAACGGTGAGGACACTTGTAACGATCATTACAAGAAACATGATTCTTCGAAGATTAAACCTATCAATGAGAAAACCGCATGCAACTGCGACGATAATGGCTCCCAGCCTCGATACTCCCAGTATTGTGTTTGCGTAACCTATATTCAACTGCAATTCTTTCGTCAGATAAAGAGGTACAACAGAATAAATTCCAAGGTTTGCCCCTGCACCAAAAATCCAGATTATCGACATGAGCCAAAGGGACCTTATTTTAATAATGCTGGTAAAAATAGCTTTTGGGGCGTTGTTGACTTTAACTTCAGTGCTTGCAAACAAGAAGATTATTGAGCAAACTACATAAACACATGCAAGGACTATAAATATTCCACGCCAGGGAAAAAATTGAAGAAGGAAAAGCGCGATAAATGGTGTGGCGAAGATTGAGCATGAGGCGCCTGTATCGTGGATTGCGATTGCTTTGCCCCAATCTTTTTCAGAATAATACTCAGTAATGAGCGGAATAATAGCAGGCAAATAGAAACCTACAGAAAAACCAAACATGAACGCAAAAAAGTAGAGGAGAAGAAACTCATGAACCAAAGGAATTAAGAAAGCCACGAAGCTCAAGAACAAAAGGGAGAGCACGATCGATCTTTTGTATCCAAACCTGCCCGAGAAAAGTCCGGAGACTACTACTGCAACGCCGTATCCAAATGATAGAAAAACAAATATACTGCTTGCCTTAGCATGATTGACCAAAAACTCATCTTCTACAAGCGGCAAGATAGGTGCAAATGCAATCCTCGTAGTAAAGTTAATAAACCAGATAAACCAGAGAAAAAACAAAAACAGGAGCGCCTTGCCCCGTAAATTATAATATCGTTGCATTGTTTCAATCTAACCCAACCCACATTAAGATTTCCACATAACTCTTCAGGTCAGTTATTTTTTATTGTAAAATATGCTTTGAACTTTATGTTTACTTCTTACTCTAAAAACAGAACAGGACTTGCTTATGAAAAATGACCCTGCAAAATGGATAGGAAAGATTATTGAGGACTTCAATGCAACGGGCAAAAATAGCCTTATGAACCCACAAAATGAGCCCGCATGGGACAAACCTCTCGTTGGATTTGCAAAGGGAAACGACCCACTCTGGGATGAATACAAAAGACATATTGGAGATTTCTACTGGACGCCTCAAGAGATATTTGGGTTAGCTTTCCCTTCTGCACCTGCAAAGCCGGATGAAATAACCGTTATTAGCTGGATTCTTCCCCAGACAAAACAGACTAGGCTTGATCAACGCAAAGAAACCAGCTTTCCTTCAGAACGATGGGCACGTTCGCGAAAATATGGCGAAGAGTATAATGTAAAGCTTCGCGCTCATCTGGTAAAAACCCTGGCAAGAGAAGGCCTTGATGCTTGTGCCCCATTACTTTTGCCTCAGTGGAAGATGGAAACATCAGAGCATTACGGGCTTGCATCGTCATGGTCGGAACGTCACGCGGCATATGCCGCGGGTCTTGGAACATTCGGATTATGTGATGGATTGATAACCCCTCTCGGTAAAGCAATACGTTGCGGCTCTGTGGTTGCGCGGATCACCATTGAACAAACTTCAAGGCCATACCGGAATCACCACGCCTATTGCCTCTTCTACTCGCAAGGAACCTGTGGAAAGTGTATCGATAGATGCCCGGTGGGCGCTATTACGAAAAAAGGGCATGACAAGAGCAAATGTCAGAGGTACGTTGATATCGAAACACGCAACTTTATTAACAGCCAATTCGGCTTTGATGCCTATGGCTGTGGTCTGTGTCAGGTGGGAGTCCCCTGTGAATCACAAATACCTGTTAAAACAAAAGCAGGCAAAAGGTAAGCAGCAAAAGCCTGTAAAACATGAAAGTAGACTTTTCAGATCAATTCTGACCGTGTTCGTGCCAAGGCTTCGCTGGCCATTTTCCTTGCTGCCGAAGTAAAAAACCAATCTTTTAACCGATCTTCAAGATAGTGTAGTTGAGAAAAAAGTTCAATACCAAAGCGGGCACAGTCTATATTTACACATGTCGTCGTCATGCGCCACAATTTATCAGCATCTTTCACTATCTTGTCATTAAGCGAAAGAGCCTCCAAGCGTGTGTCGTGACCATCAATAATACTTAAGATTTCATGTATCTTGTCTTCAGGATACTTAAGTTCACTCAAAATCTGGCCGGCAATTTTTACTCCTTCAACCTCATGAGACCTCTGAGCCTCATGATTTTTGACTTTTGGACCAAAGGCGCCAACCTGTTCATCTTCAGGCACCATTTTCCATCCTACATCATGAAGGAGAATAGCAGGCAAAACGATATCCTCATCTGCCTGTGGGTAATGTTTTAATAACTTCTTTGTAAAATCATAGGAAAGCTCTACATGGATATCGTTGTACCGTGTATTAAGGTATACCTTTGCCTTTTCATAAATCGTGTCGCAAATTGCATTCTTTGCTCTATTGGCTCTCATGTCTCGTTCTCCACTTTTTTTCTGTATAATAATAGGGAAGGTCGTTCCTTTCCGCCTCACGGCGAGTTCGGCAGACAGGTCGCCCCTTCTTTTATTACCAATTTAATCTGTTGATTAGTTTACTGGTTGACTGGCTGATTACATGCTAACTCCAAATAGAATCAGACAAAAAATTATCTGCAGCAGAAATAAGTTGATTTTTTTGTTTCTAATCAACTTATTCAACCTAATTACTCAATCAACTATCGTTCATTCCTTTTTTCTCGCCCAAGAATGGGTTAATTTTTAATTAGTTTTCCCGATCTTCTCGCTTTAACTTTTCACTTTTTTCCCGCCAGTCCAGCTCGTATATATTTCGTGCCCATCCAGACTCCTACTACAGCAAATGCAATCTTTAAATAAAAATCTGGCAGCTGGTTGGCTGCCTCAGCGCCAAAGTAAACACCGACTAAGGACCCGATAGCCAATCCCCACGCAACATCAAGCTTTACATTTCCGAGTTTATAGTGTGTTGATGCCCCACTTATACTTGCAGGGATCATGGCGAGCAGCGAGGTACCTTGTGCCATATGCTGACCAATATTGCCCACAACAACCATTAATGGTACCATAACACCTCCCCCGCCAACCCCCATCATGCCTGACACGAAACCGGTAACAAATCCAATCATAAGAAAAACAATTATGCCTGTCCGCAGCCCGAGTACCCAATTTGTCTTCGGGAGGTAACCCTTTGCAACAAGCATGGTTGATGCAAAAATAAGAAAACAACCAAAAGCCATTTTGAGCTTTTTTTCAGGGAGAGAGTGGGCATAACGAGCTCCAAATCGCGCTGTTATCGTAGCGCTTATAGCAAGAATCAAAGCGATCTTCCAGTCAACCCCACCAAACTTGTAATAGGTAGCGGCACCTACAATGGCGGTGAACACTATGGCAACAAGACTGGTTCCATGTGCCTGATGTTGAGTCATCTTTGCTAGCCAGGTCATAAGCGGTATCATTATGACTCCACCACCCAACCCAAGAAGCCCTCCAAAAAAACCTCCCAGTATTCCACTGACAAGACCAATGGTAAACTTTGTACCTCGGGTCAAAAAATCTCCCTCTTCATTATCATGCCGGAATATACCATGTTGATTGGCATTAATCTATACCCTGCAAGGATCTAGCTCGTAGCTGTAAGCTCATAGAAAAAAACATGATCGTTAATCAGTTATTAGTCATCGGTACTTAAGACCACCCAGCTATGCTTGTCTTACAGTTCCTGTCTATCTCGCCTTTACTTTTCACTTCCAACTTCTCACTTTTAACTGCCTTTCCAACCCATCAAGCGTCACGGAATACGTGTCACGGATTTCTCAAACGATGGGCAAACATGCTATACTAAGGCCATGAAAAAGATAATATCCTTTGATCTTGATGGAACGCTGGTTCACGGGAAGTATGGCGACCTTGTCTGGAATCAGGGCATACCCGAAGAGTATGCCCGTAAATATGGTATGCCGTTTGAAGAAGCCAGGCACCTCATCAGGAGCCAATATGAAGAGGTTGGTGAAACCAACATCGAATGGTACCACATCGAACTTTGGCTCAAGAAGTTTGCCCTGGATATCCCTGCAAAAAAGCTTCTCGACCGCTATGAGTCACACATCGAGGCCTTTCCCGATACCAAGGAGGTCCTTGAGGCCCTTACGGAGAAATACACCCTCATCGTCGCCTCAAACGCCGCACGAATCTTTGTCGATAAAGAGCTTTCCTACGCAAAACTTGCCTCTCGTTTCTCACACATCATTTCAGCAACCTCAGATTACGGCATGGTAAAAAAGGAAGCGGGATTTTACGAGAAACTCTGTACTACCTTAAACATATCTCCCCATGAGATAGTCCATGTGGGCGATCACCGCGTTTTTGACTTTGAGACTCCCTCACTACTCGGTATCGATGCCTATCACTTTGTGCCTGACCAACAGGAGGCACGTGATCAGTCACAAGGAAGCAACGGGAAAACAATATATTGTTTGAGTGACCTGCTGGATAAGCTATGAAAAGATGCTACAAGTGCCAGAATCCTGTTACGTTGGAATTTATCTCTAGGCGCGATGAATGCCAATCGTGCAGCTCCGATCTCCACGTCTGTCTAAACTGCATTTTTTTCGATGAAACTAAATCGAACAAGTGCAGAGAGCCCCAGGCCGAATATGTAAAGGAAAAAGACCGTTCCAACTACTGCGACTATTTTCGATTTAAAGACGATACCCAGAAAAAATCCGGCAAAGAAGAAGCTAAAAAGCTGTGGGACGAGCTGTTCACCAAAAAATGAAACGATGCGCGTTTCATTTTTTTTACGTTAAGCGTTCGACGTTGGGCGTTCAGTGTTTACAACCGGCATAGGCGTAAAACCTCTTCCGCATTTTTTGTTGTTGCTACATGTCATATTGAGAGCTTTTTTTATGATGGAGTTATGGCACAATTGAAGAAAGTCCACAAATCAAAATGTTAATATGTCAGCAACATCCATCTATCCCTATGGCCATTTTTTGTAAAATTTCTGATTGTAAAAATTGTAACTGTCACCTACTATTGCTGTACTGGCAACAAGCCTAAAAAGCAAGGATTACTGAGTGAAATACGGTATAACGCCCAAGCTCAGCGGCGGCAATGAATCGCACTCTCTGGTCTATGACGGTAACTCCTTTCCAACCCATAAACACCTCCTCCGGTGTCTATGAATTAATGCAAAAGTGTTACCCATGTCCCCAGAATAATCTGTTACCTATGTGTCCGTTCGGTCATTCATTTCAATGCGGATCGCCTGTAGTGAAGAACACCTTCAGTTTCTCGATCGAATTTCATGCCTGCATGTTCGGCAATTCTCGCTGATGCTATGTTCCCAACCTTCACTTCTGCGCGAATCGGCTCAGAAATCTGTTGAGCCAACAGAGAAACCATTCGTTTTGCCACCCCGCGCTCTCTTGCACTTGGAGCCGTCGTCCAAGACAACTCCCACGCGCCTTCAGAAAAATCAGCTCGAACAGTGCCAACAGGCACACCACCTTCTTCGGCGACGAATAACTTTCGATTGCGATTGTCGAGTGTCCTTGACAGCCATGAGATGTGCTCGTCTCTCTGGACTTCATCCGTATTGTGGCTAGCTTTTCTTGTCTCTGGGTCATTGCGCCATTCCAGGAGCAAATCGGCATCTCGGATCGTGGCTGATCTTAGTCTGATGGTCTCACTCATCCATTTGTCCTATGGAGGCATAACAATTAATATACGAAGTTCATTTTTTCTCGAATTCTAGCCTGATGTAACCAAAAATGACAACAAAAAAAGTCAATAAATTCAACTTCTGTACTGTTCATGGAAAAGTAATTAGGAGATATTAGGACAAAAAAAGGAGGATCGTTTCTTGCGATATTATTTTCTCTGCACCGAAAGAATAGAGTCTTCCAGGTGACTTACTACGTGAAGTCTTGATCTGATGAAATAATCGACATTAATTGACTTCAGGAAGTACTAAGTTCCTCTGCCTTCTTCGAAGCACATTGCTTACAGGAGGGTCATACCGGAATTATTGGCCGAAGCGCTGAACAGCCTGAAAAGGTCGCGGTGTTGCTCGGTATAAGAAAGCCCCACAAATCGGGCGGTACCTGCAGGGCTGAGGGATTGAATCAGGCTGCGTGTTCGATTGGCGGTCTTGATGCCGGCGCCGGAGGTAACGATCTTGCGGCGAAGAAGACGGGCAGCCGTTGAATTGGGACAGTTTTCTGATAATTCACATGTCAAGGGGTGACCCAAATGCTTTCTGGGGTGTGAAATGTCTTTTTGGTTTTCCATTCGCCTGTTCCATGGTTTCGTTATGCCTCCCTTTTCTCCACACAAAGATTAGCATATTTGTCCAATATCATAAAAAACAGGTCATTGACTATTTCTCTCTTCTCTGTCGGGAGGCTGGAGGGGATATCTTAGGCAATCAAGAAGTTCCTAACTCCTTTCTCCTTCTTTGTGGGAAGCTGGGCATAAGGGTAGATGCTCTGTTTTGGGTAAAACCTGAGACTGCCTTCATCCAGGCCGAAAGAGCTTTTCGCGAAACGTGATTTCGAGGATGGTCGAAGGCCACGCTTGAGGGAGCAGGAAGGAAAATTGGCTTCTCACTGGAAGTAAAAAGAGAGCATGACGAGGAAGACAAAAGACAATGATATTTATACAAACGCGCCTCAGATCAATAACGACCACCCATATACATATTTACATGCTGCAGGGACTTGATTTTTACCGGACAGTAGTGTAAGATCATATATAGTTACCCTGGGTAACTATATATGATCTTAAGGGAATGCCGGAGTGATTTTTAGGGAAATATTTCGTCAGTTTGTTCTTATGGAAAGACCGGTTGCCAGCAACCTTGATAAAGTTCTTGGTGGTTTTGATCTCACCCTGTCTCAATGGAAGGTCATTGATTTTGTCGAGAAGTCCGGAGCATGCACATTGGTTGCTATTTCCCGCCATTTTTCCACAGAAAAACCTTCTGTAACAAGAATGATCAATTGCCTGGAAGAGAAGCAACTGGTTGAAAAACTCTCTGGAAAAGACAGACGGGAGAAAAGAATCCAGTTGACCGGTCTGGGAAGGGAGGTGTATGCGGCATGCCGCCATACCCTTGATGAGGTAGAGCATCATCTCGTGAGGGGCATTCCCGACGAGGAACAAAGAATCTTGTTACGGTCATTGATTGCAATTCGAGATAATATGAAGAATTATATCGGCCCAGATGAATAAAGCCAGACTGTGGACCAAAGATTTCCTGATCCTCGGCTTCGTACACTTTTTCATTGCCATAAACTTCTACCTGTTGATGGTAGTTATCTCTTCATTTGCGATGGATAGCTTTCAGTCCCCGCCCGGTGAAGCAGGGCTTGCCTCGAGTATATTCGTTATAGGCGCGCTTATCGCGCGCCTCTTTTCCGGAAAATGGATGGAACGAATTGGCCGAAAGAAGATGCTTCACGGGGGATTGATCTCAAGCCTAGTCATGACCTTAATATATTTTGGAATTAATGGTGTCGCATTGCTGCTCGTTGTTCGCTTTCTTCACGGCGTAGCATTTGGTATTGCCACTACAGCATTGGCGACAATTGTCACGAATATCATTCCGAAGGGAAGATATGGCGAAGGTCTTGGCTATTTCATGTTGAGCGTCACGCTTGCAATGGCTGTTGGCCCTTTTCTAGGCATGTTCATCAGCCGGCATGGAAACTTCAATATAATTTTTGTCGTCTGCACAATTTCTGCAGCGTTCAGTCAGGCGAGCGCCCTGTTCTTGTCCGTCCCTGAAATTGCTTTGACACGGAAACAATTGGAGGCGACAAAAGGATTCAATTTCAGGAGCTTCGTTGAATTCGGTGCCATTCCGATTTCAATTGTTTGCGGTATCATTTACTTCTGTTATTCCAGTGTTATTTCTTTCCTCACAGTATACATAAAAGAAATCCACCTGGCAGACGCCGCCAGTTTCTTTTTCGTCATATATGCCCTGGCGGTCCTGTTTTCCAGACCATATATCGGTCGATTGTTTGACTCGAAGGGCGAAAATATCGCAATGTACCCGGCAATTCTAATATTCATGATCGGGATGTTCATCCTTGGTCATGCTCGTGTCGGGTATACTCTCTTGCTGGCCGGAGCTCTTATCGGTCTTGGTTGTGGAGCCGTGCAATCTGTCAGCCAGGCGGTTGCCGTCAAGATGGCTCCTCCGCACCGCGTAGGATTAGCGACTTCAACCTTCTTCATTTTCATGGACGGCGGGGTGGGGGTCGGGCCGTTTGTTCTGGGGCTCCTTGTTCCTTTTACCGGCTACAGAGGATTATACTCATCCATGGCAATTGTCGCCTTCGCCTGTACATTTCTTTACTATATACTGCACGGAAAAAGAGCTGCTCCTGGAAGAGCGGAAAACATTTCAGCGAATTAGGTGACAATCACGGCCCTCGCTTGACTCCGGACATCGTCTTCACCACACTTACTTTTGCCATGAACTTATCTTTAAACAACGAAACCCTTCATGAAGCTGGCGGCATAACCCTATAAGTTTTCTCTGATGCGCCGGTTTCAGAAAAAACCTGTTGAGCTGTGCCGCTTCCGTGTCTATGGGGATTGAATGCTTTTGCTTGCTGGTCAGAATGGTTTGCTGCTATGCCTATAGCAACGATTTCTGACCGGATGCCGCCCCATAGGGTGGCAATCAGGGTATTCCCGATGCCGGCATGTTCTATGCTTGCGACAAGTATACGGAAAAGCATGTGTTGTTGGCAATACTATTCTCTGACGATCCAAGGAAAGATCGTGAGGATAGGCAAGAGATCGACGATCGATCCACTTTGCAGGCACTTCACGGCGGCCTTCGGGAGGAAAGGAGCCTGATCCCCATGGTCCCGCCGTATCGGGAACGGTGTAGGACGTCGATGCCGGTGAGTCCGAGGAGCAATGCCTGCCAGGGCTCAGGAGCAGATTCGGACACCTCTTCGACGCCGAGACAAAAGAGGAAAACCATCCCGCTCCACCGGAACTGCTTCTTTCTATCTGTGGCCGGTCATCTTTGCGCTCCCTATCTTCCCTTTATGCCGTGACAATACCTCTTGCCCATCTCTCTTTTGACCTCATCGCTATTGTGAACAAGCCCCATCCACTTCCTGTGTTCTTCTCGGCTCTCAAGTTTCATTCCGTGGTATGCCATACGTAACCCATGCATGTATCCTTTCCAATACGCAGCCCTGTCATCTGGAAACGAGAAGGTCTTCGTTTTGACCGTCGTGCGGCGATCCTGTTGTCCTGTCGTAATCGCAGCCCTCCTTATTCCAATGATATCCCAAAACCAGGTAAAGTCAAGCGAATGTATACTTCAAGCACCCATGGGGAGCAGAATGTGAACGAAGAGTTACCACATGAAAGGGCGTACCCTTCATAAATGTGGCAAAGTGAGGATTGCAGGAAGCTATACGTAACATATCCTGCTTTTGTCTTGTTTTATTGGTTAGTTACATCGTATTTTCCTCGTGTTCATTTTTTCATCTCATGTATGTATGTGTCTTTTATGTTCCATCAGGCACGTCTTTCTGTCAAGATGATTCTTCCCAGTATAGGCTGTTTTTTGCTTGTCCCCGCTGCATGACCAGTTCCATAGCGTTGTAGTAATCCCGTTGCACTTTTACGTTTGATACCCTGCAATACAGCTGGGTTGTGGTGATGTGGGTATGTCCTAAGAGGTCCTGGATCGTTGAGAGATCGGCATCGGCATTTAAGAGCTGGGTTGCCATGGTATGACGCAAGCCCCAGTAATATGTTCCGAAGCCGAGCGCGAGCGAAGGTCGCCGCCGAAACAAATACAGGATTATGGGATTAAAGGGGTAAGGATTAACTAACATCACAATGCTGACAAACTTGATAGCTTGTTGGCTGGCGAGCTGATATGCTAATTGAGCGTATTTGCGGGGGAATACCCAACGCCATATCCGTCGCTGTGACAATTTAACATTAATATTAGTTTTTTCTTGTGAAAATAATCCGATATTTTTCAGGGTCTGCGTCATAACAGGCTGTGCACCCACTCTCTTCGCAGCCCGCCTGATCCATTTCTTCTTTGGACGGAAGAGGTTCAAGATGCACCTCAAAACCTATTTCCTTGTACATTTCCACCATTTCGGAGAGCCTTGGCTCGCATGCAATGAATCTTCTCTCCCAGCCGGCAGAAATAAGTTCATCTTCTCTCTTCATACCAATTCGCCTTCATTCATATAACTGTGTTGCCTTCCTCCGGGTACCCGCATGCGGGTGCTATTTTTGAATCTGCATTGATATTTGAACAAGTTTCTTGATGACACATTTATTTTGCCATGTGATTTCTGAAATACTCTATTGTCTTCTTCAATCCCTCATCAAGACCTACCTTTGGCGTCCAATCAAGGAGCTGTTTCGCCTTTGTAATGTCAGGACATCTTCTTCGCGGGTCATCCTCGGGAAGGTCTTCATAAACGATTCTCGATTTTGACTTAGCCAGCTTGACCACATTCCCAGCAATTTCTCTGATTGTAACCTCATGAGGGTTGCCGATGTTGATTGGCCCCGGAAAGCCTGAAAGGTGAGGTTTGGTATAGTCCCTGCTTTTCTTCTGAGAACCCGTTTCATAATCCATCATGCGGATCATGCCTTCGATCATATCGTTAATGTAGCAAAATGACCTGGTCTGCGATCCATCGCCATAGATCGTGATCGGCTTGTTCTGAATGGCCTGTATGATAAAATTACTGATTACTCTTCCATCGTCCGGACGCATCCTCGGACCATAGGTGTTAAAAATGCGAACAACTTTTACGTCAACGCTGTTTTGTCTGAGATAATCAAAAAACAACGTTTCCGCAACCCTCTTCCCCTCGTCGTAGCAACTTCTCTTGCCGATGGGATTCACACTTCCCCAATACTCCTCTTTTTGCGGATGCACCTCGGGATCACCATACACCTCACTCGTGGAAGCCTGGAGAATTCGCGCCCTCACCCTCTTGGCAAGACCGAGCATATTGAGCGCTCCAAGGACATTCACCTTTGTTGTTTTTACCGGATTATATTGATAATGGATGGGACTTGCAGGACAGGCAAGATTAAATATCCAGTCAACCTCAAACAGGATGGGTTGCGTCACATCGTGGGTGATAAGTTCGAAACGGGGATTGGTAAGCAGATGAACAATATTTCTTTTTATCCCAGTAAAAAAATTGTCAAAGCACAGGACGTCATGACCATCCGCAACGAGCCGCTCACATAGGTGGGAGCCTATGAATCCCGCCCCACCCGTTACAAGCACCCGTTTTGGGGTCGTATATGATCTGAATTTATACACTGGGCCTTCCTATGCAGACATAGCGGAAACCGTATCTTGCCATTGTTTTAGGATTGTACTGATTTCTTCCATCGAAAATGACCGGGGCCTTCATCAGATCTTTCATCCTTTCAAAATCAGGCTCCCTGAAGGACAGCCATTCAGTGACGAGAATAAGGCCATCTGCACCTTCAAGGACCTCGTATTGGTTCTTTCCGAATTTCACGTTCGGATTGTTAGAGAATACAGGCATTGCAGATTCCATTGCCTTCGGGTCAAAAACGTGACACGCTGCCCCTTCGTCTGTCAGGGTTTTCACGATATACTGGGAGGGCGCTTCTCTCAT
>JAEAME010000833.1_pt1 | contig 26694 bp, 17 predicted proteins | sample 8958731 | NCBI WGS metagenome assembly JAEAME01 (sample SAMN16933194, study PRJNA681113) | bioreactor sludge metagenome | isolation source: anerobic bioreactor sludge (Control) | place: India:Bengaluru | collected 2018-10-24 | reverse complement strand
ATACGATGTTAAAAATGTTATTACAGGCGAGGATGAGGTGCTGAAGGCTGAAATAAGGTATTAGAATTCCTGCTTAGCCAGCATCACTACATCATCCTCCCTTGTTACCGGGCGCAGCCTGAAGGAATATTCATATCCCCTTTCAAGCAGCCTGTACTCAGGGTGTATTGGTGAGCCCCAGCTGTCATCACCGCCCACGCCCATCTGACCAAAATCAACATTCAGATTGACAATATCACGGGGAATAACATCATTTGTATGCGTATTGGCGCTCTTTGCATCCTTACGGTATTGCGACAATTTTCCCGGTGATTCGAAATCGTCATGTATGTTGCTGAGAGCAGAAAAACAAATAAGGGGATCTCCTGTTATAAGCAATCCTGAACCGTCATCATTAGTAAGAGCCAGCCACCGGGTATCGGTTTTATAGCCGTTCTCCTGGGGCCTGATGTAGGGAACATATTGCGCTGCAACCGTACTCTCATAAAGACCCACAAGAGCGGATGATTTTCTGTCGGAGTAGTTCTCATGCGGACCTCTTCCAAACCATTTCAGATTGCTGAATTCCTTAGGAAGCTGTATCTGCATTCCCATCCTCGGTATCTCCGGAATACCGGCAGATACCTTCTCTAATGAATTAGTAATTATAATATCCCCCGATCCCAAAATTGTGTAAGCAGATGAATAACCTGCAATTTTCTTACCTTCAGAGTCTGTGATATCATACCGGAACACGATTATGACCTTCCCGATTTCAGGCTGCCTGATATCAGCCTTTGTTATAGTGCTTCGTTCGCCTGCTTTTTTCCATACAGCTAATCTTCTGTCCATTCCATATCCGTAATCATTATCTGTCGGCGGACGCCAGAAATCAGGTTCAGGGCCTTCCAGAACGAGATCTTTTCCCCTGAAAGAAAAAGATGTCATCCTCCCCTTTTCAAGATCAAAGACTACTTTCAGATCTGTCCCTCCTATTTCAAGGTTGTTTCCGCTTGTAGTTGTCTGAAGCATTGGCAATTCCCCGGCAACTAAGGGTGTTTCAGTCTTCTCAACAGGAAGCCTGAACTGAGAATAAGCATATACATGCCCCTCGGGTACCAGATTCCATTCTTCATTCCTTGTCATTCGAAGGTTAAGGAAATATTCGGTTGCTGGTTCCGGAATGATCTTCTCAAAAGGGATCATAATGTTAAGTCCATTACCCGGTTTAAAATCAGGTAGTGGTATATTGCCCGATTGTAAAATTTTCCCATCAGCGACTACTTCCCATTCAAAGCTGAAAACCGATAGGTTTGTAAAATCGTATTTATTCCAGATCCTGATTAACCCGTTTTTCAGATCAACCGGTTCAAAACCAACATATTGATATACCTTCTTAACCTCAGCCAGACCGGGTTTTGGAGTTCTGTCAGGCCAGACAAGCCCATTAATACAGAAGTTCCCGTCACTTGGCACTCCTTCTTCACCGAAATCTCCTCCATAAGCCCAGTATTTTTCTCCATTCTCACCGGTTGTAAGAATTCCCTGGTCAACCCAGTCCCAGACAAACGCACCCTGAAGCTTCGGGTATTTCTCTATCACATCCCAGTAATCCTGAAGGTTGCCCGTGGAATTACCCATTGCATGAGCATATTCACACAATATAAGAGGCCTGTCATTCTTATCATCCCTGGCATAAGCTTCTATATTTTCGATCCTCGCATACATTGGACACACTATATCTGTATGTCTTTCAGTAGTATTTGTCGACTTTTCAGCTCTTTCATACTGCACAGGACGGGTAATATCCCTCTCTTTTGTCCATCTGTAATTATTAAGAAAATTATTGCCGTCGCCGGCCTCATTGCCAAGCGACCATATTATAACTGAAGGATGGTTCTTGTCCCTTTCAACCATAGCCCTCATGCGTGCATAATGAGCATCCGCCCACTCAGGCTTATCAGCAAGAGTTATATCCTTATTGTATCCGATTCCATGAGACTCTATATTAGCTTCATCGATAAGGTAAAGGCCGTATTTGTCGCACATATCATACCACAGCTCCTGCTGGGGATAATGTGAAGTACGCACTGCATTTATATTGTGGCTTTTCATGACTCTTATGTCCTTAAGGATAGTGGCTTCATCAATTACATGCCCATTGACATCATGATGTTCGTGAAGATTGGTTCCTTTCAGATGGACAGCTGCACCGTTCACAAGCAATTGTGAATCTTTTATTTCAACTTTCCGGAATCCAAGCTGTGAGCTTATGCATTCCAGAATTTCACCGTCAGCTTTCTGCAATGTAATAAGCAGGGTGTACAGATCAGGTGTTTCCGCCGACCATTTCTTTACGTCAGTAAAGCTCTTCTGAAAATCAATTTCAGCCTTGCCCCCGGAAAGATTCACTTTCCGTGATTCAGAAAACATAGTCTGCCGGCTGTCAAACAGGGAGGCGTTTATAAGCATCTCGTCAGTTTTGTCAGTTGTACTTTTTAGCCTGACATTCAGCTTCAGTAATCCATCCCTGTAATTATTCTCAAGATCCCCTGTCGCAAAGAAATCCTCAACATAAACTTTCGGACGTGCATGAAGAAATACACTTCTCTGAATTCCGCTCAATCTCCAGAAATCCTGATCCTCCAGGTAACTTCCATCACACCACCTGTATACTTCAACTGCTATCGAATTATTTCCTCTTTTGAGATATCCTGTTATATTGAACCCGGCAGGAGTCTTGCTATCCTCGCTGTATCCAACGAGTTGTTCATTCACCCATACATAGAATGCCGAAGATACAGCTCCGAAGTGAAGAAAGACCTCTTTGTTTTTCCATTCAGAAGGGACTTTGAAGAACCTTTTGTAGGACCCGACAGGATTATAATCATGTTTTATAAAAGGAGGATTTTTCTCGTGAGGATATGTAATGTTAACATAGATCGGAACATCATACCCTTTCATTTCCCAGTTCGAAGGAACTTCAATCTCATCCCAGTCACGGGTATCAAAATCATCCATGAAAAACCAGTACGGCCTTTGATCAGGTGATTTCACGAGATTGAATTTCCATACTCCGTCAAGGGAAAGAATATTCGGAGAACTTGTCCTGGTGCCTTCAAGAGCTGATTGCTGATCACCAAAACTAATAAATGATGCATGAGGTTCTTCCCTGTTCTGGCTTATCATCCCGGGATTTTCCCAGTCACGCGGTTCTTTTTCATTAAATGTTTCATCCTTATAATCGCGGTAACGTTTGCACCCCGAAAAAACAAGCATTGCAATTGAAAAATAAAGAATATATCTTTTCATTTCACTTATAATTAATCTTCCTTAACCTTACGCTATCTGCTATGTTGTCAGAACAGTCCGGATATCTTTCCTGAGCCATCAATATCGATCTTTTCGGCAGAAGGGCTGTTTGGCAGTCCCGGCATTCTCATTATTGTACCGGCAATCGGTACAATAAATCCGGCACCAGAAGAAAGTTCCACTTCCCTTATCTTGATTGTGAAGCCTTTAGGGCATCCTCTTCTGTTGGGGTCGTCTGAGAGGGACTTTTGTGTTTTGGCAATGCAAACCGCCAGGTTACCCAGGCCCAGTTTTTCTATTCTCTCCATCTTGGTTTTTGCCTTTACTGTGTATTCAACATGATCAGCCCCGTACATTTTTTTGCAGATAGTCTCAATTTTTTCTTCAAATGTCCATGACAGGTCATAGAGGGGTTTGAAGCAATCAGGACAATTTGAGACAGATTCAAGAACCTTCTCTGCAAGTTCAACTGCTCCCTCACCTCCTTTAGCCCACGACTCATTAAGTGCAACCTTTACATTTTGTGATTTGCAATGCCTTATAAGCAGGTCAAGCTCTGCATCAGTGTCAGAATCGAACCTGTTAATTGAAATAACCGGATTGAATCCAAAATATTTCATATTCTCTATGTGCTTATTAAGGTTATCGAAGCCTTTCTGCAACGCATCTGTGTCTTCAGTCTGGAGAGCGGATAGTTTTGCTCCTCCATGATATTTCAAAGCCCTGATAGTAGCCACTATGACTACAGCGTGGGTTTTCAGGTTGCCGAACTGGGATTTTATATCAAAGAATTTTTCGGCTCCAAGCTCACTTGCAAAACCTGCTTCAGTAACAACAATATCACTTAAAGAAAGGCCTGTTTTTGTAGCGATTATAGAGTTAGTTCCCTGGGCAATGTTTGCAAAAGGTCCTCCGTGGATCAATGCAGGTGTCCCTTCAAGTGTCTGAACAAGGTTTGGTTTAATAGCATCCTTCAGGAGAGCAGCCATTGCCCCCTGCGCTTTAAGATCACGTGCAAACACAGGCTTGTCAGCAAAGGTATACCCCACAAAGATATTTCCAAGTCTGTTTTTAAGATCCGTCAGATCCTGAGCCATACATAGTGTTGCCATAACCTCAGAGGCAGCAGTTATCTCGAATCCCGACTGTCTGGGAACACCTTCAGTTGTTCCGCCAAGACCGATCACGACATCCCTGAGTGATCTTTCATTCATATCCATTACCCTTTTCCACTCGATCGTTCTAGGATCGATGCTAAGATTACCCTCCTTCAGCTGAATGTTATTGTCAATTAGTGCTGCAAGAAGATTATGTGCCTTCTCTACAGCAGAGATATCACCTGTAAAATGAAGATTTATATCCTCCATCGGTATCACCTGTGAAAAACCACCACCTGCCGCACCGCCCTTTATGCCAAATACAGGTCCCAGCGAAGGTTCACGAAGTACAACAGTCGCTTTTCTTCCTATACGGTTCAGCCCCTGGGCAAGACCAATCGAAGTTGTTGTCTTGCCTTCACCTGCAGGAGTAGGAGTAATTGCTGTAACAAGGATGAGTTTCGCTTTTTTTATCTTCTCTTCATCAATGAAATGCAGGGGGATCTTTGCTTTAAACTTCCCATATAACTCAAGTTCGTCGCGTGGAATGCCAAGTATATCTGCAATCTTAACAATAGGCTGGATCTTAGCTTCCTGAGCAATTTCAATATCAGTTTTCATAACCAGGGTGGAATTACAAATTATTATAAATAAATTATACTCTACTAATGCTTAAAATTAGTGAGTTTTATTGCTTTTTTTATTAAATTGGGTCAGATATCAAAATTAAAAATGAAATAATCACGGAAATATGGAGAAAAAAATTACAGATCTTTATTCTGAATACAGAAAGGGAGAGTTAAGCCGCCGTGAATTCCTGAAAAAGCTCACACTTATTGCAGGAAGTACAGCCGCTGCTTCAATGCTTTTGCCAATCCTGGAAGAAAATGAAAAATCAGCTCCTGGATTGCAGACCACTGATCCTGACCTCATTACTGAAATCATTAAGTATCCTGCAGTAACGGGTGATATGAGAGCCTACCTTGCAAGACCTAAAAAAGGAAATAAATTTCCTGCTGTGATTGTGATCCATGAGAATAGAGGATTAGTTCCTCACATACAGGATGTTACAAGAAGAATGGCTAAGGAGGGATTTCTCGCGCTGGCTCCGGATGCCCTTTCTCCTGTTGGCGGTACTCCTGATGATGCAAGCAATGTCGGCGAGCTTTTCAAAAAGCTGAATTCAGAAGAAACGACAAAAAATTTCGTAGCTGCCGTTAAATATCTGAAGAGCCATCCTAATTCAACCGGGAAAGTCGGATGCACAGGGTTCTGCTGGGGAGGGGCTTTAACAAACCAGGTTGCAGTTAATTCTCCGGATCTTAATGCTTCTGTACCCTATTACGGAAGACAACCCTCAGCAGAGGATGTTGCAAAGATAAAAGCTCCCGTTATGGCCCACTATGCTGAGAACGACCAGGGAATAAATGCAGGCATCCCTGCATTCGAAGAGGCCCTTAAGAAAAATGGAATTGAATACCAGATATTCAGCTATCCGGGCACAGGACATGCCTTTAATAATGATACCAACCCTTCACGCTATAACGAAGAGGCTGCAAAACTGGCATGGCAGAGAACTGTGGGCTTCTTTAAAGAGAAACTGAAATAACGGCGCAAAGGAATCAAAGCGTTAAGGCATTACGGCTTTAAGGTTTCATTTTGTTCATTTGTAAGAACTTGCTTTAAGGCTTCGATGAACGGAAGACAATGATTGAAGAACATTTTGTAACCGCTGCATAGATAATTCAGGCCGGGTTCACCGTCAGGGGTCATTATAAAACGATTCTTCGGACATTCGCCATTGCACATATCCAGAACATTGCACTCCCGGCAGTATTTGGGAAGAGTGACTGATTTAGCCCTTCCGAATGCCAGTTGCCTTTCATCATCAAGGAAACCGGCAATTGAACTTTCTTTTATATTCCCAATAAGATGCTCTCTGTCAACATAATGATCACATGAATAGAAATCACCGTTATGTTCAATGACCGGGACCCCTCCGCAATTGACCTTGAATATGCAGAGAGTGTGCTCACTGCCAAAAGCTTTCCGCGCAGCTTCCTCAAATACCTGGATAGTGATCCTGCCTATATCGTTAACAATCCATTTGTCGAAAACAGCGCACAGAAATCTTCCAAATTCATCAGATGAAACTGAGCTGGCAGTGACACTTCCGGGAGAACCCGGATCTTGAATAACAAGGGGAAGAAATGTAATGTATTTCGCACCAAGACCTTTTATAAAATCATAAACAACATCCGGTTGCTTTACATTCCGGGAATTAACAACACAGAGTATTTCTGCAGGAATCTGGTATTTCCTGAGGAGTCCGTATCCGCGCAGCACCTTGTTTAATGAAGGCTTCCCTTCACCGAACTGCCTGTTTATATTATGAAGCGAATCAGGCCCGTCTATACTGATCCCGACAATGAATTTCTCTGCGGCAAGGAACCTGCACCAGGTATCATCAAGAAGCGTCCCGTTTGTCTGAATGCCGTTAATCGCCCTTTTGTCAGAAGGCAGAAATCTGTGCTGAAGCTCCACGGCTTTCCTGAAAAAATCAAGACCGGCCAGAGTTGGCTCTCCCCCATGCCATGAGAACATAACATATTCCTCATCCGTGGCATCAATAATCTGCCTGGTATACAACTCAAGGGTCTGATCATCCATCAGGAAATTACAATCAGGATAAAGCGATTTCTTTTCCAGGTAATAGCAATAACTGCAGTTCATGTTGCACCTTGCTCCCGCAGGCTTGACAAAAATCTGGAATTCACGTTTCTTTTCTTTCATTTTTCTAACCTGAAATCAGGAAGCATCTTCCCAGTGCAAAACTTTGTACTGTACCGTTCCCGGATCTGCATATTTTATTCTCCATTCTGCAGGATAATAGTTATTTATCCTTGATCCTATATTATTTGCAAATCCCATATTCATTCCCCTGTACTGGAATATATTCCAGCCCCTGGGGCATTCAAAAGCATTAAGATCTTTACGGCCAAGATAATCAAGAGCTTTTTGTTTATCAAGATCAGTCTCCGGAAATGATCCTTTTCTGTAGAGGGAAGACATAGCAATTTCATGAGACGGGATAAATATGCTCCCCTTCCTTGTACCTATCCTGGTGCCCCATCTGATTATATTTATTATGCCCGCCAGCCTTTTATAATCCCCCGAAATTCCCGGACATGCAATGAGATCATCACCTGCCTTTGCAAGTATTTCAGGATTAAAAAGGCTCCATTTTTCAGCAATATCCCTTTCTTCCCTCGTCAGATGGCCTGTATTAAGCGTCTTTGATACCCGGTCATCCGCATCTTCACCTTCAGTCTTGCGCAGAACAGAAATAAAAAGACCCTCTCCTTTTATTTTTCCCGGATGAAATCCATAGCCGTAAACTGATCCATGACGGATCTCAGTAATACCAGGGAACTGTGAAATATCAAGATTTAAACTTATAAGCTCTTTCTGATCGGACAGCCATTTAATATTACCTTCATTCTCTTCAGGGTTGAAAGTACAGGTGCTGTAAATAAGAATCCCGTTTTTCTTAAGTGCCGGCCAGACATCCATAAGTATCCTTCTCTGCCTGTCGGAACAAAGCTGAGTATGCCTCTCCGACCATTCCGCCACAGCTTTTGCATCCCGGAACATGCCTTCTCCTGAACAGGGAGCATCAATAAGTATAACATCAAAAAAACCGGGTATTTTACCAAAAGCAGCCGGATCGCTTTGAGTAACAATTGAATTTGATGATCCCCATTTTACAAGGTTTTCCTTCAGAACTGCCGCACGTGCCCTTATTACCTCATTTGCCACCAGCAGACCGCTATCTGATAAAAGAGAAGCCAGGTGAGTGCTTTTGCCTCCCGGAGCGCCACAGAGATCGAGTATGCGGAGTTTAGCCGGTGAAATGTTTAACTGACTGAATATCTGTTCAAGGAACATCCCCGAAGCTTCCTGGGGATAATATGCTCCTGCGTGAAAAAGAGGATCAAGTATATAGGAAGGCCTTTCGTTAAGATAATACCCATCAGTGCACCATGCTACAGGCTGGCCACCGGAGGGTATTAAGTTCCACTTCCTGCGGTTAAGACGTATGCTGACAGGAGAAGCTTCCTTCAGAGCCCCCAGAAGATTATCACTGTCGATATAATCCTGCTTCTTCAGCCTTTTTATAAAAGCTTCAGGAAAAGACATAATTATCAGTTAATTATGAAATAAAATTAAACTACAGCACTACTTTTAAAGTGCTATGCATCCTACCTCCATCATTTATCATTTTTCCTGGAATATCTTCGCCAGAGATAAAAAACAGGTATTCCGGCCAGGACAATAATAAGACCCGGGAATGTATATCTGGGTTTATAGATCAGCAGTATTATCATTATGATAATTGTAGTCAATATATACAGAGCGGGTACAAGAGGATAGCCAAAAGCCTTGTAGGGCCTTGGTATATCCGGGCGTTTTACCCTCAGGATGAAAATCGAGAAGATGGTTAGCGTAAAGAAGATAAGCACAGCGAAGATCACAAAATCAAGCAGGTCGCTGTATGTACCTGAAAGACAGAGCAGTACTGACCATATTCCCTGGACAACAAGAGCAAATCCGGGCACCCCGAAACGATTCAGCTCACCTGCTTTCCTGAAGAAAAGTTTATCCCTGGCCATGGCATAATATACTCTCGGCCCCGCAAGGATAAGAGCCTGATTGCATCCGAAGGTGCTGACAATAATGAACAAGGCCATTATAATCGCTGCGTAGTCTCCGAGAATCACATACATGGCCGAAGTAGCTACTCTGTCGTCGGTAGCGAACTGTATCCCGCGTGAGATCACATCAGTTCCTTCAGGTGATCCTGCAAGTGGCAGCACCTTTATGTAAATGTAATTTGTCAGCAGGTAAATAAATGTAACGATGAGCGTCCCGAAAAGCAGGCTGAGCGGGACATTCCGTCTGGGATTTATCACTTCTCCTGATATATAAGTTACATTATACCAGGCATCAGAAGCAAAAAGCGAACCTACAAGTGCAGTCCCGACAGCTGCAATAATCCCGAATCCTTTTAACGGAACAGCCTGACCGTCAGATCCGGCTTTACTTGCATCCCACAGGGCCTCATTGTTAATCTCATTAATGCCAAGGCCTTTAGATGCAATAATACCGATGAGGACAAAACCCAGCAAGGCAATTACTTTAGTTGAGGTGAAGAAATTCTGAACAGTCTTTCCTGTAACAATCCCCCTTGTATTAAGCCAGGTGAGGAATATTATCATTATGATTGCTACAACCATTGTACTGTTGATCCCTATCGGCCCGAGCTGCAGAAGGATGTTTTTTTCTGATATCCAGGGTATTATAACACCGCTGTATTTTGCAAAGGCGACTGCCACAGCTGCTATTGATCCGCACTGGACTACAAGGAAAGTCGTCCAGCCAAACAGAAATCCTATAAGAGGATTATAGGATTCTTTCAGGTACACGTACTGGCCTCCTACCTGGGGCATCATAGCCGCCAGTTCACCATAGCTCACTGCACCTATTACTGTAATAATTCCCGTTATCAGCCAAACCACCATCAGCCAGCCGGGAGAGCCAACTGTTCTTGCAATATCGGCGCTGACAATGAAAATACCGGATCCTATCATTGATCCGGCAACAAGTGACATGCCATCAAAAAGATTTACGCGCTTCTTAAGAAGGTTATCCTGCGGATGCATTTTATCGGGTAAGGAAGAATTAAACCTTCTACACTTTTGGCAATACCCACGGCTCTCTGTACTGCGGTATCAGGTAATTATTTGCTTCATCGTCATTTACGAACCTGGTTCCATCCCAGATCAGTTTTTTACCGGTCCGATATGCTATATTACCGACAGCTGAAAACTTGGCAATATGTGCTGCTATCTCAGGACTTGCCTTTGTATCGAAATTCCTTTTTTTAATACAGTCAAGATGATCTTTTACATGATTTTTGAGCCCCAAATCTTTCCCGTTTTGCCATGGGACAGCCTCCATCCTTTTAACCCTGTTAACTATTTCAGGTTTTACTTCCCATCCGCTGCGGTCAACAACAAGTGTCCCGTTCTCACCTACAAAGCCCAGTACTGCATTTCTTCCATAGCCCCCGTCATCGATCCCTATAGCATGATCCCACATAACATTGAAACCGTCAAATTCATATATAACCTGCAAACTGTCAGGTGTTTCGCATGCATCATCGGGATAGCCGTATTTGCCACCCATAGCCATAACTGATTTGGGAGCTGTCACATTCATTCCATACAATGCAAAATCAAGAAGATGCACTCCCCAGTCTGTCATGAGCCCTCCGGCATAGTCCCAGAACCACCTGAAAGTAAAATGGAATCTGTTCCTGTTAAAGGGTCGTGAAGGAGCCGGACCAAGCCACATATCGTAATCTACACCTGCCGGTGCTGATTCATCAGGAACAACCGGTATTGAAGTATTCCATCCCTGGTAAGAATAAACCCTTACAAGCCTTATTTTCCCAAGCTTTCCTGAACGGATAAAATCAACGGCGTCAAGCCAGTGTGGATCACTCCTCTGCCATTGACCAACCTGAACAACACTTTTATATTTCTTTGCTGCCCTTACCATTATATTGCATTCCTCAATTGTCCTTCCGATAGGCTTTTCGCAATATACATCCTTCCCCGCTTCACATGCTGCAACCATCTGAAGGCAGTGCCAATGATCAGGAGTGCCGACTATAACTAGATTTATGTCTTTATTATCTATTAACCGGCGCCAGTCCTTATAAAGATTTGCAGGTTTATTCCCTCTTATTTTTTCAACATCAGCGGCCCTTTTGTTCAGAACACTCTCGTCAATATCGCATAAGGCAATACAATCCACTTCAGGATTCTCAAGAAAGGTCGTAAGGTTACTGAAGCCCATCCCGTTACATCCGATAAGCCCGACATTTATCCTGTCAGACGCAGCACATCCGGCCATGGTGGCTGAGAATGCCGGAACCAAACCTAATCCTGCAGTTGTGATTGCAGCTTTCTTTATGAAAATACGCCGTGTTGTCATAGTTGATGTTGAATTTATTTTAAAGGCAAAGTCATTTCAGTTTTTTCAATTCCCGGAAAACTGATAATAATTTTATCTCCGGTTATTTTAATAATCCTGTAATTGCTTTTCTCATTGCCAAAGGAACCTGTAAGCACCTGAGTCAGCTTATCCCCGTCGGGGAAAATATACTCATTGATGGCATTGATATGCTGATGGCCTGCAAAAATCAACTTTGTAGATGAGTTTTTCTCAAGCAGGGAAAGCAAATTAAAATATTTCGACTTTGATGAATAGGTTGATATGGGTTCGGACAGTATGTTGCTGCTTACCTTCTTTCCATAGGGAAGCGGCAGATGCGTAAAGATTATCTCAATATCAGATTCTGATGCTTTTAATTCATTATCGAGCCATACCAGCTGATAAGGGTCGACTATAAACTGTTGCACACCATCATGGAAATCCGATGTGGCCATAAATCCGTTATCAAGAAAGATAAGCCTCAGTGTCAGGTTATCAACCTGGAAAATCCGGCTGTAATATGTGCCATCCTTAAAACAGGCGACATTCCTCATCCAGGCTGCCCTTGCTTCCTCCGAACGTGCCTGGTCGCTTGTATATGAGGATGGTTTGGGAACCCTGTAACTTGCGATATCATGATTCCCAAGTGTCAGATAAACTGGTATCTCAGATATTTCTATAAGGTCGGCAAATTGCTCTACCTGAGTGCCAAGCATTTTCCCCTGAACAGTTTCAGCATCGTAAAAATCAATCATATCTCCTGTGATAGCCATTATATCTGCCCCGTATCTTCGCGGAGAAGAATTAAGGAAATCAGCAAATGTTGAAATGTTGTTTGAAAGATGCTGTCTCTGACTGACGAAATATGCATTATAACCAGTTAAGTTACAGGTATGAATATCTGTAACGTGAATTATTGTCAGAGTATCCGGCGGAAGCGAAGTCCCGCCAAGTGCTGAAGGAGCCGGAAAAACAATAGTTGAAATAAGTATCAGCCCCTTCAGGAAACTCCTTATCCGGATCTTAGGGGTAATTTTTTCCATGTTATGTTCTTGTTATGTCGAGAATTAGTTTGCCTTTAGGTCTTGTAACACTTGATTTTATTAAGTTATGCCAGATCTGCAGAATTATTGTGTTGTATCAGGGCCCGGGCTGTTGTTAATTATTTAACAGAAAATCTGTAAATTGTCTGGGATGTGAAAGTATCACCGGCTTTAAGGGTAGTCGCAGGAAATTCCGGTTGATTAGGGCTGTCGGGATAATGGCCGGTCTCTAGGCACAGGCCTGACCTGTAGATAAAGATCTTACCGCCATGTCCTGTCTGGGTTCCGTCAAGGAAGTTGCCAGTATAGAACTGAACGCCGGGCTGATCACTTACAACCTCCATAAAGCGCCCTGAGGCAGGATCATAAACAGTTGCGTCAACCTGTCTGGGTGAATTAAGAACAAAAGTATGATCGTACCCTTTACCAAGGATGAGCTGCTCATATTGTTCATTGATCCTCTCTCCTACAGTATGCGGAGTGGTGAAATCGAAAGGTGTTCCTGCAACCGGCCTCAGTTCTCCGGTAGGGATCAGCGTCGAATCAACAGGCACAAATCTGTCGGCATTAATAACAACCTGATGATCAAGAATATCCCCATTGCCGGCACCGTGAAGGTTGAAATATGCATGATTGGTTATGTTGATAACAGTATTCTTATCGGTTGTGCATTTGTAGTCAATTACTACCTCATTGTTGTCATTCCATGTATATGTTGCCTCAACATTCATATTCCCTGGATACCCTGCTTCCATATCCGGACTATAATAAGTGAACTTCACTGTCGGGAATTCAGTTCCGGCAGGCACTTCTGCATCCCATACAACGCTGTGCCAGCCTTCCGGTCCGCCATGCAGTGAATTAGGGCCGTCGTTGACCGGCAGAGAGTATTCAACCCCGTCAAGCGTGAATTTCCCTTTTGCAACCCTGTTGGCATACCTTCCAACAATAGATCCGAAATAAGGGTCTCCTTTTATCATGCCTTCAAAAGTATCATATCCGAAGGTCACATTCTCTTTTTTACCCGACCTGTCGGGAACCTCCAGCCATGTTACCCTGGCTCCGAAATTGGTCAGTTTTAAAACGTTCCCAGCTTTGTTTGTAAGGGTGAAAATATATACTTCCTTCCCCTTATGCACTCCGAAATTTTCTTTTTTTACCATTTCTTTATTTTTTGATGATTGATTGCAGGAACTCACTAAAGCACTTGCTATGAGCATAGTGACTGAAAAGAATAAAATTTTTCTCATTGTAATTCAGGTTTAATTTCTGCTAATTTAGTAAACTTTATTGATTGAGTTCAACCTCAGCTTCAATTTCCATCAGCAGATTATCCCGGCAGATATCCGCCTCTATATAAAGTGCGGGAATCCCGGGAAAATGCTCGTTGCATATCTGCCTGACAGCTTTAATATCTTTCATCGATTTTATATATACCCGTATAAGGGAAAAGCTCACACTAGAAAGTGATTCTTTATGTAGAAGCTTTTTTACATGCCCTATCTCAGTCAGCTTATGTATGTTTCTGATTGTTGTAAGCGTCTGCTGCTCTATATTATCCCTGCCAACAGTCTCCTGTCCGATTATCGATGCTGTGCCTGAAATATGCATATGAACAGCATTGCTTGTCCTTGTTATCAAAGCCCTTTCAAATTTCGGGGGATGTTTCACAGATCCTTCTGTGATTAATGATTCTCTCAGGACATCCTGACCGTATTCATATGCATTGATCTGATCAGGGTTATTGACTGGAACAACAGCTGAAGGATCCATCAGATCAAGTGCACAGAAGTCGAGAATCACATTCCCTGATTTCATTCCAACACCTGTGGCAGCAGGATAACTAATGCTTTTTCTGAAACGTGAATAAAAATCGTTCCTCACTTCATTGAAAACCTGGTAATTCTGCGACCCCCCTTCAATTGAAAGTATATTACCGATGTAGTTCCATTGCCTGACTATGTTATTCAATGACATATTTTCAGCCGCAAGAAGATCCACTATCATGTTGAAAGCATCTGTTGCTGCCAAAAAAGTATCATCGGGAAATTTATAGCTGCTGATACCTGCAGACCATATCTCTTTGGAACTATCCGATTTTATAATAATGTAAGGGATCTCACCAACTCTCTTACTGATACATTTTGCTGACTTTCCGGTTATTGCAGTTACTTCAACAGCAATTTTCCAGGGCTTTTCAGGAGGGTGAATCGTCAGGTTAAAAGCGGGGCAGCAGGCTCTGAAATTTTCAGATACCGATCTCATTATCTTCTCCCTGAAATAAAGGAGAGCCTTAAAATCCTGCAGATCGGCAAATACATTGAGTTTAATAACAGTATGTTCCGATGAGACGGAGGTAAGAACCTTGTTAAGACATTGTTCCCACTCCTCTGTCATACTCCCCGATTTTGAAGGATAAATGGCAAAATAAAGCTTACGCATCCAATACAGATCTTTTGCGGTAAAAATAATATAATTTATCAGGAGGCAGCCTGCAGGGCTGTTTTTAATATGAACCTGTTTAAGGGGTTCCGGAAAGTTCACCTGCAAGGGGCAGCCAGACCCTCATTTGCCCCGGGCCGCGGTTATTCCAGAGTGCATATGGTATGAGCGTAATTGTCTCCTCAGGCTGCATTTCAATTTTCCCGTCGCTTGCCAGCCTTGTCTGATAACCCCTTGCTTTTACTACCTGCGTTCCATCAAGCAAGGAAGACCTGAATTCTGTTGAGAGAACTGCCTTTTCATCAATAATAAGATTCAGGATATTACCGGAATTATTGTCCGGCCATTCAGCGCAATAGATCAAAGGGCCACGCTGAACAGCTATCTTACCCCTGTCATCCTCTATCCTTTCATCGGCAACAACCCTGCGCACCGGCATCGGGAATTCAATCTCCACCCTGTCTCCCTTTCTCCATCTCCTTGTAATCCTCAGGAATCCATCTTCAGGCAGGTTCTCAAACTGTTCACCATTTACAAGTATACTGAATTTATCATTGCTGATATCGCTGAACCTGTACAAGGATCCTGGAACAGCTTCATTAACTGCCCATCCCGGGATCCTAAGCATCAGGGAGAACTTCTTATCTGACTGTGGATTGACTGTTATCGCGACTTTCCCGTCCCACGGGAAATTGGCATCCTGAGAGACCCCTATATTATTTCCGTCAACACTGAACTCAGCATCGTTCGAGATGTAAAGATTAATAAATACCTCCTTATCCCTTACCGCATAGATATACCCCGGGATAGCCGGCACAAACCTGGCAATATTCGATGGGCAGCATGCACAACCGAACCATGCTCGCCTCTCATGTCTTCCATCTGATTCAAGAGGATTGGGATAAAAGAATCTGTCTGCCGATAAAGATACTCCCGAGAGCATTGAATTGTACAATGTTTTCTCCAGTATATCAATATATTTTGACTCGCCATGCAGCAGAAAAAGCCTGTGATTTGTAAAAATATTCCCTATCGATGCACATGTTTCGCAGTAGGCTGTCATATTGGGCAATTCAAAGGGGCCGGCAAAACCCTCATTACCACCTGTGGCGCCTATCCCGCCGGTAATGTAAATCTTATTATATACAATATCTTCCCATATCCTTGTGATCGCGGCAAGATAGGCAGGATCTTTTTTTATCGCAGCAATATCGGCCATTCCCGAGTACATATAAGTTGCCCTCACAGAATGCCCGACGGCCTCTGATTGATCGACAACCTTCCTGTGAGCCTGGTTATATTGCTCTCCGTGAGGTCCCCTGATATCAAGGAAGAATTTGGCGAGATCAAGGTACTTGCTTTCTCCGGTTGCCCTGTAGAGTTTTACAAGTCCCATTTCAATAACCTGGTGGCCGGGATAAACCTTCACCCTGTCGGGGCCGAAATCATTTAATACAAGGTCGGCTGACCTGATTGCAATATCAAGAAGGGTTCTCTTCCCTGTTGCCTGATAATGAGCAACAGCTGCTTCATAAAGATGTCCGATATTATAAAGTTCATGACTCAGGATCGAGTCAAGCTGCCACCTGTCAGGGCTTGCCCATTCGTGCAGACCCTTTCCCCCATTCATTTCCGCTATTGTCCGGTTAGTATACAGATACCCGTCATCTTCCTGTGCCATGCCTATCTTGTAGATCAGAGTGTCGAGATAGGCCTCAAGCTCCGGATCAGGAAATGTCTGCAGCGAGAAACTGGCTCCTTCGATAATTTTAAAAACATCTGAATCGTCAAAGGGATAAATAGTCTGGAACTTACCGGTATCAAGACCTCCGGCTATCTCAAAGTTCCTGACCCTTCCCGTCGATTCACAATACGAAAAAGCTATCGGGATCGTAACATCAGCATTCCTCTTTATCCGCGGCGCCCAGAAGTCATCAGTCAGTTTAACCGAAGTGAACTGTACAGGCTGAATAGGGTAATCTCCGGATGAAGTCTTTTCAGAGCAGGCCGAAAGAGCCAAGGCTGCCAGAATTAAAATATTGAAGAAAGTTCCTTTTATCTTCATCTCTCCCGGTTATTTAATATCTGAAAATCAACCCTGTTTAAAAATTAGGCCCTATTATGCATTATCCGCCATTGCTCATTTTAATTCAAGCACTACAACAGATTTTGACGGTATCGTAACAGAAAGAACGTTATCCCTGAACCTGAATCCGCTGAAGGCAACCGGTTTTACGACCTCAGGTGTCTCAAAGCTGTTGAATGAATTCATTTCTTTGGCTGTAAGTACTTCTCCTGTTACCGAACTGAAACCGGAACCTACTATCGGACATGTTAACACAATCTCTTTATTGGGATTCAGGTTTGCCAGCGAAATATGTATTTTACCTGTTTTATCAATTGATGCTGAAGCTGATACTGCAGGAATTTTCTTGTCTCCAAACGCATAATCCTCACACCTGAGATCCGTTTTTAGGAGCTGGGCTTCCTGGTGGACCCTGAACATTCTGAAGACATGATAAGTAGGTGTCAGAACCATCTTATCATCTTTTGTAAGGATAACGGACTGCAGCACATTAACTATCTGAGCAAGGTTTGCCACCTTCACCCTGTCGGCATGATGATTAAAAATATTAAGGTGAATGGCAGCCGTTATTGCGTCTCTCATGCTGTTCTGCTGGTAAAGAAAGCCGGGATTCGTTCCGGGTTCTACCTGAAACCAGTTACCCCACTCATCGACTATCAGGCCTTTTGTCTTTCCAGGGTCATACCTGTCCATTATAGCCTTATGCCCTTTGATGATGTTATCAATGTCGTAGTTCAGGCGGAAAGTCTCAAACCACTCACGCTCATCAAACTTAGTAGCTGCCCCTTTATAATCCCATCCGTCAACGACCGTGTAATAGTGTATCGACAATCCCTGGAACATTTCACGCGAATCCGCATCTTTCATCAGGGTTTCCGTCCACTGGTAACCATCCCCGTAGGGCCCGCAGGCAACACGATAGAGCTGGTTGCCCGGATAATCCTTGAGGAATGTTGAAAATTGCCTCATGATGCTAGTATAGAAATCAGCTGTCATTTTACCGCCACAGCCCCAGTTCTCATTGCCTATGGCCCAGTATTTAACAGGCCAGGGGTCTTCCCTTCCGTTCTCTTTACGGATCTTTGTCATGGGGCTGTCCGAACCTGAGGTAAGATATTCCACCCACTCAGACATTTCCCTGACAGTGCCTGATCCAACATTGCCGTTTATATATGCATCACAGCCAACAAGTTCAGTAAGCTTCATGAATTCGTGGGTTCCAAAAGAGTTATCTTCGGTAACCCCGCCCCAGTTGGTATTTATTATCGAGGCCCTTTGTGACTGAGGACCAATACCATCTCTCCAGTGATATGTATCTGCAAAACATCCGCCCGGCCATCTGAGGTTTGGCACTTTGATCTCCCTCAATGCAAAAAGGACATCATTCCTGATACCATTTGTATTTGGTATTTTTGAATCTTTCCCGACCCAGATGCCTCCATATATACAGGTACCAAGATGCTCCGAAAAATGGCCATAGATATCCTTGCTTATTGCCGGTCCTGAGCTGTTGGCTATAACAACCAGCTGATTTGAAACCGGAGTATTCGTTTTCTGTGCCTGACAGATAAGCAATCCGCTGAAAAGCATTGCAATCAGAAAAGTCAGATATTTCTTCATAGTAGCTAGTTTTATAAGTTAGTATAATTAAGTCAGCTGGTCCTCGATAAATGATCCCAGTTTTTTATAGCCCTCAAAGATCTTATTGTATTTTTTTGCCTTAAGCGGATCAGGCTTGTATTCTTTCTCAAAACCCCCGCCCATTGCTTTCTGTGCTTCCGGTACATCTTTATATATTCCTGCCACCACGGCTGCAGCCATTGCTGATCCCAGGGCACATGTCTGGTCTGACTTTGCCACTTTGATCGGCATGTTAAGGACGTCTGCAACTATCTGCATAACGAAAGGATTCTTCTTGGCAACGCCGCCGATAGCTATAACTCCTTCAATACTGATCCCTTCCGAGATGAACCTTTCATTTATCATCCTGGAGCCAAAAGCAGTGGCTTCGACCAGTGCCTTGAAGATACGCGGTGCATCCGAACCCAATGTCAATCCTGTTATAGCACCCTTCAGTTCCTGGTTCGCATAAGGGGTCCGTCGTCCGTTCATCCAGTCCAGCGCGATTATGGCGCTCTCTTCAACAGGTATTTTCTCTGCCTGCCGGCTTAGTTCTGCAATAATCTGTTCGGCACTTTCTTCTGCAATGCGTCTCCTTGTATTTTCATCAAGCCATGATAATTTTGAAACAATATCGGTCAGCGGCCATGACAGGAGTTTGCTGAACCATGCGTAAATATCACCGAATGCTGACTGCCCGGCTTCAAGACCCATCATTCCAGGAATTATTGATCCGTCAACCTGTCCGCAGATACCTGCCACAAGCTTATCTCCTACCTCATCCATTGGCGATACTATCATATCGCATGTTGAAGTACCCATGACCTTAACAAGCTGATATGGCCTTATCTCCCCTCCAACTGCTCCCAGATGGGCATCAAAAGCTCCTGCTCCCACTTTTACTCCTTCAGGAAGGCCAAGCCTCCCGGCCCATTCCGAGGTGATCGTTCCCACGGGTATATCGCAGGTATATGTTTCCCTGAACAAACGGTCCCTGAGGCCGGCAAGCTTCTTGTCGAGCCTGAGCAGGAAATTCTCTTCAGGCAGACCGTTGAAATCCTCATGCCACATAGCTTTATGACCTGCAGCACACCGGCTTCTTTTTATTTTAAGAGGATCTGTTTCTCCAGTTAGAACCGCAGGAATCCAGTCGCAATGTTCAACCCATGAGAAAGCATTACTCCTTACTTTATCATTCTTGCGTAGTACGTGCAATATCTTGGCCCAGAACCACTCAGAAGAATATACACCACCTTCATACATCGTGAAATCCTTACCGCCCCAGGTTCTTGCAAGCTCATTTATTTCTGCAGCCTCTCTGACTGCAGTATGATCTTTCCACAGAATGAACATGGCGTCGGGATCATCCTTGAAATCAGGCTTCATTGACAGAGGCACACCTTGTTTATCAACAGCTATCGGAGTCGAACCTGTTGTATCGACTGTGATACCTGCAATGTTCTTTACAATTTCGTTATCCAATCCCTTTATCGCATTCCTGACTGAATTCTCAAGGCCCTCAAGATAATCAAGAGGATGCTGCCGGAACTGGTTAATCAAAGGATCACAAAACAATCCCTTTTTCCACCTCTGGTATTCATGCACAGCTGTACCGGCAATCTCTCCATTTGTGGAATCCACAACAACCGAACGGACCGAATCAGTTCCGTAATCGATACCTATAACATATTTTTTTTCCATATCTTTTACTTATTATTTATTGTTCTTCTGACCATAATACGCATCCTTACCATGTTTCCTAAGGAAATGTTTATCAAGCAGATGCTGTTCTATTGCTTCGGTTTTCCCGAGCGATTCCGTAAAGAAAGCTATCCTGGCAATCTCTTCCAGGGCAACTGCATTATAGACCGCATTCATGGCATCGGTACCCCAGCAGAATGGCCCATGGCTGCTTACCAGAACAGAAGGTACGGCAAGGGGATCAATTTCCCTGAACACCTCAACAATCACCTTCCCTGTATTTTCCTCATAGTTCTCTTTGATTTCCTGCTCAGTCAGTTTCCTTGAGCATGGCACTTCACCGTAATAATGGTCGGCATGAGTCGTCCCATATGCTGGTATTGCCCTCCCTGCCTGTGCCCATGCTGTAGCATACGCTGAATGGGTGTGTACTATTCCGCCAACAGCAGGAAAATGCCTGTAAAGCCATAAATGAGTCGGAGCATCAGTGGATGGTTTATATTTTCCTTCCCTTATATTACCTTCGATATCAAGCAACACCATATCTTCGGCAACCATGGTATCATACTTTACCCCTGATGGTTTTATTGCAATAAGCCCTGATTCCGGATCCCTTCCGCTTACATTGCCCCATGTATGAATAACAAGACCCTCCTTTACAAGGTCAAGGTTAGCTTTAAAGACCTCCTGTTTTAACTTTTCAAGCATGATTAGTATATTTTTTTTGTATTACTTTTTTATCCAGACGATTGACGTGGGATCTTTTGCCACAATATTTTCAAAACCCCGGGACTGAGTGCTGCCAGGTTCATCTCTGTTAAGTCTGAGGTAATTGGGAACAGCTATCATATCAGATCCGTCAGCCCATTTTCCACGAATTGCAATAATGCCCGTGAACATATCGTCACGCCATTCTGCCGTAAGTTGTTCGCTGCCTATGGATTTATTAATATCCTGTTTATCAGCTGATTCAACATTATAGATCAAAGGCCCGTAGCGAAGTGCCACCCTTCCTTTATCAGCCCTGACCCGTTCATCGGCAGTTATTGTCTGCACTGCCATGGGTATCACGAAACTGATCCTGTCACCGGCTTTCCAGTCACGTGTTATTGGTATGTATCCGTTAACCGGTTCAGTCTTATATGACTCGCCGTTAACAGTAAGGTTTTCTAGTGATCTTATTTCGGGAACCGCAGAATACAGCTCGCTTGTCTGCCGGTTTGGAACGCGGATATAAAGTGTGAATTTTTTAGGTTCTTCTGGATTTACAGTGATTGAGACATCTCCTTTCCATGGATAATCAGTTTCCTGAACCATCTTAACATTTGTCCCGGCAACATTTTCTATGTTTATTGTACTCCCGATAAAAAGATTCGTATAGATAGCGTCGTCATCCTTTACATATGTCCAGGTAGGTATCATAAGCAATGTCCTGGGAATATTACCTACGCAGCAGGGACATCCGTGCCATGGATCCCGCATATCTGCCGATGCAAGCGGATTTGTATAGTAAAAGTTCTTCCCCTCAGAATCAATCGAACCTAACAGTGCGTTATACATTGTCTCCTCATACAGGTCAGCATATTTAGCATCGTGGTAAGCAAGATTCATCTTATACTGGAAGAAAATTAGTCCGCAGCTTGAACAGGATTCGCAGTAAGCATCATTCCCTAGTGAATAGTTGCCTCCAAAACCTTCAGATGTCTCCCCGCTTCCAATACCACCAGTGACGTAGTACTTTTTATTTACAATATTATCCCACAGCGACATCACTGCACTCTCGTAATCATGGTCATGCGTTTCGGCAGCCACATCTGCCATGGCAGAATAGTTGTATGATGCACGTACAGCGTGTCCGACAGCTTCATATTGCTGCTGGACCGGAACATGGCTCTGATCGTATTCTGATCCACCACCACGGCAGTCGAGCAGGTATTTCCCCAGGGCGATATAGCTGTCGCCTTTCCCGTTTCCTTCCATATCGTTTACAAAACGCCCGAACCTGATAAGAGCCTGCTCCATCTCCTGGTGACCATCATACCACTCTTTCTTCCCTGGTCCAATATTGGACACCCAGCAATCAGCCAGTTTTTTGGCAGCATCATATAATCTCCTGTCCTTCCCTTCAGTAAGGGTATAATGGTTTATCGCCGATTCGATGAAATATCCTGCCACATAACCCTCGTGGTTCCCTCTTGTTTCCGGGGCCCATCTTTCCTTCCACCTCGCTGTGTCGCGAAGTGTGAATGCTGTCTGCAGATAGCCGTCAGGTTCCTGAGCGGCAAGGATCATGGGGATCCACTTTTCAAGAGTCTTCTTCATTTTTTCCTGGGCTGCGATTATCTCCCTGTCCCCCTGCGGATCGACCATCAGGGCCAGGCATATTGATTCGATAGTCTGATGCACCCAGGCATTTGAAAATACAAATCCCAGATGTGTCCCGTGTTTTTCTCCCTTCAGTGCCTTGGCAGCCTCGATGAAATTATCAATACCTCCCGGCCCCATCGTAAGATCTGTTCTTTCAATCTGTTTTATGCAATGAGGAATCCAGTTAGTTATGAGAACTTTGGCACGATCGTTCCATAAGGGATTATCAATTTTGAATTTTTTCGTATACACCACATCCAGTCTTTGGTCGGGAGGAGGAAGGAAAACTTTTACTTTAAGTGACGAAGAAGATTCAAGCTTACCGGCTTTGCATGAGAGAGTAAGGGTATAATCACCAGGTGAAGTAAAACCTGCTGTAGTGACAAGAGCCGCAGGATCTGTAAATGTTACGGGACCTGGTCCCTCAGCATTCCAGCTTACCTTTTTCAAAGGATCAAGGCTTCTTGTTGCAGCTGACAGGTATGTCTGGCTGCCTGAAATAACGCTCCGGTCAGGTCCTGCAAAAACGACAGGGGCTATACCCGGAGATCCGGGTGACTTGAAGACCTGCCATTCCAGAACAACAGGAAGAAATCTCTCAACAGAATCAATTTCAAGAAGGAACTTTGTAGTAGTAACTCCGGAGAAAGTCGTATTATTGAAATTGTCATTTTCAAGGCCCAGACCTTCAGGATATTCTACCGGTTTGTATTCCTGCCCGTCCCAGTACTTGAACCTGTATGCCTCAGGCAGTCTGACAGCTCCTTCATAATCATATAAAAACAGAGCTGTACCGTTAATATTTACAGGGTTAACCCAGTTATATTCAAACCTCTGAACTGACAATCGTCTTGGTCTGCCCGGCCTGTTTAAGTTATCTATCTGCCCGCGCAGCTCTCCGGTGATGCTATCTGGAGTCTGCCCGTCATTCAGACCGGTCACAAGGCCGGAACCTCCCCGGGTTAAAGAAGTTACATCGGCCAGCAATGCAACATTGGGAACTTTTTTTTCACTTTTAAAGTTATTGGAACAGGAATAAAAAAAACACAATGCGGAAAGCGCCGCAATAAACAAGAAAGAATCCGGTCTTTTCATTTTATCGTTTTATTTTGCATTAATACCTGGCAATGCAGATTCCGGGAACTTAAAATAATCCGGACAAGAATTATTTATTCCATCCGGATCGGGTCATTTTAAAGGAGCTTAAACTTTATCCTACATCAAGATTAAAATAAGAACCGTTCCTGATAAGCTTATTATATCTTGATTTTATGAATCTGTAATAGTATGCTCCTTTTTTTGACGTCTCCTTCTCCTTCTCATCGAGTTTTTCAAGGATATCCATCGACAGTATCTTCTTCCTGAAATTTCTTTTATCGATCTGTCTTCTGTAAATTGCGCTGTACAGATCGAGTAACTGGACAAGAGTGAATTTTGAAGGGAGAAGTTCAAATCCGACAGGCTTTATCCTTGCCTGCACTGCCAGATCCTTAAGTGCCCTTTCAACCATTGAAGGATGGTCGAAGATCATTTTGGGAATCCTTTTAAGTGACTGCCAGTGGGCTCCGTTTGAAACTGCAAGCTCCTTATCAATATCCTTGATCTTTATGAGGGCATAGTAAGCAACAGAGATGACCCTTGCCCCGGGATCTCTTTCAGGGTCCCCGTATGAATATAATTGCTTCATGTAGATATCCTTAAGGCCTGTAAGACTGCAAAGGATCCTGCAGGCTGCCTCATCAAGGCTTTCATCAGGTTTAACGAAGCCTCCCGTAAGTGACCATTTGCCCTTTGCCGGTTCGAAATTCCTTCTTATCAGCAGCAGTTTGATATCTTTCTCAAGCAGATCATAACCAAATATGATACAATCAACAGCAACAAGGTGTTTGTCGTGTCTGGAATAGATTCTCATTATTTAAGCGACTTAGTATAAATTGAGCTCAACAATCAAAACCCATTAAAGTATCCCCTTTGCTATATAATAGTATAATTCATTCCATTTCAGTTCTTTCCTGAAACTGTCAAGATTGCATTTATCACCGATAAGAACATATTCTATACCCATCATAGCCGCAAAGTCTTCAAGATATTCCTTATCTATTGCCGTGCTGAATCCTGTGTGATGGGCCCCACCTGCAAGTATCCAGGCAGCAGCTCCGGTTTTCAGGTCGGGCATAGGCTCCCATAACACACTTGCTACGGGAAGCTTGGGCATATCAGGACATTTAACGACTTTCACCTCGTTTACTATCATCCTGTATCTGTTCCCAAGGTCGATAACTGTCACATTAATTCCTTTTCCGGGACCTGCCTTGAAGACTAATCTTGCAGGATCAGCCTTGCCGCCTATTGAAAGCTGGTGAACTTCCACAGTTGGTTTCTCTGCGGCAATCGACGGACAAACCTCAAGCATGTGAGCTCCAAGAACCCTCATACCCTTTGGATCGAAATGATATGTGTAATCCTCCATGAATGAGGTTCCCCCTTTCAATCCGTCAGACATGACTTTCATTGAACGCACAAGAGCTGCTGTTTTCCAGTCACCTTCAGCTCCGAAACCATAGCCTTTTGACATAAGTCGCTGAACCGCGATCCCCGGAAGTTGCTTCAGCCCGTGAAGATCTTCAAATGTTGTTGTAAAAGCCTTAAAATTACCTTCTTTAAGAAATGACTCCATTCCGGCTTCTATCCTTGCAGCCTCTTTCAGCGTTTCGGATTTTTCTACAGCTTTGGTCATCCTGAATTCTGATCTGTACTCTTCAAGGATCTTGGACACTGCCCTGTCAGAAACACTATTGACAACCTTTACAAGATCGCCTATTCCGTATCCATAAACCGAATACCCCATTGTTATCTGCGCACTCACCTTATTTCCTTCAGTAACAGCCACATCACGCATATTATCCCCGAAACGTGCAACCTTCATAATACGTGCATCATCATAAGCTGTGGCAGCTCTTACCCATACAGCTATACGTTCAAGAGCCCCGGGGTCAAGATAATGACCGACAACAACCTTCCTGTTCAACCTCATCCTGGCCCCGATGAATCCAAATTCACGGTCACCATGGGCAGACTGGTTAAGGTTCATGAAATCCATATCAATTGAATCCCATGGAATATCCCTGTTGAGCTGAGTATGGAAATGCAGGAATGGCTTATTCAGGACAGATAATCCCTTTATCCACATCTTGGCAGGGGAGAATGTATGCATCCATGTTATTAAGCCTATGCAATTCCTTGCATTATTAGCTTCCGAGCACAGTTCAAATATTGATTCGGGAGTTGTAAGAACAGGCTTGAAAATAACTTTCTGTGATATCTTTGGCGATTTATCCAGAAAAGCTGTGATCTTTCGTGAGTCAGCCTCAACCTGTTTCAATGTTTCGGGTCCGTACAGATGCTGGCTTCCTGTTACAAACCAGACTTCTTTGTTTTTATTTTTATCCATATTGCTTAGATTGAATTTTACCAGAAATAAATATAAAATACTACAATTATACCGATAATTATTATCGTGTGTATGACATCCCATTTGTTCCAGCTTGCCCTTGTCAGCTTCCTGTCTTCTGTTGTTGAAGCTGCATAAGTATATTTAAGTTGTTCAGGCGTCGGAGCCTTTGTAAACAAACTTATCAGCACCATTGTAACAATGCAGAAAAAGAAAAGGAGCACTGTGTATTCATAAATATTTATAGATGCTATTTTATAGAATATCCCTCCGGTGTCAAGAAAGTGCTGATGCACTCCATCTTTTACCTGGGCAATAAGTTCCGAGGCATGAGTTTTTCCTTCTATTGTCAGAGCAGAAAGTGAATCCTTGGCCTGGTTTATTTTTTCAGTGAGTGATGCGGCAAGATCAGGAGGAAAGGATTTCTGTATCTTATCTGCAATAGATGTCAGGTCCTGAATTTTTTCCGCTTCCGCACTCTCTGCATTTACATAAATGACTGATTTGACCATGGCTCCTATTTTCCCGCCCAGT